>Ga0126373_10005206_pt1 | contig 10076 bp, 8 predicted proteins | sample PanSoiMetPlot_11_FD_92545 | JGI IMG/M metagenome (GOLD analysis project Ga0126373, IMG submission 92545) | Tropical forest soil microbial communities from Panama - MetaG Plot_11 | ecosystem: Environmental > Terrestrial > Soil > Tropical forest > Bulk soil | place: Panama | collected 2016-02-17 | reverse complement strand
GTTTCCCTGCGCATGATAATCTGCTTCCCCAGTAGCCCCTCAAAATCTTTCCGTAGATGGCGCCAAAAATCGGAATCGGAATGGGGAAGAGGGTATTTGGGGGGCATCGATTTCGAAGCTCCCATCCATTTTCCTCCTGCTTTTTGCTGCAGCTCCGGGTTTTGGTTTATACGCCAGAATCCGGCGTTAAACACTCAACACATCGCCCGTGATCAACATCCTGACATCTCGCGGAAATACGCTCAAACAGCGTAAGCCGATGCGCCAGAACAGCATTAACATCAACGATTTAAGACAGAGTCACGACGAATCGCGGCCCCTTCGCCCCGAATGAGCCTCTCCCGAGGCGAAAGGGGGTTGTGGGGAGTCGGATTTAGAGGATGGTCGGGCTGGCCGCCGCGCGGCTGCGCCTCCGCAAAACGGCAGTCAACGATTGCTACCCATGAAGGCTCTAAGAAGCTGTTTGGCGCGCGGATCGCTGGCAGCCAGCAATAATTCCCACCCGTTCTGCTCCAAGGATGTAGACGGTCTACTACAGGGACTTCTACAGGGACTCTGATTCAAAATAGCGGGTACTAGTGAGCAACCGAAGAAAACGTCGATGTGTATGAAAGCCCCGAATGACCGGACTTCCAAGCATCCCTGAACATCGGTGGCAAATCCTGAACAACGGGATTTGAGCGACTCATAATCCGTTGGTCGTAGGTTCGAATCCTACAGGGCCCACAAAATCTTTCGCGAGTGCTCGTTGATCGATTGTGGAGGTTAACCAGCGGTGCTCGCCGCAAATCCCGGCGCACCACTGGCCAATGGGATAGGGTAGTGATTATGAACGTGCGCAAACCGGCGTACCTGGGAATGATTCTCACGGTTTGCAGTTTGGCGCAACCGCCTATTGCTGCTCAAAAGGCGACCGTATCGGGCGCCGTCATCAACTCTAACGGCGCCCCGCTCCGCAGGGTCTCGGTGCAGCTTACTCGACTTGCCCTTGGCCCGGGATCGGTAGTCGATGCACCGGCCTCGAACTCTGCAACGGAGACAGACTCGCAGGGAAACTTCATCTTCGATGACGTTGCGCCGGGCCGCTACATGCTGACGGCGCAGCGTACCGGTTACTTAAATGCGTCGTACCAGAACGCTCGAGGTAGAGTGCTGACGGTTCAGCCAGGCCAAAAAACGACCGACATCGTGATCAAGATGACTCCGCAAGGCGTTGTCGGGGGCAGAGTCGTCGACGAGGAGAACGAGCCGCTTCCGGGCACGGCCGTCAACATCAGCCCGTACTTCCTTTTAAAAGATCAAACGGTGGCGCCCGCAGCGTCGTTCAATGAAGGAAAAACGGATGCGGATGGAGCATTCGCGATCGGAAATCTTCCACCTGGCAAATACGTCGTGTCCGTCGCGGCGCCGCCGGCCTCGGGGTCTCCAGTCACGTCGCCGCCGCGAAGCCAGCAGGAAGTTTACGTCACCACCTATTATCCGGACGCGACAGACCTCGCGGCAGCAACTCCCGTGGATCTGGGCGCCGGCGCGCAGGTTCGCGGATTGGAGATTCGGCTTCACAAGGTTCCGGTTTACAAGGTCAGCGGGAAACTCGTTAACGCGGTCACGGGAGAGGCTGGCGCTGGTACGGTCGTCCACCTCTTTCGACGGGGCGGCGTGCCCGGAATATCGGCTCGATCCACACCCACAGGCGTAAGCGACGGCGACTTCTCCTTTGACGGAGTCTCCCCGGGCGCCTATGTCCTGGAGACAAAATCGACTGGTGAAGCTACGGATCGTCCTCCCTTGGTCGGGCGGCAGATCATTTCAGTGGGCGGCAGAGATCTTACCGGCGTGGTCGTAGAACTGAGGCCGGGCATCGAGTTGGGCGGAAATGTAATCGTGGAAGGCACGCCACCATCCGTTTGGCCTCAAATAACACTGACGCCGATGGAGGGCCTCGATTACCCGACGGAGTTCGCAATGATCGATGGGAACGGCCGCTTTACCGTGACGGGCCTGGAACCTGCCCTCTATAGCCTGAACATCGGCTCCGTATCTCGGCCGATGTTCTTAAAGGCAGTCCGCTTTAATGGGCGCGAAATAGGCAATGAGCCCATTGATCTTGCTTCCGCACAAAAGGGATCTTTGGAGATCGTGATCTCCGATCGGGGTTCATCTCTCACCGGTGTGGTCAACGATGCCGAGGGACCCGTCGGACCGGGGATCATCGTGGTGGCGCATCACAGAACCTTAGGTCGAATCAACAGAGTCACGCAGACCGACGAAAGCGGACGGTTCTCACTTACAGGTCTGCCGCCGGGAGAATACCTCTTGACCGCGATGGACACAGGGACAGGTTTCCCTCTGTCACCCGAGCCCGAGAAACTCGGGAAGGTGGTTACTCTAGGTGAGAACGCTTCAGCAACCACGGAGCTTCAGCTCATTACATTGGGCGGTCTGCAGGTGGATTCACGTTGAGCCGGCCGTGATTTGCTCAAATCCTCCTATCCCGTGGCTGAGTTCCTAGTCCTGTTCGCCCAGAGTCTGGGCGTATGTCTTGCCGTAAGGATAGAAGAGGTCCTTGCGGCCCTGCTGCCACGCCGCTTTGAGTTCGGGCGTTGTGATATCCCAATCCGGCCTGCATTTCTTGGTGACAGCGCGGAGATCCTGGCGGAGATCCTCCAGAGTCGGCCGGCCCCAGAACCAGTAGCCGTTGTAAATCTTATGGATGATCAGACCGGGCTCGAGCACGATCGTGTGGGGAATCATCGGATTGTGGGCAGGATCGGTGTATTCCGCGATATCCAGATCTTTTTGCACCACGCGCCCCGCGTCGGAAAGGAAGGGCCAGTGCGCGCCCACTCCGGTGCGATATTCATTCGTCTCGGTGATATTGTCCGTGCTAATTGTGACCAGCCGGCAATAGGCAACCTCTAGCTCACGATGCAATTGAACTAGCTCTTCCGATTGCCGCCTGTCCTTCGGGCAGAAACCTCCGCGGCTCAGGACCAGAACCATGGGATGTGGTCCCTGAAGCTCGGAGAGCTTCCGGCGTTTCGCCGTGTGGTCGGAAAGCTCGTAGTCGGGGAAAACAGCGCCAGTAACTATGTCGGCACGCATAGACGCACTATCTCACATCGTCAAAACGACGCGGAACTGCGCCTTGCCGCTCATCATGCGCGTGTAGCCCTCGGCCGCTTTTTCGAGTGGATAGGTCTCAATCATCGGACGCACTCCGGTCAATTCGGCGAAGCGCAGCGTGTCTTCGGAATCGGTTGGCGTTCCCGATGCCCAGCCTTGAATCGTCCGGCTTCCGAAAATGAGCTGTGCCGGCGTGACCTCGATGGGATCGAATGCCGCGCCGATCACCATAAACCTGCCGTTCGGCTCCAGACCGTCGATCAGCTCGGACATGCCTTTGGAGCTCGGCGCTGTCGCCAGAATGGCCTGAGCGCCGCCCAGCTTTTGCAACTCCTGCGCCGCGTTCGTCGATTTGCTATCGATGTACACGCTCGCCCCGAGTTTGTTGGCGAGCGACGCATTCTCGGAGCCGCGCCCGATCGCCGCCACCTTGTAACCACACTTGTTCGCGAATTGAATTCCGAGATGGCCCAGACCGCCGATTCCCTGCACGGCGACAAGGTCGCCCGGAAGAGCGCCGCTGTGCCGCAGCGCGTTAAACGTGGTGATTCCCGCGCAGAGCAGCGGCGCCGCTTCGGCCGCGTTGAGGCTGTCCGGTATCGCCACCAGCGCCTCCACCGGAGCCACCATGTATTGCTGGTATCCGCCGTCATAGCTGATGCCCGGAATTTTCAGGTTCCGGCAATTGCGAAAATCTCCGCGGCGGCACGCGAGGCAGGTGCCGTCGTGGCCGCCATGCCAGCCGACGCCGACCCGCTGTCCTTCTTTCCAAGCGGAAACCCCCGCGCCCACTTTATCGATAACCCCCGCGATTTCGTGTCCCGGAATACGGGGATACTGAATGCCGGGCAGACTGCCTTCTTTTGTGAGCACGTCGCTGTGGCAAATGCCGCAAGCCTGCACCTTGATCCGCACCTGCCCTCCGTTAGGCGCGGGAATTTCGCGCTCAACGATCTGGAAATCCGCTCCCGGTCTTGGAATCTGCGCCGCTTCCATGAGCCCTGCCGCGACCGTAGTTGCCATGCTTGCCTCCTCGGATCGTTGATTCGGGCGGCGAGCACAATGTTTCGGGCCGCGGCCAGATCGCGCCACGCTTACGGTAGCGAGAAGACGTAGATCGCGTTGTGTCCCCTCGGCGTCTTCAGCTCTGGAACCTCGGCTGACAACTCCGGCACTTTCAGGTTGTCTCCCGTCATGACGCAAATGTACTGTTTTCCGCTCACCGCGTAGCTGACGGTGCTCACGGATATGTTTCCGCCCAGCACCGATTCCCACAGCTTCTTTCCGGTCGCTGCGTCGAAGGCGCGGAACCGCCGGCTCATGTCGCCGTGGAACACCAGGTCTCCCGCCGTCGTGAGCATTGCGCCATTGCCCGGAGCGCGTCCCATATCGAATCGCAGAATCTCGCCGGTCGACAGATTGATCTTCGCAAGCCCCGTTAACGCATTCGGATCCGATCCGGGACGCGGAACCACTTTCCATCCGCCCCGGCCCGCCGGACCCGCCGTCGTCAGATCGCGGCAGTTATCAATGTAGGACGTGTAAAGCGAATTCGTCGCCGGAGAATACGCCGTCGGCCAATAGCTACGTGTGTTCCAGTAGCAGATGACGTGATGATCGCCCGGCTGCTTGAACACGTTGTCCCAGTTAATCGACGTGCGCCCTGTTTTCACATCCAGGCCCGAAATGACGAAGTTCGGATCGTCGAAGGGGAACGGAGTCGCCCACAGAAATTTCCCCGTCTCACGATCCAGCACAAACACCCCACCCGCCTCCCCGATGGTCGCTACCACGTCGCGCTCCTGCCCACGCGGCAGATCGGCGGCAATCCACTTCACAGATTTCGGATCTGGGTTGACCCGCACTCGCGTCAGCGTGCGCTCATGCGTGTAGTCCGAATCCCAATCGTCGGCCGGCAAGTGCTGGTAATACCATGCGAGCTTCCCCGTCGATGGGTCCAATGCGATGGTCGAGTTGCTATATAGATCGGCCGGAGCGGTCCGCGAAGTGCCGTCCGGATTGCCATTATGCCGGGCCGCGCGCTGGTCCGGCATCGGATTCGCCACGCCCCAATACAGCATCTTCCGCGTGGGATCGTAAGTTCCCGGCAAGCCCCAGGTCGATGCCAGGCGCTTATCCAAATCCGCGCCATGCCACGTTTCATCGCCCGGCTCCCCCGGCGCGGGCGTGGTGTAAAACCGCCACAACTCTTTGCCGGTGAGCGCATCGTGCGCGGAGATAAAGCAGTTCTCGCGCTTGCCCCCGCAAGCCCCGCCCGAAATCACCCTCCCGTCCACCACCAGCGGACCTGAAGTGTTGCCGCGGCCATCCGTCTTCGCCTCCCATCGCGGCTCGCCCGTCCGCGCGTCCAGCCCCACTACCGCGTCCGGCGCCGTGAAGAAAACGATGTCCTGGTAAATCGCCAGCGACTTGCTGCGCGCCTGCGCCGCCTGGTTGTCCGCAATCTTGCGCTTGTATTCCCACAGCAGATCGCCATTGGTAGCGTTGAGCGCCTGAACCACCGCGCCCGGATTCACCACGTACATCACGCCGTTGTGCACGATGGGGATCGTTTCGGTTTGGCCGTTACCCATCCCGCGCTCCCAAGCCAGATGAAGCTGCCCGACATTCTGCTTATTGATCTGATTCAGCGGGCTGTACCGCTGCGCATCATAGGTTCGGCTGAACATCAGCCAATCTTCCGGGCTGGGATTTTCCAGCATCTCTTTCGTGACCGGCTTGTAGTTTTGCACTTGCGCGGCCGCAGCCGCGGCGAGAGCCAGGAACAGCAACGTTTTCAATATGAAGTCTCCCTCGGGCATTGTAGCCAAGTAGGCCTCGTGGCGGCTATAGCACTAATGAGTCTCTCTGCCCGCCTGCTAACATGACTATAAAGCGCAGTCGCATGTTCAACTTGACAAGGCAGTTCTTCACTCACGTGGTTCCCCAAGTCATGCGGCCACTGCGCATTCTTTGGAACGAGATCATCGGCTTTCTGTTCCTGTGTTTTGGCGTGTGGTTCAGCGCCGCCACGTTCCGCAGCTTCCGCAATCTCGATCAACCCAACGGGAGCCTGGCTTGGGTGTTTCTTTCCGGATTCGCCGCCGCAGTGATGCTCTATTACGGCATTAGCTCTTTCCTGCGGGCCCGCAAAATCGGCCGGTCATGAACCCGCGCGCAGAAGCGCCTGGGCAGTTCCCCTATGCCCGCGGGATTCACCCTGAAATGTACCGCCGCCGCCTTTGGACCATGCGGCAATACGCCGGCTTTGGTTCGGCCGAGGAAAGCAACCGCCGCTTCCGTTTTCTGCTTTCCCATGGCATCACCGGCCTCTCCGTCGCCTTCGATCTGCCCACGCAAATGGGCATGGATTCCGACCATCCCCTTGCCGCGGGCGAAGTGGGCCGCGTCGGCGTCGCCATCTGTTCGCTCGCCGACATGCAAACGCTGCTCGATGGAATCCGCCTGGATCAGGTCACCACGTCGATGACCATCAACTCCACCGCGGCCATCCTGCTTTCACTCTACGTGCTGCTCGCCAAACGCCAGGGCGCGGATCTCCGTAAGCTTTCGGGTACCGTCCAGAACGACATTCTGAAGGAATACATCGCGCGCGGAACGTACATCTATCCTCCACGCCCCGCCATGCGTATCGTCACGGACCTGTTCGCGTGGGCGGCGGCGGAGCTGCCCGAATGGAATACGATCTCCATCAGCGGTTATCACATCCGCGAGGCCGGCTCCACGGCCACGCAGGAAGTCGCCTTCACTCTCGCGAACGCCATCGCCTACATCGAAGCGGCTCTGGGCGCCGGACTCGACATTGATTCGTTCGCGCCGCGACTCTCTTTCTTCTTCAATGCTCATAGCGATTTTCTGGAGGAGATCGCCAAGTTCCGCGCGGCCCGCCGGCTCTATGCTTGCTTGATGAAGGAGCGCTTTGGAGCGAAGGATGCCCGATCCATGATGCTGCGCTTCCATGCCCAGACGGCAGGATCGTCTCTTACGGCCCAGCAGCCGGACGTGAACGTCGTGAGAGTAGCCTTGCAAGCGCTGTCTGCCGTTCTGGGCGGCACGCAATCGCTTCACACCAATTCGCGCGACGAGGCTCTCGGCCTGCCCACCGAGGATTCCGCGCGCCTCGCCTTGCGCACCCAGCAAATCATCGGGTATGAAACCGGCGTGGCCAATGTCGCTGACGCAGTGGGCGGTAGCGAATTTATCGAAGCCAAAACCGCCGAAATCGAGCACAGCGCGCGCGAATACATCAACCGAATCGACGCCATGGGAGGCGCGCTCGCCGCCATCGAAAAGGGATTCGTTCAAAGCGAAATCGAAAGCGCCGCCTACGCCTATCAGCAGTCACTCGAGCACGGAGAGAATATCGTCGTGGGAGTCAATCGCTTCCGTCAGGAGGGCGAGCAGACCCCACCTGCGCTCCGCATCGATCCGGAGATCGAGCGCCAGCAGATCGAGCGACTGAGGGAAGTGCGCGCCTCTCGCGAGCAAGCTGCCGTTGAAGCCCGTTTGAATGACCTCGAGCAAGCTGCCCGCGGCTCGGACAATCTCATGCCGAAAATCCTGGCCGCCTGCGAAGCATACGCGACTGTCGGCGAGATCTCCGACCGCCTCCGCCGCGTCTTTGGTGAATACCATGAGCGCTGAGGTTCACATCATCGGTGGCGGGCTTGCCGGCTGCGAAGCTGCTTGGCAAGTTGCTCGCGCCGATCTCCGCGCTGTCCTTTACGAGATGCGGCCTATCCGCCCAACGCCCGCCCACAAAACCGCGGACCTCGCCGAATTGGTGTGCAGCAATTCTCTCAAGTCTGAGTCGGAAAACACCGCCCCTTGGTTGCTAAAGGAAGAATTGCGGCGGCTTGGCTCATTGCTGATCGGCGAAATCGCTCCCCGCGTGCGTGTTCCGGCCGGCCACGCGCTTACTGTAGATCGTCTTTTATTCGCCGCCGCAGTCACCCGCGCCATCGAGAGCGAGCGGCTCATCGAAATCCGCCGCGAAGAAGTAGCGTCCCTCGATCCGGATAAAATCTGGATCGTGGCCAGTGGCCCGCTCACTTCCGAGGCGCTCGCCGCCGAAATCGCCCGCCTCACCGGCTCCGCGCGCCTGTTTTTTTACGACAGCATCAGCCCCATTGTTGACGCGGATTCCATCGACATGTCCATAGCTTTCGCCGCATCTCGTTATGGAAAATCGCTCGATGGCACGGACGATTACTTGAACTGCCCTTTTGACCGCGCTCAATACGAGGGCTTCGTCGACGCCCTTCTTTCCGCCGAGAGCGTGCCCGCGCATATTGAAGCGGACAGGCCAAGGTTCTTCGAAGCTTGCCTGCCGATTGAAGAATTGGCCCGCCGCGGCCGCGATACGCTTCGTTTTGGCCCCATGAAGCCCGTAGGCTTAATCGACCCGCGAACCGGTAAGCGGCCTTACGCGGCGGTTCAACTCCGGCGCGAAGACGCGCGGGCCGGCAGCTACAATTTGGTCGGATTCCAGAATCATATGCGCTTTCCCGAGCAGGAGCGCGTTCTGCGCATGATTCCGGGTCTCCAAAACGCTGAATTTCTGCGTTTCGGCCAGGTTCACCGGAACACTTATATCAACGCTCCGGCGCTGCTGAACGCGAATTTGCAGCTTCGCGCTCAGCCCAATATCTTCTTCGCGGGACAGATTTCCGGAGTGGAAGGTTATGTGGAATCCATTGCGACCGGACTGCTTGCCGGTCGCTACGCCGCGTCACTGGCCAAAAACGGACCGCTCGTGGGCGTTCCCCGCGAAACGGCCATGGGCTCGCTTTGCGCTTATGTTTCCGGCGCAAATCCGGCCAATTATCAGCCGGCAAATATTACTTTCGATTTATTTCCGCCGCTTGAAAATCCGCCGCGCGACCGGAAATTGCGGCACGCGGAAATTTGCCGGCGCGCGCTGGACGCGATCGGGATATCCGATTTACTCCTTACCGCACATGTCTGAACTTGCGCAGGCGATAGAGCGATATCTGGTTGCGCTCAAGGCAGAAAACTCATCGCCACACACGTTACGCAACTATGAGTCCGATTTAAAGCAGTTTCTGGACTATTTTTCACCCCCTGAAACCGAGCTGCCCACGCCGGGCGCGATCACGGCGCTGGATCTTCGCGAGTGGCTGGGATGGCTATACGGCCGCGGACTGGATGCGATCTCTATCCGAAGAAAGCTGGCCTCGGTTCGTTCCTTCTTCCGGTTTCTTACTCGCGAGGGAGCGATTGAGGCCAACGTGGCGCGGCGTGTGCGGACCCCGAAGGCGCCTAAGCGGCTGCCGGCCGTTCCGACGGCAGAGCAGACCAACACTTTGATCGATTCGGTGGCAAAGGCGGAACTGGATCGGCCCTACCCGGCTCGGGATTTGCTGATCTTCGAGCTGTTGTACGGCTGCGGAATACGTGTGAGCGAGCTAGTGGGGCTCGACTTGGATTCCATCGACCGCGGGGAACGATGGATCCGAGTTCGCGGCAAGGGCCGGAAGGAGCGCCAGGTTCCATATGGAGCGAAGGCCGCGGACGCGCTGGAAAAGTACCTTGCCGCGCGCGCCGCTAAGCCAGGCGCCCAGGCTCTGCTGGTGAACCACAGGGGCACGCGGCTCACGGATGGGAGCGTGCGGAGCATTGTAAAGTTCTATGCCCGCATGGTGGCGGGCGATGCCTCGCTTCATCCGCATAGTTTCCGCCATGCTTTCGCAACGCATTTGCTGGCCGACGGCGCGGACCTGCGCGCGATTCAGGAGTTGCTGGGGCACGCGACGCTCTCCACCACGCAGAAGTACACTCAGGTGTCGCTGACGGATTTGATGGCGGTTTACGACCGCGCTCATCCGAAAGCTCATGGATGAGCGGCGGGGGCGAAGAATAACCGGTCCGCCTTTGCGGCCAGGATGAAATCGCTTTCTGACAGGCCC
>Ga0126373_10005204_pt1 | contig 10076 bp, 12 predicted proteins | sample PanSoiMetPlot_11_FD_92545 | JGI IMG/M metagenome (GOLD analysis project Ga0126373, IMG submission 92545) | Tropical forest soil microbial communities from Panama - MetaG Plot_11 | ecosystem: Environmental > Terrestrial > Soil > Tropical forest > Bulk soil | place: Panama | collected 2016-02-17 | reverse complement strand
GGCTCTAGCTCCTGTGCTTTACGGATTTGCGGACGAACCCGAAGCGAAATACTTTTGGATTCCAGCGGCGAAGGAGGTTGGAGTGATCGCGGTCACGGATTGGGATGCGGGCATGCCGGCCGGCCGGAGACACAAGGGCGCGTAAAAGATGTAGCCGCACCCGGGTAACCCCACGTCCCGCGCCCATGCGGGGCGTGGGGTTTTTACGTGGCGCCAAAACCGCAGGCGGAACCTGGCCCAAACAGCCGACCGGGATGCCGACTCTATTTCGGTGTTCTTTTCGAAGGCTGGTGAGATCGGCTCGTTTGGCCTTGCGCCAACTGAACCCACACAAAGCAAACAAAAACAGGCGACTTAGCGCATTAGAAAACAATCAGTTTTGGGGATTCCGTTTAGGCCGGTTCAGAACCTGTTCCCGCACACTTCCCACACACTGCGCAAGCATTCAATGCGCAGTGATCCGGTCGTGCTCAATCCGCTGGCAGCGACTATTGGCTAATGTACGATAAATGAATGATATAACCCGGTTTGATGTGCTGTAGTACTTTGTGCCCGACCACCCTTGAGCGGTCTTCCGTAAATTCTGGCTCCTCGGGAGGCAGACGGTAACCCTGGGTAAGAAGACGCAACGACTCGGCCTTTGCAGCCATAATGTCAGGAGTCTTTGATGATGGATCCGGCAGGCAAATCGTGGACGGACGATCTGTAGTAATGCGTTTTCCCTGGCAAGCGGCAGGCAGGCGTAGCCAGAAATAACGCTATGAGAAGAATCGTTCCGAGAATCCCTCGTTTCATTTTCCGGCTGTTTTCTTCGCCTGTGCTTTCTTCCTGCGGACCTTTCCTGACGCCTTTCCCGCCTTCCTGGCTATTTCCTACCGCTCAGGGCGGATGTGGCAGCAATTAGGATTCGGTTTGCTTGAACACTACAATCAGGGCTTGCGTAGTTCCTTTGGATTTTTCGATCAGGCGGGCAGTTTGCGCTTTTAACAATTGGGTTTGCGCCATCAGTTGCTCTGAAGCGGCTCTCAACTCTTTGGCCCTTTGCAGCAGTTCCCGAATGTCCGAATCCATCACCCAGGTGGTCCCCAAAAAATTTCCGCATCATAGCTTGCGGAATGGGCCCGTCCCATACATTGAACACCCTACTTCTTCCGATCAGACGATCCGTGCACGCGCAATGCTACGCACAGGAATGGCTTCCCAGGGGAAGCCTAGGACTGACGCTCAGGCTGCGTAGCTGACCGAGGATGTGGCGACAATCAGAATCAGATTCGCCTAACGCTTCGCTGCTCTCGGTGCCGTTGTTCTATGTGGTCATGCAATAGCGCCTTCAATTGTTGGGCGAGCTCGGCCGCCTCTGCTTCCGTCTTGCAGCCCAGGGCTTGTTTGCACAACTGCTGGACTCGCTCTTCAAATGGAGGCATTGGGCACACGGTATGGTCAAGTCGAGTCACGCAAATCGGCGACTCGTAAAGCAACTCCGCCCCTTCCATCACGAGCCAGCGGTTCTCTTCGGTCATTTCCGTCCCAAAGGGTATGAGCCTAACCGCTCGGTGCTTTGCCACACTAACGCCAAAACACGCCAGAGCACAGAGGCGGGTAGCTTTTGCCTGTAACAATTGGGTTTTCGCCACCAGTTGCTCTGAAGCGATTCTCAACTCTTTGGCGCCTTCCAATACTTCGCGAATGTCTGAATCCATCACCATGTTCCACTCGGTTTCTACTGCTCTAAGCGAGGCAGTTTCTCTTTTTGGCGGACATTGGCGCTTTATGTCCCTAAGTTCCGCATGATAGTTTGCGAAATGGGTCTTTCCCCATACATCGAACACCCGACTCCTATCCGATCCAAGACGATCAGTTTAGGCGCCCGTGAATCACTCGCGAAAAGATTTGAACAGCACTGCCACCGTTGGCACACCACGGGTGGATAGTCACGTGCTGAAGACATGGCAAGAAATCAGGTTTGCCTAACGCTTCGCCGCGGTGAATCGCTCTCCACATTTTGGGCATTCAATCTGTTCCCAACTCACGCGCTTGATTTCTGCAGGCGTGATTTGATGACCGCACCGCGGGCGTTCAATCTCATCCCAGCTCACGCGCCTGATTTCTGCAGGCGTGATTTCGTGGCCACACTTCGGGCAGATCGACTTAGACAGGCGAGAACTTTCTGCAGGTCGATTTTCTTGCGGGATGGCATTCGGCAATTCTAGGCTAGGCACAAAGCAAACGGTTTTTTCAAGGGCGGGGCTTTGAAGCGTATTCCAGACGTTAAGCGCAATCGTAGACACCCGCCCGCAGACTCAGAGGGGATAGGCGGTGATAATCTTCGTCCGACCTGATGCTGTGACCGCCATAACAAGTCTTACGGTAGTTGTTGGGTTTCCTTGCACGTTCGACCCCACTTGGAAATTCAAGTTGCAGTCAAACACTATTCTGCCCATAGCATTCGTGAAGACTTGGTTGTTTTGGGCGTGGGCCTGAGCCACCGAATTAGCGAACGCTTGGAAGGCCGGAGATATGCAGTTATCCAGCACACCCTGTTCTCCCTGAGGGGTGTAAAACTTCGACTTGCGCTTGAATCCCGATAGCGTAACGTCCATGTCCGAGCTGTGGTCCGTAAACAAATGGTCTAGGTTTTGCTGTTCCAAAGTGGGCGTTTCGACCACCTCAATCGGAGCTGCTACTGCACCGTGTGCCATGATTTAACCTCCTATCAATACTTCCGAATCATTTAGCTGAACGGCCTTCAAACGACGATCAGCCAGCTTCATAGCGGTTCGGCAATTCAGCGTGGCGCCAAGTGTGCCGCACGCGGGAGAAGAAGCAAATAGAGGGAACCACACGATTTGGCGATGTAGAACCACACATTTTTCTATGTGGTTCCACACTGGTCCCGCAATCAGATGTAACTCGGCCGCCAGTCAAAAATGTTCCGTAGCAGAGAAACCGAATCGACCGTCACTTCGCAAATCGGGAGAACATTTGCCGGGAAGGTTCCAGGCGTTGCTGTCACCTGACACGTTAAAGCCCCATTCACGCCAGACACGTAAATCTGGTTAACCTGCCCCGTCGTCAACTGGACGGGAGTCGTCTTGCATGAGATGTACGTGGTCGGAGTGCTGACGATGTTTCCGGAAACCGTCACCGAGCCCGCCCCTAAGAAGAAGCCAGAGCTTGGGAGATTCCAGCCCTGTGGGATCTGCGCTGAAGAGCATACGTTCTCGGCACGTAGTAGTTGTTCTGGAAGTTGACCTGCTTTGTCGGGTCAGAGATGTTTTCAGATGCGCCAGTTGCGAAAGTCGGCACCGCGGAGAAGTATGAAGGTCGAAAGTCAACTACCTGCTGAATCCTTCCTACCGCGTCACGAACGATTACCGCAAGCGGGAGGCGCTAGCCAAAACTCAGGCTTATTTAGCCGCAAGCGCGCAGCGGAAAGTAGTTGCGATGCGCGGCAAAGTGAAAACCTTACGCGGGGGGAATCGCAATGAATCACAGGAACGGCGGTGACATGTCAGAACGCATCAAGGGATTGAACGACAAAGGAAACCAGTTGCTGTTATTTCTTTCGTTCGCTCTGGTCGCAGCAGTGACTCTCGAAGTTGCCGGTAAGGATGTGCTCACGGAATTGCAGGCGCCGGCTTTGAGATGGGCGATACGACTCTGGGTGCTTGCGTTATTTCCTATCCTCCTCAGCGTCCTCCCTGTCAGAGAGCTATTTCTACGCTTTGGTTGGAGTCTGAACAAATTACGCTGGTACAAAGCGATACTTCTGTTTCTTTCTATTATGGCGATCGGGTTTGGCTCGGCTTACTTTCTGAAGGCGATTTGGTAAGCCGGATGAGAAACCCGCACACTTCGCGCACACTTGAAGAGTCCGCCAATCATCGGCAGCTTCTAAGTGTTTGGTAATACTGGCTGATCCTTAGAGAGTTGCACGGCTTCGCGTTTGGCTTTGCGCCAAACGCTGGCGACAGCGATTGTCCAAAAGGGGACGAGGTCTACGCCGGGGACTAGCTTTGCCAGGAAGGATGGCAGGAATTCCCAGTGCCACCCCAGGAGGTGAGTCATGGCTGCAGCGACACCGAAATCGAGCAGGTCATCGGCGGGTGAGAATGCGCCTTCGACAAAGCTGGGAAACACGGCGAGTTGGAGAACGTCGGCGACAATGGCGAGTGCCATCGCCGTCATGAATTTCGGTCCGGGAGAAATGGTGATGGCGTCGTCCGGCATAAGCAACTCTAGCCTTCATTTTAGATGATGTCGAGGGGTCTTGCGGTGAAGTGCCTCAGGGAATCGGCACTTCTCAGTACAGGAGGCGGATTCCTCCTTCCTCCCTTCGTTCACCTGGCGCAATCTGCAATCGTCCGAGGGGACCTACTGTGGTTTACCAGAATTCTGCGGCTGCGGCTGCGACGGCTGGCCCGTTGCCGGCTTGGAAGAATCCGTATCTGGCTTTTTGGGTGGCGTCTTTTTCTTTACCGCGGGCTTCTTGGGAGGTTCGTTGTCGTCGACGACCACCTTTTTGGGAGGAGTGGGAGGAGCGGCTTCCGACTGGGCCGTCTTCAGATCTGCGCGGAGCCGCGCGATCTCGGCTTCTTTTGCGGTCGAAAGATTGTCAATGCGCTCGGCTAATTGCTTGCGCGTACCCTCGAATGAACTCAGGTCGGTGGACAGGGACTGCAAATCGTCCTTGGAACCGAACGCGCCCGCACCCTCGGTCACGCTGCCCAGCACGTCATAGAGGGCATCGAGATTGCGGTAAAGCTTGAAGCTGGCGTTCAGATTTTCTGGGTCGGTGCGCAATTGGGCAATGATTTCGGGCAGCGCGCCTTGAAGATTCCGCTGGATCGAGTCTACGTTACCGAGTGCTTGCCGTTTGTAGGCGTTGTCCGCCTTCCAGTGTTCAATACGCAGGTCCACGAGATCGCTTTGAGTTCTCTTCGAGGTGGCTTCCAACTGGCCGAGTAAGCCATTCAACTCTGCGACCGATGCATAAGACACCGGTTGTGACTGCGGGTTATGGGAGGAGGCGGGAGGCGGTCCGGACTGTGCCCATAGAGTCGCGCCCGCAAGCAACACCAGCAGAAGAAGATATCCGGGAGAAAGGAGATCGCGTTTCATTTCTTAGTCTATAGACGTATGCGTCAACAGCATACTACAGGCAGCCCACCGAGTGGATCAGGAGAAAACTCCGGGTTTCGGGGTGTCCGATGTTGGAGCCCGGATGTCCTTCCAAGGTTGGCTAAGTTCGTAGATAGGGAGCCCGGGGTTGTCGGGGGAGATTCACGTCCGCGTCCCCGCAATCGTACAATGAGGGCATGAAGTGGAACAGCCGGACCTTCTTTCCGATACTACTGGCTGTCTCGCTTCTTCCCGCCCGACCCTCGCAGGCACAATCTCAAAACGCACAAGCACACAACCAGGAGACGACTCGCCGGCTGATTCTAAAAGACGGGTCCTACCAATTGGTCACAAAGTACGAGGTCAAAGGCGACCGGGTTCGCTACTACACCTCAGAGCGCGAGGAGTGGGAGGAACTCCCCAATTCCCTGGTGGACTGGGACGCCACCGAGAAATTTGAAAAAGAACGCGAATCCGCTCCCGAAGCCGTGGAGCTCGATAAAGAGCTCGCGCACGATCAAGAAATGGCGGACGCGCAGCTGCCACAGGTGGCTCCAGGACTGCGCATTCCGGAAGATCAGGGAGTGTTTCTGCTCGACAATTTCCAGGGCGAGGCGCAATTGCTCGAGATACAGCAGAACGCCAGTGATATTAACGCAGAAAAGAAGAGCAATATCCTGCGCAGCGCCATCAATCCGGTTGCGGGAATCAAGCAGACAATCGAACTCGACCATGCGCACGCGGCCATTCAGGCGCATGTGGACGTTCCATCGATCTATATCAACGTCGATACCGGAGGACCTGAGCAGGTGAGGCAGCCACAGGAGGCGCAGGAACCGTCATCATCGAAACCGGCTACAGCGCCCTCCGATCATTACCGCATCCTGCGGGTCCAGGTAAAGGGCAACAAACGGGTAGTGGGAGATGTGAAGCGGCAGGTAACGGGCAAGCTCAGCCAGGAACAGCATGAGGTGAAGTCAACCTCGACTCGGCTGTCCGGCGGATGGGTGAAGGTCACACCCACCGAAGCGCTGACTCCGGGAGAATATGCGGTCGTCGAGATGCTGGGGCAAGAGGGTATGAATCTATACGTCTGGGATTTCGGAGTGAATCCCAAGGCGCCTGCGAATCCGAATCCGTGGAAGCCGGAGACGAAGCCCCGGACATCGAAGTGAGCAAAAAGTTCCAGACCGCAGGTCTCGCCCTTCGGACCTAAGTTCTTCAGTTCATTTTTCATTGGCCGGGTCACCCAGACCCGATGCATCGGGACGGGCGAACACGCGTCCGTCCCCACACAAACTGCGCGTGCTGCCTACTTGCCGGAATCTAGACTCCAGGGGCCGGAGCCGAACTGCGAAATCAGAAGGGCCCCACCAATCATGGCCAGGTTCTTCATGAACATGACCATTTGCATCTGCTCGATCATCGGATCAGAAAGTCCCCAGAACTTGTGCATCGGCGTGACCCCGATCAGGAAGATGGCGATGAGCCATCCGCCCAGCCTTGCCCGATAGCCGAACAAGACGGAGAGGCCGCCCACGGCTGCGAGGAGTCCGGAAGCTGGCACGAGAACCGAAGCGAGGGGAACACCCTGCGAGGCGGCGAAACCGATGGTCTGTTTCGCGAAATGGGTGAAGCCAGACATCAGGAATATGAGGACGAACAGCAGGCGTCCGAGCAAGACTACCGGGGCGGACACGGCGGACCGAGACTTCGAGGATGCGAGGGGTTGAGCGATGCTGGCCATAATCGTTCTCCAATCTTGGAATTAATGAACCGTTCAGCTGCTACAGATGGGATCTCCCGTTCTATGGTTACAATAAATAATCGTGAGGCCTTTTAAAAGTAGGCACTTTAAAGTAACCTAGTAATCATGAAGGGATACAGTCAATCGCCTTCGCCCTGCGCGATCAGTGGCCTTTTGGAGCTTCTGACACGGCCTTGGACTATGCACATCCTGTGGTCGCTCAGCACGCATGGTCCGATGCGATTTGGCGTGTTGCGAAGGAACGTGGCAGGGATTTCCTCGCGCGTGCTGACCGAACGATTGCGAACGCTCGAGGAAGCGGGATTCGTGTTCCGGCATTATGAGCCCACGATTCCTCCAGCCGTGACTTACGGGATCACCGAGCGCATGAAGGACATCGAGAAGGTTCTCCTCCAACTGGAGGCGCTGGCTCGGAAATGGAGCGGACAAAGTGGGGCGGGATCAGAGAAGGCGTTTCCGGAAAAATCGCCTCCCGAGCGTGCCGTTCAAGGCTGAAGAAAGAGTCCTGAGATTCAAGAGTGTTTCAGGAGCTGGGGTGTGCTTTCCCGTCGTTTGCCGATCAGAACGACACAGGGCGTTCAAACCGTTGGTGGTTAGCAAGTGCGGGGTCGCGCGAGTAATCGGATCGGGATTTTCCTGTATTCCAGACACGGACTTGGGAGCATATTTTAGGCGCGCCACTGCAAATGCAAGGGCTCGAGCGCAGTGTCTCCCAATGCGAGGTGGGAAACCGACACTGATGAATGAAAAAATGAATATTCTGCTGGTGGACGACCAGCCGAGCAAGTTACTCACCTATAAGGCCATGCTGGCGGAGTTGGGCGAGAGCCTGATCGCAGCGACTTCCGGAATGGAAGCGCTTGAATGCCTGCTCAATAATGATGTCGCCCTGGTCCTCATGGATGTGAGCATGCCGGGCATGGACGGTTTTGAAACCGCGCAGATGATTCATCAGCACCCGCGCTTCCAAACAACCCCCATCATCTTTGTCTCCGGAATCTGCGTGACAGATATGGACCGGCTCAAGGGATACGAGCACGGGGCAGTCGACTATATCCCGGTGCCGGTGATCCCGTCCTTACTGCGCGCAAAAGTCAAGGTCTTTGCCGAACTGCATCGTAAGACGCGGCAACTGGAGTTTCTGAGCGCGCGAATGATGATTCTGCAGGATGAAGAGAGGAGACGCATCGCACGCGAACTGCATGATAGCGTGGGCCAACTGCTGGCCGCGATACGAATGAACAGCGCAGTCGTGGGCGCTGAGGCCGGCAAACTGAGCCCCGATGCGGCCAGCAATCTGGAGCAGATCGATACCACAGTTGACCAGGTCAGCAAAGAAATACGAACGATTTCGCACCTGTTGCATCCCCCGTTGCTCGATGAGTCGGGACTGGCGTCGGCCCTTCACTGGTATATAGACGGGTTCGCCGAACGCAGCGGAATCGAGGCTCGGCTCGACATCGGACGGAATTTCGCTCGTTTGCCGCGCGACGTAGAGCTGTCGATCTTTCGCGTTGTGCAGGAGTGCTTAACCAACATTCACCGCCATTCCGGGAGCCCGACGGCCGATATTCGGGTCAAAACAGAAGGCGCTTCGGTCCGGGTCGAGGTTGAGGATCGAGGTAAGGGAATGGCAGTTGAAAAAGAGAACGGACTCGCTGCCCTGGCACAGACTGGGGTGGGATTGCGTGGGATGCGCGAGCGTCTCCGCCGACTCGGCGGCACCCTCAACTTACAGTCGGACCAAAATGGCACGCGAGTGACTGCCGTGATTCCGTGCCACCATGTGGAGTCGACCGGGATAGAGCAAGGCCTGCCCCCGCGTATTTCCTCGTCCACGACCTAACGAGCCCGAAAACGGGATGCGGAAACCTGAGGTTAGACCAGCGGTTTCTCCCCAACCCATGGCAAAGGGCCGTGTCCGGTTTCCGATTCAAGGTCATTACCTAGGTCATCTTGGGAAGGGTGACGATTCCGGCGATGATGCAACGAGAGCGTCAAGAGCGGATTCTTGACGGAAACCCTCCATGAATATTGACGACCTGCTTCGGATCGCGACAGAACGGCGAGCTTCGGACTTACATTTGAAGGTGGGGAACTATCCACACCTGCGTATTGACGGCGAACTGATGCCGTTGACAGAACAGTCGAGAATCACCGCGGAAGACATGCTGAACATGGCGTTCAGCATGATGTCGGCGCGTCAGAAGCAGAAATTCAAAGAGACCACTGAAATCGATATGGCGTACGGCGTCGCTGGACTGGGACGCTTCCGTGTGAACATCTTTCAGCAACGGGGTAACGTCGGACTCGTACTCCGAGTCATTCCCACCAAGATTCGAGCTTTGGACGAACTGTTTCTACCGAAAGTGGTAGAGCAGATTTGCGATATGCCGCGGGGACTCGTTCTGGTCACAGGCGTGACCGGTTCCGGTAAATCGACGACGCTGGCAGCGATGGTGGATCGCGTGAACTCTTCGCGTGCGGAACACATTGTGACCATCGAGGACCCGATCGAATTCCTGCATCGCGATAAGAAGGGGTACGTCAACCAGCGGGAAGTGGGAGTGGACACGCCATCGTTTGGAGCGGCGTTGCGAGCTTCCTTGCGTCAGGATCCGGACGTGATCCTGGTGGGCGAAATGCGAGACCTGGAAACGATCCAGACGGCGCTGCACGCTGCCGAAACCGGCCACATGGTGTTCTCGACCCTGCATACGCTGGACGCGGTGGAAACCATCAACCGCGTGATTTCGATTTTTCCTCCGCCCGAGCAGAAGCAGATTCGCATGCAGCTGGCGGCCGTCATGCGGGCGATCATCAGCCAGCGCCTGGTACGGCGTTGCGATTCCGAAGGGCGTGTGCCCGCTGTCGAAGTGATGATCAACACGGCCTATATCCGCGAGTGCGTGCTGGTGCCAGAAAAGACGCGGACCATCCGCGATGCCATCGCAGCGGGTACATCCCAGTACGGCATGCAGACCTTTGATCAGTCTCTGTGGGATCTTTTCCAGGCTGGTCTGGTCAACTACGAAACCGCCCTCGAGAACGCGTCGAATGCCGACGACTTCAAACTGCGCATGCAGGGTATCGCGTCGACTTCCGACATTTCGCGCAATTCGATGCAGACGGCTGGCTTTGGGGCGAGAACGTCCTGATGGCTCGATCACGAGCCCGGATCTAACTC
>Ga0126373_10005203_pt1 | contig 10077 bp, 5 predicted proteins | sample PanSoiMetPlot_11_FD_92545 | JGI IMG/M metagenome (GOLD analysis project Ga0126373, IMG submission 92545) | Tropical forest soil microbial communities from Panama - MetaG Plot_11 | ecosystem: Environmental > Terrestrial > Soil > Tropical forest > Bulk soil | place: Panama | collected 2016-02-17 | reverse complement strand
GAGTATCACCGACGAGGTCGAGCAAATAGATCCGGCGCTCCCGGTGCCGGGCAGCATCGACGAAGTAACAGTGGCGTTTGATCGCGGGGAGCTGACACGGCAGCAGTACCGGATGCTGGCACGCGCGGTTGCTGAGTCGATCGACGCGGGCTCAGCATAGCCGCGCCGTCCCGTTCGAAGTTATGGCCGAGTCCGTCCATGCTTGCTCGGCGTCGGTCGACGTTGGTTTCGACTGCTCTGTCAGAGGCCCGGTTTAGCGTGCTTGGCATGCGGCGGACCATGCTAAGCGAGATTGACCTCGGCTCGGTCGAGGACAAGGTTGGGCTTGGCGCGTATGCGGCTGGGTTTCGCGCGATGATGCGCGGTGCCGTGTCGAGGGTCGTCTGGGACTCTGCTGAGCGCGCGCTCTGCGGGATGGTGGTGTCCAAATCCGGCGAGTTCATGGAGACGGTGGCGTTCCTTAGCGATCTGGCGCCGCTGAAGTTCGTCCGCAGCTATTGCAGCTGTCCGGCTGGTTATAACTGCGAACACGCTGCCGCACTGACGCTGTCTGTGGCCCAATCGTGCGGGCAGGATCTGTCGGCGCGGCCGCCCTCGGTTGGTTGGGAGCAGTCGCTGGTCTCGCTGCTGGAGCCCGCAGGCGAGATCGGGATCGAGGGGCGGGCGCAGGGTACCGGCATCGCTATCGAGCTCAGCCTCGCCGAGGACAGCAGCACTCGGGGACAAGCCAGTTCGGCCGGCGAACGGGCGATGAAGCTCAGAGCCCGGCTAGTTCAGCGCGGTAAGACCGGCAAGTGGGTTGGCGGTCAGGTCGCCTGGGGGAATCTCGACTCACTCCGCCGGGTGAGCGGCATCGCGCGTTCTTCGCTGCAGGTACTCCGGGAGCTGTACTGGACGTACCAGTCGGGCAATGGCCGCCCTGGGAACCGGTACCAATCGTGGACCTACGCCGGCGGAGATGACAGGTACATAAGCCTGACCAGCTTTGAATCGCGGCAGCTGTGGCCACTCCTAGATGAGGCGGACGCTCTAGGGCTGCCGATTGTGTATGCGCGCAAGCAGGGCACCGTCCCGAAGTACGGAAATGCTGATTTGCTCCTCGATGTGGTCGAGGCAGAATCCGCGGGTTCGGCTGTACCGCCGCTGGCGATTCGTCCTCAGATCCGGGTGGACGACGCCGATGTCGTGCCGATTCGTTTCATTGGCAGCCAGGGCCATGGCGTGGTGTATGCGCCGGCCGGATCAGATGTGCGAGCGGACCCGGCTACGTGGCGGTTCCGGCTTGCCAAGTTCGGCGCATTGGTGCCGCCGCAGATTCAGCAGGTGCTCATGTCGGGCCGGGAGCTGACCGTGCCTGCCGAGGAACGCGACAAGTTCGTCAAGCAGTTCTATCCACGGCTGCGCCGGATAGCGCCAGTCATCTCCTCTGATGAGAGCTTCACCTTGCCTGCCATCTCGGCTCCCACTCTCGTGCTGGGCGCCGCATATGGCGATGACCATGAAGTTGACGTCAGCTGGGAGTGGTCTTACCAGGTGGGCGATTCGCAGCTGCGAGTGCCACTAGGCGCAGATGGAGGCGACACCAGGGACCTCGAAGCAGAGCGCGCTATCCTGGCCGGCCTCGACGTGCCGGCAGATCGATTGCAGCTGGCAGCAGGCGAGTCCATGGCGGCCGCGGACACAGCTCAGGAGCTGATTCCGCGGGCGCGACTCACGGGCATCGACACCATGCTGTTCAGTACAGAACTCCTGCCACTCCTGGCAGTTCAGCCGGGCGTCGACGTCGAAGTGAGCGGGCATCCTGCCAACTACCGAGAGGCCGGAGACAGCGTCGAGGTCGGTATTTCCACCGGGGAGATAGCCGGCGACAACGACTGGTTCGATCTCGGTATCAGCATCACCGTCGAAGGTCGGCGGGTGCCGTTCGTCGATGTGTTCACTGCCTTGAGCCGCGGCCAGTCTCACCTGCTGCTCGACGATGGGGCCTACTTCTCGCTGCAGAAGCCCATATTCCAGGCTCTGGCCAAGCTCATTGAAGAAGCACGTGCTCTTCAGGACCTGCCGCCGGGTTCACTTCGGATTAGCAAGTTCCAGGCTGGATGGTGGGCCGAGCTTGCCGAGCTCGGCGTCGTCGAGAGCCAAGCCAGCAGCTGGCAGCGTCAGGCGGACGGGCTGCTATCGGGAGGGAACCTCGATGCCATCGATCCGCCGGACACCCTGACCGCAGTACTTCGGCCCTACCAGCTAGACGGATACCACTGGCTGGCGTTTCTGTGGCGATACCAGCTTGGCGGCATCCTGGCTGACGACATGGGACTGGGCAAGACGCTGCAATCGCTCGCCCTGATCAGCCATGCGCGTCAATCCGATCCGGCAGCTCCGCCATTCCTCATCGTCGCACCGACAAGTGTGGCCTCCAACTGGGCGGCCGAGACGGCTAAGTTCACGCCGGGCTTGAAGGTGGCCGTGATTACGGACACTACGGCCAAGCGTCGCTCTGAGCTGAGCGACATTGTCGCCGGGGCGGACGCGGTCGTCACCACCTATGCGATCCTGCGCCTCGACTTCACCGCGTACTCGCGGCTCACCTGGTCTGGGTTGATCCTCGATGAGGCGCAGTCAGCCAAGAATCATCAATCGAAGGTTTATCAATGTGCACGTCGGCTGCCGGCTCCGTTCAAGCTCGCTATTACCGGCACCCCGATGGAGAACAACCTGATGGAGCTTTGGTCGCTGCTGTCGATCACAGCGCCTGGCTTGTTTCCGAGCCCGGAGCGGTTCCAGGAGTACTACGCGCGCCCGATCGAGAAGCAGGGCAAGACGGAGTTGCTTGATCAGCTGCAGCGCAGGATAAAGCCTCTGGTGAAACGACGCACCAAGGAGCAGGTGGCGGCCGAGCTGCCGGCCAAGCAGGAGCAGGTGCTCGAGGTGGAGTTGCACCCGCGGCACCGCAAGCTGTACCAAACGCACTTGCAGCGCGAACGGCAGAAGGTCCTCGGGCTCATCGGCGACATGAACTCTAACCGGTTCACGATCTTCCGGTCGCTGACGTTGCTGCGCCAGCTCAGCCTGCATGCGGGGTTGGTCGACCCCGAATACGAAGATCTGCCTTGCGCCAAGATCGAAGCGCTGCTTTACCTACTCGGCGACGTGATCGGCGGCGGACACCGGGCGCTGGTATTCAGCCAATTCACTCGCTTCCTCGAGCGAGTTCGTGCGCGTCTGGATGAGGAGGGCATTGCGTACTGCTACCTGGATGGCAGTACCCAGAATCGCCCGACGGTGATTCAGCGGTTCAAGAACGGCGCGGCGCCTGTGTTCCTCATCAGCCTTAAAGCGGGGGGTTTCGGACTCAACCTGACTGAGGCCGACTACTGCTTTTTGCTCGACCCCTGGTGGAATCCGGCCATCGAGGCACAGGCTGTCGACCGAACGCACCGCATTGGCCAATCCAGGAACGTCGTCGTCTACCGCCTGATCTCGGCCGGCACAATCGAGGACAAAGTCATGGCGCTCAAAGAGCGCAAGGCCGAGCTTTTTAACAGCGTGATCGACAGCGGCAACGTGTTCGGCGGTGGGCTGAACGCCGACGATGTCCGCGGCCTATTCAGCTAATGGCAGTCGCTAAGGCGAAGCGGTGGACCGAGGCGACGTCCGACGCCCTTGCGCTAGCCTCACGCCAAGGTGGCAGTACCAGACACGCATAAGTTCGCCCGCCAAGCCTAGGCTTTGGAATGTGGAGACTCTCACGTTCCTGTTCACCGACATTGAGGGCTCGACGAACCTGCTCCGGCGCCTCGGAGAAAGCAGCTACGCCCGAGTGCTAGCCGATCATCATTCGGTCATCCGCTCCGCCCTGGCAGCCCACGACGGCCAGGAGCTGAATACCCTGGGCGACGGCTTTTTCGCCGCATTCGCATCACCTAGGAAATGCATCGCAGCCGTCACTGCCATCCAGCGGACGCTCGAAGCGCACCCCTGGCCCGCTGGGGAGCGGGTCCGGGTCCGCATGGGAGTGCACACTGGCGAAGCTGCGCAGACGACATCCGGAATGCTCGGCCTCGACGTGCATCGCGCCGCGCGGATAGCGGCCGCCGCGCACGGCGGCCAGGTGCTCCTGTCGGAGACAGCTGCCGCCCTGGTCCGAGACTCCCTTCCGGCGGACGAGGCGCTCAAGGATCTTGGTTTCCATCGACTTAAGGATCTCGGGCGTCCCGAGCAGATCTTCCAGCTCCTGATCCCCGGCCTGCAGGTGGACTTCCCGCCCCTGCAGTCACTTGGTAATCCCGCGCTGCAGAACAACCTGCCGATACAGGCCGCGCGTTTCGTCGGCCGGGACCGCGAGCTGACCGAAGTCCGGTCCTTGGTCGAGTCCTCCCGTCTTGTCACCTTGACTGGCGCCGGCGGCTCTGGCAAGACGCGGCTGAGCCTGCAGGTGGCCGCGGATATGCTCGACGGCTCCGGCGACGGTGTCTGGCTGGTCGAACTGGCTACCGTCACTGATGAAGAGGATGTGCCAGCGGCAGTCTCCGCAGCGCTCGGGATCGATACGCGAAGCCGCCGGCCCGTAGTCGACTCGCTAGTCGACGCGCTTGTGCCGCAACGCACATTGATCGTGCTGGATAACTGCGAGCACCTCATCGGCGCATGCGCGAAAGTGGCCGACAACATCTTGCGCCACTGCCCGCGAGTCCATCTGCTGGCAACCAGCCGCGAACCGCTCGGCATAGGCGGCGAGACTCTCTACCGAGTGCCGTCCTTGTCGCTGCCGGCCTCTGACGACGAGTTCACTGCAGTTGAGTCGTCCGACGCCATCGCACTCCTGATAGACCGCGCACGGGATCAGGGCGTCGAAGTGCCAGCAGACGAGCGCACCACGTCAGTGATGGCTTCCATCTGCCGTCGCCTGGACGGGATGCCGCTCGCCATCGAGCTCGCTGCGGCGCGGCTCAGGTCGTTGTCGCTTACCGAGCTTCGAGACCGCCTCGACCAGCGGTTCCGCCTCCTCACTGGCGGTAGCCGTACCGCCATGGCACGACAGCAGACCCTGCTAGCAACTGTCGATTGGTCATATGCGCTGCTCACTAGGTCCGAGCAGTTGCTACTGCGACGTCTGTCTGTGTTCCAGGAGAGCTTCGATCTCGCGGCCGCTGAAGCGGTGTGCGGCTTCGGGGACATCGAGCGTTTCGAGGTAACGGACCTGCTGGGCTCGCTCGTTGATAAGAGCCTGGTCATGGCCGAACAGTCAGGCGGCACCACCCGTTACAGGATGCTCGAGACGATCCGTCAGTTCGCGGCCGAGCGATCCATCGAGAGAGACGAGAGTGATGCGCGAGACGTGGCGGCGGCGCATTGCGCGCACTACTTGTCAGTCGCAGAAGCTGCGGAGCCGCATCTGACCGGCGCGGAGCAGGGCCGCTGGCTTGCGCGCCTGGACCTGGATTACCCCAACATCAAGCGTGCCACCGTGCATGCAGCCAGCGACCTGGATGGCACGAAGGCAGTGCTGCGCTTCGCGGTCGCTTTGCGGCGGTACTGGATGAGCCGAGATGCAGACGACGAGGTTGTCAACTTGCTGAGTCCGGTGCTGGATCGCCCTGATGCCGAGTCCGACCCAGGGCTGTTCGCTGCGGCAACGATCACATCACTGATCGCCAAGCGCGGCCATGACCAGGCGCTGACCCTGCGCCTTGGCAGCCATGTCATGCAGATAGCGCGAGGACTAGGTGACGTTCGTTTGCTTGTCGAGGCGCTGGCGATCATGTGCAGCAGCTCTTACTTCGCAGGCAATCCTGAGGACGGCCTGCCGTACGGCGAGGAGTCACTCGCAATCGCCCGGCGCACCGGTGACGATGTGTTGCTAACCGCAAGCTTGACGAGCTACCTGCTCTGCAAGGACGTCGTCGACCCAGTCCGTTCTGAGGCCTTGTACGCCGAGGCGATTGCGTGCACGCAGCGATCGGGCGACCGGATGTTCGCCTACCTGCTGCATAACAACGTCGGTGTGCACGCGCTGCGAGCCGGGGACCTGGCAGTTGCACGCGAGCATTTCGAGCAGGCCGCCGTGGCAATGGCAGAGATCGGAGAAAAGAGCCACCACGTGTCGGTGAATCTGGGCTGGGTGCTTCGCGAGGAAGGGAATCCTGCCGCAGCCAGGCCACTGTTTGAGGCCGGCATGCGTATGAGCCGCAGGACCGGGAGCCGCAATGGCAGCTCCTACGCGCTCATGGCGCTGGCTTGCGTTGCCGCTGACTTCGGCGAGTGGCATCGCGCCGGCGAACTGCATGGCGCGGCCCAAGCCATGAGGGACCGGATCGAAGAGCCGTGGGAGGATCCCGAGGACCAGTATCGCCGGGATAGCCTCAGTAAGTTGCGCGCGAACCTCGGCGACGCGGAAGCTGACCGGGCGATTGCCCGCGGGATGCAGCTCAGCTTTGACGATGCTTTCAACCTGGCAATAGGAGCGGCCCGGTGACCGTAGCGGAGATCATGCTGCGCGGCGGACGAGTCATCGATCCCGAGTCTGGCTTCGATTCAGTGTGCGACGTCGTGATTGCTGGCGGCCACATCGTCGATATTGGGAACGGGGCTGACCACGCCGCGGTCGACCTCGACGTGCGCGGCCAGGTGGTGACTGCCGGGTTCGTTGACATTCACAGCCACACGGCCGGCATTGCTGGGTTGCGGCTGCGAGTTCTGGACGGCGTGACGACTGCACTCGAGTTAGAAGCTGGTGTCTCACCGGTTGAGCTGGCTTACCAGCAGGCGGCCGCCTCGGGGCTGCCAGTCAACTACGGATACTCCGCTTCATGGGCGCTGGCCAGGATGGAAGCGGTCAGTGGCGTGGAGCTGGATGGCCGGCTGGACACGTTCCTCACGAACATCGCAACCCCAGCGTGGCAACGCGCCGCGACGCCTGGCCAGATAGCCGGACTCCTAGAAAGGTTGCGCGCGGACCTGGCTGACGGCGCGATCGGTATCGGTGTGCTGGTCGGTTACGCGCCTGGGACAGACCCGGATGAGTATCTGCAGGTCGCGGCTCTCGCCGCGGAAGCCGGTGTGCCAACTTTCACTCACGCCCGCGACTTGATCGAAATGGTTCCAACGGCGTTGATCGACGGAGCAGAAGAGATAGTCCGGGCGGCAGCCGAGACCGGTGCGCATATGCACTACTGCCACCTGAACAGCACGTCGTTCAGGTACGTCGACCGCGTGCTTGAGACGGTCGGCAGGGTACAGGCAGCGGGTTCGCGGGTAACGACCGAGGCCTACCCCTATGGGGCTGGCATGACCGGAATCGGCGCAGCGTTCCTGGCGCCCGAGCGGCTCGCCGAACGCGATCTGGAGCCGGCGGACCTGACATATGCGCCGACGGGCGAGCGGATTGCCAGTACCGAGCGGCTACGCGAACTTCGCGCGAATGATCCCGGCGGCCTGGTGATCATCCGTCACCTCGATGAAGACAAACCCGCCGACCGGCAGGTGATGCTCCGCTCGCTGGAGTTCCCCAACGCGGTCGTTGCCAGCGATGCGATGCCACTCACGTGGCCCGGGCCGGCGCCGGATCAGCTGACCTGGCCGCTGCCGGACGGCGCGTTCACGCACCCGCGGACTACAGGCACATTTGGCCGGGCGCTGCGGATGCTCGCCGAGGGCGGGCCGCTCGGCCTTACAGAGACGTTGCGCAGGTGCAGCTTGCTCCCGGCCCAGTTGCTGGAGACCAGCGGCGTAGCTGCCATGAAGCGCAAGGGACGCATACAAGCGGGTTGCGACGCCGACATCGTCGTGTTCGATCCGGCAACGGTGACGGACCAGTCGACTTACAAGCAGACGACTCTGCCGACGACCGGGATGAAGCACGTGCTGGTGAATGGGGAGTTCGTCGTAAAGGACGGCGAGCTTCTCCCGGGTGCCCTGCCCGGCCGGCCAGTTCGAGCGACGCCGCGGTGATCGGGTCCGGTCATCACTTTCAAAGCGCCCGTGTCCTGGTCCAGAGACCGTAGGGATCGTGGCCCGGCCGGAAACCGGAGGCTTCGGCCATAGCCGAAGCCTCGCGGAACTGATTGGCTACTCTGTCCGGCTCGTGAGCGTCGCTTCCGAAGGACACCGCAGCTCCGCCTTCGTCGTGCCACCATTTCACGATCTGCGGACGCAGCTTCCCGTCAGTGTTGATTTCCAGTGCACGGCCACTTGCAGCAAGAACGCGCAACGCCTGCCGGAACTCACCCTCAAATGCCTCAGGATCGAAGGGCTCAGCTTCCTGAGGCCAGCTGCGGAGCGGATAGTCGATGTGCGCAAGTACAGAGAACTCTGCAAAGCCTTCGATGAGGTCAGGTACCTCAGCGAGGTACTCCCGGACCACGTCGGTTGCGGGGAGCTGCCGGTAGAGGTCTGCTATGTCAAAGAACTCCTGGCCGGATGGCAAGCAATGCAGCGAGCCGAGCAGTCGGTCGAACCGACCGGTCTGGACCAGCTTTGACGCAGCGGCCGAGTGCCAGTGCGGCTCGCCCAACTCAAGCCCGCTGAGGATGTGCAACTCCGGGAACTTGCCGCGGCATCGCTCGATGGATTCCAGGTAGCCGTCCACGTCCAGCTCGGGCGGCGTGAAGACTCCATCGGCGTCGGCCAGTGCGTTCGGTATGTCGTCTGAGTCGGGTAGGGCGTTAGCCACCGGCCAGGACGTGTAGTCCGCGTGCTCGGTGAATGCGATCGACGGGAGTCCGATCGCGACTGCGCGAGCGCAGGTGCGTTCCATCGACCCGGCCGACGCGTCCCAGGACCATTCGCTGTGTACGTGGTTATCTGGCGGAAGCATCAGTTCGATTCTGCCTCCAACTTGTGCGAAAGGGCTGCGGATCGATCGGTCGGTGTCGGCACCAGGGGCTACCGTCCAGCTATGCCGACCGGCCCATCTCTAGAAGCTGTCTTTCCTGCCTGCTACGGGTGTGGGCATTATGCCGACGGTCGGGTCAGTACTTGTTTCGTGTGCGCGGGGCGGCAGTTGAGTCGCCCGACCTCGGCCGCGTGTCCGCTTTGCGCGCAGCACCTCAGGTCAGACGGGCTATGTCCGAACGAGCTGTGCCGCAGTCCCAGACGTCGGATCACCAAGATCCACGCGATCGGTTATCAGTCAGGTGCGCTGCGCCGGGCTATCAACAGCTACAAGTACCGGGGGAGTCGTGGGCTGTCGGTGGTGTTCGCGCGGCTGCTGCTCGCTTGGTTGGAGCAGAACATGGCAGCGGATCCGCCTGGCCTAATCGTGGCCAATCCGAGTTTCGTCGGCCCAGGCGGACAAGAGTTTGCCCACACGGAGACCGTCATCGCCGCAGCTCGGGCCGCGACGTCGGAGGCATGCTGGGCCTTCGACACCGCCACGCCCGCAGCTGTGATCAAGGTAGCGCCGACGCTGAAGTCTGCCGACGCGCAAGCATGGTCCAAGCGCGCGGTCGGGTACGAGCTTGATGCGGCATTACGGGTGCCCGACCCAGAGCGAACCGAGGGCAAGTTCGCCCTGGTGTACGACGACATCTGCACCACGGGTACGCAGCTCGATGCAGTGGCTGGCTGCTTACTCGACCTGGGCAGGGCCGCGCGCGTCGAGGGCGTCGTGCTCGCCCGCGCTCCCTGGCGCGGAACATAGTTCGGGATGTGACGTGGCGCAATGCACCGCCGGGCGCGGTAAGCCCACGACTCGCCTTGCTAGGCGGTGGCCTGCCCGGCTGTCGGAGCCACCGTGCCGGGCTATCAGGCCAGCCGTTGTTCGAGTCGGGCGGCGACCTCCCGGTATCGGGCCACCGGGATGAGATGCACGCCTGCGAACGCGCCCGAGTCCCGGATCTGCAGCACCAGGTCACAAGCAGCCTCGACGCCCGCAAGCCTGTCGGTGCGCACTCGATGCGCCAGCCCGGCAGGGATCGCGATTTCCGGGACGGCGGCAGCCATCCGTTGAGCGTGCGACTCGCTGGCCAGCACCATCACGCCGGCATAGACGGGGATGTCGACCGGATTAGCGTCGCGCCACCGCAGCAGCCCGTCGAGGGCGAAGCTGACCTGCAAGAACAGGAAGTCGGCCGAGCG
>Ga0126373_10005202_pt1 | contig 10078 bp, 4 predicted proteins | sample PanSoiMetPlot_11_FD_92545 | JGI IMG/M metagenome (GOLD analysis project Ga0126373, IMG submission 92545) | Tropical forest soil microbial communities from Panama - MetaG Plot_11 | ecosystem: Environmental > Terrestrial > Soil > Tropical forest > Bulk soil | place: Panama | collected 2016-02-17 | reverse complement strand
GCCATCAGCTGGCCCCAGTAGAACACGTCGCCGCGGATCAGCTCGGCGATGACGCCGACCGGCACGGTGCGCACCGAGGTCTTGGTCAGAAAGATCAACGCGTAGAGAAACTCGTTCTGCGAGAGCGTGAAGGCGAAGATGCCGGCGGAGATGAACCCCGGCGTGCACAGGGGCAGGAAGATCTTCCACATCGTCTGAACCCGGCTGGCGCCGTCGATCCGGGCTGCCTCCTCGAGCTCCTTCGGAACGGTCTTGAAATAGCCGAGCAGCAGCCAGGCGCAGAACGGCACTAGCATGGTCGGGTAAGTCAGGATCACCGAAGTGAGCGTGTTGCCGAGGTCGAGCCGATTGATCACATCGGCGAGCGGGATGAACAGCAGGGGTTGCGGCACGAGGTAGACCGCCGCAACGGTCATCGCGATGAGCGACGCGCCGGAAAAGCGCATGCGCGCCAGCGGATAGGCCAGCATGGTGCCGAGGATCAGCGAAATCGCCGTCGCGACAACCGCCACCAGCATCGTGTTCCACGTCCAGGTAAGGAAGCTCGACTTAGTCAGGAGGTCGACGTAGTGCTTGAGCGTCGGCGCATGAACGATCAGCGGCATCACGTTCTTGTTGTAGAGCTCGGCGTTCGGCTTGATCGACGTGATAACCATCCAGTAGAAAGGAAATAGTGCCACCACGAGAAAGAAGCCGACCGGTAGCCACACCCGGACGGCATGCTCGATGTGCCCATGGCCGGTTACCATCAATCCCTCCGCATGTAGATGGTCAGCGCCACGATCAGCAACGCGAGCGTCGGCAGCATCGCCAGCGCCACCGAGGCGCCGAGCCCCAGCTGGCCTGCGCCCATCGCGATATCAAACGCGTAGGTCGCGAACAGGTGAGTGGCGTTCTGCGGCCCACCGTGCGTCAGCACGTAGACGAGCTGGAAGTCGGCGAACGTGAAGATGACCGAGAACAGGGTGACGATCAGGATGATCGGCCGCAGCAGCGGTAAGGTGATGAAACGGAACCGCTGCCATCCGCCGGCGCCATCGATGGCGGCCGCGTCGTAGAGTTCGGGAGGCACCGTCTGAAGTCCGGCGAGCAGAGTGATTCCGTAGAAGGGCAGCCCGCGCCACGTGTTGATGATGATGATTGAGGCCATCGCGAGCATCGGATCGCCGAGCCATGATGGGCCGGGTTTGGGCCAGCCCAGTGCCACCAGCAGCCGGTTGACGACGCTGAAGGCCGGGTCGAGCATCCACAGCCAGGCGACGGTACTCAGTACGGTCGGAACGATAAACGGCAGGAGCAGTAGCGCCCGCACTAGGTTCTTCATGCGAAAGTGCTGGTTCATGGCCAGCGCCAGGCCGAGCCCGCCGACCATCTTCAGCAGCGTCGCGACGCCGGTATAGACGAACGTGTTTATCGCCACCTGCCAGAAGATCGCATCATGGAGGTCGGTCACGAAATTCTTCAGCCCGACGAAGGTGCCAGAGTGCCCGATCGGCCGATCCTGCAAGCTCAACAGGATGCCGTAGAAGAAGGGATAGCCGACGAACGCCGCCAGGAAGGCGAGCGGCAGAGCCATCATCAGCCAACTGAACACGCTTTGGCGGTCGAGCAGCACCCGGAGCGGTGCTCGCCGCCGCGCCGCACGGACAAGCACAGGTAGACGCTCGGAAGTGATCGTCATGTGTCAGGCCGCGCGATAGATGCCTTTCAGCTGGGCCTCGGCGTTTTTTATGACCTCTTTGGTCGACGCACCGGCACAGGCCTTGGCGAACATGTCGACGACCACGTATTTGGCGACGCTTTCGGCGAGTTGGCGGTTCGCCGGAGCGGGCCAACCCGGCAGATGGGCGTTTGCGAGCGCATCGCGGTAGGGCAGGTTGCGCGGCTCGACGCTCCACATCGGCGCATTGTCGTAGCCGTGCAGCAGCGGCTGGTAATAGGACTCGGCGATCGCGTACCAGCCGCCCAGCTGCTTCGGCTCCATCAGCCAGCGCATGAAGAGGCGCGCCTCCTCCCGGACCGGTGAGAAGCTGAAGATCGAATGGCTGATTGAGTCGAGCAGGTGGAAGCGCCCCTTCGGCCCCGCTGGGTTCATCGCCTGGCCAGTGACCTTGCCGATTTCGGGAAACTCGCGCTTGGCGAACCACAGGATGCTTTCGGCATTGTTGGTGCAGGAGATCTGCTCCGCCATCCACGCCTTGTTGTTGCTGACGTCGGTCCAGCCGAGCACATCGTCGAGCATCGTGTCCTTGAAGAACTTGCGGCTGAAATCTACGGCGCGCGCGGTCTCGTCCGAATCGATAACCACAATCTTGCCGTCGGGTGCCACCTCGGCGCCGCCGTAGGACCACAGCAGCGGGTAGAGCCAGCCGTGGTTGTCGCCGAAGCCGTGGCCGAGCTCGAAGCCGAAGGGGTGGTCCTTAGCTTTCAGCTTCTTGCCGACCTCGTAGAGTTCTTCCCAGGTCTCGGGGAACTTCTTGACGCCTACTTCGGCGAACCAGTCGGTGCGCCAGTTCATCAATTGACCGATATTGCTGAACGGGATCGCCTTCCATTTGCCCTCCACCAGAGCGGCCTCTCTACCGGCGTCGTACCAGCCGCCCTGCGCCTTGCCGATGTCCTCAGCAATGTCGCTAACGTCGAGATATTTGTCGCCGAACTGGGTCACCTGGAGCAGGCCGTTCTCCGTGATGTCGGCGCCCGACCCGGTCTCGGCAATCGTGCTGATCCGTGTCGGCAAGCTGCCGACGCTGGTCACCTCGTAGTTGATCTTGATGCCGGTCTCTTTCTCGTAGGCCGGGCCAAGCGTGTTCACCACATATTCGTCGAACGGCTTGATGAACGAGCTTTCGTGCAGGATGGTGATGGTCTTCCCAGCTGCGCCCACCGGCAAAGGCCGGCTCAGCGCCGCCGCGGTGCCCGCGGCCCCGAGCTTGAGAAATCCCCGCCGCGATGTCGGGTGACCGGCTGCCGGCTCTGTCATACCATGTCCTCCCTGCGTTGATTCCTGGCGGCTTGACTGCCGGCTTCTTTGCATGTTGGGACCACAACACTACATCAATATCCGGTTTGTCGCAGTCAAAAATCGCGCTGTCTGTGGTGCCCGCTCAAATTTAGTCGCTACCGGCAGCCGTTGAGACTTGGCCTGAAAAAACGACCGACCCTGCCTTTCGATTGGCGGGTCGACCACGTTGCGTTTTCTAGCGATTTCACGACTTGTGAAGCAGGACAAATCAGTCCGTCGTACGGCGATGTTGATGCCTTGCCCATCAGTTGCATGAGCTAGTTGATTTGTCGTCGATGCTTACCAGGTCCTCGGACGGTTTTCGCTCAAGCGATTTCAGCAACGCCTTGGCATCCTGAAGCACCCGCGTGTTCAAGCCTTCGGTGAACCAGTGGTGCAGGGGGGCGAGCAGATCGCGCGCTTCACTCAACTTTCCTTGCTCGCGCCAGAGGCGGGCAAGACCGGTTGCAGCGCGCAATTCAAGAACCTTCGCACTCTGTCGATTCGCTACCCTCAGCGCTAGCTTATAATTTTGCTCGGCCGCAGTTTCGTCGCCTATCGCCTTCAGCAGATCACCTCGCAGGCGATACAACTCTGCTTCATCACGCCGTTGTCCGCGCCGTTGAATGATCTGCTCAGCCTCAGTAAGGCAGCTCAAGCCATCAATCGGCCGCTGAAGTTTGGCATGGGCCTGGGCGAGCGAGAAAAGCGCCCAAGGCAGAGAATGTGTTGATCCGGCGGCCCGTATGATCGAGAGCGCCCTCGTGAGCAAGGCGAAGCCTTCATTTGCTTTTCCAAATGAAGTCAACCAATCCCCCCAGTCAACCATTGCATTGGCCGAGTAGTACGCAAATCCGTGCTCATCCGAAAGCGTCAATGCCTCCAGCGTCGCCCTCGGGTCGCCCATGACGCCGAGTGCATTGGGATGGGAACGATCCAGCTGCAGCTGATCGGCGTCGATCGGCACCGCTGGCGAGTCCATGTCAGCATAGCTGGACGTTCCGATTAGTCGGCCAATCCGAGATGCGTAATTCAGCATCTGAACTAGAGCATAGGCGTGTTTTCGTTGGCGGGCCTCCGACAAGGGCCCGCTCAAGCATGCTCGTGCTTGATCGATGAAACCCATGTACGTCAACGTCCAGGCAAGAAATGCGAGCGTAGTAGCGTACGGATCTTCTGCCGTGATACCTTCAAAAAACGCGCGTTGCGCAGAATCACTCAACGCGGCACACCGCTCGAAGAAGCCGCGAGCTGCAACGAACTCTCCAAGATAGAAGCGGCTGAACCCCTGATGGCTGTAGGCTACCAATGACAGGGCAACATCGTCGCGGCCTTCGGCTATTTGCTCCATTTGCTTAGCTACGCGTAGTGCCTGATCGTGTTCAGCCCTGATAATATGATGGGCGTGCATTCCAGCGAGCAGCGGAATGAGATAGTCGGGCCGGTCAAGCTGCGTGGCGAGGGTCTGCGCTTTGGCTAAGGTCTCGCCCACTTCAGATGCTACATAGCCTCTGCTCGCACTCAGCGCAGATCCGAATGCGATCGTTAGCTCTAATTCCAATTTCTGACGCTCAGTCCCCTCAGGCAAGTTAGCCAGCTGCTCCAATCCCTTCTGTAGCTGGGCAACGGCTTCCGTCATCACCGAGCGTGCGACCGACTGCTGGCCCGCTTTGAGCCAGTACCCAGCGGCCATCTCTATTAGCCCAGCTTCCGTAAAGTGCTGGGCCAGTAGCGCAGGCTGATTAGTCACAATATCCGGGAATCTCTGCTCTAAGATCATGCCGATTTTTGCATGAATCTGTCGCCGCCGACCCTTCAGCAACGTGCTGTAGGCAGCATCTTGCACCAGCGCATGTTTGAAGGTGTACTCTGCATCCGGTGATATTCCACGCCGAAAGACTAATTCGGAGGAAACAAGCTGATCTAAGGCGTTACCGAGCTCTTGTTGCGGCATTCCGGACACCGCGCTGATCAACTCATGAGAGAATTGACGGCCGAGCGCTGCCGCGATCTGAGCGACCTCGCGCACCGGGGCTAGTCGATCAAGCCGGGCCAGAAGTGAGGCATGGAGAGAGGTGGGGATCGCTAAGGGTATTACTCGCCCAGTCGCCCGATAATGATCACCTGCGTCGGCGACCACGCCACTTTCGATTACAGCTTTTGTCAACTCCTCGATGAACAGCGGATTGCCGTCAGTGCGATCGATAATCTGGTCAGTGATTTCCTTGGGCAGGGTCCTGCCGCCGATAACGCCTGTAATCATGTCGGCGCGCTGCCGCGGGGGGAGGCGATTGAGACTGAGCAGGGTCACTTGCGGACGACCAATCCAGGGCGGAGTGAATTCGGACCGGAATGTCACGATGACCAGAATCTGAAGGGCCGAGACCCGATCAATGATCAGGTCCAATGCCTCACGCGAGGTTGGGTCGATCCAGTGAGCGTCCTCAAAGATCATCAGCACCGGTGCCCGTGCCGCGAGGCCCTCTACCTGCGCCAAGAACGTCCTAAGAAGTCGTTCTTTGCGCTTCTGCGGCGAGAGGCTGAGCACCGGGTAGCGGTGGTCAGTCGCAATCGACAAGAGATCCGCCAGCAGGGGAACGGCCTCGTCTAGGTCGCTCGTGGCCTGAGCCAGTGCGGCCTCTAGCTTCGTGAGCCTTTGCTCGTTGCCATCGTCTCGCCGAAATCCAGCCGCCCTCTCAAGCTGGACAGTGATTGGGTAGAGCGCGCTGTCCTGGTGGTGAGGTGAGCAGAAATACCTCAGGCGAGTGTATTCCTCTGTGCTTAACCGGTCCTGGACTGCCTGGGCGATCCTGGATTTACCGATGCCGGGCTCCCCCGAGATCAACACAACGGATCCATCGCCCTCCTTGGCTTGATGCCATCGGCGCATCAGGAGCTCAATCTCCTCGTCGCGGCCCACCAATGGCGTCGCGGTCGTGCGCAAGGCTTCGAACCGGCTCTCAACTGAGCTAGGCCGGAGCACCTGGTAGACTTGGACGGGCGCGGCAAAGCCTTTGACCTCAATGCGACCTAGATCCTCATACTCGAACAGGTTCCCGAGGATACCTCGGGTGGTGGGGCCGATGACGATGCTGTTGGGGGCTGCAACGGATTGGAGACGGGCGGCCAGGTTAGGCGTCTCGCCTACCACACCCTGCTCCTGGGCTGCGCCGGCCCCGATAAGGTCGCCGACAACCACGAGCCCGGTCGCGATCCCTATCCGCAGCTGCAAAGGCGTGCCGCTATCAGTGGCAATCTTCGGCACTGCTTGGACGAGGGCAAGGCCTGCTCGGATTGCTCGCTCAGCATCATCCTCATGGGCTACGGGATAGCCGAAGTACGCGAGAACTCCGTCACCCATGTATTTGGCGACAAATCCGCCGTTGCGGTCGACAAGTTCCGTGCAGCAGTGATGATACGCCCCAATGATGGCCCTGAGCTCCTCAGGATCTAGCCGGATTGAGAGCTCCGTCGATCCGATCAGGTCGCAGAACATGACAGTGAGCTGACGACGCTCTGCCGTATGTGGCGGTTTCGGCTGGTTTGCTGTCGACTCAGGAGCGGTAGGGGTAGCGCGCGAAAGCTCAGCGATTGCTGCGAGCATCTTGCGTCTGTGCCCGAGCAGGACGCCGAGCTTCTCCAGGTCCTGATCTGTCAGGTGACGGAGAATGGACAGCTCATCAACGCCGTTCTCGGCAAGGGTCCCGGCGTATCGCCCAAGACCGAGCGCGTTCAGCCAATCCGCAATTTGCATCGCGGCCACCAAAAATTTGTAGCCGGGTTCCAGACTTCGCAAAGAGTTTATACCAATATCTCTGCAATAGCACGCCCAGTGTGGTTTAACACGGACATGATCAAATTTTTCAATACCAAAGAGTATTTAGAAGGATGGCAGAGTGTGTCCGCGACTTGCGTAAATTTACAGAATTATTGCACTGTAAATGTACGGCGGTACAAATACAGAGCTTGCCCATTGCGAACAGCCCCAGAGCCTCGCGCGTAGTGCACACCAGAGAATATCGTCGGTCCCATCCTCAAATTCTGTCAATATGATAATCGTCCACCCAGCTGATCTGTGCTTGATGAAAGAAACCGGTAGAGCTGTCAAAGCGTCCAGCGCCTCATCGGATCGATCCGCCACGAGGCGATCGGGATCGCGGACGAACTGAAACAGCAGCTCAGCACCCCGCGCATTGTCAAGCTCCAACGTTAGGTCTAATATTTCCTGCTCAACAACCAATGCTGATCACCAGCCAAAACTCAGGGAGGATTGCAATGGGTAGTTGGCTCAGTGAGCGAGAACGGCGACTTGTTGCCGGCGCCGAAACCGCTTCCGCGGCGACGCCGATCCCGACCCAAATCGTTTCCAACGGGGAGTACCTTCCACCCAGGCAGAGCGAGATGCAGAAGCGCGTAGAGCGGCGGATTTTCGAGTTAGCCGATGAGCATGGCAAGCGTCTCGGCTTGAGCCGCCGACAGTTCATGGCAACCGGTTGCGGCATGGCCGCCGCGTTCCTCGCCATGAAGGAGATTTACGGCACCAACGTGTTCCAGGTTGACGCGGCCGAAGCGCGCGAGCCGGAACTCCTCCTGGCGCGCGCTCAGAGCCTCGCTGGGCAGTTCGTCTTCGACGTGCAGACTCATTTCGTCCGCGACGACTTCGACCATAAGGAGCTCCTCGAACTCAACGAGTTTGCGGCCGAGCACTGGAATCCGAAGATCAAAGAAGAGACCGCGCCAGGGCTTGCCCGGTATAAGTTCCTAAACTACGTCAAGGAGGTCTACTACGACAGCGATACCAACTTGGCGCTCCTGAGCGGCGCGCCGTTCGACGATCCATCCTGGTGGCTTCTGTCCAATGAGCAGATCGTCACGGCGCGCGAGATGGTCAATGATTTCGCGGGCTCCCGGCGCCTGCTCGCCCATTCGGTGATTACCCCCAAGCAGCCGGGCTGGATGGAGGAGGTCGACAAGGCAATCTCGACCTATAAGCCCGATTCTTGGAAGTCCTACACCATCGGCGATCCCAACGCGCCGCCCTCTAAGTACCCGTGGCGCCTCGACGACGAGCAGGTGATGTACCCGTTCTACGAAAAAGCGGTCAAGGCAGGAATCACCACGATCTGCATTCACAAGGGCCTGCTGCCGCCGGACTATGAGAAATCCCTCGCCGGCGTCTGGGAATATGCGACGGTGGCTGATTTAGGCAAGGCTGCCAAGGACTGGCCACAGATGAACTTCGTTGTCTACCATTCGGCGCTGCGAGCGTTCCTCGAGCTGCCCGACCTGGCCTGGGCAGAGTTCGAAGCCTCTGGTCGCATCAAATGGACCTCCGATCTAGCCGATATCCCGGCGAAGTACGGGGTCAATAATGTCTATGTCGAGATCGGCACGTCGTTTGCCAATTCAGCGGTGGCACATCCCAAGTTCTCCGCGGCGCTGATCGGCACGCTGGTCAAAGGCTTGGGGGCCGATCACGTCGTCTGGGGTACCGACAGCGTGTGGTATGGCTCGCCGCAATGGCAAATTGAGGCCATGCGCCGCCTCGAAATTCCAGAGGACATGCAGAGGAAATATGGTTTCGCGCCTCTTGGTGGGCCCAACAGCCCGACGAAGCAGGCGATCTTCGGGTTGAACTCGGCGAGACTTTACCGCATCAACCTCAAGGCTGCGGACGCAACGCCGATGCCAGCCTATTCCGCGGACAAGCTCGCTCAGCTGAAGAAGGAATATGAGTTCGCGGCCAAGGACCCGTCGAACCTACGTTATGGGTACGTCCGCGCCGGTTAGGCAAAGGTTTAGTGGTATCGTCTGAGCGACGACGTCAGGTCTAATGAGGGCCACGCTTCTCTAAAGCGCGGCCCTCATTTAGCAATAGGAGTCGCTTTCATCTCTGAAGACCGGTGCCCTTTGCCTGCACGAACTCGACCCGGGACGTATTTGGTGTGTGTTTCCCTTGACACTTGTGGAGGTCAGTCAGTTGGTCCGGCCGCGAATCGTTTCCACCAATCATGAATCATAAGAATCTGATTTTTTTCGGGTGTATAGTCAAAATACCAAACCGAAGCTCCGCCCTGTTGAACACCTATCCGAAGATCTGCTTGGCTCGAACGTGCTCACGATTGTTTATCGATAGCCGCCTGCCCTGTCGTTTCTCATAACCTTGTCCGCGATAGCCGAATCGCAGCGGGAGCGGCAGGTAGCGACAGGCTTTGAAGATCTTTACTTTTTTGGAGCAAGTTTTTGCAGTGTTTCGGATTGTTCGTGGCAGATGCACAGTGCAATCGCCGTAAAGGAATTGTGGTCCGCTTGGCTCTGCGCGCGATAGCGGATGATCGTGTGCCGAATGCCAGGCAGCTTGCGTCTAGGTGATGCCCTTGAGCGATACGGTGAAAGTCGTCGACTGGCCAAGTCCAATGGGTGCCGCTTTGAGGGATGGGCCGCGGAGGAGCCAGGCACGCAACGCCTTTGGGTGAAGCGCCGATCTGCACGATTGGAAGAGCGACATGGCCACAACGGGTGCAAGGTCGACGATGCCTCGATAAGCCCGCAAGGGATGCCATCCCGCACTTTGGTGGCGCACCGGCCAACTCGCATGATCCATCCGCGGACGACGACCTGCTTCGCCGAAACCGATCGCACCAATGGCAAATGCTTGGTTCCTCAGGAAGGTGCGCCACCTCTGAGTGGGCGGATAATCACGTCGCGGCATGTAACGGGACACTGTGGCTTGCGAGACAACGAATCCAAGTTTCAGCAGCTCGCCATGGATCCGTGGCGCGCTCCATAAGAAATTCTCTCGGCTCATTCGGACTATAAGCGCGCGGACCTCGCCACTGATCCTCGGGCGTCCGCCGCGCCAGCGGCGACATGAGCCGGATCCCCAGATTGCCCAGAAGCCGCGACGGCGCCAACGCAAAACGGTGCCGGGCTGGACGATGATCAGACCGCGCTGCCAATTTGCCCACCAGCGCGACAAGAACACCCAGAACAGTCGCTCACTCGGGCGGAAACATGGCCGCCGTGTGCCTGTTCGCTGCAGGACCGCAAGCTGATGGCGCAGGACGATGAATT
>Ga0126373_10005201_pt1 | contig 10079 bp, 8 predicted proteins | sample PanSoiMetPlot_11_FD_92545 | JGI IMG/M metagenome (GOLD analysis project Ga0126373, IMG submission 92545) | Tropical forest soil microbial communities from Panama - MetaG Plot_11 | ecosystem: Environmental > Terrestrial > Soil > Tropical forest > Bulk soil | place: Panama | collected 2016-02-17 | reverse complement strand
GTCGTAAATGGTGGCGCCGGAAGGCGTCACCACCGCCCAATCGCCTTCCTCGAGATAGACGAGGTCTTGCGTCAGCGGCGCCAATGCCAGCGCGTCCGAGCCGACGAACATCTCGCCGTCGCCATAGCCGATAGCGAGCGGCGAGCCGCGCCGCGCGCAGATCAAAGTATCCGGGTAGCCGGCAAACAGCATGACCAGCGCGAAGGCGCCGTGCAGCCGGCCGAGCGCCTTGGCGACCGCGTCTTTCGGCGACAGACCGTCCTTCAAGTAGCGCGTCAGCAGGATGGCGACGGCTTCGGTATCGGTCTGGGTCTCGAATGTGAAGCCGGCCTTGGTGAGCTCGGCCTTTAGTTCCTGGAAGTTTTCGATGATGCCGTTGTGGACGACAGCGACGCGGTCGGTCGCGATCGGGTGGGCGTTGGTCTCGTTCGGCACGCCGTGCGTCGCCCAGCGGGTGTGGCCGATGCCGATGCGACCGGCCACCGGCTCCTTCGCCAGGCGCTTGGCCAGGTTATCGAGCTTGCCCTCGGCGCGGCGGCGGTCGATGCCGCCGTTCACCAACGTCGCGATGCCGGCGGAATCATAGCCGCGATATTCGAGGCGCTTCAGGCCTTCGAGCAGCAGCGGCGCCGCCTCGCCCTTGCCGACGATGCCGACAATGCCGCACATCAGGCGGCGCTCTGTTCAGACGAAACTGCGATCATCGAACGCCGAGAATAGCGCAAAAACCGCCAAGACAAGCTTACCGCCGGCCCTTGGCCTGGGGCTTGGCGTCGCGCGCGGCGATCTCGGCCTTGCGCTTGGCGCGCCAGGCCTTGGCGGCGCCGGGCTTGGTGCGCTGGCGCGCGCGGCCGAGCGCGAGCGCTTCCGGCGGCACGTTGTCGGTGATGACGCTGCCGGCGGCAATCATCGCGCCGGGACCTATCGTCACTGGCGCGACCAAGGACGAATTGGTGCCGACGAAGACGCCCTTGCCGATGGTGGTGCGGAGTTTCTCGATGCCGTCGTAGTTGCAGGTGATGCTGCCGGCGCCGATGTTGGCGCCCTCGCCCACATTGCTGTCGCCGAGATAGGCCAGGTGGTTGGCCTTGACGCCCGACGCCAGGCGCGCGTTCTTGACCTCGACGAAATTGCCGATGTGGACCTCCTCGGCAAGCTGGGCGCCCGGACGTAAACGGGCGAAGGGCCCGATGCGGGCGTTGTCGCCGATTGTTGCGCCGACAATGTGACAGAAGGCCGGAATGTCGACGCCCTCGCCCACTTTGACGCCGGGACCGAACACCACAAAAGGACCGACGATCGTGTCGCGGCCGATCTTGGTATCGGCGCACATAAACACGGTCTCGGGCGCGGTGAAGGTGACGCCGGATTCCATCGCGGCGTAGCGCAGCCGCTGCTGCATCACCGCTTCGGCGTAAGCAAGTTCATCACGGGAATTCACGCCCAGGAGCTGAGCCGGGTCGCCTTCGGCGGTGCGGCAGACGAGGCCCTTGCCGCGCGCCAGGCTGACGATGTCGGTGAGATACTGCTCGCCTTGCGCGTTGTGCGCGCCAAGCTGAGCAACCAGATCGAAGAGCACCGGTGCCTTCGCCAGCATGACGCCCGAATTGACGAAATCGATGGCGCGCTCTTCGTCGGTGCAATCGCTGGCTTCGACGATGCGCGCGAGCGAACCGTCGTCCGCCAGGACGAGGCGGCCGTACGGTCCGCCGTCCGACAAACGCATGCCGAGGACGATCACCGCCGCGTCGGGATGGCGGCGGCGCACATCGAACAGCGGCTTGAAGGTCTCGCGCGTGATCAAGGGCACGTCGCCGGCGAGGATCAGAACGTCGCCCTGATACCGGCCCAAAAGCGACTTGGCGGCAGCGACCGCGCTGCCGGTGCCGCGCTGCTGGCGCTGGATGACGAAATCGGCGGGCGCGACCGCGGCGGCGACGTCGTTCTGGTTGGGCGCGATCACCACCACCGTGTGCTGCGGCTTCAGCGGCGCGACCGCGCCGAGCACGTGCGATATCAACGGCTTGCCGGCAAGCTCGTGCAGCACCTTGGGACGCGCCGAGCGCATCCGCGTGCCCTTGCCGGCGGCCAGGATGAGAGCGGCAAACGAGGCGGCCATGGGTTTTGTCTCATAAGGAAAGGCGCCGGGCGCGTCTAGCCTTATATGGCCTTGTATAGCCTCGCGTGGGCGCGCGATTCCTTGACAGGCGCAACGCCTGCGCTCTATCTCAAGCCCCTTCGGGCGCTTAGCTCAGCGGGAGAGCACACCCTTCACACGGGTGGGGTCGTAGGTTCAATCCCTACAGCGCCCACCATATCTTTCCCCGAAATCTTCGATTGCGGCGTTGCGCTGATCCGCGACGACGCGCCTCTTACCCCGGCGCAACCGGCGGCTGTCCGAGGGGCACCGCATCGGGAATGGTCTCAGCCGCCAGCGCAACAGCGGCTTCGGTCTCGACGTGCGCGGCGAGATATCGGCCATAGCGGCGCAGCAGCCAAATGACTCGTTCGAGCAAAGCAGTCACCGCGAACAAAGATTCTTGATCGCGCGCCGACAGGGTGCGGCCGGCGGCCATCACGCGGCGACGCAAGCCGTCGATGAGGCCCTCGCGATCGGAAGTGAGCGTCCGCAGTAGCGCCACGTCGTCGGTGTGGCGCGTGCGACCAGCTTCCTCGGCCGTCAGCAGCAACGCGCCAAGACCCTGGGAGATGTTTTCCGCGAGCGAACGCATCGCCTCGTCCTCGAACGGCTGAGCGAGAGTCTGGGCGAGTTCGTTCAGCGATTCGTGAATCTCAAGCAGCAGTCCGTTGAAGCCGGTGCGGTCGGCAGCGTTTTCCAGAACTTCGCGGCTGGCGCCGGTGTCTGCCACGTCCTCGAGGAACTGGCCGATTGCCTTGATAAGGGATGTCGCGACCGCGACGACCGATCCGCGCTGCAGCATCCGTTGCTCGCCGTCGAGATGGTCGGTGAGACCGAGGTACACCGGCATCAGTGCGCCGACGCGACCCTGCTCGCGGTCGACGAGCTCGAGCGCACTTGCGGGTTCGCTGAGCGCGTCGGCGTAAAGATAGCGCGGCGCCGACAGGCTCTCTTCGGTCGAGGGTGGGGACAGCATCGCCAGCAACGGTGTCAGCGCCCGGCCGAACAGAATCTGCACGGTGACGGCAGCCAGCTGGCACACGAGGTAGATCAGCGCCACCTGATGCGACACTGCCCCGGCAAGCGCCCGCGCCGCGCCCAGGATCAGCGGCACGCCGAACGCACGTTCGGCAAAGAACAGCGGCAGCAGCAGCACGACGCCGAGAACCTTGAATAGCGCCTGCAGAACCGCGAGCTGACGTGGCTTGCCCGAGATGCGGCGACCCACGAAGTACGTCGCGATGCCCGATCCGACGCTCGCGCCGAAAACGAGCAGTGCCGATTGCTCGAGCGTGAGCAATCCAGCCGCGGCCATCGCCAACACCATCACCGAGATCGCCGCCGAAGACTGCGTGATGACGGCACCCGCGATGCCGGCCAACAGTGCGGTCGGCGCGGCCTGCACCGAAGCGGTGAGGAATGCGCGCACCCACTCCATGGCGTTGAGCTCGTGCGAGGCCGAGCGCATGAGCTCGAGGCCCAGGAACAGCATGGCGATTCCGAATGACGTCGAAACCAGCGGCCGCCACCGCGCCGAGCGGTCGAGATTCAGATAAAAGCACAGTCCGACGAGCGCGATCAGGGCGAGAACGAATACGTGGATGTCGATCGCCGCGACCATCACCAGGATCGCTGTCCCGACGTTCGACCAGGCTAGGATTGGCGCCGATTCTGTGACGGTGACGAGGTCGGCCTTGGCCAGGCTGATCAGGATGACGGTGACGGCATTGGTGCTCTGGGTCAGCGCGCCTGAGACAAGGCCGACCAACGCCGCCAATGCGGGATGGCTGGTCGATACCGTTACCCACCGGCGCAGCCGCCGGCCAGCGAGCTCGCCCATGTTGGCGCTGATCCCTTTGACGCCGATGAAGAACAGGCCGATGCCGGCCAGGATCGAGGCGATGCTGTCGAGAGTCATATCGCTCATGGCCGTGCGTCTTTCCGTGCGACGAGGCAGGGAAAGGTCGTCGCGTCCAGGAGGACCGTCATGGCCGGTTCGATCACAGCATAGGCCGTCGGCGCCATGATTATGCTTGTGCGCGTAAGGGCGACTGTTGGGGGCGGTCAGGCAATGTGCCGTTCTGCTTAACAAATCCAGATGTCGATTTTGTTACAGCACCCCTCCTCGGGCGTTCTCGGGCGCGTTCGCCCCCCGGTTTCCGGGCGGTCCAGGCCGTTGCGGCGAGGTGCTACCCATCGATGACAACCCTCTGTCATAATCGCGCCGCCGCCCCACCTGCGCCGGTGATCGGCCGGAAACTATCGCCGCATGCGTCCAGCCAATCTGAGCTATGCCGTCGACGAGCGGCCGCCGCCGCTGACCTGTGCGCTCAACGCCATGCAGCACGTGGTCGTTATGTCGCCGGCGCTCATCTACGTGCTGTTCGTGCTCGAAGCGGCCCACGCCAGCAAGGATGAGACGCTGCGCGCCATCAGCCTCTCGCTGGTGGCGCTCGGCATCGGCTCAATTCTGCAATGCCAGAAACGCCGTTATTTCGGCTCGGGCTACCTCGTGGCCTTCATCTTCGACGCGCCGTATCTGTCGGCGAGCGTCGTCGCGGCGCAAATCGGCGGCATGCCGCTGGTCTGCGGCATGACCGTGTTCGCAGGGCTGGTCGAGATGGGCCTGTCGCGCGTCATTCCCCGTATGCGGCCGTTCTTTCCGGCCGAGATTTCGGGCATTTGCGTGATGCTGATCGGGTTGATTCTCGGCGTGCTCGGCATGCGATTGGTGCTCGGAATTCCCGAAGACGCCAACGCCATGTCGGCAGCGGACACGCCGCAGATCATCCTCGGCTGCGCCACCTTGGCGCTGATGATCGCCATCCACATCTGGGCCAAAGAGAGCTGGCGCACGTACAGCATCATTATCGGCGTACTGGTAGCTTACGGCGCGGCGTGGGCGCTCCGCATGATCGATCCTGCGGCGCTGCACGCGATCGGCAGCACACCGTGGTTCGATGTGCCGCGCTGGCGTTGGCCGGCGCCACATTTTGCGCCAGGGCTGATGCTGGCTTTTGCTTTTGGCGCATTGGTGTGCGCGCTCAGCGTCATGGGCGACGTGACGACCGGTCAGAAGATCAACGACGCGGCATGGATCCGTCCCGACATGAATTCGCTGCGCAACGGCGTGCTGACCGACGGCGTGTGTACGACGATCGCCGCGCTGCTCGGCAGCGTCGGCGGCGATACGAGCTCGCCCAATATCGGTTTGTCGAGCGCGGCCGGCGTCACTTCGCGTATCGTCGGCTATTGGACAGGCGGCTTGCTCGTCGTGCTGGCAACAATGCCGATGATCGCCGCGGCGGTGGTCTCGATCCCGCGACCGATCATGGGCGCGGCGCTACTCTTCACCGCCTGCTTCGTGATGATCAACGGGTTGCAGATCATCATGAGTCGTCTCCTCGATGCCCGGCGTACGCTCGTCATCGGCCTGTCGCTGACCTTGGCGCTCAGTCGCGACCTGTTCCCGAGCGTCTATGGCGCGCTGCCGCAAGCCATCCAGCCATTCGCTGCCTCGGATCTGGTGATCGGGCTGTTCACGGCGCTGATCCTCAACGCGGTGTTCCGGATCGGCGTCAAGACACGGCAATCGTTCGAGTTCCTGCCGGGCACCAACACAGACAAGATCCGCGAATTCCTCGAGGCACAGGGTGCCAAATGGGGCGCGCGGCGCGACGTGATCGAGAAAGCAGTATTCGGTGCGACCCAGGCCGTTGAAGTGGTGTCGGATTATTGTGCGCCCGACGGACCAATCATCGTCGAGGCGGCGTTCGACGAGTTCAATCTCGACATCCGCGTCACCTACCGCGGACGATTAATTGCGCTGCAAACGCATCGGCCGGCAGAGGACGAGATTCTGGAGAGCGACGATGGCGTACTGAAGCTCGCAGGCTACCTCGTCCGCCGCAATGCCGACCGCGTCCGCGTCACGCAGGTTGGCGACGCCGCAACGCTCGAGTTCCATTTTCAGCATTGAGGCAGCCGGTGCCGCTCAGGTGGAGGCGAGCCGCGCCAGCGCGCTTTCAGACGACGGATGGATATCGAGAATCGCGTCAAAGCCGCTGATCTTGAAGACCTCGGCAATCTGCGGATTGAGGGAGCACAGCGCCAGATGGCCGTTGGCGGATCGCAGCCGCTTGGCAACCAGCAGCACGACGCGCAGGCCGGCGCTGCTGATATAGACCAAGTCGGAGAAATCGAGCAGCATCCGCGCGACGCCCGCATTGATAAGCTGCAGCATCTCGGTTTCGAAGGCTGGACCGGTGCTGCTATCGAGGCGGCCCTTCGGTTTCAGGATGTGTGGCTGGGCGGCCATGTTCGATTCCCCGGCAGGCTAAGGTTCGACCGCCGCCGCTGCCGCCGCCAGATCGGCGCACAGTGGCACGATCGCATCGATACGCGCGGTCTTGAGGACGTCGGCGACGTCCGGACGGGCGCCAAGCAGGACCATTCGGCCGCCTTTCGCCTTCACGGTCTTTGCGCCAATCAACAGCATGCGAATACCCATCGAAGCGATGAATTCGACGCCGGACAGATCGACGATCAGCGCGCGCTTGGCACCGGCCAGCGCGCTGAACCGGGTTTCGATCTCACCGGCGCCGGCGATGTCGAGCCGGCCGTTGAGCCGCACCCTCGTCGCGCCGTTGGGCATATCGTCAGCAATAAGATCCATCATTCCTTCCCGCGTTGGAGCAGCATCTCGATCTTGCCGAGAAGCCGCGGAAAATCGACCGGCTTAGTGTCGTAGTCATCGCAACCGGCGTCGAGCGCCTTGTCCCGGTCGCCTACCATTGCATGGGCGGTGAGCGCGATCACCGGAATGTTTCGCGTCGCGTCACCGGCCTTCACCCGCCGCGTCGCCTCCCAGCCGTCGAGCACCGGCAGGCTCATGTCCATCAGAATGAGATCGGGTGCCTCGCTGGCGGCGAGTTCGAGACCCTGCTGGCCGTCCGGAGCCATCACCACCTCGAAACCCTTTCGTTCGAGCCGCCGCGATAGCATGTCCCGGTTCATCTCGTTGTCCTCGACCAACAATATCTTTGCCATCCGTGTGGATTCTCCACCTGAGCTACACAGTCGTGGCCTTAGATGTCACCGCGCGCGACTTGAGGATGTCGCGGACCGCGGTCCGCAAATCGACCCCGGTGCTGACGCCCTTGTCGATGATCCGTTGCGTGACGCCGCGCAGTGTCTCGATTTCCGCAGCGTCCAAGGACTTCGCCGTGACCACCAGGACCGGCACGTCACGCCACGCGGCGTTGCCGCGGACGCGCTCGAGGAACTCAAAGCCGTCCATCACCGGCATCATCAGGTCGAGCAGAATGACTGACGGCAGCGGATTCGCGGCGAGCCACGCCAAGCCTTCTTGGCCGTTCGTGGCCTCGGCCACGGTGTGGCCCGAGCGCTCGAGCATCCGCCGTGTCGTCTCGCGCATCTGGGGGTCGTCGTCGATAATCAAGACGCTCGCGGTGTCCCCGCGCTTGCCGAGCCGACGCAGCATCGCGCTCAGCTGCGCCCAGTCGACCGGCTTGGTGATGTAGCCCGCCGCGCCGAGCTGCAGCGCAATGGCGCGTTCGTGCAGCATGGTCAGCATGATGACCGGAATCTCGGCAAGCGCCGGCTCGTTCTTAAGCGCGGTAAGGACCGACCAGCCATCCATCTGCGGCATCATGACGTCGAGGGTGATCGCGTCCGGCCGCTCCTTGCGCGCGATGTCGAGCGCATCGCGGCCATTGCGAGCGTGCACGACGCGATAACCTTCGCGACCGAGCATGCCGCCGATGGTATCGTGCACCGCCTCGTCATCGTCGACCACCAGGATGGTCCGTTCGCCGGTGACGTCACCGGACACGGCGCGGCGCGGCGCCGCCATCGGCTGTGCCGGCGCTTCGCCCTGGCGCGCCGGCAGGACCAAGGTGAAGACCGAACCCTTGCCCGGCTCGCTGGCGACCGTCACGTCGCCCCTGAGCATCCGTGCGAAATGTCGGGTGATGGCGAGGCCGAGGCCGGTGCCGCCGAACTTGCGGGTGGTCGAGGCGTCGGCCTGGGCGAAGGCCTGGAACAGCCGGGCCATCTGATCCGCGGTCATGCCGATGCCGGTATCACTGACGCGGAGTACGACCCGGTCACCATCGCGCGCGATGGCGAGCTCGATCGTCCCGTTCTTGGTGAACTTGCTGGCGTTACTCAGCAGGTTGAGCAGGCTCTGCTTGAGCTTGGTGACGTCAGTCTCGATTGTGCCGACCGTGTCCGGGCAGTCGATGACCAGGCGGTTGCCGTTCGTCGCAGCCAGCGGCTCGATGATGCCGCGCACTTCGGCGGCAACCGACGAGACCTTCGCCTCCTCGATGAACACCGTCATGCGGCCGGCTTCGATCTTCGACAGATCGAGAATGTCGTTGATCAGGCCGAGCAGATGCTTGCCGGCGTTCTCGATCTTCGTGAGGTCGGGCACGAAATCCGCTTGGCCGACGTCCTGCGCCTCCTCTTGCAGCATCTGGCTGTAGCCGATGATCGCATTGAGTGGCGTCCGGAGCTCATGGCTCATGTTGGCGAGGAAGCCGGACTTAACCCGGTTCGCGGCCTCGGCCGCTTCCATCGCGCGCATCAATTCTTGCTCGGCCTGCTTGCGCGCGGTGATGTCGGTGTAGATCGCGATGAAGCCCCCATCCGGCGTCGGCGCGCGGTAGATCTCGAGCACGGTGCCGTCGGGCCGCGTGCGCTCGAACGAATGGACGCGCTTCAATTGTTCAACCCGCTGCGCGACCACTGCCTCGATGTTTTGGTCGCCGAACTCGCCACGCGCGCCGATGTAGCGCAGATAATCGATGAAGCTGCGGTCGCGCGAGAAAAACTCGTCCGGCATGTTGAGGAATTCGCGGAAGCGCTGATTCCATGTCACCAACTTGTAATCGGCGTCATACATCGCGACGCCTTGATGCATGTTCTCGAGCGTGCTCCTGAGTTCGGACGTCTTCCGCGCCAACTCGCGTTCGAAATGCGTGCGCGTTTCTTCGGCATGGTGCGCCAGCGCGACATTGACCTGCCGCGCCAACATGCCAATCACCAAAGCGGAGAGCACGGTCGCGATCACAGCCGGCACGGTCGCTTGCAGCAGCAGCGGCACGCCGCCTATCGACAACATGACGCCGGCTCCAGCGCCACCGATCACAACGAAGGCGACCGCCGCGGCTTGCCAGAACACACGCTTCGGCAACAGCGAAAGCATTCCCGGTACCCGCCCTTAATTCTTCCGCCGGAATCAGTAAAGCCCGGACAACGACGCGATACAAGAACAAGCGCCGCGACGCCATCTCGACCGTGTCTCATAAACGTGCTATCCCGCCTCAGCCGTCGACACGGTCCGGACACGGAGCGTCGTGAGCACCGATCGCCTGAGCCTCCGGGTTGCCAACCAACTTCCGGAAATCGCGCGACTTGCCGACCGCGTTGCGGCCTTTTGCGCCGAACGCGGGGTGCCCGCGGCGGTTGCCTATCGCCTTAATCTGGCGCTCGAAGAAATCCTGACGAACACGATCAACTACGGCTACGCCGACAGCGGCTCCCATGAAATCGCCATCGAACTGGAACAAACCGCCGAAGGCGTGACCGTCGAGATCGACGACGACGCACGGCCCTTCGACCTGACTCAGGTGCCGGCGCCGGATCTGGCCGCGCCGATCGAGCAGCGGCCGATTGGCGGCCTCGGCCTGCATTTCGTCCGCACGATGATGGACGAGGTGCGCTATCGCCGCGATGGCAGCCGCAACCGCGTGACACTGGTCAAGCGGTTCATGCCTGGCGGCGCAACGCCAGGGCGGTGATGTCGTCCGCCTGCGGCGCGTTCTGTGCGAACGCCTTGACCGACGCGACGATGCCGCCGACCAGCGCATCGAGCGGCGCGCGGCCCTGACCGGCGAGCAACGCGGCGAGCCGC
>Ga0126373_10005200_pt1 | contig 10081 bp, 6 predicted proteins | sample PanSoiMetPlot_11_FD_92545 | JGI IMG/M metagenome (GOLD analysis project Ga0126373, IMG submission 92545) | Tropical forest soil microbial communities from Panama - MetaG Plot_11 | ecosystem: Environmental > Terrestrial > Soil > Tropical forest > Bulk soil | place: Panama | collected 2016-02-17 | reverse complement strand
TTTCGTCTGTTCTCGGAGGCAGCGGCTGGGGCTCCCCGGAAGCGATCAGCATCGGGTGCGGTACGGAGGTCACGAGCCATTCGTCCGCGAGAATCCCAGCCCCGGTCGGCACCACGTGAAGGCTCTCACCGCGCGAACCACCGGGACCGACCAGACAGATGTGCGTCTTTCCGGCCGCACGCAGATCCCTGAGCACGTCCTCCATCGGACCGAACAGATCCGTCAGCCCTGAGCCGGAACCAGGATCGGCGACGAGTGCCTGGTCGGAGTCCCAGATGACGTAGGACAGCCGCATCGGCGCGACCTTTGGATACCGGAGGAGATACGGCAAGATCACGACCGTCTCGCTGCCGATCACGCTACGAAGTTCGTCGAGGCTCTTGAACTCCACCACCGGCAGTGTCTCGACGATGAGCGTCTCTCGGGCGGACTCGAATGCCCGTCGCAAGCTCAGGCGGTCCGCTGGAACTGTTACTCCCGGCGGGAGGTCCAAAGTTCGCTTGCGGTCTGCCTCTAGCTGCTGGAGCAGCGCCGCCAAACGCGAGTCGTGCAAGAGGTCGTGGCGCGGCGCCGCGACCATCATGCAGGTCCGCAGGCCGCTCCCGTATTGCATGAGCGCCCAAAGGAGCTCGGAATTGAGCCGGTCGTCCGCGAGCATGGCCAGGATCAGGCCAGCGTAGATCTCGTTTTGCACGGAGTCGGTAGACCGGCCGGTCACTTTGGCCAGCGTTGGTGCCAGCTGAGCGAGCGCGGCGACGGTGAAGATCAAAGATGGGTCGTCGGCGGCGGGGGCGATGTCCGCGATGCGAGTCAGGAGGTTCTCGATGAAGCCATCGCGGCCGACACTGGTCCAGTAGCTCAATGACCGGACGTAGTACTCCATGGCGCGGGGCCGCTCTCCCGCGGCATACCTGTTGGAACCCTCGCGATCGAAGAAGTGAGCCGCCGATGGGTCGATCAGCCAGGCGTTCTCCTCAGAAAACTTCGCCGACAATCGGGCGCACTCATAGAGAAGGGCCAGCCCGGTGATCTCCCGGTCGGCCAGCGCGGCCATCCATGACAACCTGAGAAATGCGGCCGCGGCTTGGTTGGGATTACCGACTTCGTCAAGTCCCTTGGTCACCTCGTCGAAGACGTCGAGGAACTGCCGGTCACCCAGCACCTCCACGGCTGCCGACGAGCCTTCTAGCTGGTTGATCAGAGCAGCCGTCATCCGGATGACATCGATGAATTCGGTGTCAACGGTCTGCGCTGGATCCTGGAGCAACTCTCGATGGCGTAGCACGCCGTCCAGTGCCCCCCTGGGGTCCGTCTTCGACTTCAGATAGGCCGCCTGCACGATCAGCCGTCCAGCCGATAGGGAGTGCCGCTCGACCAGCTCCGAACTAGAGGCAGCCAGAATGTCGTAACTCACTGTCGGCTCAGCTGGTTGCTCAGGGCAAGGAAACGATGACGCAATACGGCGTCACTATCCGGCTCTGCCGTGATCGCCACACCTTCTCGCACGGCCGAGACAGCGTCGTCTTCCAGCTCCCCACCTGTCAACCCGCGCAGGAAGGCCGCCGCTTCTGCCAGACCGATCAGCACGGCCGGGTCGTTGGGTGCCGCCGCCCGCGCGGTACGCCAGTATCCGATCGATGTCCTGAGAGCGACCTCGGGCTCAGGCATAGCCCATGCTTCCGGCCCGAGTCCTTCGACCTGGCCCAACTCCTCAGCACCTCGTCGACGCCAGGCCATCATGTTCTGTTGGTATGCCTCGATCGAGCGGTCCGCCACGTAGGGATCTCCCCACAGGGCCGCCAGCTCGTAGCTCATGTGCCTGACCTCGTCGGCCTCCTTCGCCGCCTGTGCATCCGTCAAGGCGGCCCGTCCTGCAGCGTCACCCAGCTCAAGAACGCGGACCTCTGGAACCTCAGTGAGGAGGAAGTGCGCCCAACGGGTTGTGCCAAGCAGCCTGCCGCGTCGCAGCGCAGGCTCGTCGCGGTGCGCACACGCGTCCAGCGCCGACAGCAGAATGTCCCCGCGCATCCGGGAACGGCGCCAGACGCCGTGCGCATCACCTTCCGCCAGGCTGAAGAAAAGATGCGTGACGTAGAGCCCCATAAGTGACTCCGTCACCGGCAGCTGCCTGGCCGCGACATGGGCCTGTTCGATGGACAGCTCCCCGCTGTCGACGCGGCGCCAGATCTGCTCGACCGGGCCCAGATCCGGCGGGTACTCCGACGCCAATATGGACATCCGGATCTCGTTGGCCATCGCCAGCCGGGAAAGCTTCTCCTGTTCCGTGGACCGATCGATCTGGCCCGCAAGCCATTGCACGACATCACCCCGGAGCAGGACCGGATGCCGGAACAGCCGGTCGAGGAATTCCTGCTCGTTCGTGGCGCTGCATAGCTCCGCGAATGCCTGTCTTACCCTGTCCTGAGTGCCGGGCGCCAGAGCCATAGCGCTTCCCCCTTAGTCGTTCGCCAGCGACGTTGTCACTCGCCAGATCTGCCCGGGCAGCATGTCCGCGCCCGGCGAGCTACGTGCCAAGGACGATGAGATCGCCTGCTGGAGCGCGGTGAGATCGCTGTCTCCGCGCAGCACCGAAGCGACATCGCTTTCCACCCTGCGCCGTGCGAGCTGATCCAGCAGCACCTGGCAGAACTCAGGCTGACCTGCCTCCTCGAATCCTTGCGCGCGCTCAAGCAACAAGGCACTCACCGTGCCGACCAGGTGCCGATCGACGAGCCGGACGACGATCGGTGCCTCATCCGGAGCGGCCACCGAGGTGTGGATCATGGGATGCACGGGGACCTGAACGGTCCGGCCACCGGCCTGCAACGTGTCACCAGGCGACACCTCGGACAGCCACGTGTCTGTGCCGCCAGACGCTTGTTGGCACGGAACCCGTGCCCGCTCGGGCATCACCCGCCACGAGGGCGAGTTGTGGGAGTGCTGGACGCTGATCGTCGCAATGGTCGCCGGACGGCCCTCGAAGGTCTGCAGACACACCGCGAGCCCTGGCGCACTGGCCGCTGTCGAGGCCGGCCGCCCCGACCCGTTCCAGACCTGGGGGTGGTTACCGGGGCTGGTCCGGAGCTGGCATGACTCGGGCATGTCACCCAACACTTCGACCGGGTGCTCTTCTGGCGGAAAGCCGGGCACGTGCACGCGGGCGACGTACGACCCGGCGGGCACCTCCTGGTCGAGGATGGATGCTGCGGCCGCAATCCGCCGGCCGCCCAGGTCGACGAGTTCGATAACGGCAGCCGGGTCCTCTACCGACAAGCTCAGCGGGGCTTTCCGGAGCCCACGGACACCGCGGACCGTACGGCCACCTGGGACCGCGAGAGCGGAGGGCGAGCTGGGCTGCTCGGGCACGGTCAGCTCAACGACCGTATCGACGTATGCGTCGACGAATTGCCGGCCCCACGGGAGGCCTGGGGCACGAGCGAAGATGCGCTGGCGGCGCGGCGGCACCATGTGACAGGACGGCGTAGGACCGGTGGCGGTGATGCGGCCTGCGTCGGGGTCCGCCAGGCTGTCGAACTCGATCAGCATCTCAAGGTCGCGCCGCGCACTCAGGGCCTGGGGGCTCACGTTCACTTGCAGCTGGATGTCGGAGAACCAGCCGTCGTCGAACAGCGACAGTACCGGGTTACCCTCAGCGCGAGCTCGGGGCAGCTGATCCGGTAGCTGGCGCTCAACCCAGGAACGCAACCTGTCCCAGGTGACCTCATACCGCGGCGTTGCCGTTGTCGGGTTGAACGTCTTCGCCTCGCCCTCGCCGCGAAGGCCGTCCAGCAGCCATTTCGTGAACAGGCCAGAGACGGCGCCTGAACCGGTACTCTCGCCGCGGGCTACGCCACCTGGCAAGGTGGCCTGGAAGACGTGCGCGCGCGGGTAATACGCCCGCTCCTTCTCCTGTGCCTTGTCGTAGCCGAGCCCGCCGAGCTGGAATGAGCTCGCGTAGGGGAAATCCCTACACGCATCGACGAAGACGAAAAATTCTCCGTAGCGCATCGCACTGAGCCGGCGTTCGAGAGCCGAGATGCCCATACAGCCGGCCTGCGGCTGGTATTCGTTGAAGTCGCTGAAGACGATGGCGTCTTCGCTGAGAGCTTGGTTCGTCGGATCGGTCTGGCAGCCATGGCCCGCGAAGTAGACGAAAAGCCGGTCATCTTGGGTGCTCGGCAGCCTGTCCAGCTCCCCCAGCGCCTTGAGGAAGTCCCTCACCGTGGCCTCGCCGCTCACTATCTCTTCCGGCGGCTTGGCGCCCTCCGCAGATGTGCTCACCAGCAGCCGAAGATCCCCCATGGCGAGGCCGCCACCGCTGGAGTCGAGCAGCCAGGTACGCATCGCCAGCGCATCGGACACGGCACCTCGAAGGTCGGCGCCGGCCACATCGGGGTAGGCGTCACAGCCGACCACTAGCGCTCGGGATGGCATGGTCAGCCCAGGGCCAGAGTGCCGTCTGCCGCGGTGAGATAGGACACGTCGTCTTCCTGGCCCAGCCGCCGGATCTCACCCTTGGTCCGGAGACGATCGCTAACCCAGAAACCACGCTCAGGGTCGGACTTGAGCTGTGCTGCTTTCGCTGCCACGACTAGCGGGCGCTTGCCGGCGAAGGTCAGAGTTGCGCTGGATTCACCCGTCCTGCCCACGGCGATCTTCCCGCCTGCGGCTTCGGCGATCACAGGGACATCGACGCTGATCGACTGCTCGTTGCTATCCAGGAGGGTCACCGCTATGGCCCGCGCCTTGAGGGTCCCCACGACCGCGAACATGGTCTCAGCCACTAGCAGATCGGCGATTGCATGCGACACCGGGTTGAGGTCTGCACTAGCCAGCCAGAGGTCGAGTGAGCCCAGATCTACCCGGTCCGCCACGACGTCGGCGTATCCGAACTCGACAGACCTGGCCCCTGTCGCCGCGAGCTCTGCCCCGATGCCACCGCCGCCGAGGGCCTGGACGAGCGACGCCACAACACTGGCCCCGAGACCGATCCTGGCCTTCCGTGTCGCCGTCCCCTTGACGTCGACAACTGGCTGGTCCCACTCCACCTTGATCGTTCCGAGATCAAGGTCAGCGTTCAGCACGGTCGCAAGCGTGCTGAACCGCCGGAGCACCCCTCGTTGCTGGGCAAGCACCTGCAGCACCTCAACGTCGGTGGTCGGCATCGTCACCGTGAGGTAGTCCCCGTCCGGCAGATATGGCTCCGCCTGCCTGCGAAAGATCGCCATGCTGTCCCCCCTTGGACAAGACCGTCCGTCGACAGCGGTAAGGCCTCGGCTCCCAGCATGCCCCCTTTGCGGTCAACACGCCAGTAGCTCGTTTCGGCTGCCATTCGCGTGCGTGAGCTACCCGCGGGCAAGAATGACGCCGCCCTCGTTTGAGTCGCCTGCCGCGAACATCAAGGCAGTACCCGGCACGTGGGTGAGGGCGAAGTTGGTCGGGCTGAACTCGCCGACTATTGGCAGGGGGAACCTGGTCCAGCGGCCGTTGGTCCCATGCAGCAGATACGGAGCCGAAATGTGCTCCACAAACGGTGGCGCCCACCAGCCACCCTGACCGTCGGGAACCGCGTTGGGCAGGTGGAACCCGAAGCTCGCCGACTTGACCCGGCTCCAGGAACGGCCGTTCCAGTGCACGACGATGATGCGGATGATCCGGGCCCGGCCCTCGACGAATGCCTGTACCCAGACGTTACGTGCGGAGAGTGCGTTGATCGTCGCGATGCCTACCCCGGCTTTGCTAGTGGGCTTGGGCAGCACGGCACTGATGGACCGGTCCTCCACCCATGTGGACCCGTTCCATGTGGCCACCATCGGCATGGGGAGCGCGCCGCCAACGACCGCGCCTGCGGCCCAGATGTCCGTCGCCGACACCGCGCTCGCCCTGAACAGCACGAGGTTGCCGGTGTCTATCGAAGTCCATCCCGACTGCGTCAGGTGCCAAGTCCCGACTCCCGGGCCGAGCCCGGCGACCTGGCCGCCGAAGACCCATGCGTCCCTGGCGCCGAGCACGTTGCAGCCGGTCACGTAGCTGCCCGGGAAAGTCTTCTCCGGCACCCATTGCCCATTTTGCAGGCGCAGGGCTCCCGCGCTCGCGGGGGGATTGCCGAGGCTTGCTCCGGCGCCGAAGAACGCCCAGACGTTGCCCGGTGAACTGGCCGCGGCGCACGCCACGCCGCTGTCTTTGACGGCTCCCGGCAGCGTGGCACTGCTCCAACGCTGGCCGTTCCATTGTCTGGTGACCGGCGCGATGAGGCCGTTGTTCTTGCCAATCCAGCCAAACGCCCATGCGCTGGTAGCGGTGGGCGCGATGATCGCGTCGAGGAATCCCGGGGTGCGGGCCGCCACGTGCCACTGCGCCATTGACGGCGAGGGCGCTCCCGCGAGGGCCGCCGACGGGCCGGCCAGGCCGACCGTGAACGCTGCCAGGGCGGCAGAAAGCGCGAGGACGATCCGGCGGCCGTTACGGCGTTCCTTCATTTGCCTCACCCGCCAGGGCTATGCGGTGTCACAGCACAGACGCAGGCACCCCGAGAGCCCACCACTGATGAGTGGATCACACAGAAGCTGGATCCTCAACCGTGTATGACCGCTGGGGACGCGGCGCTGTCAGCTATCGATTTGTTGCTGGTCGAAAGTTAGCCCGACCACTGCCTCGTAAGGGAACCGCACATCAAGGCCCTCACCCGCGAGTTGGATGGCACCTTTCTGGCGGATCTCTTTCCAGGAGAACACGATCTCGCTTCTTGTGTGAGGGCGGATGTTGAGGGTTACCTCTTCCTCAAATGTCTCCCGCTCCTCGGAACTGGTCGAATACGTCTTGCGCAGCGTCCGCTCTGCCTCGACTTTCAGATCCAGAAGGTGCAGGCCAAGCCCAGCCGACCCATGTTCCGTCGTGGCATGCTCGACATCGACGGTGCAGGTCCGGGACCATTCGCGGCTGAGGCGAACCACTCGCGTGGTCGATGAGCCGCTCTCGCGCCAGATCTTGGGACGCCCCGTCACCGAAGGCCTCGTGACCAGGTCCATGCGTGCACCGGGCTCTACATCGAAGGCGAACGGCTCGCTGCGGAAGGAGAAGGGAATGGCGATCGTAATGGTATGGCGGCCCGGCATTACCTCCACAGTGAGGGAAGCGCCGCTGGCAACGGTGCCCGCCTTTTGGCCGTCGATCCAGACCGCCCACGTTAGCAATGCGTTCGAGAGGGCACTCTGCCGGTTGACCACGACCTGGGCTGAGTTGACGTCGGATGGCACAGCTTCCCCCTGGGGCCAGCGCCGAGTGCACCGCCGTAGACGCGAAGCATATCGACTCTACTCGTTGACAATGCTGGAGCGGCGCGTCCGAGGTACTCGGCAGGCCGCCGCGTTCCGCCAGCTAGCGGTGATAACGGTTGGCCGGGCGGGCGGCCGATGGGGTAGGTGTAGCAGCATGACTGAGCGCTACTACCTGCGTCCTATCGCCCCGGAGGAGTTCGAGGCCTACTGCGAGACCCCCATCGACGCGTTCAATGAAGCCGAACGGCACGCCGAGGCCATCGAGCACGAGCGGAGAATCTTCGAGTTCGACCGCAGCCTCGCGGCGTTCGATGGCGATGCGATAGTCGGGACGGCAGCCGCCTACTCTTTCCAGCTCACCGTTCCTGGCGGGGTCGTGAGCGCAGGAGGGGTCACCTTCGTCAGCGTCTCGCCCACTCACCGGCGGCGGGGCATCTTGTCGGCGATGATGCGCCACCAGCTCGCCGACATCGCGGCCCGGGGAGAGCCGGTCGCGGCGCTGTACGCGTCCGAGTCGGTCATCTACGGAAGGTACGGCTATGGCTGCGCGTCTGGGCAGCTGAGCCTGACGATCCGCCGCGGCGAGGGCGAGCTGAATCCCGCTGCGGCGGCGGCCAGCGCGGGCACCGGGCACGGCCCCGTGCGGCTGCGGACCGGGCCGCCGGCCGACCTGCGCACCGAGCTGGCCAAGGTTTACGACTCGGCGCTCCCGCACCGGCCAGGCATGATCGCCAGGGACGAGCGCTGGTGGGAGGCCGTCCTCGAGGACCCGGAATGGGAGCGCAGGGGAATGAGCCCGTATAAGTGCCTGCTGGCCAGCGACGACTCGGGCCCGCAAGGTTATGCCGTGTACCGGACCAAGCCGGACTGGGACGACGACAGCCTCCCGTACGGCCGCCTCTGGGTCCGGGAGCTTGTCGCCACTGACGGCGCGGCCACGGCGGCGCTATGGGCCGACCTGGTCACGAGGGACCTGATCGGCGAGACCACGGCCCGGCAGCGGCCGGTCGATGACCCGCTGCTTGACATGCTGGCCGACCGGCGCCGGGCGCGCGCCTACCTGACCGACGGGCTGTGGATTCGCCTTATCGACGTCTCGGCCGCGCTGCGCAGCCGGCGCTACAGCGGTGCGGCCGACGTCGTGCTCGAGGTGACCGACGACTTGCTGCCTGCGAACGCGGGCCGGTGGCGGCTACAGTGCCCCGGCCCCGCCGACGACGCAGCGATCAGCTGCGAACGCACCACATCTGCCCCTGACGTCACCCTGCCCGTGGCCGCTCTGGGCGCTGGCTATCTGGGTGGCGCCAGGTTCGGTGCTCTGGCCACCGCCGGCCTAATCACCGAGCACAGCAAAGGCGCCGTGGCGATGCTGTCCGCCGCCATGTACTCCGACCCCGCACCCTGGTGCCCCTCGAACTTCTGACCAGACCGCGGCGATCACGCCCCTGACAGGCCTGCGGGCCCGTGCCGCGCCGTATGCCGTCCCGGCCATAGCCGAAGCGGCATGTCATGATCGGGAAAGCTGAAGGGAGCGCCGTGGAGTACCTGATCGTTGCCGAGGCGTACCGGGACCTGGAGCAGATCAGCGCCCGGCTGGCGCTGATCGACCGTCTCGCCGAGCTGGTGGCGGTGACCCCGGCCGACATGCTGCCCACGGTCTGCTACCTGTGCCAGGGCCTGATCGCGCCTGAGTTCGCCGGTATCGACCTGGGGCTGGCCGAGAAGCTGGCCGTCCGCGCGGTCGCCACCGCCACGGATACCAGTCCCGAGCAGGTCGCCGCCAGCGTCCGGGAGGCCGGGGACCTTGGCCTGGCGGCCGAGCAGCTGCTGAGCGTCACCACCACCGGCCGGGCGGCCAGCCTCCAGGTCAGCACGGTGGTCGATACCCTGCATCAGATCGCCGAGGCCGAGGGGCCGGGGTCGCAGGGCCGCAAGCTGGAACTGCTTGGCACCCTGCTCGATCAGGCTATCCCGCTGGAGGCCCGTTACCTGCTGCGGCTGGTGACCGGAAACTTGCGCCTTGGCATCGGCACGCCCACGATCCTGGACGCGCTCGCGCAGGTCTACCTAGGTGGGCGGGCCGCCAGGCCGGTGCTTGAACGCGCCTACAACATCTGTTCCGACCTGGGCCTGGTCGCCACCGCTTTGAACAGTGGCGGGATCGAAGCGGTCGAGCGGATCCGGGTCAGCCCGGGCAACCCGGTACGGGCCATGCTCGCGCAGCGGCTGTCGGACGCCGAACAGATCCTCGCCAAGCTGGGCGGGGAGTGCGCGGCCGAGTACAAGTACGACGGCGTCCGCGTCCAGGCGCACCGGACCGCCGACGGGGCGATCGAGCTGTTCACCCGGCGGCTTGAACGCATCAGCACCCAGTTCCCCGATGTGGTCGAGCTCCTCAAGGCAGGCCTTGGCCCGGCCGAGGCGATCCTGGAGGGGGAGGTCGTCGCGTTCGATGCCGCGGCCGGGGAGCTGCGCCCGTTCGGCGAGGTCATGACCCGGCGGCGCAAGCACGGCATCGCCGAGGCGGTGCTCGAGGTGCCGGTCGGGCTGTTCTGCTTCGAGCTGCTGTACGCCGACGGCGAGGACCTGACCCAGCTGCCCTATCCGCAGCGCCGCGCCAGGCTGGCCGAGGCGATCACGGTCTCGTCGCAGCTGCGGCTCACCATCGCCACCGAAGCGACCAGCCCGGCCGCCTTGGACGCGACGTTCGAGCAGGCGGTCACCGACGGTACCGAGGGGCTGGTGTGCAAGTCGGTCGGCCCGGACTCCGTGTACCAGGCTGGCGCCCGCGGCTGGCTGTGGAT
>Ga0126373_10005199_pt1 | contig 10082 bp, 8 predicted proteins | sample PanSoiMetPlot_11_FD_92545 | JGI IMG/M metagenome (GOLD analysis project Ga0126373, IMG submission 92545) | Tropical forest soil microbial communities from Panama - MetaG Plot_11 | ecosystem: Environmental > Terrestrial > Soil > Tropical forest > Bulk soil | place: Panama | collected 2016-02-17 | reverse complement strand
CTTCTTGGATTTCGTTAATGAAGCACAGAAGCCAGTGACTTCCTGGTTCACCGATGGGGTCTGAGTTGACGATAATGTATCCCGGCCGTTTGTCGATTGTTAAGGGAAGGCCGTCAGCGGGGCATATTGTTATGAGATGTTTTTTTAGTAAAGAATTCGAATGGATAGTCTCCCTGATTTCTCTATTATTCATGACTGACTTTGAGAAGTGATGACGTTACGTGATTTTGTAATTCTTATTTTTGCCGGAAATTCTAAATACAGAATGGCTGTCAGGTTTTCAGTCAGAGCCTGTTTAAAGCGCAGGTCAATACGGAAAGGGCCTTTGTCGTACATTCCACGGACGTCTGAATCTTGAATCGCGGATGGCTGAAATTCGTAGGAAAATATGCAAAACCCCCCAGTCGCGTACTGGCTTCGTGTCAGGGATATATTGTTATTGTTACTTAAATCGCAACCGGCTGCCCTATGGAGATCCATGAACGGCTGCATGAATTCTCCAGTTTCAAAGTTGAAACGCTGATCGTGATAGGGAAAGGATTTCGCGTTTTGATACACGCGTATGCTCTCTATTCCGAAATGTTGGAAGTTATAAGGATTTAAGCTAGATTTACCCTGTACGGCGGAGCTAGTGCCCAAAGCGAGATGCAATCTTAAGGGCTTGATTCCAGAAAAAAGTGGGTCGAATGAAAAATGTCTCTGTCCCTGAGTTAAGGTCAACAGTCTCACAATTTTTTCATTATATTCGTAGATAGCGTCATATTTGCTAAGAACCGTTTCCAGGGCCAGCCTCGTGGCGTCCTGCAGTTCAATTTTACAAAGATACAGTTCGGCTTTAGTTAACTGGAAATCGTATTTCTCATCAGCGGCGCCATCGGCGTGCATAAGAGCGAATGCGCTGGAATTCAAATGAAGGTTAATGTCCACGTTCAATTTATTAAGAAGATATTTAGGTTGAGAAGCCAGATCTATGTTTAAAGGGACGTACAATTGTATGCTGCCATCACTGTGAAAGAATGACCTACGTTTCAGTAGACCGCTATTTTCGCAAGAGAAGGCTGTGGGATCGCTTAAGTTGGACGTGATCAATTTGTCCATTTGTTTCTCGATATCGAGAGACCAACCTAGAGTCTGCAATTTCGTAGCCCTACTGGCGCTGTCGAAATTTAGCAGAGCTTGTAGATACTGGGAAAATGCGTACGTCTGGTAATTCGGGCTTATACTGACGTTATCCAGCCTAATGGTTAAGTTGCGGATTAAAGAGTGCCCGAAACCATTGACGGGTCCCACTTTTGCGCTGGGCCAGGACACCGCCGATCCGTCCTGTTGCTTGATAATCTTGACATTAAATATGAAGTAAGAGTTATGCAAATCCAAGAAAAAATCATCACCGAAAATACGAAACTGAAGGGAACCTCCCGAACGGCCTGAATTAGAATCTAGCAGATTAACCGGTTGAATTGGTACATAGATTTCACTTTTTATCTGATTACTGACGGGGATTTTTTGGAATAAATCGAGATTGTGCAAAAGAGCTAAGTCAGTCCCTTCATATTCCTTACTTTTTGTAGGAATGGGCAAGTCAGAAGTTGAAGTCCCGATGGATGTCATTCTTTCAATCCTGGAAGGCTATTGGGGAAAGAAACGCGTTTCTTCTTCTTGCTTTTTCGCTGTTTCTTCCCAGATCGTGGAGCTTTTTTCTTGGCTGGAGAAACGTGGCGTTTTGCACGGCGAACGGTAGCCGACTGACGCTTTTTCTTTCTCTGACGGCGGCGTCTGCCTCGATGTCCCGCAAATGCAGCCTCAACACTAGCTTTAGGTAGACTATGATAGGCTTTCAACTGGGAAATAAGTGCGAGTAAATGTCTCATGGGAGGCGGCTTCTTAGTTAACGGAGCACGTTTTAACAAGTTAAGTTTTTTTCGCTTCCATGCACCTCCGCTAATATCAGCATCCTCAGGATCCATTATTTCTGAAGCTTTTCGTTTCCCCGTCTCGCCTAACCGTTCTTGGATTTTCTCTATGGCCTCTCTAGCGAGTTCTTTCCCTTCTGAACGGATCGCATCTTTTACGCTTTCCCTTAAGTCTCTGTTTCTTTGCATATCGGCAAATATATGACCGCCAACTTTCATCGCTGATTTCGCCGCCTTACTTCGAAGCAGAGAAGCAGCGCCACGGATTAGGGGCCTCACGCGAGAAAGTAATCCACTAAACAGGCCGGCTCCCCTGTAAGGATTTCCGAAGCGTTTTCCTCTATAAAAATCGCCATCCGTGAAACTATGGGCTCCTCTCCCGTACTGAGCTTGCATTAAATAGTATTGAAAATATTCCCTGGCAGTCATGTTTTTACTGGGTGAAATGGTAAAGACTTAAGGCCACACGATTATTAGAGTTACAAAAACGATTCCTTTCTGTAAAGGAGCTATTTGCCCATTCACGGATCTCAATTCCACGCTAATTTCACGAACTGAATCCTTATTAATAGGGAACAAAGGAGGATTTTGAAAACGGCGCGTGTATAGGCTGTCACGTTGTCCGTTTAATTGCACCGTCTGTAAGATAGGTTGTTGTATCTTACCAAAAAACTGATTATGGATAAGGTCACTGCAAACGTGTATGGTATACGTATTGTTAGTCAGCGGCTCGAAGTCGGCTAGAAAAAATCCCGGACCCACGAATAATTCCCGTTTTTGGAAACCCAGAATTTCACCTAGATCAGTTAATTCCCTGGGAAAAGCTAGAATAAAACCCGTTTCTAGTTTAATACTTATCTTATTCACGTTGGAATGAAAATTAATGCTTATTCCTTTCCGTTCGTCGGGGCTCAGGGAATAACGAAATTTTGATAGCAAATCTTCGGGGTCTTCGTAATTACCTTTATAAATGTCTTTCAGTTTCAAGGGGATTGAGAGGTTTGTTGGCTCCTCACCATCACCACCGTTCCTATTGTCGGCCGAATTTGAATGGAGTAGCGGCGGGGGAGCTTTTATCGAAATATCAGGAATTGTGAGTTTCCCTCGTGAGCTCGTGCCGTCAATGGGCTTGGCGGCGTGTGACCCTATGAAAGGAGAGTTCTCACGGATCCCGCCGATATACAAAAAATCTGGCGAGTTCCCGGAAATGGCAGTACGAGCTAAAAGATAGTATCTAGTTTGTCTAACTGAATGGACATTATCCAAACTTTGCAATAAGCTGATTTCTCTTAGGCCCACGAGAGCGTCTACAGTTTGCAAGTCGTACGGTAGCCTGGTCACGTAACTCGAGATGAAATTTAAATTTTCAGATTGAACGTTACTAGGAAGGGTGAGATAAATGGATTTCATTTTCACTAGTCACCTACTTTCCTCCTGCATCATCCACCTTAATAAAATGCAGTTTTAAATAGGTCTGACCGTGTAGAAAGTGGAACGTTTCGTTCGCAGGGTCCTTAATCAAAACTTCAATAGTTTCAACCAGAGACCGATCGAGTGGCAGATAGTTGGGAAATTCAAAATAGAGATCCACAGTTCTTTGACGGAGGCTAGGGATTGGGACAATGGCCAATAACTTACTCCGTTTGTCGCCGATTAACTGATGCTCCAATATTGACAGATAAACGAGAGCGTGATTTTTTCCGGCTAACAGATCGAGCTCAAAATCGGCAATGCAGGCTTTATTCAAGATATTTTCTTTAAAGCCTAAATGTCGTCCTAGAAAACTGGGAGCCTCGGCCGTGTTCCACTCAACTGTCAAACCGTTTTTAACTTTCGCAAATACGCGTCTCCTGTATTCTTTATAGGATAAGTCGATGTTCTCCCATTGGTCCGCTGGTATTGCGGCCTTTATGAAGCCCATTATAGTCTGCACGAGACTTTGCTCGCTGCTGTAGAACCCGGCTGGAATTTGAATGACATACTTCACGCATTTCGTTGTCCCGTTTACTTCCACGGATTGTGAAGGAGCGTGAAATTTCAGTAAATCCACATCCAGAGAATAAGAGGGAGTTATTTTGCTCGTTTTCCCGCTAGATTCTAGAGTGTGAACTCGCGTTCCTAAAGATTCCAATTGACCCTTGAGATTGCCCACATCTTTGTCGTGTCTTTCGGACAGTCGTTGCAGACTCGATTCAAATTCTAGCAGTTTCGTTCCTAGAGCCCCATTTTCCTTTCTCTGCTCGTCCAGCGTACTACCTAACTCAATGATGGCCGCATCTCTATCTTTGATTTCTTGCAGCATTTTATTGGTTTCTATTTGACGTTCCGCGGCCGCGGATTCGTACGTTCTCGCCATTTCTTGCGCTTTCTGCAAGGCTAAATTGGACTGGGTCAGTAAAGCTTGAGCGTCATTTTGTTTTTGCAACGTTTCGCGTTCCAGTACTAAAACTTTAAGAATATTCTGCTCATGATTATTTTTATCAATTTCAAATTGGAGCGCCTTAACTCTATGTTCCTCCAATTGACGCTGCAATTCCACCTCGCGTTCTTCGAACTCGAGTACAATTTCCGTTCTAATGCGTGTCTGGTTATCTGTCAGCGCCTCGCTTTTCTCTCTAGTTAGTTGTTCCATCACAGCCTGTAGCGTTTCAATTTCCCCTCTCAGTCGTTCTTTCTCATTTTTTAATTTCAAGCCGCTATCTTCGAGCTGTGCTTGCAAAAGTTGTATTTCCTCATTTAGATCCCTCAACAGAGTTTGAAATTGCGATACTTGCGTTGTCAATGTTTCATTTTTGGAGCGCAATTGATCCAACTCCTCGACCAACTGATTTTTTTCCGCATCTATGCTAGCCCTTATCGCCTGGCTACTATCGTAAGATTCAACCAGATTATTAAAATTTTTCTGTAATTCGTTTAACTGTGAAACGCAAGTTTCAATGAGCTGAGTCTCATCCTCAGTTATGATTTTGCCCTGGTTTTTGTAAGATTCGATTATTGTCTGGATATCGGAGCGCGATTCTTCTATACTCGTCAGTTGGTTTAACAATGCATTGCGAAGGTCGGGCGATGGACAATCGGATATCATAGCTTTAACTAGCGGAATATCAGTATCGTCCAGTTTTAAAGTTAAAAGGTATTGATTTCTAGCTCTTATCAGTAGAGTAGGATCGTCGTACTGCGTAAATAGAGTCCTTTGAATGGAAAGATAATCGTGCCTTCGTTTTTCCATAACGGCTAGCATATCTTCGATAGCTCGGTCTTCAAATCGACGCGGTTCGTAACTTGGAATATCGTTAGTAACTGGAATTCCTTCCTGTATATGCACTTCTCTTTCCTTTAAAATGCTCTTTATTCTAGCCTGACTTAAACGCATATGTTCTAACAGAAGTTGAACGCGCGCGGTTTTCGTTTCATCCGGATCTTGTAAGGCTGCCACCACATCTACGGTCAACAAACGCTCGTTCTCACCATTTAAACGGGCTAAATGTAAGCCCACGATCTTTAAATTGGAGACATTGTATTCGTATTGTAAAGATTTTCTTTCTAAGTCGGCGTAGCGCGAGAGTTGCGCCTCCAATTCCAGTAATACGGAATCAATCGGCGCCTGTTGGACTAGTTGTTCAGTTAATGGTCTCAAGAGGCGTTGAGGAAAAATCTCCAGCAGTAACTCGTCTATTTTAACCCACAGATCCCTTATAGAAGCGAATCTGTTCAAAAGGAATAATTTCATTTCTGAATTCCGTTCGTATTGGTTCAGTTTGTCCGGTAATAGAGAGGCTAAATTATCTTTCCTGTGCTCTTTTCGTTCACTTTCGACCCGCTGCCTTAATGCCGTTTTGCTTTTCTTATTAGGATTGTCTTTATTTTGAGCGAGAAGTTCGTGAAGCCCTAGCAAAACGATTTCCCTTTCCAATAGTTTTTCAGGGAAAGTATCAATGCTTTGTTCCCCTCTCTGGTATAATGAGGCTGACGGTTCCCTTCTTCTTTTCGTATTCAGGAGTAAAATATCGATTTTTTCCAATAGAGCCAAAAACGGTGCTCCCCCGTCACGGACACTTTTTAACCGCCTTTCGTAATATGCCATAATCATGCTTACTAAGGGTGAATCATAACGTCCTTTTTGCAAGAGTTCGTAGACTCCGCTAGCTTCTATTATATTTCTTTCGGGAGCTTGATTAAAGCTAGACGAGTCTCGATTCGTGAGCTCGGCCTCGTCCCCTTGCATTAATTCAGATCGAATACAGACTGTGAACTTATTGTTGAGTTCATTGACATTTTGAAATGTGTGAGGAATACTGATGCTAGATAGGCCCAACAAGTAATTTCCTGGTAGTTTTAAGCTTTGAGGCAGGACATTGATGAAATGGGACGGCTTATTGTCGGGGAAAAGATTCAAGCTAGCGTCTGAAGCTAGCGTTACGAAGAAATTATGCGAGCCCATTTTCACGTCCATATATTATAGGACTATGCACTGCATACAGTTCGGCTCTCAGAAAGCTTCCTTCGATTTCTTCACCGTTTTTTTGACTTTTCAGGAAATAGACGGGTTGCTTGTACCTGGAAAGGATTTTAGAAATGACAAAAATTTCCCTAGACCAATTAGGTTCTGAAGAGAGTTTGCGGAAAAGTACTTTCCTAGTGGCTATACGAACTAAATCTCCTAGTTTCAAGTCGGGCCTTACCGAAGATTCGTCGTATTGAAATGTTTTTCGTCCGTGCAAGGCTTCAAAGATGGGAGCGGAATCCGTAGAATTTAGAGCCTGATGTGGCGTCCTTTGTCCTATACTTCTATGGGGCGAATGATTGTAGCTTTTGACTATGTCTGCCAATCTATCAATAAATCGCGGACTTCCTCTGAACTCCACGAAACGAGTAATTTTCTCCCTGAGAGTGCGTATGATTCTCTCGCTTAAACTAGCTTTCACCCAGTCCGTAGAATAGACGGGACGTATAGAATATTTGGCTAGTAAGTCGCGAAATTGTTTTCCAACGAACTCAATGCCTCTGTCTAGGTGCGCCGTACTCGGTATTAGACGCGATTCTTGAATTATGTCCTCTACAGCCGCGGCGCTAGAGCCGGGCTTTTTATCCATCAATGCTCGAGCCCACAAAAATTTAGTGAATGAATCGATATAGACTAGAATAAAGCGCACGCCGTCGTTTTCTTTGATTTCCATCTCGGATAATTGTAAAAGATCAATTTCAACTGACTGCATTGGATAGTAACTTTGAATTTTTCTTCTAGGAAATTTTAAAGATCTTTTTTTATAAAGTGAATATGAAGGCTGCTCGCTCAGCCAATTTTTTATCTGACTACGGTTCAAGCGAATTCCAGTTTGCCTTTCTACAGCATCCTGTAACTTTGAAACGCTGGCAAAACCTCCGGGATTTCCGGGATCGAAATAAAACTTACTCAATAGACGTTTATGATGCGTCGGCAATTCCTTTGATTTCAGCCAGTGGGACATGTTTGCATATAATCCCGAAATCGAGGTCTTCCAGTAAAACGCAAGACGTGAAATAAGGTTGTCCCTGGCAGATTTGCACGTAGACACTATCTTGCAAAATGCAAGCTTTCAGCGCTACACCCGAGATATTGATCAAATTGTTTTCTGTGCAATTGAAGCCGCTGAATGTATAATTGTTAGAAGAAAAAGTTTCAAAATCCGTACTGTAAGTCAGCACTAAGAATTGGAATGTAGTATAGATACCCAACACGAATGCCAGTAAAGTTAAGCAAGCAATTTTAATTAAATCACGCGGGGCAAACATTTTTCACACTGACATTAAAAAAACAGGCCACAGAGCCGACACGAGTGCAAATGAATTCTTAGTGCGAGACAAAATTGATATAAAAATGACGGCGCAAGCCCACACATATATAAGTAAGGTTAAAATGACACTGCAAGCGACACTACAATACGGACAAAGAAAATTCGCTCCCCCATTAACAATGCGGCAAAGAAATCTCTTGCGAATGAATAAAGCGTTTTCGTTTCAATGTGAGGATCCTTTGACAAATCAGCATTAGGGCTTCATGAATGCAACAATGGCTGTTATTGAGAGTGTGTTGACTGCATGTAATTGTCATGTTATTCTTACAATTCTCTACCATGGACAATACTTTCTCACTATCGTTGAAATTTGTATGACAAACGAGACTTTCATCAGTGGCTGCCAGGGAAGTTAAAATGTGAAAAAGGAGGCAGTTACCATTGTAAAGAATGAATTTCTGATCGGCTAGATAGCTTTGGATGAGAGGGGTGAGTTCCCTTTGCTCTATCCCTTCACTGAATTGGAAGCCATAACGGGAAGACATGAATTTTAAATGACTCTCCAAGCGTGCGCAAGGGGAGTTTGAAAGCAAATCATTAAAACAGGAAGTATCGAATTCTATAACCTGCACATTTAGCTTTTGACTGGTTTGATCATGCATAGTCACACAACACAACTCAACAGCGTAAAAACACGATTTAGGAATTCCTGGTTTTCCGTAACAAATGTAGGCTGGAGGATAATGTTCAATAAAGTCTTTAAATCGACTAATACCCATTATATGCGGCGATAGGGTAATGTACGCGATTTGTACACTCACCACTGTCATGCTGTCTTATTCTGTAACGACATTGGAAAAAGGCACATCAGACACAACTTCTGACATTTCGTACGGAATATAAGTATTAATGAAATCTTGTAATGTTGTGATTTCTCCATAGCTTTCTGACAATGTAGGCTCTATGTATTTCGTGTCATGATTATTTTCATGAATTTTTTCCGCATCATCACCGCCATTGCTGGAAGGTTCGAAGCTCAAAATGAAAGGATCAGTTCTTTGCTTCTCGACTACTGAAACAAATAAAAAAAAAAAAGTACTACTACATCAGCCAAGGGGATTTTTCGCGTGTTTTCAATTTTTTTCTAGACGCGCGTTCAGATCGCGGCGCTATTTTAACAAATTTCCGTTTTAAATCTGAAGAGGCTGGCTCGCGTAACCAGTAACCTTTCTCGTCCGCTCTAGGCATTGACTCAGATTCTTGTTCTTCCATCCAAGCGGGAAGAACGCGTTTTCTAGGTTCAACAGTTACTTCTGAAGGAGGCTGTTCATTTGGAGAAAGGATTAATGGACGTTTCGGCGCGAAAGAATCACTATACGACGATTCTTCCATCCAATCTGGAAGTTTTCGCTTTCTTGGCATTGATTGTGGCTCTAAAGATTCGATGATTAACCCTCTATCCGAAGCTTGCCGTTGTTCGCTAGGCTCGTCATTGCTCGTAATAGTAGGCAATAGTTCACCGCTAGGAGCGCTCGCTGCGGTGAATTGTAGCGCTGGCGGAGCCTGAGGGATAGACGTTGCCGAAGGCTGAGGGATTGGAAGAACGTTACTTGCTGTAGGAGCTGTAGATTCTGGCAAAATACGCTTCACATAATCCGTATGTTCTTGCAAATTACTAGATAGTTTTCCACTTTGAACGTCTTCTAATGGGATCAGAGCTATGGCCCGAAATGTAGCTTTTTTCACAGCTCCCGTTGACGGCGACATCGCAAACACTTTTTGTTATTTAAAGAATGTATACGCGGTTAAAATGCAAACAAGTAGGAACGTTATCGAGCTCGCAGTATGGTTTTCACTGATGCGCTTGGAAAGACTGTCCATCCGCTCTTCCGCCAGACTTCTCCGTTCTTGACTAATATAATTATTATGTCTGATTAGAGAGTTCAAGTTTTCATTCAGGCGATGTAATTGCAGACTCATTGACCCCGAATCAAGCGGATAAGTTCGGGAATCGCCATGGCCGCCATAGTAATCGGAAGCCACACTCCCGATCCTTTCTGCTGCTTCACGACTTTCCGGAATTGTGGGGCATCGCGCGTTTCTGCCAAATCCTGGAGAATTTTCCGACAACGACATATTTCCGGATCACTTTGAGCCTGAGCGAACAAAGCTCCGCGAGAATCCACGCAGTTTCGAAACAAATCGCGCAGTAGGGTTAACACGAGTGGACTTAACTTATTCACAAGTTTTGGGCTGAGGCGTTGACGGTAGAGCACATAAGTGATGGTGGGTAGATAGCGTTTTATCTGCTGAATGTAGCGCTCGCGAGATTGACGAGCTTTCTTCCTTCCAACCGCTCCTGGCATGATCTCGCTAGCGAATGGGGCAATAAGCT
>Ga0126373_10005198_pt1 | contig 10083 bp, 10 predicted proteins | sample PanSoiMetPlot_11_FD_92545 | JGI IMG/M metagenome (GOLD analysis project Ga0126373, IMG submission 92545) | Tropical forest soil microbial communities from Panama - MetaG Plot_11 | ecosystem: Environmental > Terrestrial > Soil > Tropical forest > Bulk soil | place: Panama | collected 2016-02-17 | reverse complement strand
CATCGCCGTCGCCCGGGCGATCACCGAGTACCTCGCGGGACCGCATGGCGCCGACTACGATCACGTCGTAGCAACGCAGGACTACCACGTGGATCCAGGCACACACTTCTCGGCACAGCCCGACTACGCGCTGAGCTGGCCACCGCACTGCGTCGCCGGGACCACCGGCGCGCTGTTCCGGGCGGAACTAGACACCAGCCGGATCGAAGCGATATTTCGCAAGGGCGCGCACGCTGCGGCGTACAGCGGTTTCGAGGGCAGCAGCGAGGGCGCCGGGCCGCTGCGCGAATGGCTCGTCCAGCGGCAGGTAACTGACGTCGACATCGCAGGTCTGACGGCCGACTACTGCGTGCGCGCCACCGCAATCGACGCGGCGGTGGCGGACTTCGCCACCACGGTCCTGCTCGGCCTGACAGCGGGTGTAGCCGAGACCACTACGAAGGACGCGATCGAAGCGATGCGCCAGGCCGGAATCACCCTGGCGGGAACACCGCTAAGGGCCTAGTCCTGGCCCTCCGGCAACGATTCATATATGCGCTGGCAATCCGGGCAGACCGGGAACTTCTTCGGGTCCCGGCTCGGCACCCAGACTTTGCCGCAGAGCGCCACGACCGGCGTACCCGTCACCGCGCTGTCGACAATCTTGTCCTTCTCGACATAATGCGCGAACCGCTCGTGGTCGCCATCGCCAAAGGAGACGTCAGGCCGGACATCTGCGTCCTGGCGAACGTCGGTGCCAGGTATGACTTCTGTGCTCACAGCCGTCAAGTTTACGCCCGGCCGTCCAACCGCCAGACCGGGTCAGTTCAGGGCCGGATCGTCGGGGAACGTGGCGACCAGCGCGAGGTCGCCGCCCTGGCGGCGCAGCACGTCGGCCCAGAGTCCCTCCGGCTCGGCCGCGAAAGCGTCGCCCGGATCCCCCGGCAGCACGTACCACGCGCCCTCGTCGATCTCGTCGCGAAGCTGACCGGCTCCCCAGCCCGCATACCCGGCGAAAACTCGCATCGAGGTAATACCACCCGCCAGCAGCTCGGGTGGGGCGCCCAGATCGACCAGCCCGATCCTCGACATCATCGGAGTCCCCTCGAGCGACCGCCAGCCGACCGGTTCGTCGCTGCCGTGAGCCAGCGCGAGTGCCAGCGCGCTGTTCGGCGAGATCGGCCCGCCCCGAAAGACGACCTGCGGCCCAGAGGCAAGCGGCGTCCACGGCTCGAGAACCTCATCGAGCGGGACCTCAGTCGGCCGGTTCAGGACAACGCCCAGAGTTCCCTCGTCAGTGTCGTCTTCGACGATCAGGACCACAGCCCTGCGGAAGTTCGGATCACCGAGCTTCGGGCTGGCGGCTAGCAGCCGTCCGTTGAGGGATAGCTCCTCCATAACCACATGATGCGCCAGGGACCTGCGGGCTCGCGCGGCGGTGCCATAACGATCACGTCGCGGGCGACGACTGCGCGCCCCGCCGCCACGGGGACGTACGCTGCAACTGTGTCTTCGGGATCCAGCGCAGCAACGGCGGCTTCGTCGGCTGGCGTGGCCGGGGCCTCGCGACCCGCGCTAAGCCAGCCCGCCATCGACGCTGCACGGCTACGCGTTGCCGTTCTGCGCCTCTCGCGTCGGCTACGCAAGCATGACCTGGCCGGCCTGACGCCGAGCCAGCTGTCGACGCTCTCCAGCGTTGGCAAGTGCGGACCAATCCGGCTCGGCGATCTCGCCGCGGCTGAGCGGATCGCGCCGTCGACGCTGACGCGGCTCGTGAGCGTGCTCGAGGAACGCGGCTACCTGTCGCGTCAGCCCGCCCCGGGCGATGCGCGAGCGTTTCTCGTCACCTTGACCGATAGCGGCCTCGAGGTACTGGAGCGCATCCGGGCCGAAGCGACAAACCTGCTGACCGACATCCTGACAACGCTCCCCACCGACCAGCTCGCCGCGCTGGAGGCGGCACTGCCCGCACTGGAGCACCTCGCCGGCGCGATTGAGGGCTCGCCTGCCGCAGGCGACTAGAACAGCAGAGTCGAGAGCGCGGTTCTGGCCTTGGTGACCCTCGGGTCGCGCGGCGGGAAAATCTCGAACAGGCTCACGAGGTGCTTGCGCGCCGTGTCCCGCTCATCGCCGGAAGTGCGCCGAATGGTGTCGAGTAGCCGCTTGAAGGCTGCGTCGATCTGACCCAGGGCCAGCTCTATGTCGGCTACCCTCGCCTGCGCCTGCGCATCGTCGGGACTAGCATCGGCTGCGCGCCTGGCGGCCGCCTGATCGTAGGACTCGACGCGGCGGATAAGGCCGATCTGGCCGAGGCCCATGGTGGCAACCGGATCGCCGGGGCTGGCGTCGAGCACCTTCTGAAATGCAGTAGCCGCGGCGTCCAGGTCGCCGCGTTCCATGGCGTCCTGCGCCTCGGCGAACATCGCACCTGGCCCGGAATCGGCTGGTCCTTCCCCGTAACCGGGCATCTGGGAATCGCCGCCAACGCCCTGGCTGTCCGGTGAGAGCCCGCCAGGCCCGGCGGGTCGCACACCAAGCTGTTCGGCGACTTGCATTACCTGGCCGAGCCACTCTCGGACTTGCGCCTCGGGCAGCGCGCCGAGGAAGCCGTCGGCCACCTGGCCGGCGATGATGGCCACCACCATCGGGATGCTCTGCACCTGCAGCGCGGCACCCAGCTGGGGATTGGCGTCGACATCGACCTTGGCGAGGACGAAACCGCCGTTGGCTTCGAGCGCGAGCTTCTCGAGGATGGGTCCGAGTTGCTTGCACGGGGCGCACCAATCGGCCCAGAGGTCGAGCACGACGGGTACCGTTCGCGACCGGGCAACGACCTCGGTGTTGAAAGTCTCGTCAGTAACGTCGATGATCAGGCCGGACTGCGCGCCCGCCTCGCCTCCCGATGCCGAGGCCTGCTCCGCCACGCGCTGTTTGCGCTGCGCAGCGGCCTGGCGCGCGCCCAGGTCGATGGCGCCAGAGAGAGTAAAGTCCCGCGGCTGCTTCATGCCTCCATCCTGCCGCACGCGCCGGGGACTCTGGCCCTCGTGTACCCCCGAAGCCCAAAGCCCGCAAGCAGGATCGACGCATGAGTACTCGGATAACCCCGCCAGCAGGCTCGGCCCCCCGAACCGAAAGCCCACCAGCAGGACCGTTGACCCCGTCAGCGGCCCCGGCCCCCGTACCGGATAGCCGCCGACAGGATCTTCTTCAGAAAGCCGGAGCCTCGAAATAGCCGCCCCACTCATCGCGCAGCGCACCGCAGATCTCGCCGAGCGTGGCTTCAGCGCTAGCGGCAGCGATCATCGACGGGATCATATTCTCGCCTGAACGCGCCGCGGCGAGCATCGCCGCGAGCGCCGCATCGACGGCCGCCTTGTCGCGGCTGGCCCGCCGCCGCCGCAAGTCGGCCGCCTGCTCGAGCTCTACTTCGTGGCTGACCCGCAGGATCTCGATCGGCTTCTCCACTGTCTCGGTGTGACAGTTGACGCCTACGACGCGCTTGTCGCCCTTCTCCAGCTTCTGCTGGTAGGCAAAGGATGCGTCGGCAATCTCCGACATGAACCAGCCGTCTTCGATCCCGCGGAGGATGCCGCCAGTCATCGTGCCGTCGGGGCTCATCGCCCTGATGCGCGCAAAGATGGCCTCGGCCTCGGCCTCGAGCTTGTCCGTCAGAGCCTCGAGATACCAGGAGCCGCCAAGCGGGTCGGCCACATTGACGACACCCGTCTCTTCCATGATCACCTGCTGGGTGCGCACCGCGATCTCGGCGGCCTTTTCGCTCGGTAGCGCGAGTACCTCGTCCAGTGCGTTTGTATGCAGCGAATTGGTTCCGCCGAGCACGGCGGCGAGCGCCTCGACCGCGGTCCTGACGATGTTGTTGTCCGGTTGCTGGGCCGTGAGCGACACCCCGGCCGTCTGCGTGTGGAAGCGGAGCCACTGCGCGCGCTCGGTGGTGGCGCCGTATTCGTCGCGCAGCCAGCGCGCCCAGATGCGCCTGGCCGCGCGGAATTTTGCGATCTCCTCGAAGAAATCGATGTGCGCGTCGAAGAAGAACGACAAGCCGGGCGCGAACGTCTCGATGTCGAGGCCGCGGGACAGCCCAAGCTCGACGTAACCGAACCCATCTGCCAGCGTGAACGCCAGCTCCTGCGCGGCCGTCGAGCCTGCCTCCCTGATGTGGTAGCCCGAGACTGACAGCGGCTTGTAGTCGGGGATGTACTTCGCGCAGTACTCCATTAGGTCGCCGATGAGGCGCAGGTGCGGTTGCGGTGGGAACAGCCACTCCTTCTGCGCGATGTACTCCTTGAAAATGTCGGTCTGGAGAGTTCCGTTGAGGCGGCCGATGTCGGCGCCTTGCCGTTGCGCCGCCGCCAGGTACATGCAGAAGATCGGCACGGCTGGTCCGCTGATCGTCATCGACGTCGTGATGTCGGCGACCGGGATGCCGGCGAACAAGGTGTCCATGTCCGCGGTGGAGTCGATGGCGACACCGCAATGGCCGACCTCGCCTGCGGATCGCGGATCGTCGGAATCACGGCCCATGAGCGTGGGCATGTCGAACGCGACGGAGAGCCCGCCGCCGCCCGCTTGCAGCAGCATCTTGTACCGCTCGTTCGTCTGCACGGCGTTGCCGAACCCGGAGAACTGCCGGATCGTCCACGTACGGCCGCGATAGCCGCCGGGGTAGAGCCCGCGCGTGAACGGGAACTCGCCCGGCCAGCCGATCCGTTCGAATCCGGGCACCACTGCGCCGGTGAGCGGCCCGTAGACAGGGTCAACCTCGACGCCAGACAACGTAGTGAAGTCGGCGTTCCGCTTGCGGGACGCGTCATAACGCCGCTGCCAGCGCGCCCGCCCTTCGTCCGGCGAGTCCCGTCGGTCGCTCATCGAGCACCCCAGCCAAAGATTTAGTCGGACGTCCTACTATCTGCCTTCAGTGTACCCGGTCGACTCAGCCTTAAGAAGCTTGGACGTCCTACTACTTGACCAGCCCGACAGAAACTTGAAGGTCGTCGCAACCATGGAGGCGGTGCATCGTCTTAGCTAGTGCCCGGCATGCGCCGAATATGTCAAGAACATCGCAGTCCTCCCAAACGGCGGAAATGTGGTAGAGCTATGCAAGACGGTGTAACCAGCGCAGGTTGCGCTGTGCTCCGTCCCGCGGCCCTGGAAGACACAGGGAACCTTCAGCTAACGTGGCCGCTGGGATCAGCGCGCGTGGCCAAGCGAGGTAACCCGGTTAACCAGAGGATCACGGCAGCCAGGCTTCGCGCCTCGGACCAAGAAGCCGTCGAGGAACTATTCAATGCCTGCTACCCGCGCCTCGCGGGCTGGGTGCGCAGGCTCGTTGACGACGACGAGACCGCCCACGAAATCGCCTCGGAGGCGTTCACCCGTCTGCTCTCGCGGTGGACGGGCCTCGAGAATCCGCAAAGCTACCTCTACATGATCGCCACCAATCTCGTGCGGGATCATTGGCGCAAGACCGGCCGTGAACGCAACGCGATCAGGGTGATGACCGCCGCGGGCCCCGCCGATCCGTCGTATCACCCGGCGCAGGACGTCGACGTTCGGGCACTGATCCAGGCGCTACCGGAGCGGCTGCGGAGCCCGTTCCTGCTGCACTACTACGGCGGATTCGGGCTCAAGGAGGTGGCCGCGATGCTCGGCCGCCCCGAGGGGACGATCAAGGCTGACCTGTTCAACGCCAGAGCCCGCCTGAAGGCCGCGCTGGGAGACGCACGTGACTAGCCCGCGCGACGAGATCGACGACTGGGTCCGTGGCGACGTGGAGCCCCTCTACCCGCGGCCGGGTGCGCTCGACCGGATCCGCCGTCAGGCGCGGCGCCGCAAGTCCCGGCAAGCAGTGTTCGCGGCCGCCGGCTGCGCTGTCGTGCTCGCCGCCGCCGTGTCAGTGCCGCAACTCGTCGGCGGCAGCAACCACGCAGGCAAGCCCGTGGCGGGCGCGCCCACGCCGACGGCATTGCAGCCGAGCGCGAGCGACGCCACGTCGAATAGCGTCGCACCGTCCGTGCACAGCAGCGCTCCGATCCAGACGCCCCCGGACCGAACCACGCTGTCGAGGTCCTGGACGATCCCACCGCCCGGCTTCGAGCCAACCTCCGTGACATTCGTCGGCACCGGAACGGACAGCGTCATCGGTGCGGTCATCGGCCAGGCCGCACGCCCGTGCGCCTCACAGTTCTGTACATCGCTGGCTGGCACAAAGGACTACGGGACGAACTGGTACGGGGTTAGCGCTCCGTATGCACCTGGCCCAGACGGCAACACCGGCGTCAGCCAGCTTAGGTTTGCCGACCTCAGCGACGGCTGGGCCTTCGGTCCGGCGCTGTACGAGACGAGCGTCGGCGGCTCATCCTGGCACCCGCAATCCACCGGTGGCCAGCGCGTCATCGACATCGAAGCCGCCGCCGGCGGTCCGGCGCTCGGACTGTTCGCCACCTGCACAGGTACCGGACCCGCGTACGCCGCGAACTGCACGAGCTTCTCGCTGAACACGTCGGTAGCCGGCAGCCGGACGTGGACGCCGGTCACACTGCCCGCGGGCACGATGTCGACCAGCCAAGCCGCCTCGGCCGACTTGGTCGTCACTGGGCGGACGGGATACGTGCTCACGCCAACGGGTGCCGTACTGACCGGTCCGGTGTCCGGTGGTACCTGGCGCCTTGCCGGCCAGGCCCCGTGCGCGCCAGGACCGGCACAGCGGAGCGGGTTGCCATCGCGGGCGCTGCTGGTGACCAGCCCGCAGCAGCTCATGCTGGCCTGCACCAGCGGTTCTACCGGCGGCCCAAGTTCCACCGGTCCCCAACTTCTGACGACGCTGTACACCTCGGCTAGCGGGTCAAACTGGCAGCCCGCCGGAAGCGTGCAGCACTCGGCAGCTACCACCTCCATAGCGTCCGGCACCGCCGGCCAGCTGGTGCTAGCGACCGCAGCCGGGATTTACCAGTCCAGCGATAACGGGAAGACCTGGCATCCAGCCAGTCTCGGCGGCGCTGGCCCGGGCGGCGGGTTCAGCTACGTCGGCATGACGAACGCGAGTCACGGCGTCGCCGTACCTGCGGATGCAACACTGGGGGAGATCTACGTGAGCACCGACAACGGCATGCGCTGGCAGCCGCGCCCGATCGCGAGCTAGCTGTCCTTGAAGTCACCCGCGGTCACCCGAAGACTGCGTAGCAGGCTGAACATGTCCTGCAGCTGGTCCGCGGTATAGCCACCCATGCCGAACTCCGCCGCCATGAGGTCGGCCGTCGCCCGCTGCATGACCGCCCGGCCCTCCGGTGTGATCTCGGCGAGCGTGCCACGGCCGTCGCGCGGGTTGGGCTTACGGATGACGAGGTGCTGGCGCTCAAGCCGGTCAATCGTATTCGTCACGCTGGTCGGGTGGACCATCAGCCGCTCGCCGATGATCCGCATGGGCAGCGCGCCCTCCCGGCTGAAGCTGAGCAGGACTAGCGCCTCGTAGCGAGCAAACGTCAGGTCATGGGGCCGCAACAACGCGTCGAGCTGGCTGAGCAGGATCTGCTGGACGCGCATGATCGCCGTGACCGCCGCCATGGCCTTGGCGTTGCCGAACCGGCTCTCCCAGGTCTCAGCGGCGCGGGCGATGGGATCGAACGGCAGATCAAGGGGCTTGGGCACAGCCACAAACGTACCGTGACCCGGCTAGGCGACAATTCCTACTGACTGTGTAACAGCCGCCGCGCCAGCCGGCGCGTACGTGGACATGGCCAATTACAGATCGTTACATTGCCTGCTGGGGGTCGTCTCATAGCTAAATCCGGGGGAAAACTATGCCGTCCGGCCGCGCCGTTGTGGGCCCGGATCCCGTGGTCGCTGCGGGCATCGGCCTGCGGCGCGGCCGGGGCTGGGCCGTGCGCGCGGCGAGCTTTCGCATCGGACCGCCCATTCCCGGTCAGTCTGCCCTCGGCATCCTGACCGATCACTTCTCGCAGTCAGCGGCCCTGGTGGACTTGCTTGCTGGCGTTGCCCGCCCGGCCTACGGGGAATTGCGGGTGCTGGGCCACGACATGGCCACCATCCGTGGCCGGGCGGCTGTCCGGCGTCGCGTGGGCATAGCCCGCCGCAACGCGAGGGCGCTTCCCGGGATACGCGTTCGTGGTCTGGTCGAGCACGCGGCACGTCTCCGTCGGCCGTATCGGCAAGACCGGCACTTGCTCGCAGCTGCGATCCTGGACCGGCTGTCGCTGATCCCGTGGGCTGAGGTGCCGCTGCGCGCCGCGCCCGACACGATCGTGCGGCGCACGCGCCTCGCGGCAGCGGCCGTCCATCAGCCCGAACTGCTGCTCTTGGACGGGTTGCTCGACGGACTCGAGGCGCGGGAGATCTTGGTCCTAGCGGCTGCGATCAAGGACCTGAGCCGCGACAGCGGCATCCTGCTAGGCGGCTGTGATCGCGAAGCGCTGGAACTGGCCTGTGACGATGTACTCGTGCTCACGGACGGCGTGCTCATCAACGCTTGAGCAAGTCGCGCCTGGATCTGTGCCGCCCGCTTGCTGCCCTAAGCTGCCAGGGTGGATTGGAGCACGCGTTCCTGCGGACGAAGAGGCCATCTGACCTTCGCGCCCGACGAGCCGGAACTCGCGGCCGAGATGGGGGCCGTGCTTCCGGGCGGGCCGGCGTGGCAGTGCCTGCGCTGCGGGTCATACGTCGCGGGGCCGCCCACCCTCTCAGGACCAGCGGCGACAGCGCCGGTCGTGCCGCGCGGACGCGAGATCAGGAGCAAGCTCATCCTTCGCGTGTTCGCGATCGAGCGCTTCCTGCGGGCCATTCTCGCTACTGCCGGCGGCGTCCTTCTCTGGCAGTTTCGGCACTCGCAGTCGAGCGTCGAGCGGCGGTTCGATCGCGAGCTGCCCGTCATTCGCGGCCTGTTCCGCCAGCTTGGCTTCAGCATCAGCAATTCGAAGCTCGTCGGATTGCTGCAACACGCTTTGACACTGAGCACGAGGACACTGACTCTGCTGGCGATCGGGTTGGCGATCTACGCAATTGTTGAGCTGATCGAAGGCATCGGCCTCTGGATGGCCAGGCGCTGGGGCGAATACTTCGCGATGGTGGCGACGTCGCTGGGCTTGCCGGTGGAGATCTACGACCTGACGCGGAAAGTCGCGGCGACGGCGCTTGTCCTGTTCGCGATCAACCTTGCCCTAGTGCTGTACCTGGTGATCACCAAGCGGCTCTTCGGCGTCCGCGGCGGCAAGCGGGCTTACGATGCCCGGCTATGGAGCGAGTCAGTCCTGGAGGCCGCCGAGGTAGCCGCCGCCCGCCACGCCGCACCGGCAGCGGCGGGCGCACCCGCCGACACGCCGGTTGCCACAGGCACGGTCGAAATCGCAGAAACGGAACTGGCCATCGCTACCGAAGGCACCAGCGCGACCGAGGCCGCGGAGACCGGATCTCGCTAAGAATGGCTGAATTCGCGGCTGGAAGCTGCTAGCCGGCGATCAGCTCGTCAGCGGCCGAGTAGGGGTCGAGATCGCCGGCCAGCACCCGCTCGGCCAGCTCGTCCAGGCGCGACTCGCCGGGCAGCCCGCCCATGCGCAGCCGCAACTCCCCCAGCGCAATGGCGGAGATCTCCTCCCGCACGCGGATACACCGACGCTGATCGCGCCGCCCGCTTGCAGCGAGCCAGTCGCGGTGCTTGTCGATGGCGGCGGCGAGATCGGCGATGCCATCGCCCGCTACCGCGGTGGTGGTGACGATCGGCGGCTTCCAGTCGTCTGGGCCGTAGCGCGCCATCGCCAGCATCGTGCGCAGGTCCCTGACCGCCTCCTGCGCACCGGGCCGGTCACTCTTGTTCACCGCGAAGATGTCGGCGATCTCCAGGATGCCCGCCTTGGCGGCCTGAATAGAGTCGCCGAGCCCAGGCGCGACGACGACCAGCGCAGTGTCAGCGAGAGAAGCGATCTCGACTTCCGCCTGACCGACTCCGACGGTCTCGATCAGCACGACATCGAAACCCGCGGCGGCGAGGATCCGCACCGCCTGCGGAGTGGCCCAGGACAACCCGCCCAGGTGCCCGCGGGTCGCCATCGAGCGGATGAAGACCTGGTCATCCGT
>Ga0126373_10005197_pt1 | contig 10083 bp, 9 predicted proteins | sample PanSoiMetPlot_11_FD_92545 | JGI IMG/M metagenome (GOLD analysis project Ga0126373, IMG submission 92545) | Tropical forest soil microbial communities from Panama - MetaG Plot_11 | ecosystem: Environmental > Terrestrial > Soil > Tropical forest > Bulk soil | place: Panama | collected 2016-02-17 | reverse complement strand
GTGTCACTCCGGATCAGGGAGAGGGTCTCTTCAATCACGTCGTTGATATTCACTCTCGTCCGTTCTGGAGCAGTCTTCTTGAACAGGCTCCGAATCCGGTGGACTATATCGGTCGCCTGAGTTGCCGACTCAATCATGCGCTCTCCGGCGGCACGCGCTTCATCAAGATTTGGAGGCTCGCTTGAGAGCCAAGCCAAACAGGCATCACCATTGGCGACGGCCCCAGCCAGTGGTTGGTTGAGTTCGTGGGCAATGGAGGCTGTCAGCTCGCTCAACGCCGTCAACCTGGTGACGTGCGCTAGCTCCACCTGCGCCTCCGCTAAGCAAGCTTCGCTGCGCCGCAGTTCCTGCTCCGCCTGCTTTCTTTCGCTGATGTCGCGCAGAATGATCGTGTATACCAGTTCGCTGCCGAGGTTGAGCTTGGAAATGGAAGCCTCGGCTGGAAACTCGCTTCCGTCTTTGCGCCGACCGGACACCTCGCGTCGTTGTCCCATCGTTCGCGCCGTCTCTGGTGAAGCGGCAAAGCCCTCAATATGTCTCCGGTGGACGTCCGTGAAACGGCTGGGCAAGAGCACATCCAGTGAGCGGCCGATTACCTCGGCCTGCTCGTATCCAAAAATCTTCTCAGCGCCTCGATTAAAAAGCATTATGTGCTGATAGGAATCAACCGAGATGATCGCATCCTGGGCGATTCGCACGAGACCTTCCAGCCGGGCTTTTGCAGTGTGCGCCGCTTCCTCGGCGCACTTTCGCTCGGTCAAACTGGCAATCAGTTCTTGGGTGAGAAATGCCAGGTCCTGACTCTGACTGGCAAGTTCTCGTTGCATCATGTCTCGACTGCGCTTCATGGCTACAAGGTTTCGCACTCGGGCCAGAAGTTCGGCTGAGGAAAATGGTTTCACGAGATAGTCCTGCGCCAGTTCGGCAAGCATCCGTAAGCGCAGCGTTTCATCCGCTTTGGCCGAGAGTACCAGCACTGGCAGCTGCTTTAACGCTTCCAGTACACGCATTTGCTGCACAAATTGGTCGCCTCCGAGTTTGGGCATCATGAGATCTGTGACTACAAGATCGGGCGTCTCGGCGGCTGCCATCGATAGCCCTTCCAAGCCATCGGCGGCGGTAATGACCCGGAATTCGTTTGATAAGACCTCGGCGATGAAGCGCCGCATTTCGGGATGATCCTCCACCACCAGCACTTTCGGTTTTCCGACTTCACCCCAAGTCTGGATCTCCTGTGTGTCGCCCGACCGTAGTTCCTCGACTGTCGTGCTCGCGGCGATCGCACTGGTCGTAGGGGGTTCAGCTTCAACCAGCTTCCGCACAATTGAACCGTGCGGGGCACGCAAGGGTATCTCAAGCTGAGCCAGGGTTCCTCCGGTGGCCGCGTCCGAAAGAGTGATGAGGCCAGCATGGAGCTCCACGAAGTCTTTCGCAATAGACAGCCCCAGTCCCGTTCCACCAAACTCTCGGGTCGTTCCGCCTTGCCCCTGCCTAAAGCGTTCGAAGATGCTGCTCCGCAGCGCAGGCGGGATTCCAGGGCCACTGTCCTGCACGGCCAAGACAAAGCGATTGCCGCTGACGCTGAGCGCGCATTGGATCCTTCCGCCGTTTGGTGTGAATTTGAATGCGTTAGAAAGGAGGTTCAGCAGCACGCGCTCCAGCTTTTCCGGATCGACTTCTGCCCGCAGCACGTCCGGCGTAAGTACGGCGTAGGAGATCGACTTTTGCGGGGCCAAGGCATCAAAGTGAGCGGCTATGGTACGCACTAGTCGAGCAAGGTCCAAATCGACATAATCCATTGTCATCTTGCCCGCATCGAGCTTGGCAAGATCGAGCAAATCGTTCACATGCTTGAGAAGGGTTGCGGCGTTGTGTCGGATTACGCTCAGATCGCGTCTTTGCAGGTCAGTCAGATTATTGGCGGAAGCGAGAATGGATTCAGCCGGTCCAAGAATGAGCGCTAAGGGCGTTCGAAGCTCGTGGCTGATGTTGGCGAATAAGTCGCTCTTTAGTTGGTCTAAGTGCCGAATTTGCTCCAGCAGATTCTGCAACTCTTCGTTCTTTCGAGCAATTTCAGCCTCTGCCGCTTTCTTCTCGGTAATATTTCGGCCCTCAGCCAAAAGGAAGAGTATTTTGCCCTGGTGATCTCTGACGGGCAGTAACGAGAAGTCGATGATGATTGTTTCTTCACCACCAGATCTCCCGTAGATTTCCATATCACAGCGAATGAATTCACCGGCAGCTGCTCTCCCGCATAGCTCTCGCTGTTTCTCCCGCGTTTCTCTGGACACTTGCCACCAGCGCGCTTCCCAGAAAGGTTTGTCCTGAATGTCGCGAAGCTTGATCCCGGCGCCTTCAAGTGCAGCTCGGTTGATCTCCAGCGTCATACCTCCAGCGTCAAGTAGGCCAACAAACTGGTACATCTCGTCCAGAATGACTCGAGCAAGTTTCTCGCGATAAGTCTGGAGGCTGTCGCTAGCGGATAATATGACGTTACGAACGCTAAGAGAGGAGGCATCTTCAAACAGTTGGAGGCTTATTGCTGACATAAGCACCTCGTCCTCGCGATGAGCGCGACAGGAATGCCTCGGCTGAGGGCAAAGGAATATCGGCGCTAGGTTATTGCCCTGAAACGAAGAAATCTATTGGCCAAAGGTGAACTTATATAATACTTTCGTTTAGGACAGCACTTCGGAGGGGTCGTTCAGCTGCCCCATCATTCTGACGAGGTCGGGAAGAGATTGCGCTTGCATCTTCTTCATCGCTCGACTTCGATGAACTTTAACGGTGTTTTCCGATTTCCCGAGCTTGTCAGAAACCTGCTTATTGAGCATGCCAGAGACGACCATGGAAATTACCTCCTGCTCCCGGCGGGTGAGAGACTCAAAGCGCTGTCGGATTTTAGCTGTTTCTTGCCCGTGTTCGCGCCTGTTGCGACGCCGCTCCAATGCGATGCGAACAGCATCCAGCACATCCTGGTCGCTGAATGGCCCGGTGAGAAACTCAATTGCAGTGCTTCGCATCTCCTCTGCCTGTTTCCTTTCACTGATATCTCGGATAAACGCCGTAAATATCCGCTGCCCGCTTTGATTCAATTCTCCCAATGAGATTTCCACTGGGAGCTCTTGCCCATTCTTATTCAGCCCGATCATCTCGAGACCTCGCCAGTTCGCATGCGGCTCGCAGCTTGCTACGCAGCGTCCGAATCCCCTCTCGTGCATCTTGCGCATGAATTCCGGCATCAGCATAGTCACGGGCTTCCCAATCAGCTCGGTTGAGTCATAACCAAAGATCGTCGTAGTAGCGGGATTGGCGAACTGGATGGCGCCGGTTTCGTCTAGACTGAGTACGGCGTCATTAGCCGTCTCGACGAGGACGCGGTACCTCTCTTCACTGATCCGGCGTGCGGCTTCTTCCTTTTTGCGCTCAGTAATATCGGTAACGATACCGCCAACCGCGTAAATCTCTCCTCCGGCGTCGAACAGGGGAAACTTGTGTACGATGCTCGTGTGTTGTCCGTCTTTCTGGAGAGCGGTCTCCTCAAATTCCATCGGAACGCGGCTCTCGACCACGCGTCGCTCATTGGCCTGAAAGGTAGCGGCTTGTTCTGCTGAAAATACTTCATCGTCCCTCTTTCCATTGATCTGTTCGTCGGAAAGGCACAAGACTCTTTTGAACTGCTTGTTGGTATAAAGATATCGGCCCTGGCTGTCTTTTAAGAAAATCACGTTCGGGCTGTTGTCGACAAAGGCTTGTAGGCGCGCTTCGGTTTCGCGCAGTCGAGCGATCTGTACCCTGAGTTCCTCCTCTATATACTTGCGCGAAGTGATATCTTCGACGACGTTAAACCAAAATGGCGCTATATCGCTTGTCCCTTGAACCACTATGACGTTAGTGCGCACCCAAATTAGGTTGCCGTCTTTGCGACGGTACTGCTTCTCCATTTGGAAGTGGTGCCGCTTTCTGTTCTGGAGTTCTTTGATGAGTCGTAAGTTAGCGGCCCGGTCCTCCTCACGGGTAATGTCCAAAAACGTCCGTTGACAAAGCTGTGACCTGGTGTATCCCAACATCTTTCGGTAGGCCTTGTTCGCAGCGAAGATGCGGCCTTTAAAGTTACCCATCATTATGGCTATCGTTGAGTTTTCGAATGCGGCTCGCCATCGTTGCTCAGCTTCCTGCTGCGCTTCGTTGCTGGGGAGACGCTGGGGCTTCGAGGTCATAATGATAACCAAGGTGAAGATCTGCTCGGCAAACCGCGAAGGGGTCAACTAGCAAAGCTGAGTCGGGTTTTCAGGCTGCCGCTGGCTGTGAGGCTACAGCTGGTACAAACAAGTCAGGCCGCGATGGGATGCTCCGTGGATGAAGTGGACTGCCAAAGGCGATTTGAACGCCAGTCCTTCCCAGGGGATTTTGCTTCTCATACCTCCACCTCGCGCTCATGTGCGACAACCCGGCGAAGACTCGTACAGGCCCCCCCGGGTGCGTGAGTATTTTTAGTTCTGGTTGAGATGCATTTCAAGGGTGGTCGGGAACACCGGCCTCTGTGGGTCCCGAGCGGGGCTGATTACTCGGGACATGGTAGCGTTGAAGCAGCAAACCCACGCAAAAAACCTCCGTCCCACGCCTCAAAGCTTGCAGAGGCGATAGCAGCATCTACCCGCGCTTCAAGAATGTCAAGACCGGTGAATATGGTAAATCCTATTCAGGTGTTTGCCTGAGTTATCCTTTGATCTAGCTGCTGACAGTCCGTACATCTTGACACTTTTTCGGATATGTCCGAAGTCATCCGGTCCCCGTTTAATTTTTCCGGTGTTTTAAGGCTGACCGAATATTCTTGAGCAGCTGCTCGTCACTAAAAGGCTTGTCCAGGAACGCTACAGCCCCAGCTTGCATTGCCTGCTGATGGGATGTTTCATTCCGGTAGGCGGTGATGAAAATAATAGGGATGGAGCAGTCCTTGGCAGCGAGCTGGCTTTGGAGCTCTAATCCACCGATTCCGGGCATCTGAAGGTCGACGATGAGACACAAAGTGTCGTGCATTTTCCTGGACCTCAGAAAAACTTCAGCGGATTCATAAACTGCCGCTCGATAGCCAAAAGACTCGATGAGCAGTTTTGTGGTCCTGCGAACGGACTCATCATCATCAACCACCGAAATCAGATTGCGGGGCATAGTGAATTCCCCGTTTGACAACGTACGCCTGTGTAAAGAAAGCGTCTATTGGGCTTTCGTGGACTTGTGTTCACTGAAAGGAGGATGCGGATAATCCTTTCGTTTACGACGCTCATTCCGGGAGACTCTTAATTTCTTCCATCATTCACGAGTTCAGCCGGTGTATTCACGCTGCCGTCCAGGTCGCAAGATCCCCAGTTTTTCATTTTTGGCAATCAGGGATCGTGTGCCTCGCGCCCAGCTTTGCGACTGGTCAGCGGAGCTGGCCGAGGCTAAGACTTTGCCCCGATGTGTCCGACCCGCTAGTTGGCGGAGAAGGTAGTCGGCACAGCACTGTCGTTGTTTTAATGCCGGTCTGTCCAAATGTTGACGACCAGCGCGATCTAAGGCAGCGCTCTGAAACTGCATCCACTTGAAGTCAACGATTTAAGGCCACCCTGTTTTGGCATTGCTCTTGCCTTCATGTTGTGGCGAGGGCCCAGACAAAAACCTTCGTGGCCACAGCCTGAGGCGACCTTCAACTGCGCAGAGCTGACAAGGAGGTACCGACCATGAAACCACCAACCATCATCCAGTGGTATCGCATCTTGCGTGCACGCCATCACTGGACCGTGTTCCAGTCCATTCGATACGCAATCTGGCTTATGGGTTAGCCACTTCTCGGACATGCTCTCTCACCAATCCCAAGATGCCGGCGATGACGCGCCTTATCCGGCAGCCGACATTTCTTGCCGAGGAATACGTCGCTGGTTCGTCTTCCTAGTCTGGTTTGTTGTGCCTATCTCATTGTGGGCTCAGGTGAATTGCGTGCCCGGAGCCAGCCCATCCATGGTTGGTCCACAGTCGTCTGGAGCAGTCTCGAACGAGAGATGCGGTGTCCCCATCAAACCTGCCCAAGGCATCCACATAGATGCGGACCTCGCCTTGGTCAATGTGACCGTTACTGATCCTTACGGCCGATCCGTGACTGGTCTCGAGTCCAGCAACTTTCGCGTGTTTGAGAACAATATCGAGCAGGAAGTCGTCACCTTTTCCTCTGAAGACAGTCCTATTTCGGTGGGCGTCATCTTCGATAACAGCGGCAGTATGACCGACAAAATCGGCAGGGCCCGCGAAGCGGTCATACAATTCTTTAAGACCTGCAATCCCCAAGACGAATTCTTCTTTGTGAGCTTTAACGAAAGCGCCAAACTCATGAGCACGTTTACGAACAGCATCGAAGACCCTCAGAGCCATTTGATACTGACTGCGCCCAAGGGCCGCACAGCGGAGGGGCGATAACTCTGAACGCATCAATTGCTGCAATCAAGAGCTTTCCAGCCATGACAGCCATGAGCGTTTACAGCGCCACCAAGGCAGCCACCCGCTCCTTCGCTCGCACCTGGACCAACGACCTCCGCGAGAGGGGCATTCGAGTGAACGCTGTCAGTCCCGGCCATATCGACACTCCAATCATGCAAGGCTTGCAACAAGGAGACGCACTCATGGGGATGAAAGAGGAGTTCACAAAAGTGGTTCCTCTGGGCAGGATGGGTAAGCCCGACGAGATCGCCAAGGCTGTGTCTTTTCTCGCTTCGGATGAGGCGAGCTATATTTCTGGCATCGAGCTTTTCGTCGAACGGCGGCGTAGCGCAAATCTAAAACTTGCATCAACGCCCCCTCTGAATCACAGCTCCAAGCTCTTCACGTATTGACTCCGCTCAAGAACCCTCCTAGGTGTGCCGTAAGCGCAATGATTGCTACCCCGAGGAGCTCGATCGGTATGTGGTAGCTGGGAAGGCGCAATGCTTCGGATTTGCGTGCCCGCCAGTGTATGCACCAGGATCCTACGACCAACAGCCCTGCGCAGGATGCCGCGACGAAATGGAACAATATAAGCCCCTTTAGCTTTGCGCCTTCAAGAACGAACTGCCAGGCAGGACGCCCGTCAAATACGTTGGAAACATGGCCAATGCAGCGACGGACAAGTTTAAGTACGCCGCAGTGGCAAGTTGTGAATCGCGTCTCCCCCGCGATAACAGATCGAACAAAACACCGATAGTAAACAGCGCGATCGGAAAATGGATGAGCACGATATGTTGTGCGTGCTTTGGTAACAAAATCGTTCGCAAATCGAAAGGATTCACCATGCTTAAACCCACCTCAAACAAGCTATCGAACCTTTAGGAAAGTTTCTAAATTGGCTCTGCTTGGGATTGGATCGGCTACTCGCGGCTGGAAATCTTGCCGTTCTTCTCCGGAGTTGAATCACCAGCCGCGAGCCGACTTTGTCTCGGCCACGATCAACGCGGCGTTCTGCCATTGCATCACTGAACGATCAATTTGCCTTCCATGTTAGGGTGGAATGTACAGGTGTAGTTGTAGGTGCCTTTGTTCCGTGCGACGTAGCGCCACATTTCTCCTACCTGAATGGTGCCGGAATCAAAAGCAGGCTTGGCGACGTGTTCAGTTGCGGTGTGGGGCACGATATCTTCGTTCTTCCACACCACAGTGTCGCCCTGATTGACGGTCACTGTTTCCGGATCAAATTTGAACCCGCGGATCACAACGGTTACCGTCTTTAACGAGGCGCTTTGCGAATTCGCCGGCCGACCGGCGAATGCATGCGGTGAGAATCCCGCCGCTGACATCAGCGCTAGCACGGCCAACAGAACGAGCGTTCTCGATGCTGGACTGGTCTTGCGGTGCGTAGGTTCATCGCCCTTACATCGCCCTCGAGGCTTGACCCTCGCTAGGCTTTGCATTGTTGTCTTCGACATGTCTATGTTTCCTTTTCTCATATTTATATTTCTTTCTTTTGACAGACTCACCTCGTTGGACACACGATCCGCTCTCCTCCTCGAACAGCTCAGTACTCGGTGGATTCATTTGGCGCGAAGCGCCGGGTAGAACTGAACGAAAGTCATGTCGGTCTTAGAGACATACGTCATGTGGCAACCTGCACATTGGTATACGGGAGACTCCTCGGCTGACTCGGCATACGGCACCGGATGGTGTCCGAAAGTTAAAAAACCCATCCGTTGGTCTTGGAGAATCTCTTGCTATCTTTAACCATTACGTCGAGGCCGTTGTATGTCCCATTAAAATAGCCGCGGCCGGATGGCTCCGTTTGTGAACCATCGGGATGTTCCGCAGGACCCAGAGTGAGCTGCAACTCCTTGAACATGATTGTTCCGTCGGGAAACTTATTCGGTTTTTTGTATTCCTCGTATGACCACGGTTGGATGTAAACGTTGTGATACTCCGGGAAACCAGCCTTGCCACCATTGAGCCCGTTGGGGGTCAGCGGTGATCCGACGTACACCCACTCGCGCCACATGTTATGGGGTGGCAGAATCAACTCGCCGGATTCGTTGAACTGCGGCAGATAGTGAGACTCGCTGCGTGCTGCTTTCGCACTCGATCGAGAAACAACCACGCCCAGTGCCATCATCGCAAAGACGACCACCATCGCCGTCGCTATCCGGATTTTTGTGGTCATAAGTATCTCCTCCACTCTGAGTTCGTGAGAATTCCCCGGTTCGGATCGTGCGTTACAAGGTTCCCGCGAAATAGCTTGCAAGCAGCAGGCCAAATCGACAGATCGCTTTTCTATTCGAAGAAATACGATCGAGGAGGTGGTGGTAGCGCAGTCTCTCAGAAGAATGTCAGACTGCGAGAAAGCAAATGAGCTGGTATGGTTACAAGAGAAACCAATCACATTTGATTGAGCAGTTGGAGCGGATCAATTGCCGTCATGGTTTGGATTCGTGATGTCAACATAACGACACGCGGACACTTGCTCTTCATCGGCTTTGACAGGTGCTCGTTGCACTCTGCCGTCTAAACCGAACCTAAGCGAAGAAAAGCTTGGCTTTTCGTGTAGCGACTCCACTACAAACCCGCTTCGTTTTTTACCAAATCGCTGCTTGGAGTACGCGATTTCTGGTGGACAACTCACGCAAATTCGGTCGTCCTCGTGGGCACCGAAATGCTCGGCAATTATGCCGAACGACCAATCGTAGGCACTGAGAAAAGGAGTGACCATGTTTCTTGCCAGCGGAGTCCGAAAAGGTGCGGAGGAGGAGCGATTCTCGCTAACTAAAATCGGACCGAAAGTAGTCACCTCCCACCTGGAACAAGGTACTGCTTTACCTCCCGAGATCAATCTCTCCGGCTCGGAACTTCTCGTTGGTTTGCGTCGGCTATTTGCCTGACAGGTCTTGTGCTCTGGGCATTGTTGAAGCTTTGGCTCGTTGAGTAATCAGCTCGGCGGGTGTCGGTGGCGAATTACTAAAATCAAGCGGCCATCGGCGTTTGGTATAAGCCTCGACAATGCTTCTGCCATAGATAACAACTGAGATTTGCCAGTGAGCGATCGGCGTTGACCGACGCTGCCGGCGGGAGCCCTTGGCGTCCGGCGTGCGTTCGATGCTCATTATAATAATCTTGGAAATCGAGTAGCTTGGCCTCCAGGTCGGTGGCGGTCCAGAATAACGTGTGGTCCAGGCATTCTCGGCGTAAGGTCCCGATGAGCCGCTCGACAAACGGGTGGGATAAAGGCACATAGGGCACCGTCTTGATTTCCGTCACCTCCAGCACGCGGAGGTTTGCCAGCCACTGATGGAATCGATACAAGGGATCATTGTCGGTGCTGAGGTACTTGGGCGTCTTGATTTGCCATCGGACGGCACGGTTGAACATGCGACAGAGTGCGACACCATCGACCGTGCCGGCATGGATGCCGAACCCTATGATCCGCCGCGAATATTGATCCATGACGACCAGGACCCAGTGGGTACGCAACGATGCCGACTCGCACCGGAACAGATCCATACTCCAGAGGCTGTCTTTCAGGTGGCCGAGGAACGTGAGCCAGGATGGGCCTCCCGAATGCGATTCCGGCCGGTAATGAAGGCTGAGGATACGGCG
>Ga0126373_10005196_pt1 | contig 10083 bp, 6 predicted proteins | sample PanSoiMetPlot_11_FD_92545 | JGI IMG/M metagenome (GOLD analysis project Ga0126373, IMG submission 92545) | Tropical forest soil microbial communities from Panama - MetaG Plot_11 | ecosystem: Environmental > Terrestrial > Soil > Tropical forest > Bulk soil | place: Panama | collected 2016-02-17 | reverse complement strand
GGCTGGTTGTGCCCTTTACCCTCGCAGCCGTGCTGATTAGCTCGTTGCTGATCCCGGAACCGTTTTATCGCGTAGCCGGATTGCTGCAGTTGACGTTTTACGGGATCAGCATCTTAGGCTTGGTCCATCTCCGGCGTGGTCCCCTGGAGAGGATTGCCGACACGGCACTTACTTTTGTAGTACTCAATACTGCTGCGCTGGTGGCCTTCAAAAATTTCGTGACTGGACGAAGGGCAGTATGGTCGTAACACAAATCCTTGCGCTACATCCGATTGCGACTGCCGAGGAACGTTGGGAGGAGCGTTGAGAATCCTGTGGGCCAAAGCGAACAAGTTGCTCCCTGTCCATAGCGGTGGGGACATCCGTTCGTTCCATATAGCTCGGCATTTAAGCGTACATGATGAACTGCTTTTTCTGTCCTACTATGATGGCCCTCCGGATGAAGGTTACGAACAGGAGCTGAGGGCATGTTTTCCCGGCGCTGTCTGCGTGTGCACTGGGAAGTCAGTCGGAACACTGGCACGAGGGGTGGATTACATTTGGCGCTTGCCCCACCAGGCGGCTTATGCAGTCAGCCGTTTTGACTGCTCGCAAGTACGGAACAAACTGAGCTCCTGGTTTGAGGAAAGGCGCTTCGATGTAGCTGTGTGTGACTTTCTCGACGCAGCAATAAACTTCCCCGAAACTCTCAGCATACCTGCGGTGCTGTTTCAGCACAACGTAGAGAGCGACATTTGGCGGCGTCATGTCGCAACCGAGCACAATTCCGCCCGGAGGCTTTTGTACACAATCGAGTATCGCAAGATGTTAGCGTACGAGCGGCGTATGGTGCGCGAGTTCGATCATGTTATCGCGGTGTCCGAACACGATCGGCAGTTAATGGCAGCATGGGTGGATCCCTCGCGGATTTCGGTCGTGCCCACCGGAGTGGACCTTTCCCAGTACCGTCCGGAACCTGGGGCCGCCGTCGACAGCTCGCTGGTTGTGTTTATCGGAGCGATGGATTGGGAACCGAATGTCGATGCGGTGGAATTCTTCTGCACCGAGATTTGGCCGAGTGTTTTGTCCGATATCCCAAACGCCCGCTTTCGGATTGTGGGGCGTAACCCAGGCCGGCGCGTTCTGAAGTTCCAGTCCAGTTCGATCGAAGTCACCGGACGGGTATCCTCCGTGGTAGATCACCTCCGTCTCGCTGCTGCGGTCGTTGTTCCTCTGCGCATTGGCGGCGGTACGCGCCTGAAGATCTACGAGGCGATGGCGTGCGGCAAGGCAGTCGTTTCTACGTCGGTAGGGGCAGAGGGTCTCGATGTGAACAACGGCAAAGACATTCTCCTCATGGATAATGCGCGAGCCTTTGCCGAAGCTTTGCGGATGGTCCTTAAGAATGCCGATATTCGACGAAGATATGAACAAGCTGCTGCCGAACTTGCGGCTCGATATGATTGGTTGGCCGTCGCCCAAAATTTCGGCAAAGTCTTGGAACAGGTGGTGACTTCGGACTCAGCTCGCGAACACCTTACGCAAGAGGCTCGGGCCGCCGAGAGGGTTTGGTCATGATTAAAGTCGGTGCTGTTGTTGCAGAAGGATCATCAGGCTGGATAAGGACGCTGCGAAAAAAATGCTTGTGAGGAACATGACAGGTGCGCCGACGGGACGGCCAGCTTTGCGTGCTGCTGTCCAGGTGAAGAAGCCGGATCCAGTCAGCAAGCCTTTCTTTTGGCTGACTGCGTTTTACTTCGTTTACTGCGCTCGGCCGGAAGACTGGATTACTCCGCTCGCGCACTTACCTTTGGCCAAGATCACCGCGATTTGTGCGTTCATCGGCCTGGTCGCAGCTAGGGGCAAGACGAAGCGGACCTTTCGCGATTTTCCCATTGAAGCCAGTTACCTGGCCGCGATGATTGGCCTGCTTTATGTTGGGTCGCTATTTTCGCCGATATGGAGGGGCGGAGCATTAGCGCAGACGATTGCGTTTTCCAAGGCGTGGATCGTCTATGCTTTGACGTTTTTGTTGATCACAGATTTTGCCAAGCTGAAAAAAATTATCTTTATTCAGTCGGCCTCAGTTCCGCTGATATGTACCGTTTCGATCATCAAAGGACACTCGACGCCGCGTCTGGATGGCGTGATTGGCGGGATATATTCGAATCCCAATGATCTGGCATTCGCGATCGTTTTGACGCTGCCCTTCTGCCTGGCTTTCCTGCTGACGTCAAAGGATATGTTGCGTCGATTGGCGTGGGTAATTGGAATGCTGATCATGGCCCTGGCACTGGTTATGACCGCATCGCGAGCTGGGTTCGTTACTATACTCATTTCAGGCAGCGTTTGCCTGTGGCACTTCGGAGTGAAAGGGCGAAGGTTCGTCCTGATCATCGCGACCGTATTCTCGGCGGTGCTGGTGCTCGCGGTGGCGGGCGGACCTCTGTTTAACCGTCTGGCCGCGACCACCGGCCAAGTTGAAGACCAGCAGCAACAGATAGCCTATAGTTCCTACGAGGCACGCCAGTACTTGATGCAAAGAGCGCTGGAAGGAATTGAACAATACCCGGTGTTCGGCGTAGGTGCTCGCAACTTCCCAGAGTATTCGCTGGTTTGGCATGACGTGCACATGTCTTACCTGCAGATCGCCGTGGAGGGAGGGATTCCGTGTGTAATTCTGTACATCCTGTTTTTCTGGCGCGGGTTCAAGAACCTTAAGAAATTGCGGCGCCTCCGGGACCTGGACGTGCACACTTCTTTGTTTGTGGGAGGACTGCATGCCTCGATGATCGGATTCGCCATAGGTGCCATGTTTGCTCCCGAGGCCTATCAGTTCTTTCCCTATTTTGCGGTCGCGTACACGTCGGCTTTGTTCGCCATTATCGCGGAACGAGAGAAAGTGATCGAGACACCACGTAAATTACGTGCGGAGGCCTATGCCCGCTTTGGAAAGCCAGGCGCGCTCATGCCTGTCCGGTGATCTAGTGAAGATGCTGCTTTGCCTCGGTTGCCGCTCTCGCCTGACGGAGCGCGAAGGTGGATACCTGTGTCCCGCGTGCAGTAGAAGTTTTCCCAACGACCGTGGAGTGGCGCGCTTTGTCGAAGCCGACAATTATGCCGACAGTTTTGGTTTTCAATGGCAACGCTATGCCCGCACGCAGCTGGACAACGAAATATGCAAGGGCTCGGAGATCGATTTTGTAAGAAAGACGGGCCTTGCTGCCGAGCAGTTGAAAGGAAAGCTGGTCCTCGACGTTGGATGCGGTATGGGGAGATTCGCTGAGGTGGCAACCCGCTGGGGAGCACAGGTTGTGGGTATTGACCTTAGCGCGGCTGCCGAGGTCGCTGCCCGCAACCTTCGCAACCGGGAGTTCGTTGCTTTTCAGGCCGACGTGTTTCGGCTGCCGTTTGCGCCCGCCACTTTTGATTATATCTATAGCATCGGTGTCCTGCATCATACCCCGGATTGCGAGCGGGCTGTGAAAGCACTGCCCCAATATCTGAAACCGGGCGGTCAGTTGGCGGTTTGGTTGTACAGCGGTTACAACAAGTGGTATCGATTCAGCGACATCTATCGGAAGTTCACGACGCGACTTTCGACACGAAGTTTGCATGGCATGCTCCGCGTCGCGGTACCTGTGATTAATACCGTAGATGGCGCTATTCGGGTAGTCCCACTAATAGGGCGGTCGATTTCGGGAATCATACGATACGTCCTGCCGGTTAATCGCAATCCTCAACGCAGCTGGCGAGTTCTGGATACTTTTGACTGGTATTCGCCTAAATACCAGTCCAAGCATACGTACGAGCAGGTGTTTCGATGGTTCGAGAGCTGCGGACTCGAAGACTTGCATGTTGGGGAAATACCCGTCTCCGTGCGCGGTCAAATGCCGCTGCAATAGGCAACTAAGAAATAAGAAAGAAGAGATCCTAGAGCCGATGGAGCATGACGCCAAATGGAATGGGAAGCAGGTGAAGGCCCATCTGTTACAAACAAAGTACAACACTGACAAACGCAAGGCCTTCAGTAAAATATCCTACCTGCGCTGGATGCCGACTTACGCATGGCAGCGACTGACACGGTTCCGTCCTCGTGGAACCGTCCACCTGATCATTGCGCTGGCCGATCACTTCGAACCTGCTATCGTGCCCGAGGATGGACGAGCCCGAGCTCCATATGACGAGCAGGAACGGCGTTTGGAAGCCTGGTGTCGGGACTATCCGCAAGCTGCCAAGAAGTGGCGGGATAACGACGGCCAGCCTCTTATTCATACCTATTTCTATCCCGCGGAACAATACGACCATGCCCTGGTTGAGCAACTTGCCGAACATTGCCATAGCGGCTGGGGCGAAGTAGAAATTCACCTCCATCACGGCATTGACTCTCCAGCAACCGTGAGCAGCACAAGGGGTCAGTTGGTCGAATTTCGCGACAGGCTCGCCAAGCAACATGGTTGCCTATGCTATTTGGACGGTTCCGGGCCACCCCGCTACGCATTTGTCCATGGAGATTTCGCCCTAGCGAACGCGACTGGCGGCTTTGGTTGCGGTGTCGACCAAGAAATCCAAGTTCTCGCGGACACCGGTTGTTATGCCGACTTCACCTTACCGGCGGCAGCATTTCATCCAGGACAGGTGAAGACAGTGAACTCAGTGTATGAATGCGCGCTTCCGCTGGATGCGCGTGCCCCCCACCGGAAGGGCCATAACCTACGCCGGGGAGAGTCGCCGCGAACGTTTCCCATCATCGTGCAGGGTCCGCTGATGCTGGATTTTGACCGATCCTCGCGCAGCGGATTGGGTCGGTTCGAAACGGCGGCTTTGACGGACGTAAATCCACCCAGTATGCGCCGGTTGCGGCTCTGGGAAAGGGCGGGCATTATGGTCGAGGGCCAGCCGGATTGGCTATTCATCAAGTTGCATTGCCACAGTATGGTTCCCCATCACAGGGATGCGTTACTTGGCACAACGTTCCAGGGTTTTATGGCCGAGCTTGTGGCAGGCGCGAGAGACCGGAAAGAAATACTGCACTTCGTTACTGCTCGAGAAATGGTGAATATCATCTGGGCTGTGTGCGACGGCCGAGAGGGAACACCGGGTGACCATCGGGATTACCGGCTGAGACGCTTTGATCGAAGAAAGGGTGAGGCGACACGGCTTCCCAACCTACGATGACCTTCAAGGAATAATCATGTGTGGAATCGCAGGAATCGTAAGCTCCGCTACTGACGATGATATTGAGCTGAGTACGATCCGTCGGATGTGTAATGCCATCGTGCACCGTGGACCGGATGACGAAGGCATTTTCGTCAAAAGTGGCGCAGGCTTGGGCATGCGCAGGCTAAGCATTATCGATCTCGCCGGTGGTCACCAACCGGTATTCAATGAAGATCGCTCCATCTGGATTGTTTATAACGGAGAGATTTATAACTTTCCCGAGCTTCGTCCTCAGCTCGAGCGCCAAGGCCACCGCTTCTATACCCACACGGATACGGAAGTGATTGTCCATCTTTACGAAGAGATGGGCGCTGAATGTGTTCAGAAATTACGAGGCATGTTCGCCTTTGCACTTTACGATGAGCGTCGACGAAAGCTCTTAGTCGCACGTGACCGCCTCGGCAAGAAGCCCCTGCATTATGCGGTTATGAACGATCGACTGTTTTTCGGGTCAGAGATGAAGTCCATTCTGACCGTCGCCCCTGAACTCGCCACGGTCAACTATGAGGGGCTTCTGCAGTACATGTATTTCGGCTATATTCCGGATCCCTTGACATCCTTTGTCCCTATTCAAAAGCTTCCGCCGGGGCATCTGTTGGAATACGAACGCGGAGAGCTCCGGATTCGGCCCTATTGGGACCTGCCTAGGTACGGCACTCACCAGCCTGCCAGCGAAGAGGAGTGTCTGGAAGAATTGGAATATCGGCTGGCGGAAGCGGTACGGATCCGCCTGATCTCCGATGTTCCGCTCGGCGCACTGCTGAGCGGTGGTACGGATTCTTCCACTGTGGTCGCTCTGATGAGCCGCGCCAGTTCAAAACCGGTCAAGACTTTCTCCATCGGGTTTAAAGCTCTCGACTTTAACGAATCTCACTACGCGCGCATCGTCGCAGATCGCTTTGGCACGGACCATCACGAATTGGTACTCGAGCCGAATGTGGTGGAGACGGTCGAAGCGCTGACCAGTTCTCTCGAAGAACCATTTGGTGATTCTTCGATGTTGCCAACCTACTATGTTTCATGTTTGGCCAGGCAGCATGTGACCGTGGCATTGTCCGGGGACGGCGGGGACGAGCTTTTTGCCGGCTACGACCGCTACGAGATACACCGCCGGCGCCAGATCTTCGAGCGCGTTCCAGCCTGGATTTGGCGGATGTATCGGAAACACGTTTTTGCTCTCTTGCCTCGCACCATGCTTGGGCGGAAGCTCTCCTATAACGTGTCGCTTCCGTGGCGGGAACGATATGTCGATAGTATTTCTTTTGTTCCCGCCTTCGAGCGCGACCTGCCGCTATTTTCCGATGAATTCCGAGCGACGCTTAGAGACTTCTCTAGTCCCGAGCAGTTGATGTACAACTACTTCGAAAAAGCCCAGGCCGATGATCCAGTCAGTAAGATGTTATATACCGATACGAAGACTTACATGGTAGCTGACATTCTGACAAAGGTCGACCGAATGAGCATGGCGACCTCGCTCGAAGTGCGTGTTCCCATTCTCGATCACTTATTTGTCGAGTGGGTCACCGGCTTGCCGCCGGAATGGAAGCTTCGTGGCAGAAAACAGAAATATATTCTGCGCAAATTGGCCGAACGGATTGGTGTTCCCAAGGAAGCCATTTACCGGCCGAAACAGGGTTTCGCGCTTCCCCTGGTCCACTGGATTCGCCACGAGTTGAAGGACCTCATCACGACTACCCTGCTCGAGCCTAGAACTTTACAGCGTGGCTACTTCCGTCGTGAGGGTATTCAGCAACTCCTCGATGAGCACTTCCGCGGTCGGCGTAATCATTCCGGCAGATTGTGGCGTCTGTTGATGTTGGAATTGTGGCATCGCAATTATCTGGAGAGACTGGGAGCGCCGGACTCCAGTCAGCTTACCTACGCCAGCGGCCGGCTCACATGAGTTTTGAGGAAGAGCACAGCCAAGCACATGCCCATTGCGCCCCCTAACGGTTATCGCGTAGACGGTAGTCTCTTCTTGATGATCAACAGCTTCGAAACTGGGGGCACGGAACGACAATTTGTGGAATTGGCCAATCGGCTTCCTGCTCACGCCACCCGAATACATCTAGGTTGTCTTCAACAAAAGGGTCCTCTGCTGAACTCAGTCGGCGAAGTTCGGCAGTTTGGGCTTGGTGGCAGCCTCTACGGCATCCAGTCCATAAAAAGCCGACTTAAGTTGTTGCACCATTTGCGGGAGTCTGGAATCGCAGTTGCGCACTCCTTCGACTTCTATACCAACCTGAGCCTAATTCCGGCTGCTTGGCTGGCCCGTGTTCCCGTAATTATCGGCAGCCATCGTCAACTCGGTGACCTGCTTACACCGGCGCAATTCCGAGCTCAGTCCGCGGTATTTCGACTATGCGACCGGGTTGTTTGCAACTCTCACGCCGCCGCGGAAAGGCTAATCAGCGGAGGACTCTCACGCGAGAAAATAGCTGTTCTAGGTAACGGTTTGCCAGCTGAATCTTTTGCACGGCCGGTCCCCGCTCTGCCTCGGGATAAGACGGTCGTGCGTGTGGGCATGATCGCCAGAATGAACGCTCCCTACAAGAATCACAGTCTCTTCCTACGCTCTGCAGCGCGACTCTGTCGGCGAATTCCTAACTTTGAAATCCTTTTGATTGGGGACGGACCGCTCCGGTCAGGACTGGAGAATCAAGCAAAAGAGCTGGGGATTGCAGCGCAGGTGCGGTTCCTGGGAGACCGTCGTGATATCTCTGCTCTGCTCGCATCGATGGACGTGTCAGTTGTGTGCTCCGACTCGGAGAGTTTATCGAATGTTATCCTGGAGTCAATGGCGGCGGGCGTAGCCGTAGTTGCGACCTCGGTGGGAGGGAATGGTGAACTCGGTGGTGAGGGCCGATCAGTGCTGATTCCTCCCAATGATGAAGAGGCTCTAGCAGTGGCTGTGCAGGAATTGGTTGAGCGGCCACAGTTACGCTGCCAGATCGCAATCAAAGCGCTGAGGTTTGTTGAGGAAAACTTTCGACTGCAACGCATCGCCGAGCAATATGCCTCTTTGTATAGCGAGTTGCTCGACGATAAAAGGCGCCGTAATGGCGGAGGCGTGCGCGCCGACTCAAGTTCGTCCGCAACGCGGGTGAGGGTCGCATTTATTGCGCCCACGTTGCGCTATGTGGGTGGACAGTCGGTCCAGGCGGATTTGCTGCTGCGTCATTGGGCTAATGATCCTGACGTGGAGGCTCGCTTCGTTCCCGTTGATCCCACCCTTGGCCGAGGCCTGGGCTGGCTCGAACGAATACCGCTGTTGCGAACCATCTGCCGCGAGCCGTTGTACATACATTCGCTGTGGAAGAGCTTGAAGGGCATCGAAGTGGCACATATCTTCTCAGCATCGTATTACTCCTTTCTTGTCGCTCCGCTTCCAGCATGGTTCATCGCGCGACTCCGCGGTGCCAAGACGATCATCAACTATCACAGTGGGGAATGCCGCGATCATTTGCAGAAGTCTGGAATCGCCCGGCGAGTATTACACGCAACTGATCGGCTGGTCGTTCCTTCCGGATACCTGCTGGACGTTTTTCGAGAATTCGATTTGGCGGCGGAAGTCGTTCCCAATGTAGTTGATCTCTGCCAATTCAAATATCGTGTGCGGAAACCCATGCGACCGCATCTGGTTTGCACCCGCGGTTTTCACCGCTACTATGGCGTTGACGTGGTTGTCCGGGCCTTTGCAGAAATTCAAAAGATCCATCCGGAATCACGCCTAGATTTGGTTGGTAGAGGGCCCACGGAGCCCGAAATTCGACGGATCATTCAACAGCTAAGCCTTTCCGGTGTCCACTTCAAGGGGGTGGTTTCGCGGGACGAGATCGCTCAATGTTACGACCGAGCCGATATTTTCATCAATGGTTCGAACCTCGATAACATGCCCGTTTCCGTGTTGGAGGCCTTTGCTTCGGGGACTCCTGTAATCAGTACGGCGCCAGAAAGCATGCCGTACCTGGTGGAACATGAACGAACGGGGCTGCTTTCAGCTCCCGGAAATAGCTCCGCACTTGCGGCCAATGTTCTGCGCGTGCTCGAAGATCCGGAACTGGCGCTGAGCTTGGCTGAGAACGCACGCGAAGAATCTAGAATATACAGCTGGCAATCGGTTCGGCAGCAATGGTTGGAAATCTATCGAAATCTGCTGTCTCGTAAGCGGGAGTCGGCCAGGCAGTTGGCTTCCACCGTGTGATTCTGCCTGGCGACTGAAAGTGCTCACTGGAAGCCTAGATTCAGACTAGCATGTCACAACAGTCCCGGAGAAATGCAGTGGCGGCATTGGCCGAAATGGGTCAGCGGCATAGTCAGCCCGCGAATAGGAAAACAGCTCCTGTTTTTGTACTGGGCTGCCCCCGTTCGGGTACTACGCTGCTGTATCACATGCTCCTGTCGGCGGGCAGTTTCGCCACCTACCGGTCGGAATCGAATGTCTTCAATCTGCTGGTTCCTCGTTTCGGCGGAATGCGATCTTCGAGGGACCGCGAAGACCTGATGCGGTATTGGCTCCGGAGCAAGCTCTTCCGTGTCTCTGGATTAGATGCGCTTGCCATACAAGCAAAGATCATCGCGGATTGCCGGACCGGCGGGGACTTTCTTCGCATGACAATGGAAGCAGTTGCGCGGAGTCAAGGGGTTGAGCGTTGGGCGGACTGCACTCCGGAACATCTCCTGTACATTCCTGAGATCAAGCGGGAGATACCCAACGCTCTGATCGTTCACATCATTCGTGATGGCCGTGACGTAGCCCTCTCCTACGTAAAGCAGGGATGGGCGTACCCGTTGCCCTGGGATCGTTGCGAACATCTGAGCGTTGCTGGTTTGTACTGGGAATGGATCGTCAGCAGGGGGCGGGAATACGGCCGGCGGTTGGGT
>Ga0126373_10005195_pt1 | contig 10084 bp, 8 predicted proteins | sample PanSoiMetPlot_11_FD_92545 | JGI IMG/M metagenome (GOLD analysis project Ga0126373, IMG submission 92545) | Tropical forest soil microbial communities from Panama - MetaG Plot_11 | ecosystem: Environmental > Terrestrial > Soil > Tropical forest > Bulk soil | place: Panama | collected 2016-02-17 | reverse complement strand
CGTCGTCGCGGATACGATCGCCAGAACAGTGCTAGCTCCGTCGGAACTTCCGGTCGGGATTGTCACCGCGCTGACCGGCGGCCCGTTCTTCTTGTACCTGCTGTTATGCCGGAAAGATCGGATGTATTGAAATGAAGAATGCTGCAAGTGAATTAATGGAATCATGGCTAATCGTAGGAAGTGCTGCCTTACAAGTCGAAGGCCTCTCCTTCCGGTATCGAACGACGACAGAGAGGGCGAGAACCTGGACCCTTGAACAGTTGTCGTTTCAGGTTGCGGGAGGAGAAATTCTGGGCATCGTTGGACCAAACGGGTCGGGGAAGTCAACCCTTTTGAAACTCCTCGCCGGACTGCTGTCTCCCCAAAGCGGAACAATCCTACTGGGCGGACGATCAATCCGGCAGCTTTCGCAACAGGACATTGCTCGTTTCGTGGCCGTGGTCCCCCAAGAATATGTGCAGGTCTTTCCGTTCACCGTTGCAGAGACGGTCTTAATGGGGCGATTCCCTCACAGGAAGACACGATTTTGGAGCATCGGACTTGAGGGTGATACGGAAGCCGATCTACTTCGGGCTCATGAGGCCATGACCGACACGGATGTGTTATCCCTGGCTGATCGGCTCGTTTCCGACCTGTCCGGCGGCGAACGACAGCGTGTCATCATTGCGAGAGCCTTGGCGCAAGAGCCCAAGATCCTTCTCTTGGACGAACCGACGGCGTTTCTCGATATCAATCATCAGATTGAAATCTGTTCATTGATCGGCCGGCTCAGGGCCGAAAGACAGTTAACGGTGGTGTTGATCTCGCATGATCTGAATGTGGCGAGTCAATATTGTGATCGCGTGTTGATGCTAAAGGAAGGAAAGCTATGCCGGATCGGTTCACCGGGCGAAACCATCAGGTCTGACGTGCTTCGGAGTGTCTATGGATGTGAGGTTGTCGTCGATACCCATCCTCAGACCGGGAGGCCTCGCGTGACGATGCCTATGAGGGTGAGTCCAGCAGAATAGTTCTGCACGGGTTTTGTCTCGGCCCGGCTGCTTAGCAGATAGGGGACTGTGTCATTTCAATGGAGGAACGGGCGTTTGGACAAACGACGCTGGTGACGGGGAAGATGGTGCAAATCCATCACGGTGCCGCCACTGTAAGCGGGGAGTGACTCTGCTTCATGCCACTGTCTGAAAGATGATGACAAGTGACAGGTGACGAAAGAAACTGCGGCTCGTCACACGTCACGCACGATGCGTCACGTATTTGAGATGGGAAGGCGCAGAGGAACGGAAATCCGCAAGTCAGGAGACCCAGCCGGCAGTTCTTTTGACTCAACCCTTCGAGCACAAGGGAGGCAGTCATGCCGTTTCTGCTGGTCTGGTGGGTTTCGTGCCTAGCCACTCTAAGTTTTCCCCTTTCCGCCGGTTCGGTCTTAGCTCAGCAGGTCGCGATTGCCGAAGAGGAGGAAATCATAGAGACTCGAGAAGTCATCGTGAGCGCAACGAAAACGGAAATTCCGGCCAAGCAAGTGACGAGCGCCGTGGAGGTCATGACTGGCGAGCAGATACAGCAACGAAATGTGAAAACGGTCGCGGAGGCACTTCGCTGGGCGCAAGGCCTCGGTGTATTTCAAAGCGGAGGACCTGGTACTACCGTCGACGTCCGGATGCGCGGGGGAACGCCCGAGCAGACTCTCGTCTTGATCGACGGGGCGATCGTCAATAGCGCCACGCTTGGTAGCTACGATTTTGCGAATTTGACGACCGACAACATCGAGCGGATCGAAATCTTGCGCGGGAACCAAAGCATGTTGTGGGGATCGGACGCGATGGGTGGCGTGATCAATATCACGACGAAGCGGGGGCGTGATACACCGAACATCTCCGCATTCTCCGAGTACGGCTCCTTCAATACGATCCGAGAGGGTACCACTGTGACTGGTAAGAAAGGACCAGTGGACTTCTCAGGAGCGATCTCGCGCTGGGACACGACTAGCTTTTCGGCGATCAATTATCGGCGTGGGGCGACTGAGCGGGATGGATACCACAACTGGCAAGGCTCGGTCCGCCTCGGAGTGGAGCTGCCACGGGACGGAAAATTAGAATTTAGCTTCCGGTGGCTGAATGGGATCGTGAACTTTGATGGTTTTGATCCGAACACAGGCGATCCGGCTGATGTTCTCGGCGCGAAGAGCCAGGACACACAATATGTCTTTGCCGGGAACTATATGCAGCCGATCACCAACTGGTGGTCACAAAAGCTGACCATGGCGCGCACGACTGACAATTTAAGTACGAGCCCTGGAACGTTCTTCCGAAACGTGGTGACTGGAGCGACAGGGATACCGTTCCAGGATTTCTCTCAAGTCGATACCACCAGCAATCGCATCGAGTGGCAGAACAATTTTCAGGTCGGCAAACCGTTGTTGTTGACGGCGGGTTACCAATTTCGTGAACAAATAGGCGAGGTACAGAATTTCAGCGATCCGACGATGAGTGTTCCTACCAAGCTCCTCAGCAGCAATGCAGGCTTCGGCGAAGCCCAGTTGAATCTTTGGGATCGTCTGTTCGGAACCGCGGGCATTCGGCAGGATGAATACAACGTTTTCGGGAGTGCAACGACCTATCGCGTGACGGGCGGCTATCTGCACCAAGAAACCGGCACCAAACTGCGCGGCAGTTACGGCACGGGATTTCGGGCGCCCACAATCAATGAATTGTTTTTCCCGGGTTTTGGGAACCCCAACCTACAGCCGGAGAAGAGTCAAGGTTTGGACGTTGCCATTGATCAGACCGTGCTCAAGGATCGAGGCACATTGAGCGTGGGGTACTTCTGGACGCGGTATCGCAATCTCATTTTGTCAGTGTTTGATCCGACCGTCTGTACTGCTCCCTTTTCGTTCGGATTCTGTGCCCAGAATGCGGGTCTGGCCAGAGCTCAGGGCATCGAAGCGAGTGCGAAGCTCAACCTGGTTCGAGACGCGCTGTGGATCAAGAGCCTGGATCTGCAGTTTCAATACACATATACAAGCACGAATGATTTAACTGGCGGTCAAGACACACGTTTGCCGAAGTGGCCGCTGAACCAATGGTCGACCATCCTCAGCTACCAGCCGATCGAGGCGTTGCGGGCCAATCTGGAGGGCCGATTCGTGGGGCAACGATTTAACAATGTCGGTAATGAACAACCGATCCCGTCCTTCTACGTCTGGAATGTGTCAGCAACCTACCAACTCGACAAGCAGGTCCAGCTGTATGCACGGGCTGACAACATCTTCAATCGACAGTATGAAGAAGTTCTTTTCTTCGGAACTCCAATCCGCTCGATTTTTGGAGGCATGCGGGTGAATTTTGACATCCCGCTCTAACATCGCATGACACACTATCCACGATTGATTCTTGCCGGCACGCACAGCGGTGTCGGAAAAACCACGGTCACGCTGGCGTTGCTGGCAGCTTTGCGTCGACGCGGCCGTAAGGTCCAATCCTTCAAGGTAGGGCCTGATTTTATCGATCCCGGCCATCACACGGTCGTGACCGGGCGGCCATCACGCAATCTGGATGGCTGGATGTTAGGTGAAGCGACGAATCGGGAGATCTTTGCGCGTGCGGCGGCCGATGCGGATCTTTCAATTATAGAGGGAATGATGGGCCTTTTCGATGGCAGCTCGCCGGTGAGTGAGAACGGCAGCACAGCCGAATTGGCGAAACAATTGGATGCACCGGTTTTGCTCGTGATCGATGGAAGTGCCATGGCCCGATCAGTGGCCGCGATCGCGTCTGGGTATGCACGGTTTGATCCCGACTTACCTGTCGGCGGCGTGTTGTTCAATCGGGTCAATAGCAAGGGACACTATGAGTTGCTGAAAGCAGCGATCGAAGCGGAAACGAACCTCATTGTGGTGGGTTATCTAAGGCCTGACCTGAGCTTCGAAGTTCCGGACCGGCATCTCGGTCTCGTGACTGCGCTCGAGCAGGGCTCGACAGCGCTGTACGACCAGTTGGCCACTGCCGTAGCAGGGACGGTTGATCTGGATCGTGTCGAACAGATTGCCCATTCAGCGAGAAAGCGCGACTTTTTTCACTCTCCAAGCCCCGCAAAAGCTAAGGCTGGGGGTACGGTTCCTGTCGGGATCGCGTACGATCCGGCATTTTGTTTTTACTACGAGGACAATCTCGATCTGCTCAAAGAGGCGGGTGCGGAGCTGGTGAAATTCTCTCCGCTCAATGACCGAGCGCTCCCAGAGGTCGGACTCCTCTATCTGGGTGGCGGCTATCCTGAACTCCACGGCGAGAAATTGGCGAGCAACGTGGCGATGCGGCAGGCCATTCGCTCATTTTCTGAGGGAGGCGGGGCGATCTATGCAGAGTGTGGCGGCATGATGTATTTGACTCAGGCCGTTCGCGATTTTAAGGGAGAAAGGCACGAAATGGTTGGTGTCTTCCCTGCCGAAGCAGTGATGTCGAAGACCACGATGACACTGGGATATCGTCATGTTGCGGTTTCAAAAGCCTGTTTGGTCGGTCAGCCAGGCATGAGGGGCCGCGGGCATGAGTTCCACTATTCCACACTGGAACCTACCGGGTCCCTGGACTACGCCTGTTCCGTCACTGATGCCCAAGGCAGAGTGACGGATCTTGAAGGACTCGTTTCCGGCAACACGTTGGCTCTCTATACCCATCTGCACTTTGCCAGCCAGCCTCAGATCGCCAAGGCTCTGGTTGTAGCCGCGAGACAGACGGTGGGATCTCGATGAGGGGATCGATCGCGAAGACTTGTGAAGCCTGCGGCCGCAAATTTGAGTGCGGGCAATATGGTTGCTGGTGTGGGAAGTTCAGCGTCACTGAAGAACAGATGGATCTGATTTCATCTCGGTTTAAAGATTGCCTCTGTCCCGACTGCCTGAGCCAGGTGACGCGAGGAGAGACTGGTTCATCCGAGGCATCGTCGATTCCTTAAGGAGGGTACACGGATGCGTATCACCAAGGTCTATACCAAAACGGGCGACGCCGGAAAAACTCGTTTGGCTGGTGGCCAACAAGTGTGGAAGGACAGTGTGCGCGTCGAAGCCTACGGCACGGTCGACGAGATCAATGCGTCGATAGGAGTGGTCCGGGTCATCAACGCTGACATGACGGAGGCGCATCAAGAGGCTGGTCAACTGGAACAAGAACTGCGATGGATCCAGAACAAGCTCTTCGACATCGGAAGTATCCTTGCAACTGCGCCAGGACAGACGTTTAAAAATATGCCGCAGGTGACCGGGAAAGATGTCACCCGGTTGGAGAAGTTGATCGATCGCTGTCAGGAACACCTTGAACCGCTCAAAGAATTCATTCTGCCTGGCGGCGGAAAAGTGTCGGGTTTTCTCCATCAAGCGCGGACGATCTGCCGACGGGGGGAACGCATCTGCATCCGTTTGGCGAAGGAGGAACCCGTGGATGCGCAGATCAACATATTCTTGAACCGGTTGAGCGACGCGCTGTTCGTACTGGCGCGCTGGGTTGCAAAAACGCAGGGAGAGGCGGAATTCCTGTGGGAACGAACGACCAGCGGGTCCGATTAAGGCATGAGATGCCAGCGCGCACACTCATGATCCAAGGCACGGCCTCTCACGTGGGCAAATCTGTGGTGACTGCGGCGCTCTGCCGCCTCTTTCAGCGGCGGGGTTTCCGCGTCGCGCCCTTCAAGGCGCAGAACATGTCGAACAATTCGTTCGTTACGCCGGACGGGAAGGAGATCGGCCGCGCGCAAGCTGTACAAGCCGCGGCTTGCCGTGTGGCTCCGCAATCGGATTTCAATCCTATTTTAATCAAACCCTCTGGCAACACCACCGCCCAATTGGTCGTTGGAGGGGAAGTGGCCGGCTCGCTGTCTGCTAAGGATTTCGACCTGGTTCGTCGTCGATATTGGACGACCGTGCAAGAGGCTTTTGCGCGGCTCGGCCGAGACTTCGACGTCATTGTGTTGGAGGGGGCAGGCAGTCCAGCGGAAATAAATCTCCGCGCCTGCGACGTGGTGAACATGGAGATGGCTCGATATGCCAACGCGCCAGTTCTCCTGGTGGGGGATATCGATCGAGGAGGCGTGTTGGCTTCACTGGTAGGAACCTGGACCCTGCTGGATCAAGACGATCGCCGCCACTTGAAAGCATTTATGATTAACAAATTTCGGGGAGAGAGGAGTCTTCTTGAGGCGGGACTGGCTCGTGTGTCGCAAGACACGGGCATGAGATGTGCGGGAGTGTTGCCCTACTGGCAAGACCTGGATGTTCCGGAAGAGGACTCGCTCGGGTGGGACACTTCGCAGCGCCGGAAGAAGCTCAGAGCTGATCTCGTGGCGATCGGGATCGTCGACGTCCCAGTCATTTCCAACTTCACGGATTTTGAACCGTTGGCCTGGGAGCCGGATGTTGAGCTGATCCGGCTGAGGGAGGCGACGGATCGGCCGCTGGACGCAGTCCTGTTTCCCGGGTCGAAGCACACGGTTCAGGCATTGCGGTTCGTTCGTGCCCGACAGTTCGATCGCCTTGCACGGCGCGTGTTGGATGAAGGGGGCACGATCGGTGGAATTTGCGGCGGCTACCAGCTGCTCGGTCGAGTGATTCGCGATCCCGACCATGCCGAATCCGATGTCGACGAGGTCGAGGGTCTGGGAATGCTTCCGGTGAGCACAACGTTTGCCTTTCCTAAGATTGTTCGGCAAGTGGCTGGGCGCCATACCGAGAGCGGAGAAGTGCTAGCCGGGTATCAGGTCAGAATGGGACGAACCGTCGCTGCTTCGAAGACTCAACCGTTCCTTGAAGTCATGTCAGGTGACTCGTTGACTATACTAGAGGACGGAGTATCGCTCCATGCCGGGCGGATCTTTGGGACTTATCTCCACGGTCTGTTCGATCACAGCCCGTTCCGTCGTTGGTGGGTGAACCGGTTGCGGGCGGCGAAGGGGTGGAGCGGGCTTCCGGAGACACAAGAGTTGTCGCTCGATGCGCGGCTCGATCGGTTGGCGGACTTTGTCGAACAGCACGTGGCAATGCCGCTCGTGGACCGACTCTTGGATGAGGGAGTCTAGCCATGGCGACCCCAAGGAGGCAGTCCCACTTGGTTGTCGTGCTCGGTGGTGCGGCATCGGGCAAGAGCGACGCGGCGCTTCAGTTGGCTGGCTCCAAAGGGCCGAAGGCGTTCGTAGCGACGGGGCAGGGGCTGGATGAGGAGATGTCGACCCGGATCGCTCGACATCAAGCGACACGTACTCCGGATTGGACTACGGCTGAAGTGCCGAAGGAGCTTGTGGCGTGGTTCAACGGGAACGGGAAAAAATATCGTGCGATTGTCGTGGATTGTGTGACGCTCTGGTTGAATAATCTCCATGCGGACAAGAGAAACGGTGCGGCTATCACTAAACGCGTGACGGAATTACTCCAAGCGATGAGGCGGACTTCGGCTACCGTCGTGGTTGTCAGCAATGAGCTAGGGTTGGGGCTTGTGCCGGTCGAGCGATCAGTGCGTGCGTTTCGTGAGGTGGCCGGACGCGTGAATCAACAGCTCGCGGCAGAGGCAGACGAGGTGCATCTCGTCGTCAGTGGGCTTTCACTTCGACTGAAGTAAAGGAGAGGGAAGGTGATGGTGATGCAAGACATACTCAGTTTGATTCAGCCTCCCGATTTCAAGTTGATGGTTCAGGCGATGGCTCACCTCGATCGCCTTACCAAGCCGCGGGAAAGCTTGGGGAGGTTGGAAGCATTGGCAGCGCAGTATGTGATGATCACCGGCGAATTGAAGCCTTCGGTGCCGCGCGGGATGGTGTTCACGTTTGCGGCCGATCACGGGATAGCGATCGAAGGAGTGAGCGCCTATCCCAGCGAGGTCACGGGTCAAATGGTCTTGAACTTCCTCCGTGGTGGTGCTGGCGTCAATGTGTTGGCACGCCATACAGGCATGGCTGTGCGAGTTGTGGATATCGGTGTGGCGCATGATTTCGGTAGCGTGCCTGATCTCATCCACAAGAAAGTCATGTATGGCACAACGAATTTTCTGTTAGAACCGGCGATGAGCCGGAAACAAGCGGAACAAGCTGTGCTAGTGGGAGCGGAACTGGCAATGGAGGCCGTGGAGGAAGGGATTGGACTTGTGGGAACCGGGGATATGGGCATTGGGAACACAACACCTAGCGCTGCAATTACTGCTGTGATGACTGGGCGGCCTGTGACTGAGGTAACAGGGCGTGGAACTGGTATCGACGATGCGGTACATGCTCGAAAGATATCAGTGATTCAACGGGCGTTGGACCTTCACCGTCCTAATCGGGCTGATGCATTGGATGTGTTGGCCAAGGTCGGTGGTCTAGAAATCGGCGGCTTAGCCGGATTAATTCTCGGCGCGGCGGCGAAACGGGTGCCGGTCGTCTTGGACGGATTCATCGCCGGCGCTGCCGCATTGATTGCGGTAGAATTGCAGCCGCTGTGCCGCAGTTATCTGATCGCATCCCACCGATCGGTTGAGCGTGGTCATCGGGCGGTCTTAGATCATATACGGATAAAGCCACTCCTCGATCTCGATCTTCGCTTAGGCGAAGGAACAGGGGCCTGTCTCGGAATGAGTCTCGTGTGCGCGGCGATCAAGATTTACACCGAAATGGCCACCTTCGATGAGGCAGGGGTCTCGGAGAAAAGGTAAGGAGAATGGGCGCGGTCGCCAGACCATTCGTCTTCGCATGGCATTTTCTCACGGCCGTCCCACTGAGTCATGTCCATCACGACCCGACAAACAAAGAACTTGCCGCATCGATGGCCTGGTTCCCTGTCATTGGGCTTTTGATCGGCGGGATGCTTGCGGGAACCGATGTCGTGCTGGAATTGTTTTTGGCATCCGAAGTGGTGAACGCCATTGTGATCGTGCTACTCGTCCTGTTGACGCGCGGACTCCATCAAGATGGATTAGCGGACACGTTGGATGGATTAACCGGTGGTAGCACGCCGGCCGAACGCTTATCGATCATGCGTGATCCCCGGATTGGCGCCATCGGAGCCACCGGTCTCTTTTTGTCGTTGATCCTTCGCTATGCCGGTCTCATGGCCTTGCCCGATACACTTCGAGTTCCGGCGCTCGTCTGCATGCCGGCTGTCGGACGTTGGGCAATGGTGACAACGGCCTGGGAGTCTCCGTACGCAAGAACAGAGGGGGGACTTGCTGCTTCGTTTCTCACTCATCTGTCGTGGGCGCACGTGCTGATCTCGACGAGTATCCTTGCGCTGGCACTGGGTCTCGGGTTCGGCCTGAAGAGTACGATGGTGATGCTGATGATGGGAGTTGGTGTGGTGCTGGCGCTTCGAGCCGCTTATTGTAGCTGGTTTGGTGGAATCACGGGGGACACACTTGGCGCGACAAATGAACTCATGGAAATCCTCTTCCTGTTGATTCTTCCACTCCTTCTGTTGCTGCCATGACAGGAAGTGATCTTCTGCTGGCTGCAGGGTTAGACGTTTGGTTGGGCGATCCTCGCTGGCTTCCCCATCCGGTCCGCGGTATGGGCCGTGTGATTACCTGGTGCGACGAGCGTGTCAGGTTGATGTGCCGCGGTGCCTCTAGTCTCCGTCTAGCCGGAGTCTGCCTCGCCGTGGGTCTTCCAGTGTTGGCGTATGCTATCGGGGCATTCGTGATCGACCTGGCTGAGGCTGTCTCCATACTGCTCGGAAAGATTGTGGCGATTGGATTGGCATTCATGACATTAGCAGCAAGAGATCTTGTAGAGCATGTGCGCGCGGTGAGCCAGGAATTGGACGGTGGCAACCTCGTCGGTGCGCGCCAAGCAGTGTCCATGATTGTGGGAAGAGACACCGAAACGTTGTCGGAGGCACAAGTTGTCCGGGCGACAGTCGAAACGATTGCCGAGAGTACCGCCGACGGAGTGATTGCCCCACTGGTCTATCTCGCGGTGGGAGGACCACCGCTCGCACTGGCGTACAAGGCGATCAATACGCTCGACTCTATGATTGGACATCGCGATGTCCGGTATGCCGATTTTGGTTGGGCTTCGGCCCGCCTTGACGACGTGGCGAACTGGATTCCCGCTCGACTGACGGCCGGTCTCATCG
>Ga0126373_10005194_pt1 | contig 10084 bp, 5 predicted proteins | sample PanSoiMetPlot_11_FD_92545 | JGI IMG/M metagenome (GOLD analysis project Ga0126373, IMG submission 92545) | Tropical forest soil microbial communities from Panama - MetaG Plot_11 | ecosystem: Environmental > Terrestrial > Soil > Tropical forest > Bulk soil | place: Panama | collected 2016-02-17 | reverse complement strand
GTGCTCAGTGTTCAACCCGCAACCAACGGGCAGGCCGCGGAGATCGCCATCGAATTCGATCGCATAAAGCTGGCGCGCACTGAGATCCCGATCCGGCCGAACCTGCGAGCCTTGGCTTCCTTGATGGAAGTTCAGGATGCGCAGACTCCCACCAGCGGGCCGGACCGCGGAACACCGTACCCATGGATCACGCGCAACCTCATCGGCGGAGAAGTCGCATACGGCAACGGCGGTCCCGTTGCTCGGGGAACTGACATCGTGGGAACGGCTCTTGCCAACGGCGTTCTGGTTCGGGTCTCCGCGAATACACATGCCGGTTGCCGCGGCGAGTTCACCGACAACGATCGTCAACAGGCGCTATGGGTGTTCTCTTCCGACGCGTGCGGAATCTACGGATATCCCGATGTTCACATTGCTCGCTCGGGTGCAACGGAACCTTACAGCAACATTCGGTTGACCTCGTCGAAGGACTTCGTCATTCGCAGCGGAAGCGGAATGTTGTTGCGGGTGAACGAGTGAGTGGGAAAGCAAGTCGCGTCCTACGCCAACTCCAACTCGATCTTCTTTGCGCCTGCGTCGAGTTTCGCGATGCGGAATTTTCGAATCTCGCCCGAACGCACTTCCTCGGGGTTACTGCTCACGACCGGGCCTCCACTCTTCCAACGGGCTTGCAACATGGAACCGAGCGACGATAAATCAGCTTTTCCAGAAGCTGAAGCCGATGCGCTCTGCGCACTCGCTGACGGCTTCCCTGCTTTCGTCAGATCGCAACTCGCCTGGATGCCTTCGCCCAACTCCACGCGCGCACGATGGCCGGAGACGTTCACGACGCGACCGGAGACCACGTCGCCTTCCTTGTGCTCGGCGACGTACTCGTCCAGATCGCTAGGCACAAGTTGCTTGATACTGAGCCGCAGCTGGCGCTTCTCCGTGTCGATGGCAAGAACTTGAGCTTTGACGACTTGTCCGAGGCGCAGCGCGTCGGACGGGTGATTGAGCCTTTTTTCTGCGCTGATCTCGCTGATGTGAATCAGTCCCTCCACGCCCTCGGCCACCTGCACGAACGCCCCGAACTTGGTCATGCTCGCAACCGGGCCCTCGACCACCGCACCGAGCGGCAGATTCTTTTCCACATCGCGCCAAGGATCCCCTAGTGCCTGTTTCAACCCGAGCGAGATGCGCTGCTCCCCACAATTGATAGCCAGAATGACTGCCTCCACGTTCTCGCCGGGTTTCACCACGTCGCTGGTCTTCTTCACTTTCTTGCCCCACGACATTTCCGAGATGTGAATCAGCCCTTCGATCCCAGGCTCGATCTCGACGAAAGCTCCGAATTCCATCAAACGAGTAACCACGCCGCGCACCCGTTCGCCCACTTTGTACTTCTCAGCGACCGAATCCCACGGATGCGGCTGAAGCTGTTTCATTCCCAGCGAAATCCGGCGCTTGTCGGGATCGATCTTGAGCACGCGCACTTCGACTTCCTGGCCTTCGGCCAGCACATCTGACGGTTTGCTGATCCGCGTCCACGCGATGTCGCTTACGTGCAGCAGACCATCGATGCCGCCCAGGTCGACGAACGCACCGTAATCGGCCAGGCTGCGCACCGCGCCGCGCACGGTGTCGCCTTCTTTCAGCTCGGAGTAACGGCGTTCCTTCGCACTGCGCTCTTCTTCTTCCGAGATGATCCGTCGATCGACGACAACGTCTTCCTCGGTTGTGTCGATCTTCGTGATGCGGCAACGAATCTCCTGTCCGACCAGTTTTTCCATCTCCGCGGCATCGCGAACGCCACTGCGCGAGGCTGGCATGAACGCCCGCACGCCGACATCAACGCTCAAACCGCCTTTCACCACACCCGTCACGGTGCCCATAATGGCCGCCTTCTCATTGAAGGCCTTCTCGAGGGCAGGCCAATCGGTAGGACGATCGATCTTTCCACGCACCAGTTCGTAATAGCCTTCGGGATCACGCCCCTTCACGGTGACCAGTAGCTTGTCCCCGGGCTTTACAGTCTGCGCATTCAACTCTGCGGAGAGCGGCAAGATACCTTCCGTCTTGAACCCGATGTCGAGCACGATGGCATCGCTGGTGATGGCGATGACCGTGCCTTCCCGGCCGCCGCTGGTGTTTTCCGGCTTGCGCTGGCCGCGCTCATATTCCTGCAAAACGTCTTTAAAGGACTCGGTTGTCTCCGCAGATGTTGGGATTTCGGGTGTGTTGGGATCGGGCATGAAAAGTTACGACCTCAATGATGTTGGAGGGTTTGATTAGGATAACACCGCGCTGTAGCGCGTCGAGTTACCAGCGGGTGGGTCCGACTTAGCGTTCCGCTTGCTGCTCAGCCAGCGCACCGAGCCATGGCAGCTCGAAGTATTCGCCTTGCAACGCCTTGATCGACAGGACGGCCCATGTGAAGAACAATGCCAACAGGACCAGCGCTCCGATGAGCAACCAGAGGATCAACCCGCCGAAAGAGGCTGTGAAGAAGCCCAGCCCTAGCATCACGATGACCACGGCCCAGAAGAACACGCTCTGAAACGCGTGGAAGCGCACGAACTTTCTCTCCTGAAACTGCTTCCGGAAAATAAAGAACAGAGCAGGAATAAACGTCAGGTATGCGATCGCTCCCACGTAGCGATCGCCCGGCTCAACCGGCGGAAGATCACGTTTCCTCTGTTCCTGGAGTTCTTCGGCGAGATCTTCCTCGCGCGCCGCCGCGACCAACTCCTCCGGATCGGGAGCAAACGACGTGCCCTCTCGCACTGGGCGCCCGCACCGCGGACAGAACACCGAAATGTCCGGCATCTCCGCTCCGCAATATCCACATGAGATTGACATGAGGCGGTCCTAGATGATCCGTGGCGATCCATTCTTTTTGCGGCAGTCCTCGCAGACTCCGTAGATTTGAAAACTGTGGCGCGTGGTCACGTAGTGGTACTTGTGGCCGATCTCCTGCTCGAGTCTCTTCACTTCATTCGAGAAAAATTCGACCGAGCTGCCGCACCCGGTGCACACCATGTGATGGTGGCTGCGGCGATTGTATTGGTGCTCGTAGCGCGCGATTCCGTCGTGGAAGGCAACCTCGCTCGCCAGACCGCACTCAGCAAGCAGTTTCAGCGTCCTGTAAACCGTCGTGTAGCCAATCTTCGGATCTTTTTTCTGCACCAGTCGGTGCAATTCGTCGGTGGAAAGGTGCTCCCGGGTCTCCAGGAAGGCACGCAGAATCGTGTCGCGCTGCGCGGTCTGTTTCAGGCCCACACTTTTCAGATGCTGGTGCAGAATTCCCTGTGCCTCGCGCACCATCTGGGGCGAGATGGAGGGTTGATCATCGATACGTTTTTGCAGCATGGGCGGAATCGGTAGGCACTCGGGAGGACGGCTCCGGATGGTTGACTCCCGAAAACCGGCCCTCAACAGGCACATTTTGACTGCCTCAGGATACCATTCGCATCTTGAAAATGAAATTCAACTCCACCGCCGACCGTGGAGCGGCGGTCAGCCTGCTCTGAGCTCGTCGACGGGGCCTCGCCTATCTGCCTTTCCGACTCACAACGAAAGCTGACAGCACCCCCCATTTCCCCTACAATCAAGATTATCCGGATGGTCACCACGCCCGCCGACAATCTAATTCTTGCGCCGGCGGTACGCCGACGACTCTGGCCGCGGCTCGTCTTCGGGGTGGTACTCGCCCTCATCCTGGTTCTGGCGGGTGTGTCGGCCTACTTTTACTCCGTCGCCCGCTCGGCGCTCCCGCAACTCGACGGCACGATCACCGTTTCGGGCCCGTCTGCTCCCGTCGATGTCGTCCGCGACTCGCATGGAGTTCCGACCATCGAGGCGAAGTCTCTCGAGGACCTATTCTTCGCGCAAGGTTACGTGACCGCGCAGGACCGGCTCTGGCAGATGGACATCATGCGGCGCTTTGCCGCCGGGGATATGGCCGAGATCGCCGGGCCGGCGCTGCTCAAGCTCGACCGTGAACAGCGCATTCTGGGCTTGCGCAACGCAGCGGAAAAAGCCGTCGCCGCTCTCTCCGCGCGCGATCGTTCTTACTTCGAGGCCTACACCCGCGGCGTGAACGCATTCATCGACTCGCACCGTGACCAACTCCCGATCGAATTCCGCCTCATGGGGTACAAGCCACGCCGATGGATTGCGGAAGATTCCATGGTCATCGGCGCACGACTGATCCAGGACCTCAACCATGGAACCTACGTCAGCGCTCTGGAACGGGAGAAAATCCTGGCCAAGCTCGGTCCCGAGCTCACCGCCGATCTCTACGTGAATACATCGTGGCACGACCGTCCGCCGTCGGCGCAGGCGCATCGCGTCGAGGAATTGAAGCCTCAGGATAAAGATGACGACGAGGATGAAATGGACTCGGGCTCGGACAGTAACATCGCTCGACAGAACGCTCTGCCTGCGTTGGAGAGTCGAATCCCTGCTCGCCCCGAACTTGTCCCTGGCTCCAATAACTGGGTTGTTTCCGGCGAGCATACCGTAACGGGCAAGCCCATGTTATCGAATGATATGCACCTCAACCACCAGATGCCCAATCTCTGGTACGAGGCGCACCTTCATTGCGACAACTACGACGTCATCGGCGTCACACTACCAGGGTTGCCGTTTGTCATTGTGGGCCACAACCAGCGAATTGCCTGGGGGTTTACCAACGTTGGTCCGACGGTCGAGGACTTATACGTCGAACAGTTCGACAATCAAGATCAGTACAAAGCGCCACCGACCACCACGCGCACTGATCGTCACACCGAGTGGTACCCCGCGCAGCATCGCGAAGAAATCATCCATGTGAAAGGCCAACCCGACGTCCGACTCGACGTGGTCGTCACGCGGCACGGCCCGATCATCACCGACCTCATTCCAGGCGAAACCCGCAAAATCGCGCTGAAGTGGACGCTCTACGACTCATTGCACAATCCGTTCTTCGACATCGATTCCGCGCAGAACTGGGATGAGTTCCTGAAAGCGCTGGAAACCTGGGATTCGCCCGCTCAGAATGCGGTCTACGCCGACGTCGATGGGCACATTGGTTACCATGCCACGGCTCATGTGCCGATTCGTAAGTCAGGCGATGGCAGCCTGCCCGTCAGTGGCGCCGACGACGATCACGAGTGGACGGGCTACATCCCGTTCGACAAGCTGCCTAGTGTGTACGATCCGCCCGAAGGAATCATCGCCACGGCGAACGGCCGCATCACACCGAGCAAATATCCTTATAGCGTGAGCACCGAGTGGGACGCGCCCTGGCGCACCGAACGCATATATCGTGTGCTCGAGTCGGGCAGGAAGTTTTCTGCCGCCGACATGCTTTCGTTGCAAACGGATGTCTACTCAGCCCTTGACCGTTTCTGTGCGGAGCGCTTCGTCTACTCGCTCGACCAGACGAAAAATCTCTCGAAGCGCGCGCAACAAGCTCGCGACCTGATGCGTGACTGGGATGGCCGGCTGACGATTGACTCCGCCGCTGGTACGATCGAGAACCGGGCCAAAGCCGAACTACAACGCTTGCTTCTGGAACCCAAACTTGGTCCTGCGCCAAAAGAGAGCTCCGGTAAAGCCAACGACGCAACCCTCCCGGAACGATCCGTTGGCTTGAGTTGGAAGGACTATCGCTGGTTCATGTCGTCGGTGTGGCTGGAGAGTATCCTGATGAAGCAACCGAAGCGCTGGCTGCCTCCACAATTCGCCGACTACGACACATTGCTGGCAGCCGCCGTCGACGCCGCGGTCAACTCGCCCGAGGCTCCTCAGGATCTAACCCAGTGGCGTTGGGGACAATTCGCGCCGATCGAAATCGATCATCCCGTCTTGAGCCGCCTCCCGATCGTCGGGCGCTGGACGGGTCCTGGCCTCCACGACCAATCGGGCGGCAGCTATACTGTCAAGCAAGTACACCGTGCGTTCGGCCCATCTGAGCGCTACACCGCCGATCTCTCTAACCTCGATCAATCCACCCTAAACACCGTCACCGGACAAGCCGGCAACTTCCTCAGCCCCTACTACATGGACCAGTGGCGAGCCTGGTACGAAGGCACCACGTTCCCCCTTCCCTTCTCAAAGCAGGCCGTAGCCGCAGGGAAACAGCATGAACTTAGATTGATGCCTGGTATGTAGGCTTCTTGGTGTTCGGTCTTCGGTTTTCGGCTTCGGTGAGACATGTGGCGCGTTCGGCAGATATTCTTCACTACATCCAGATTGAAACATCTTCGCAGTGACAGTGGTCGCTGTTCCTTCAACTCCAACCCACGTATTCTCGCTGCATCATGAGAAACGAAGCCGAATCAAGCTATCGAGATCTTCTCGAGTGGCAAACTACGATGGATCTGGTGACCAACATCTAGAGCTGCAAAGCGCTTCCCCCGCGATGAGATGTTTGGTCTGGTGGCTCAGCTGCGACGATCATCCATTTCGCTTCCTGGCAACATTGCAGAGGGTAAGGGCCGAAGAACCCGCAGAGAACTTGTTCGGTTCTTGTTTAACGCACGGGGCTGGTTACTCGAACTGCCAACCCAAATCGCCAGCGCTGAAAAGCTTTCATACCTGAGAGAGAGCGACTCAGCGAGTCTTGAAGGGAATCCTGCGAGGGTCGGTCAATTGCTCAACGGAATGCTTCGCCACTTGCGGCAGGCGCGCGACCTAGACCATGCACCGGCAGCGACTAAGCTCGAGCAACACATATTCAGGCCGAACAACACCGAAAACCGAACACCGGAGCTTAGAAATCTGCCAGCTTCACATCCACCACGTTTCCCACAATCGTGATTGAGGTCAGCGGATAAATCTTGTCCGTGGTCGTGTTGTAAATGTGGAGGGCCCCGTCCTGAACCACGTACATGATCGTACGATTCGTGATGGGCGCGAGCCCGGTAACATCGCCGTTGGCAGACGGGAAGACGACGTTACCCTGCACCAAGGTCGTCGGCACCGTGTTCACAATCGTCAGGCAACCGCGTTGCTCGCCGGTCGCAGGCAGCGCCGGCGGAACGATCTCTGTGCAGTCCTTTGAGCCGATGAACAGCTGGCCGTTCTGAATGTTCATCTGCGTGTGATAACCGTCGGTGATGACCAGCGTATTGGTGAGGGTCATCGAGGGCAGATCTACGATGTACAACCGCCCGCACGAGGCCGCCGCGGTAGTCACGCCAGTGCACGAATTGCCCGGCGCTGGCGGAGTGCCGGTAACGTACAGGGTTTGATTCACCATGAACGCTGTCTCAGCCGCGCCGAGAGGCACGGTTGTTCCTGCTGTTCCATGCACCAGATCGAGCAGTTGCACGCTCGCCTGCGCGCCGCCACACTGCGGGCCACAATTCAGCACCCAAGCCTGAGTATTGTCGCTGCTAAAGACTCCATAAATCGGATGATCGAAGCCGCTCACGAACTGGCAAACCGGCTGCGTTGGGGGGGTAGGCGGCGGTGCTGCCGTCGGACACAGCGCGTTCTCCTGTCCCGCAATCACGTTAAAGGGCGAAACAATCGTGACCGTATCCAGCAGGTCTTTGTTGTTGCTGAAGACCAGAAAGCGGCTTCCGTCCCCGCTCTGCACCATGTACTGCGCACCCGGAACCGGGATCTTGGTCGTAATCTGCACCGTTGTTCCCAGACTGATGCCAACCACGGCGCCCGGAGATCCGCCCGGAATCGCCACCGTTGGCGAAGCAGCGTAGGCGATTGTCCCGTCGGGAGAAATCACCGCGCTTTGCGTATAGGCAGGGGACAGATTCACACAACCGGTCGCGGCTTCCGTCGCATTGTCGATCACCTGGAGCTGCGTGTTGTCCAGATTGAGCGCCAACGTGGTGGCTCGATTGTTGGATTCGATCAAAGTAGTGGGAAGAAATGAGGATGTACCCAGCACACTTGAACCACATCCCGTTCCCGCACCGATTCGTCCGGCCAGCACATCCCGATTCGCATCCGCAATGAGGATCCCGGCGGCCGCTGTTCCCGTCGAGTTAGTAACATCCTGGGAAACAAAGGCGCGGAACTTCAATCCGGTGACTCCCCCCGATGGAGCGGCACTCTTTCCGCACGAACTCAGCGTGAAACCAGCCAGAAGAACGACCGACAAAGCGGCAACGGCTCTGCTCAAACGTGAAACTCCCAAGAGCATGATGAATAAAGATTTGTATGCAAAACCCCGGATTATAACAGAGCGACTTCGCCACCCTTGTGAAGCGGAGCCACCCTGCACATACCGCTACGACGCTCTACTGCTCACATAGGCAAAACCCGCAGTCATCTTGTATTCTCGAAAGCAGTTATGCCCTCGGACTTTCTCTCCCGGCTCAGCAAGTCTCCCATTCTGTGCGACGGCGCGATGGGTACGCTGTTGTACTCCAAAGGTATTTTCATCAACCGGTCCTACGACGAACTGAACCTGTCGCAACCCGACCTCATCCGCACCGTACATCAGGATTACTTGCACGCCGGTGCAGAAATTATTGAAACGAATACTTTTGGGGCGAACAGCTTCCGGTTGGGACGGCATAGCCTGGCCGACAAGGTCCGCGACATCAACCTCGCCGGGGCACACCTAGCCGGTGAAGCTGCCAAGAGCTTCGATGTCTTCGTCGCTGGTTCGGTTGGCCCGCTGGGCATCCAGATTGAACCTCTGGGCAAAACATCTTTCGACGAAGCGCGGGCCGCGTTCGGTGAGCAGATTGCTGCGCTGAACGAGGGCGGCGTGAATCTTCTGATTCTGGAGACCTTTGGCTATCTGAAAGAACTCCAACAAGCGATGCTGGCTGCGCGCGAGGTCAATCCCAAGCTGCCTATTGTCGCGTCAGTGACTGTTGACGAGGACGCGAACTGCCTCGATGGCTCCGATCCGGAGACTTTCGCCGCAAAGCTCGCGGATTGGGGCGCCGACGTCGTGGGCGTGAACTGCAGCATCGGACCGGTCGCGATGCTCGATGCGGTCGAGCGCGTGCGCGCCGTAACAAACCTGCCTCTCGCCGCACAACCCAATGCGGGAATGCCCCGCTCAGTCGATGGCCGAAACATTTATCTCTGCTCGCCGGAGTACATGGCGAGTTATGCGCGCAAATTTGTGACGGCGGGGGTTCGGTTGGTCGGTGGCTGCTGCGGAACGACGCCCGAGCACATCCACGTGATGAAGTCCGCACTCCGTGCGGGCGAGGCGAAGACGACGCGCGCACAGGTCACGGTGCCGCACCCCTCGTTGTCGTCTACGCCGGTCGAAATCATGGAAAAGCGCTCGCACCTGGGCCGCAAGCTGGCGACCGACGAATTTGTCACCATGGTCGAGATTGTTCCGCCCAAGGGAATCGACATCCGCAAAGAGGTGGAAGGCGCGCGCTTCCTGAAGTCAGTCGGCGTCGACGCAATCAACATTCCCGACAGCCCGCGCGCGTCGGCGCGCATCTCGAACCAGGCACTGTCACTAATCATTCAGCGGGATGTCAGCATCGAGACGATCCTGCATTACACCTGCCGCGATCGAAACGTGCTCGGGATTCAATCGGACCTGCTGGGCGCGGCGGCAACTGGAATCCGTAACTTGATCTGCATCACGGGCGATCCGCCGAAGATGGGCAACTATCCCGACGCCACGGCAGTTTTCGACGTCGATGCCATCGGCTTGGTGAATATCGTGCACAACCTGAACTGCGGGCTCGACATCGGCGGGAACGCGATCGGCTCTGGCACGGGTTTCGTGATCGGCGTGGGCGCGAATCCGGGCCTGCCCAACATCGATGAAGAAATTCGGCGATTTGAATACAAAGTCGAGGCCGGCGCCGAATATGCCGTGACGCAGCCGGTGTTCGATCTCGCGCTGCTAGAGAATTTCCTCAAACGTATCGAGCATCACCGCATCCCGGTCGTGGCTGGAATCTGGCCGCTGGTAAGCGTGCGAAACGCCGAGTTCATGAAGAACGAACTGCGCGTTTCTGTTCCCGATGCGATCGTCGAGCGCATGGCGAAGGCAGCCACGCCAGAAGCTGCGCGCCAGGAAGGCGTCGCTATCGCGCGTGAAATGCTGATCGCCGTTCGCGGCCTGGTGCAGGGCGCACAGATCAGCGCCCCCAACGGCAAG
>Ga0126373_10005192_pt1 | contig 10086 bp, 6 predicted proteins | sample PanSoiMetPlot_11_FD_92545 | JGI IMG/M metagenome (GOLD analysis project Ga0126373, IMG submission 92545) | Tropical forest soil microbial communities from Panama - MetaG Plot_11 | ecosystem: Environmental > Terrestrial > Soil > Tropical forest > Bulk soil | place: Panama | collected 2016-02-17 | reverse complement strand
TGCCGGACGCGATCGTCTGCACAATGCTCGGGGTGTAGAAGATGACCGCTATGGCGATCGCGAGCACGATGAATTGCACAAAGCGAATGATCTCGCGCGTGAACAGGAAGAAGATCGCGACGATGCCGACGATCCCGAGAAAGATCGGGCCGAAAAGTCCCTGCAAATAGGAGACAAGGCCAGACGTGCTCAGCGCCAATGGTTGCGCAGTGATAAGCAGGTGAGCCGACATCGAATCTCCGGTGGTGAGTGAGCGCGGCCGTCGGGGGCGGGTACTGGCTTCGAATTCCGTCGAGTCATGGCGGCCCCTGCAGAGGCGAGGCTGACACACCGATGGATGCCACGTCCCAGCTGCCTTGCTGACGGATGACCGTCAGTTGATAGGTCATCTGCAGTGCGGCCGGTGCCGCGCCAACCGGCTGAACCGCGTTTCCAGTCGCCAGCGTCGGTAGCTGCCAGGTCACGGTCACCGAGATCGACCGGCTCGAGCCGCCTGCTGGCGCGTACACGCTGTTGATCGCGCCGAACGTGACGGCGCCGTCCAGGCCGCTAAGCTGCGCCCCCGGCGACGTGTACCTGGCGAGCGTCGTCCGGTCACCGCTGGCAAAGGCCTCGAAGAACGCCGGGAGTTGACGCTGCAGGACCGCCGCCGTCGCCTGATCGCCGCCGTGGACGGCGGCAGGCGGCATCACCTTGGACGGCCCGGGTAGCAGGGCTGGATTACCCGAAACGATCATGCCGCCGTTAGCGGCGTAGATCGGAACGCCCAGCTCGATCATGCGGCCGCTACTGAGCTGCGCGAGCAGGGTCACGACAGCCGAATGGCTGCCGGTGACCGACACGCCAGCCACCTGCGAGGCCAGCAGGCGCTGCGTGCCGACTCCGTTCCAGCCAAGTTGAGGGTCTGCCCCTGACGGCAGGAAGCCGGCGAGTTCACGGCTGCGCCGCGCGGCTCCAGCCGGACTGAAGTTCAGGTATACGTTGCCGAACTGCGTGGCATACGCCTCGGCCATGGTCACGGGGAACTGCGAGCTGCCGGCAGCCACCGGCGGGCTGGCCGACGTGGGTGACGTGGGTGACATCCGTCCGTCGATGATCGCGAGAATGCCTCGATAACCGATCAGGAGAATGACCGCCCAGGCGACGGTGCGCCCGATCCAGATGAGCCATCGACCGCCAGCACCGTGCCAGTGCGCCTTCACCGGTCTAGGCGTCGGAAATGGCTGGCTTGCGGGCAGTGCCTCATCGTCGGCGGAGAGCACATCGTCGCGATCGAGGAGTGCCCTGCGAACCATCACACCTCCGTCCGTTCTCCCCCGCTCGCGCAGCAAAGAGTTCGTACGCGGCGATGTTCCTGACGGGCACCATTCTGCGGCAAATCGCCCAGTCAACCCCGGCATTGACACGGCCGGCACGCCGTCCGAATTTCGAAAAAATCGGTTACCGGGCGGTATTGCCGCGCTGTCGAGGTCGTCGGTCAGCCAGTCGAAGCGACCTGGCGCGGCGTCAACCGCACGCGACGTGTGCCGGACCGGCCCGCCCGGTGCGGGGAAGGCGCGAGACTCGCGGACCCACTCTTGCCAGCCAGAGCGCATGGGCTGTCCTTGTCACGACTCACCGGGCAGGGCCGGGACGGATCGATGAGGGCAGCCCACCAGAGCTGGTGTGACCTATCTGTGACAGTGAGGCTTCACGCGTTTTTGCGACAACCGGGCTTGACGCGTTCGCGGCACAGCCGCAGCACGTTAGCGATGACAAGGTGCCCGGCGCCGCCGGCGGTTGTCAGGATCGACTCCGGGTGAAACTGCACGCCCCATCGCGCCCGATCAGTGTCCTCGATAGCCATCACGACCCCGTCGCCGGTAACGGCGGTGACCTCGAATCCGCCAGTCACCTGCTCTGGCCGGGCGTGCAGCGAGTGGTAACGGGCCGCGGTGAACTCACCCGGCAGGCCGGCCAGCAGCGACCCGCCGAGCACGCGGACCTGGCTCGGCTTACCGTGGACGGGCGTGGCAAGCAGGCCGAGCGCACCGCCTGCGTGCTCGACCATCGCCTGCAATCCGAGGCACACGCCAAATACTGGCAATCCGCGCTCGTCGAGAGCGGTCAGCAGCTTGTCGCACTCGAAGTCAGCAGGGCGGCCAGGTCCTGGCGACAGCACGACGAGGTCCGGCGCGAACTCGTCCAGGAAGCCGGCGTCGAAGCCAGCCCGCATGGTGATGACAGCCGCGCCCTCCTCCCGGAAATAACCAGCCAGCGTGTGCACGAACGAGTCCTGATGGTCAACGAGCAGCACGCGCATCCCAGCGCCCGGCTGGCGAGGCGCCGCCGCGACGCTGACGTCAGCCGGCGAAGTGTCAATCTCGGCCTCGGCAAGGGTCTCAAGCAACGCCCGCGCCTTGAGCACGGTCTCGCGTTCCTCGTCGGCCGGATCGGAGTCGTACAAGAGCGTGGCGCCGACGCGGATGGCGGCGACGCCCCCGCTGATGTGTGCCGTGCGCAAGGTCAGGCCAGTGTTCATGCCGCCGTCGAAGCCGATCATGCCCACCGCTCCGCCATACCAGCGGCGCGGTGCGTCCTCGTGATCCTCGATGAACTGCATGGCCCAGTTCTTCGGCGCGCCCGTGATCGTGACCGCCCACATGTGGGTGAGGAAGGCGTCCAAGGCATCGAAGCCGGGACGCAGCCTCCCTTCAACGTGGTCGACGGTGTGAATCAGCCGGCTGTAGATCTCGATCTGCCGCCGCCCGATGACCTTGACGCTGCCTGGCACGCAGATGCGCGACTTGTCGTTGCGATCCACGTCGGTGCACATCGTCAGCTCTGATTCCTCCTTGGGCGAGGTCAGCAGCGCACGGATGGCCTCCGCGTCCGCCATCGCGCCGTCGCCACGCGCGATCGTGCCCGCGATCGGGCAGGTCTCTACCCTGTCGCCGGTGACACGCACGTACATCTCCGGTGACGCGCCAACAAGGTACTCGGCCTCGCCGAGGTTGAAGAAAAACTCATAGGGGGCCGGATTCCGCTCGCGTAGCCGCTCGAAGAAGGCCGCAGGCGACGGGCACGGCGCGTAGAACCGGTGGCTTGGCACAACCTCGAAGAGATCGCCGCGCGCGAATTTCGCCCTCGCGAGTTCGACCACGCTGGCGTAGCTGCCAGGCTGCGGGTCGGCCGGCAGACTGTTCGGCACGGGAACGGGGCCGTCCGACGTTTCGATGCTTGCCCGGGCGAGGCCGACGGTGTTCCCGGATTCGGTTTCGAAGTCGTAGCTGAACCGGGTCGCGGTCTCGCGCTTGCGGTCCACGACATAGACGAGGTCGGGCAGGTGCAGCACGAGATCGCGGTCGGCGCCTTCTCGGCGGTGCCGCTGGCGGACCGGCTCGAACTGGAACGCGAGGTCATAGCCGAAGGCTCCGTACAGGCCGAGGTGCTGATCCGGGCCGGCGAATGCGGCAATGATCTCGCGCAGGGCTGAGAAAACACTGGGTCGGCGGGTCCGCTGCTCCTCAGTGAAGACCTCGTGGCTCTCCGGGATCACTACCTCTACACCCGGCGGACAGCCCGGTGCCCCCCCGAAATGTCCATGGTGGAGGTCAGTGTGCGACGGCTCGGCGATGTGGCCGGCGGCGCGCTGCATTGCCGCCGCGATCGTCGGAAGCAGCACCTCGCCTCGCTCGTTCAACGCGGCCGCCCTGATCAGCCGGCCGCGCGCGACTATCTCGATCGGCGGGTCAATATAGGCCAGATGCCACCGGCTGTAGCGGCCCGGATACTCCATGCCAGAGCTGAGGACACCACCCGGCCGACGTTCGACCTGCCTCGTGATCTCATCGTGCTCGGCCGTGTCGAACGGCTCCGCCGTCTGTAGCACGCGCACGCCGCTGGCGGTGGTGTAACTGGTCTGATCCATGTGGGCCTCGCGGGTGTCATGCCCCCGACCCGGCAACCGAACAGCAAAGGCGGCCGCCGTTCCGGGCGGTCGCCTTTGTGGTGGTCTGCTGAGCGCGCGAACCTGGCACCGCCTAGAGGCGGCGCCACCAGCCTGTTGCTGGACGGTCCGTGTGCATGCGGCGAGCATAACAGTCGGCGGGACGTCGAGGGGTAGTACTGCCCCTGGCTTGCATTTGTGCTGTTACAAATTCACTATTGCATTGCGGCAAATGCTTGCACAGCGACCTAGGCGGCATACACGACGGTGACCGAGACGCTGACCTGCTGGCTACCGGGTGAGATCGGGACTGGTGCGGCCTTGCCAGCGGCGCTCATGGCCTGATTGAACTGGATCGGCGTGTTTTGGTCGACCGACGAGACGCTGATGACCTGGCCCAGCGGCACCCCGAGCGCCCTGGCGAACTGGGCGGCCTTGGCGTGCGCATCGTTGATGGCATTCGTGCGGGCACTAGCCAGCAGCGATCCGTCGTCCGCGAGGTTCAGCGAGACATTGTCGACTGTCGTCGCGTTGCCGCCGGCATGCACTGCTGCCTGGATCTGGCTGCCCGCCACTGTCAAGTTGTTGAGCGTGGCAGTCAGCGACTCGCTCACGCCGTATCCCACGGGCACCTGCGAGTTGCCCTGGTAGTTGGGGTAGATGGACAGGCCCGAGGTCTGGATGTCGGCAGCCGCGACGCCGCGCTGCCGAAGCGCAGCGGTCACGCTACTGATCGCCTGGTTCGCCTGCGTCAGCGCGGAGCTGACCGAGCCGCCGTTGACCTGGACCCCCATGGACAGCATGAGCTGGTTGGGCGTCCCGGTCACAGTGCCGGTGCCGGTCACCGTGATGCGAGCTGGACCGGTGGCCGTGGTGGCGGACGTGGCAGCACGGGCTGGCGAGCCGCCGCTGCTGCTGAGGCCGATGCTGAATGCGCCCACGAGGAGGGCAGCGGACGCGACGCCGATGATGGCGCCGCGGTAGCCGGGGTTGATGCTGATAGCCATGACGAGGCTCCAAGTCCGCGGGGCGGTGTGTCGTCACTGCGACGCACCGGGCGCGCTCGCGGTTCCGTCAGAATTGCGCAGAATCTGGCGCGCTACTCCGCGCTCGGAACTGCCTTCAAGCTCTCCACTGCATCGAGCACGTCGCGCAGCCCGCCTGCGGTGTGACAGTCGAGCAGGTCGATGACCTTTGTGAGCCGCGCTCGCGCGTCCTCGACATCCTCGAAAGTTTTGGCGGCGCGCGCGTCAGCGGCTTCGTTCTGCAAATTCTGGCCCACCATCAAGGCGGGCAGAAGGACAAGCTGGATGAAGTTCTGCGAGAGCCAGGAGACGCAGAGGATGAAGCCTTGAGCGGTCAGGAAACCGACAGTCCCGATGATGTGCGCCGCATACAGCACCGCCAGCAAGGACGATAGCGATATTACGCAGAACAGCCAGAAGCACGTCATGGTGCCGATGTTGTTCGTGATCAGCAAGGCCAGCTTCTTGTTGAAGCGCTGATAAGGGGTCGCTGTCGGCAAGTGATCGACGGTGCGCTTGTGCACTGCCTGACCGTGCTTGGTGTAACCGTGGGTCGGCCGGTGCTGGTCTGGAGCCCTCAGATCGGAGCTTGACACGACGCTGTCCTCTTTTCACGCAAGTCGGGGTCAAAGTGGCCCGGCGCTGGTGGTCCATCGCATTATCGAACGTGGCGAGCATTAGGGTCGAAGTTGTGGCGATCACGATTTCCGTCAACGGCCGCGAGCACGAAGCACCTAGTGACGGTGCACAGACGCTGCTCCGGTGGCTGCGGGACGACGTCGGCTTAACAGGACCGAAGCTGGGATGCGGCGAGGGCGTGTGCGGCGCGTGCACGGTACTGGTCGGCAGCCGCCCAGTACAGGCATGCCAAGTGGACGCCGCCAGTTTCGCTGGTCAGCGGATCACGACCGTCGAAGGGCTCGCCGAGGACGGGATCCTGCATCCGGTGCAGCAGGCGTGGCTGGAGACAGGTGCCATGCAGTGCGGCTACTGCACGCCAGGATGGCTGACCGGCACGGCCGCGCTGCTGGCGCGAACCCCGCATCCGCCTGACGCCAGGATCGACGCAGAGCTGGCCGGCCACGTGTGCCGTTGCTGTGCGTATCCCAGGATCCGGCGGGCCATCCACCGGGCTGCCGAGCTGATGGAGCAGCCGGAATCGCTTGAGTCGGTGCCAGCTATGACGCCGACCGCCGTGAGCCTCGCCACGCCAGAGCCGTGGGACCTGGCACGCTCCCGGCCACAGTCGTTTGCCGACACGATTCCGGAGGGGCTGCTGACCGTCGTCGCGGACGATTTCGACGGCGAGCCGGGATTCAACGGACCCGACGATGCCTGGGTTCACGTTGGCGCCGACGGCTCGATCACCGCATTCACCGGCAAAGTTGAGGCTGGGCAGGGCGCGCGGACGGCGCTCGCGCTGCTGGTAGCCGAGGAGCTGGCGGTACAGCCAGGGCATGTGCGCATGGCGATGGCGGACACCGACGTGTCCCCGTTCGACCTTGGTACTTTCGGCAGCCGGGGAATTCCGCACGCAGGTCCGCCGCTGCGAGCCGCTGCCGCGGCCGCATTCAGGCTGCTATCTGACGCGGCGGCCAAGCGGTTCGGGCTGCCGCCAGGCGACCTGACTGCCAGCGACGGGATCATCGCCGGACCAGATGGCGCGCCGAGCGCGAGCTACGGCGACCTCGTCGCCGGGGAGCGCCGAGTGGAGCGCGTGCCTTCTGATGCGCCGGTCACGCCTCCTTCTGCCTGGCGGCACAGCGCCGGCCGACCGGCCCGCGCAGTCGGCGCTGGCGCCGTCGCTACCGGCAGCAAGGCGTTCCCGTCCGACTTGCGAATTGAGGGCATGCTGCACGGACGCGTGCTGCACCCGCCAGCGACCGGAGCAACACTGCGCCGCGCCGACACTTCTGGCGCGAGCGTCTTGGCTGGCGTGACGGTTGTTAGCGATGGTCCAATGATCGGTGTCGTCGCGCCGGATGAACCGTCGGCCAGCGCGGCACTCGAGGCGATCAAGGTCGACTGGACACAACCCGAGCCCGAGCCGGGTCCAGCCAACCTGGCAACGCATCTGCGCGCTCATCCTGTCGACGGCGCCGGCCGAGGTGCTGCGGTCGATTCACGGACCGGCGATCCAGACACAGCGCTGAAAGCCGGCGCCATACAACTCGCTGCGACCTATCAGGCCGCGTTTGTCGCGCACGTCCCGTTGGAGCCGCGCGCGGCGCTGGCCCGCTGGGATGGCGACCGGCTGACCGTGTGGACTGGGACGTCGACCCCGTTCCGTGCCCGCGCGGAACTGGCCGCAGAACTCGGCATCAGCCGGGCGAACGTGCACGTCATCGTGCCGGATTACGGTGGCGGGTTTGGCGGCAAGCACGGGTCGCTCGTCGCGCTCGAGGCCGCGCGCCTAGCCAGGGCGGCTACGCATCCGGTAAAGGTGCAGTGGAGCCGGGCGGATGAGTTCCGGGCAGGCTACTTGCGCCCTGCTGCTGTCATCGACGTGGCGAGCAGCGCCGATGCGAACGGCGACCTGGTTGGCTGGTCGTTCACCAACATCAACTCCGGTGCAGTCGGCCTACCGACCCCATACCGGGTGCCTCACCAGGCGCTGTGTTACCAGCCAGCGGCTTCGCCGCTGCCGCAGGGCTCCTACCGGGCCTTGGCCGCCACCGCGAACAACTTTGCCCGTGAGTCGCATATGGATGAGCTGGCGCACGCGCTCGGCGTGGACCCCGTCGCGTTCCGGCACCGGAACCTTGACGACGAGCGCCTCGCTGCCGTGCTCGACGCCGCGGCCGCCGCGATCGGCTGGCCAGACGGCGACGGTGGAACCGCAGAGACCGAGCCAGGCTGGACTGGTACCGGCGTCGCGCTCGGGTTCGAGAAAGGCGGCCGGGTAGCGACGGCCGCGCGCGTGCACATCGCCCCTGACGGGACGATGGCGATCCGCAGCCTGGTCACTGCTGTCGACTGCGGCGCTATCGTGCACCCCGACGGCCTGGTCAACCAGGTCGAGGGCGCAGTCGTGATGGGGCTCGGCCCGGCCCTGTTCGAGCAGATCGACTTCGCCGGCGGCCGGATACTCAACGGCTCGATGAGCGACTATCGCGTGCCGAGGCTCGGCGACGTACCCGCCGACGTGCGCGTCGTGATGCTGGACCAACCAGAAAAGCCGTCAGCCGGCGGCGGCGAAGCCCCGATCATCGCAGTCGCGCCAGCGATCGCGAACGCGATCTTCCGCGCCTGCGGCGTTCGGCTGCGATCCATGCCGCTAGTACCTGGCGGGCGAGTGCCTGTGCGCATGTGATGGGTCATGTCTACTGACGGCGAGCAGCCGCCGATGCCTGTCACTCGGCTCGGTGCGACCGGACCGGTGGTGTCGCGACTCGGCATCGGGCTCGCGGCTCTCGGCCGGCCTGCCTACATAACGAGCGACCGTAACCGCGACCTGCCAGACCGCAGCGTCGGCGGCCTGCGGGCTCGGAGCTTCGCAGTCCTCGATGCCGCGTACGCGGCCGGGATCCGCTATTTCGACGCCGCTCGGTCCTATGGGCGGGCTGAAGAATTCCTCGCGGCCTGGCTGGCCGGCCGAGAATCCACCGCGGATGTGGTGGTCGGGTCGAAGTGGGGCTACCGCTACACGGCAGGCTGGCGCCTAGATGCCGAGGTGAACGAGGTCAAAGAGCACTCGCTTGCCATGTTCACGACGCAGCTCGCGGAAACGCGCGCATCGCTAGGCAGTCAGCTAGCGCTCTACCAGGTGCACTCGCTGACCGACGACTCTGCGTTGTTCGGCGATCGGGCGCTGCTGACCGCGCTAGCCGAGCTTCGAGATCAAGGCGTATTGCTCGGGCTCTCGACGAGCGGACCGCGGCAGGCAGACACGCTCAGGCGGGCACTCAGCGTGACTGTCGGCGACGAGCCGCTGTTCGGCGCCGCGCAGGTCACCTGGAATTTGCTTGAGCCGTCGGTGGCGCCGGCCGCGGCCGATGCCGCGCAGGCCGGTTGGGCAGTGCTCGTCAAGGAAGCTGTGGCGAACGGCAGGCTCGCACCTGCCGGCAATTCGGCGGCTGCGACCTCGCCACTCGGCCGGTTCGCGGCTCACGCCGGCGCGGGCGTCACAACCGACGCTGTGGCTATTGCTGCCGCGCTCGCGCAGCCATGGGCGACTGTTGTCCTCTCCGGGGCCGTCTCCGTCGCTCAGCTGGCGGCCAACCTCGGGGCGCTGCGCCTAACCGTGCCGCCCGATATCGCCGCTGGCCTCGGCCAGGTCGAGTCGCCCGATGAGTACTGGGCAGCACGCGCCGCGCGCCCCTGGACCTGACGTCGCGCTAGACCCGGTGCCGCTGATTACAACGGGCGCTACTTCAACAACATGGCAGAGGCAAGCACGCGTTCGCCGTCAAGGAGCCACAACACGGTCCGGTCCTCGTCGTGATGGGTGACTAGTCGCGGAACGCAGTCGGGCATGATGGCCCGCTGGTACTCGATTTCCGCCACGGACGGAAGCCAGCCGACAGTGGCCAGTTCGTCCTCGACGACTTGCCAGTGCACCGTGTTGTTGACGTGCCCGCCCGTGTCGAAGTCCACTGCCCGCAGCGGCCAGTGACGCGATGGCGTGTCGGATATCGAGTTCGGCCGCGGATGCGAGAGGCGGGCGGTTGCGATCCGGCCGGCAGCCGATGGCCCGTAGATCGCGGCGAACTCTGCCGAGGGCGGCACCGGGCGCCCGTCGGCGCGGCTGATGGCGGCCCATACGGCCGTGGCCCGCGCGAGCTGCTGGCCATCTAGGCTCAGCATCGTCGTCGTGCGCTCGGCCCAGCGCGGTCCAGTGCCGGAGCAGAACGTCCGAAGCGCGATGCGCTCCCCCATGGCGGGCAGCATGGCGATGCGCAGCTCGCACCGCCGGACAAGCCAGACGACGGGGTCGGCCAGGCCGGAGTCGGCCACGTCGTCCTCGGCGACTATCTGGAGATAGCGAGCCAGCGCGTCGAGCCTGAGGCGACCCGAAGGGGTGACATCGGTGCTGCGGACAATTCGCCGAGTCGAGTAGATGCGCCCGGTCCCGGGCTCGGTCCGGGCCGTTCGCTGGGTCGAGTCCATGGCGGCATTCTTCCGGACCGGTAG
>Ga0126373_10005191_pt1 | contig 10086 bp, 9 predicted proteins | sample PanSoiMetPlot_11_FD_92545 | JGI IMG/M metagenome (GOLD analysis project Ga0126373, IMG submission 92545) | Tropical forest soil microbial communities from Panama - MetaG Plot_11 | ecosystem: Environmental > Terrestrial > Soil > Tropical forest > Bulk soil | place: Panama | collected 2016-02-17 | reverse complement strand
CGATCTGTGGCCCGTCGACCAGCCGGCGCCGCGGCCGCCCGACTCCTCCGAGGCTCTCGACCAGGCCGGGCAGGACGGCCGGGGAAAAGCTGACGGCCCGCCCGTCCAGGCGGACGGGCCTCCGGCCGGGTCCAGATCCAGCCTGCGCCGCGAACGGCGCGAGGGACCGGCTCGCCGGACGGTCAGCCGGGCCGAGCTAGCCAGCAGGCATGCTGCCTTCACCGACGTCTCGCCGGAGGTCGGCGAGCTCGACCAAGAGGCGCTCGCTGCCCTCCTGGCGGCCGACCCCGACGCAGCCGCCGCGCTGCTGGCTGACCTGAGCCAGGCCACCGACGCCGCGCTTGCGGCCGTCGCGCGGCGCCTGGCGGCGCGCGTGTTCATCCAGCTCGGCGCCGTCGGCCGACGGTCGGCTCGCGGGCCGAAGCGGATGCGCTCGGTCCTGCGCGGTGACGGTGACATCGACCTGGACCGCACAGTCGACCGGCTCGCGGGAGCCTGGCCACCGCCAGCCGACGACGTCGTCACCCGGTCCTGGCAAGCCCAGCGCAGGTCGGTCTGCTTGCTCGTGGATTCCAGCGGCTCCATGTCCGGCGTGGCGCTCGCTATGGCGGCGGTCGCAACAGCAAGCGTCCTGCTGGCGGCCGACGCTCGCCTTGATACGGGCGCGCTCGCGTTCGCTGGCTCGGTGACGGTGCTCCAGTCACCGGGCCGACGGGAGCAGCCGGAACAGACTGTCCGCCGCCTCCTTAGCCTGCGCGGGCATGGCCTGACGGACCTGGCCGCCGCACTACGGGCCGCCGCCGCTGAGCTGGCCGGCGCCGCGCCCGCCGAACGCTGCGTCGTGCTGTTGTCCGACTGCCTGAGTACCACCGGCGGCGACCCGGCGACGGCACTAGCGGGCATCGACAGGCTGGACGTGCTGTGCCCGCAGCCGCTCGATCGTGAGCCTGACCCCGAGTCCTTGCTGGCGGCCGAGCGGCTCGCCCGGCTCGGTGGCGGTATCAGTCAGCCCGTAAGCACACTGGCAGCGATCCCCGCGGCGCTGACCAGGCTGCTAGCCGCCCACTAGCCGCGGATCGAACCGCACTGGGTCGAACCGCAGTTGGCGGCAACCCGTTGCCCTGGGTATGGGGCCTCGACCCATCATCGGCCTCGGAGCCACGGCAGCCTTGCTGATCACGGCCTGCGGCAGTGCAGCCAGCCGCGCGCCGTCCCCCGCCGATCGCGTTGCGGTGTCACGTCAGTACCTGGCCATCGCAGTGGCAGGCAACCGCCATCTCGAGCACGACTTCGACGGCCTGCGCGCAGATCATAGCGACCTTGCCCTCGCCCGCACATACCTGCGCGACGCGGCAGCGACGGAGCGGCTGTTCGATGAGCGGCTCCTGAAGCTGGACCTCCCGGCGGCGGCCGAAGTAGTTGCTCGCCTGCTGGTATCGGCGAACGAATCCCGTGCTCGCCTCGCCGACAAGGCAGCCGCGTCTACGTCAATCGCCGAGCTGCGCGGCTTTGAGTCCCAGCTGACGGCGGCGAACGCACCTGTCGAGGACGCCGTGCGCGTCATCCGCAGCATGCTCGGCCTGCCGCCGCCCGAGACGAGCTAGTCCAGCACGGCGTCGAGATGCGCGGTGTCGTTGAAGCCGCGAACGATCCACCGATCGCCGCTGATGACCAGGCGCGAAATCGAGGCGTTCTCCGCGCCAAGGAACGCGAACGGCCGCGAGCCGCTGGCTAGCGCCAGGGCCTGCCCGATCACGCCACCGTGGGTGAAGGCGGCAACACGCTGCCCGGGATGCGCGGCGGCGATTCGCTCGACCGCGGCCCGCACCCGGCTTGCCAGTGTCTCGCTCGACTCGGCACCGGGGATGACATCCCACCGCTCCTCGGCCAGCATGCGCACCGCGATGGGGTGGCCGTCGGCGACGTTCTTGCGAAAGATGCCGCCTTCCCACTCGCCCAGATGGACCTCGCGCAGATCGGCGTCGACGTGAACAGTCAGGCCAAGGCGCGCCGCTAGCGGCGCCGCGGTCTCGGCGGTGCGTCGCAGCGTACTGATGTAGATCGCGTTGACGCCAGCCGCCGCGAGCCGCGCGCATACGAACTCGGCCTGGCCAACGCCATCGGCGGACAGCGGCGGGTCCCCGTGCCCGTCGACGAGGTCAAACGCGTTTCCGTCGACGTATGGAGCTGACGCACCGTGCCGTATCAGCAGCAGGTCCGTCGCTCCGGGCGGCACTTCGTACCGCCGCTGCACGAACGCGGTCGGTTCTACCTCAACTGGTGCATCCGTCACAGAAGAAAGGTACAGATCGACGCGCGCTCGGCCTTACAGCAGGGCGTAGTGCAGTGTCAGGTCAGCCGCCGTTGGATACATTGCTGGGCGTGCCTCGCTTAACAGGAAAGGTCGCGGTCGTCACCGGCGCCACGCGCGGCGGGGGGCTCGGGGTTGCCCGCGTACTCGGCGAGGAGGGCGCGACCGTGTACGTCACCGGCCGTTCGGTACGGGGAACGCCGACAATTCCCGAATATCCCGGCAGCGTGGAGGATGCCGCGGACGAGGTGACCGCCCGCGGCGGTACCGGCATCCCGGTCAGATGCGATCACACTGACGAGCAGTCGGTGGTCGCGCTCTTCGAGCGCGTCCAGGCCGAGCAGCACTGTCTCGACGTGCTGGTATGCAACGCGTGGGGTGGATACATGCCCTATCCCGAGCACAACGACTGGTTCAGCAGCCCGTTCTGGGAACAGTCGATGGACAGGTGGGATGGCATGTTCACGGCCGGCCTGCGGGCCCACCTGATGACGGCGAGGTACGGCCTGCCGCTGATGGTGCCGCGACGGCGCGGCCTTGTTGTCTTCACGACGTTTACGATGGGCCGCAAGTACCTGGGTAACGTGTTCTACGACGTCGCGAAGAACGGTATCTGCCGGGCAGCGGAAGTGCTGGCGGGCGAACTTGAGGACCACGAGATCGCGGCCGTGGCTCTGTCACCAGGGTGGATGCTGGTAGAGCGAATGACCGAGCTGACCGCCGGGCAGCGAGCTGAGACCGAGTCACCCGAGTACATGGGCCGAGCGGTGGCGGCATTGGCGGCCGATCCCGGCGTCATGCGCCGGACTGGGCAGGCGCTCGCCGTCGGCTGCCTGGCGCGCGAGTACGGCTTCACCGATATCGACGGGCGCCAGCCGACGGCCTATCCCATCGTTAGGTAGCTCCGGCCATCTGCCGCGCTAGGTGTCACGGGATTGCGGGAGCTTGAACGAGGCCTTTCGGGCCCCGGTTGACGATGGCGGGGGCACCACCGGCCCGATGTCGCCATCCGGCGCCTCGTCCAGGTCGATGATGACTGGCGCGTGGTCACTCGGGGCGGTGCCCTTGCGTGCGTGCCTGTCCACCCACGCCGCCTGCACCCGGCCGGCCACCTTGTCGGTCGCCAGGACCAGGTCTATCCGCATGCCGAGGTCCTGATGGAACATGCCTGCCCGGTAATCCCAGTAGGTGAACACGCGCCGATCCGGCCAGCGATCCCGGACGACATCGTGCAGTCCAGCCGATTGCAAGTTGGCCAGCGCTGCCCGTTCGGGCGGGGTGACGTGGGTCTGACCGATGTACGCCTCCGGATCGAAGACATCGCTATCGGTCGGCGCGATGTTCATGTCCCCGCAGACTACGGCCGCCTCGGGCGCTGACCTGACCAGCCGCTCCAGCGCTGCGAGCCAGGCGAGCTTGTACTTGTAGTGATCGGAATCCGGTTCGCGGCCGTTCGGAACGTAGACCGAGTGCACCCGGATCTGGGCACAGGTGGCGGCGATAGCGCGGGCCTCGGGCTCCGGGAAACCCGGCCCGTCTGGCAGCCCTGGCACCACGTCGTCGAGCCCGACTTTCGACAGGATCGCGACGCCGTTCCAGCGGGGCTCGCCGTGCACAGCCACCTCGTAGCCCCGGTTTGCCAGGTCAGCACCGAGGAGGTCCATGAAGGCGCCGTCATCGAGCTTCGTCTCTTGCAGGCAGACGACGTCGGGTTTGCGCTGATCCAGCCAGGGCAGCAACCGCGGCACCCGCTGCTTAACCGAATTCACGTTCCAGGTAGCGATCCGCACCGCGCCTACACTAGCCGCCGTCCGCGTTGTCGGCCGGCTGTGCCGGTGCATCGAGTGCCGGTCCATCCCCGTCGCGCCCGTACGTCGTGATGGGGACACGGTTGTACCGAAGAAGGGAACCTGCCATGAAATACCTGCTGTTGGTCTGCCTGGAGGAACCGCCGGAACCCGCGCTGGAGACACCCGACGAGATCGCGAGGTGGGACGTTGAGGGCGACGACATCAAGCCGTGGCTCGCCGAGACCGCCGAGCACGGCACGCGGGTATTCGGGAGCCAGGTGAGCAAGCCGGCCAACGCGGCCACGGTGCGAGTCCGGTCGGGTGACGTCGTGGTGAGCGATGGTCCCTATGCCGAGACCAAGGAATGGATGGCCGGATTCGACGTGATCGAGTGCGCCGACATGGAGGAGGCCATCGAGATAGCCGCCAAGCACCCGGTCGCGCAGTTCGGGATGATCGAGGTGCGGCCATTCCGGCCAGGAACGGGCCGGGCGGGCCGCGTCAGCTCGACCTGACTTCGCCCGCTGCCTTGGCCGTCACTCGGTCCGTGATGACGCTCAATCCGTCGGCAAGCTCGAGTGCCGAGGGCGCGTGGGCCGGGTCGAGGAAGTACTTAGCTATGAGCCCGATGAACATGGCATGCATCACGACGCCCGCCGACCTTGCGGCCTCAGGCTCGGTGGCCGGATCGATGCCGAGGAACAGCTCAGCCAGGCCGGTTCCGGCAATCTCTTGGACGCCAGCAAGGAATGCGCGCAGGTCCTCGTTGGTCTGAGCAAGGCTCAGCAGTTCGAGCTGGGCGCGCCACAGCCCGCTGTTCGGTCCGCCGAAGGAATCGAGTGTCTGCCGCATGACCGCTTCAAAATGAACCAGCGGCCGATCCGGCTCCACCGGTCCCGCGGCGGCCAGCGCGTCTTGCAGATCCTGCCCCCACTCGCCGATCGATTCGAAGACCGCCTGGTTCATCAGCGCGTCCTTGGAGCCGAAGTGGTAGCCGATTGCCGCCAGGCTGACGCCTGAGGTCGCCGCGATGTCTCGCGCGGTGGTAGCCGCGTAGCCCTTTTCGATCAGGCATCGCTTCGCGCCTGCGAGCAGATCCTCTCGGTTTCCCATGCTGGCAGCCTACTCTCCCGTCTTGTACGAACGTCTTGAACAAGTGTATTGCACATTCGTCTTAGACGTGTGTACAGTCATGCCGACGGGGCCTTCGGCCGCCCGCAGCCCACGAGAGGACTGGCCATGACCGGAAGCGCGACAAGTCAGATAGCCCAGCCGAAGGCGGGACCCAAGGAGTGGACCGGCCTCGCGGTCCTCCTCCTGCCTCTCCTGCTCGTCTCGATGGACGTGTCCGTGCTCTACTTCGCCGTGCCGTTCATCAGCAGGGACCTCCAGCCGACAAGCACACAGCAGCTCTGGATCTTCGACGTGTACGGGTTCGTGCTCGCGGGGCTGCTGATCACGATGGGATCGATCGGCGACCGCATCGGCCGGCGCAAGCTACTGCTCGCGGGCGCCGTCGGATTCAGCTTGGCATCGCTGGGCGCCGCGTATGCTCACTCCGCCGCCGAGCTGATCGCGGCTCGTGCCGTACAGGGCATCGCGGGAGCGACCCTCATGCCGTCCACGCTCGCGCTTATCCGCAACATGTTCCACGACGAGAAGCAACGCCGGACTGCGATTGCCATCTGGACAGCGGCCACGATGAGCGGCATTGCGCTCGGGCCGATCATGAGCGGATTCCTGCTCGATCACTTCTGGTGGGGCTCGGTCTTCCTGATCAACGTGCCGTTCATGATCATGCTGGTCAGCCTCGGTCCGGCTCTGGTACCTGAGTTCCGCGCGCTGCAGCCGGGCCGGTTCGACCTGATCAGCTCCCTGCTCTCGCTCGGCGCCGTGCTGCCGGTGATCTACGGCATGCAGGAGATCGCCGCCAACGGCGCCGACATCGTCAGGATCGCCGCAATCGCCGCAGGCGTAGTGGTCGGCATCGGGTTTGTGATCCGTCAGGCGCGGCGGGCGTATCCGATGATCGAGCTGAAGCTGTTCCGCAGCCGAGGCTTCACCGGCGCGGTCGCGCTCAACCTCGTCTCGATGTTCGCCGTGGTCGGCTTCGCCATCTTCGCGACGCAGTACCTTCAGTCGGTACTCAGCATGAGCCCGTTCACTGCTGCCTTGTGGTCACTCGTGCCGATGGCCGGGACAGGCGTGGCGGTGCCGCTGAGCCAGGTACTCGTGCAGCGGGTCGACCGTGCCTACATCGCCGCGGGCGGCCTGCTCGTAGCCGCGGCTGGCTACGGCATGCTCACCCAGGTGCGGGTCCACGCGCCGCTTTGGTTTGTCCTCGTCGGCGCCGCTGTGTACGCGGGCGGCGTCGTCGGGGCCATGACGATCGGCAACGAGCTCATCATGGGCGCCGTGCCACCAGAGCGCGCGGGCGCCGCGGCTGCTGTGGTCGAGACCGCGTCGGAGTTCGGCGGTGCACTCGGCATGGCCGTTCTCGGCAGCATCGGAATCGCGGTGTACAGGTCCGATCTCGCCACGAGCGCCCCGGCCCACCTGTCGGGTGGACTTCTGAACGCCGCGCGCAGCACGCTCGGCGGAGCTCTCAACGTGGCGGCACACACGCCCCGACAGCTGGGCCCCGAGCTAGTCGCCGCGGCCCGTACCGCGTTCGCGCACGGCCTTGACGCCGCCGCTCTCGGCGCCGCCGTTGCCGTTCTCATAGCGGCTGCCCTGACTGTCCGGTACTTCCGCGGCGTGCAGGTCGTGCCTGACACGATCTCGGGCCAGCGCCAGCCGCAGCTGCAGTCCGATCCTGTCAGCTAGCCGCGAAGCCGAAGGCCAGCAATGAGTTCGCCACATAGTCGTCGGCAGGCTCGACGGACGGCCATGAGACAACGTTGTCCTCGTACGCAGCCGCCTTGGTGTTGAACTGGCTGAACCTGCCAGCGCTGCACGCCCGCATGCCGGTGACGGTGCCGAGGCCGACGAACGATGACGGGCTATTCGGGCCGTCGGTGGCGGCGCCGAGCTGGATCTTGCCGGTTCCCGTCAGGGACCCGGCAAGATTCGCGATTTCACTCTGCATGCAATGCGGATAGGTGGTTCCGGCGCCGACCACGAACGAGCTGCCCCAGCCATTGGCGCCGAGCGCGAAGTTCAGCTGCTGCTGGGCGAACACGGAGAACTGACCGCCGCCGCCAAACTCCCGATAAATGGCGTCGGTGATGTACAGGCCGAACGCATGTGGCGACGCGTCGGCAGCGCCCAGCTGGCCGCCCAGCTCAAAGGGGTCACCCTTGGCCGCTCGCTCACCGAGTCGCAGCTGTGCGGCGAGGTCGGTCAGGAGGGGACGAGGGCCAATGACCCCGTTCCCTGCCGAGGGAGTCGCATACCCGTCGCCGTGGGCCTGCCGGAGGGCGCGCAGCAGCTCGCCCTCGCCGATGGCGCCATTGTCATAAAGGTTCAGCGTGTCGCCGCCGACCGGATGTCCTTGGCCGATGTACTCGCGGGCCCAACGGCTCGCGACCAGCAGGTCCGCGCGCACCTCGCTGGCGGGCGCGCCAAGCGCCTCGTCCGCGAGCGCGATCTCGGCGGCACCCCACAACATGTCGCTCTTCCACTCGGTACCGCCGTAGTAGTCGTGCGGGAACGTCGTGACGATGGAGGTCACGTGCGTCGTCTGCGCCATCGCGTAGACGCCGCGCGCCAGCGACAGCAGCTGCCGTGCTTCCGGCACGCTGTGGCGCGCGGTGAGCTGCGCACCGAGGCCGAAGTCGGCAGTGAAGCGGCCCGCCAGGTCCGGGCTGACGAGCTGGCCGGGCTTTGCCGCTGCGAAGACGGGCCGGTACGTGACGTAATATGCGCTCGGGCCCGGGTTGCCGCCCTTGGCCACGTTCATCCTGTCCTCGGCCTGCGGCAGGAACCAGAAGTTGTAGTCGCCCTGGATGGTGTTGCTTGCGTTGCCGTTGCCAATGCCCACCTGGATGTACATGACCTTCTGCCGCGGGTTCCACAGCTGCCGCAGCCAGCGGAGGCCGAAGCTCGCCTCCGGTCCGAGGGTCGGGTACTCGTGCGGGAAGTCTCGCTGCGCGATCTCCATCAGCCCATCCGCGTACGTCGCGGTGTAAGCGAACTTCTCGTACCCGCCGCCTGCATCGAACCAACCGCCGGCCACATTCACTGGCCCGCCGATCCGGTGGAACGTGCCGAGCAGGTTGTCGTTGCCGTCATACCTCGGCGTGGCGTATACGTAAGCGTTCTCGTCGGTCAGGTTTGCCGGTTCGCGATCGAGCACGGCGTGCTCGACCTGCGGGCCGTCGCGCTCAGAGGTGAAGTAGCGCACAGCGTTCGTCACCAGGCGGCCGTAGACAGCAGGGGTGTTGCCGATCACGAACGGTGGGGACTGCGCAGTCAGCCCGGCGGCTGAAATGTGGATCCGGTACTTCGTCCCTCGCCGCGTGAGGCCGGAGAAATTCAGCGCGTAGACAGCGTGGTAGCGCGAGTTCCAGCCGCCAACGTTGGCCGTCGACATGCCGCGGAAGACCACAACCTTCGAGTCGGACACCGTGAACGCAACGCTGTGTACCGCCGCCGGGAGCATCGCGTAGGCGACCTTCGGGCCCGAGGCTGGATAGGCGACCTGGTTCACGCGGACCTCGGCTGGCGTCTTGACGACTGGGGAGGGACCGCTAGCAGTGGTGGTCGCCCGCGCGTTATGGGCCGCCGTAGCGCGGGGCACCGCCGCGCACGCGAGGAGCACTGGCGCGCTCGTTAACAGCGCCGCTGCAGTCAGCACACAGTTTCGGACTCGCACGAGGGCCTCCTGGCTCAATTCTCGCGACGGCCCGGCCACGTAGACCATCTGCGCGCACACCTCAGCGCAACCGGTGGTTTTGTTAGGAAACCTACCAAACTCAACGGTTGCCGCACAAGACTTCGCAACGTCGCCGAAGTTAGCGTTGCGCGCATCAGATCAGCACACCGTGGTCGTAATAGGAGTGTGAGTACGACGCAAGGCGCACAGCTCCCGCCCGTGAGCTCAGCCGATGCCGCGTTCGAGCTACAAGGGCTGAAGCCAGAGCCGGTAAACGATGAACACGGGCACTCCGACGACGGGGCGGAGATCGTCCGGGAAGAGCCGCAGTGCCTCAGCCGAAGGCTGTGGCTCAACAACCCGGTCCACCTTGAATCCGGCGTCGGCAAACGCCCCGAGGACCGCCGCCAGCGGCCTGCGCCAGAAGCGTTGCGTCACTTCGACATCGCCCTTGCGCCATGTATCGGATACCAGCTCGGTGTCGAAGTAGCCACCACGCCGGTGCGGGGTCGGCGGGCCGAATGGGTGGTCGAGGCTGATGACGGCCCAGCCGCCCGGCCGGAGGGCGGTGGCGAACGATCTCAGGGGCACGCTCCAATCCGCCACGTAGTGCAGCGCAAGGGAGCACGTGATGCCATCGAGCGACCTGGGTTCCAGCGGCAGTGGCTTGGCCAGATCGGCGACCAGAAACCGGCCGCGTCCGGCGCAGCGACGCTCGGCTTCCTCGATCATCCGGGAGCTGATGTCGACCGCCACGATGTCGGCGCCCTGTTCCAGCAGCCACTGTGCCTGCGCTCCTGACCCGCACCCCGCGTCCAGCACGGTGGCGCCGTGCAAGTTGCCGGGTACCAATGCCCGGAGGGCAGGTCGCTCCAGGAATCCGTTGAACGGCCCATGGTCGGTGGTCAATGACCAGACTGCGGCCAGCCGATCGTATGCCTCGCGGGTTTGCAGCGTGTGCTCTGCTTGGCTATCAGGCCTGTCAATGGTCACCGGCCGAGCTTAGCGAGATCATCGGGGGCGCCCGAGGGAGCCAACGACATGGTTGCCGCTCTGCTGCTGCGGTAACAGCAGCAGAGCGGCATCGACGCTGTTCAGGACCGTTTCACCGGCATCGGCCGGCCGCCGCCTGTATCACTCGACGAGTTCCTCCACCGGCTTGACGCCTG
>Ga0126373_10005189_pt1 | contig 10087 bp, 8 predicted proteins | sample PanSoiMetPlot_11_FD_92545 | JGI IMG/M metagenome (GOLD analysis project Ga0126373, IMG submission 92545) | Tropical forest soil microbial communities from Panama - MetaG Plot_11 | ecosystem: Environmental > Terrestrial > Soil > Tropical forest > Bulk soil | place: Panama | collected 2016-02-17 | reverse complement strand
GTTCGTGGGCAATTTAATCGGGCGCTGGATGTAACCTATCCGATTTGTAGGGGCGCGATTCATCGCGCCCTGTAGAGATTACCCTAATCACGGTAAAGCAGGCCCAGCGTTAGCCCGAAAGCAAGGTGACGGAAAATATTCTGGAAGAATGCAGTCCAGTTGGCGAGTTCCGGCAGTTCACCACTTTTAATCATCGGGTGATATTTATCGGCGAGTGGAGTCAGCCACCAGGCGGAGACGATGAATATTTCGCCAAAAATGGCCCCTTGCAGCCAGTTGGGACCAGGTAGGAAGCGTTTGAAGAGGGCAGCATACAGTTCCCCTAAGATTATCCCATTGAGCAGGTGAATGCTCCAGGCGAGCAAGGGAAAGCGCTCTTTTGGGGCGTCCTTGCCCTGCAGCAAGCCTTGAATGAAACGAATATCGCTGAAGCGGCTGCGCGTCAGGGATTTATCTCCTTCCATTACCAGGCTATAGACGAGCGTCGCAAGCAGGCCGGCAATGGCAGCGCGTCCCGGGCGCCAGGATCGTGGGATGAGGCTGCGTAATAGATTTGCCATGTAATTGCCTTTCTTGCTTCTCTTCTAGAGACGACTTTTACTGCATCCAACGGGTACGGTGTATCCCCATTGCCACAAGCCCGCCAAACGCCGTAGCCAGGAAATTCACTACATCATTGTTCATCCATTTCACCCCGCGCAGGGGTTTCGCCTGCGTGCCACAGTTGTGAATGCGGCGCTCGGTCTCCTTATCACAGGTGGGGCAGTAGTACATAGCCTGTGCCGTAGCTCCCAGCAGGCTATCAAAGAAACTGCCAGCCAGCCCGCTGATCAGTGCTATCAGCGGCAGCGCTGCGAGCGAGCGGCGGAACCCCTGTATAGCCCAAAAAAACAGTCCGAGCGAGAGCGCGCCCAGAAATGACGCGCCTGTGCCGAGCAACGTAATACCCCCGGATGTGCCGGCGGGTACATGCCTACCCGTTGTAATCAGGCGGGGCTGACGCGGACTGAGCGTCCCCAGTTCGGTAGCCCAGGTGTCGGCCGCAGCGGTAGCAAGTGTGCCCGCGAAGCCAGCCTGCAATAGTTGATCGTGTGTCAGGCTATAAGTGAGCGCCATTAGGGTCGCAACGCCACCGTTTGCGGCAACCTGCGCTATGTCGCGTTGTGACCCTTTACTGAACTTGTCGGCGGCGACGCGCTCCTTTTCCCGCTCCCGGTAATGCGACAGCAGGCTGGAAGAGACAAAAAAATAAATCAGCGCAAGGCCCCATGACCAGCCGCCCATGCCAAAAATCGTTGTGCCGCTGGCGATAGCTCCAACGACACCGCTCTTGTTGAGAGAACGACGGCGGTATGCCAGGAATGCCACGCCGCTGCTGAAAATCAAGCCGAGCGGCCAGCGTTGAATATGCGCAGTTGTCTTGTTCATACGGCGTTTACGAGATGATATCCCAGGCATATACAGGTACCTCATGAGAAGATATGGGGTAATGTGTTACAGAACGATAGTATTACCAGTTTTATTGTAGTGAAAGCTGTGCACTCAGACAAGAAGAAGAGGCAATAGTACTTTTGGAATCAGTGTAGCTATGTGTATTGTATCATACCAATATGTCTTATCATGACTTGTATCCGTTGTCAGGCAGAAAAAAGCATGATACACTGCGATAGTCATATGTCATAGTCGAGATTTGGCGAAAGTGAGGAGCCAAAGTGATCAGGTGTAAACACTGCGGGAATCTGGTGCAGGCGGAACTGGCAAGCTGTCAGATATGCGGCATGCCCCTGTCCGGCACGGAACAGGATTGGACAGGTTCAGGTAATGGCCTGCAGGAGCAGCCAGAGCTGCCCGCATGGCTCCAGTCGCTACGTGCACATGAGCGGCCAGGCTCAACCCCCGGTGAGCAGCCATATTTCTCGCCTGGCGACCTCATTGATGAAGGTGCTTTGCCGAGCTGGATGCGCCCCGAGAACGCTGAGATGTTGGAGAAAAGCAATTCAGCCAAATATCCTGCGTGGCGACCAGCCTCAATGCCCGCTCCCCATACAGAAGAAGGCGCTTTGCCTCCACCAAAGGGGTTCTCAGCCAGCTCGCTGGTTGATGAACAATCTCTCCCCTCCTGGGTACATGGAAAACAGGGATACCCGCCCGCAGGTGCAGGAGCCCCATTCGCTGCAAATCAGCCGGGCAAGCAGCCGGATTGGATGCAGGCGTTTCCATCAACACCACCGCCTACAGCGCGCGGATCTTCGGCCCATGAGCTCATTGACCCGCAGGCGACGCCTGGCTGGATGGACGGGCAATCGAACCCACCAGGATATCCTCCACAGGACGCGCAAACGCGGCTGGCAGCTTCATCGCTGCTCGATCCAGACTCGTTACCAACCTGGCTGCGCGAAAATGAGCATGCACAGGGCCACCCGAGACAGGCCCCCGGAGAGAAGGGCGGTCTCTCAGGCGCGTCCTTGATAGATGCGAACGTACTGCCCGAGTGGCTGCGTAATGCCGATCAACAGCAAGCAGGCATGCCGCCTGCGGGAAATGCGCGCTCTGCCGGGTACGGCGTTGCTCCTCGCGCTGAAAGTGTGCGCGTTCCAAGTCGTCCTCGTGCTGAAATGTCACCTCACGAGCAGAGTGAGGCAGCTGCGAACGTCTTTTCATCGCTGCTCGGCGTAGCTTCCGCCGCTCCCAATATTCCCTTTACAGGAGTGCCATCGCCTGCACCTTCTGGGAACGCTGCCCCCTCGCAACAGGCATTCCAGGGTGGGCAGTACCAGGGGCCCCAATGGAATGCATCTTACCAGCAGGCCGGGCCAGGCGGTGTGCCAGCGGCCCAGGGATACAATCCATATGTGGGCAGCCAGCCCGGTATGCCACCGCAGCCACCACCGGCCTATGGGCCACCCAGGGCTGGTCAAAGATCGAACTCGCCTGGCGCCAAACCGGCCAGGCGTGGAATTATCGAAACCATCCGAAGCTGGTTCTCCTAATTGAGTTAAGGATAGAGGAGATGTATACAGAAACCTATCTGGGGGGAGGACAGAGCCCAGCCAGTAGTAAAACCCCCGCATCCGCCAGTTCAATACTGGTTGCTGATTGCGGTACTGTATCGACGAAAGTCTCGCTGCTTGGTCTCGTAGAGGGACAATACCGTCTTATGGCACGAGGCGAAGCGCCTACAACAACCGCTGCTCCCTATCAAGATATCACTAAAGGCATTATCCAGGCCATCAGTGAGATTGAGTTTATCACCGGCCGTCATTTCGTTTCTAATGGAAGCTTAATCTCACCAGAACAACCGACAGGTGATGGCGCTGATCTATTTGTCGCGACCGTAAGCGCGGGAGGACCGATGCGCTTGATTGTGCTGGGTGCTGTGACTTCGAAGCTCGAAGAACTGGCGGCCCAGGCAGTTTCGGGATTGTACGCAGAGACCTATGCTTTGCCAGCTCCATCCTACCTGGCAACTTCGACGCCGGCCCCTCTTCCGGTAGGCGCCAGCGCCATGGCTTCCGCAGGCGGAGGCGTGCAGGGACGGTGGACTCCGGAGCGTCTAGACATGGAATGGGAACGCCAGCTTGAACGCATACGGGAGCTGCAACCGCAGGCTGCTTTAATCGTAGGCCAGGCAGATAGCGCTCCAGGCCCCACGCCGCTGCAGGAAGCGTGCCAGATGATTATCAATACTGTGGAGGACCCAAGTGATGGAAGTGCTCCCACCGCCCAGGGTAATGCTGGTAAACGTCAACTTCCTGTGCTGTACGCAGGTGCCCCCCAGTATGTTGAAGCTGTACGTCGTATGCTAGACGGTTATGCTGAAGTCACTCGCGTTGACACACTCGTCTCCCATGAGCAACTTGGTCAAACCAGCATGGCAGCTACGGCGCTCTATGAGCGTGATGTCATACAGCGCATCCCCGGCTACGATCACATGCGTTCCTGGTCGGGTGCTGCACCCATTGCCACACCCAGTTCATTGAGCAGCCTGGTACGTTTTCTCGCCCAGCATTATGCGATGAACGTAACGGCAATAGATATTGGTGGGACCACGACGACCGTCATGATGGCAGGAGAACATGGTGAGTTTATACCGCTTGTGAATACCGGCATAGGGATGGGTCCCAACCTGGGTGCTATCCTGGAAAAAGCCGGGCCACGGCGTGTAGCCCGCTGGCTGCCATTCAGAATCACCGATGACGAACTGCGGCAGCATGTACTCAATCGCATGCTGCATCCACAGGCCATACCAACCAGCCTGCGCGATCTCCAGATAAGCCAGGCATTTGCGCGAGGAGCCATTGTCCTCACCGTTGAAGCGGCGAAGCAGCACCACTTCAACGAGTTTGATGCAGATTTGATCCTGGCTACCGGTGGTGTGCTGGCTCACGCGCCCAAATTTGGGCAGGCAGCGCTGATACTGCTCGATGCGCTTCAACCACGCGGTGTTACATCGATGGTGTTAGATCGCACAATGCTGATCTCGCAGCTCGGAGCAGTTGCTACCGTCGCCCCAATCGCCGCTGTACAGGTCAACGAAAATGATGCAGTCATGCACCGGCTGGGCACCTGTGTCATACCTTATGGTGAGTTGCCTCCGGGCCAGGTGGCGATCCGCGTCGGCGTCGAATACAGTAATGGGCGGCAGGTAACAGCCGAAGTCATGAGCGGATCTATTGAAATCATCCCGCTGCGCATCAACGAGCAGGCCCTGCTCACGCTCTACCCGGCACCTACAGTTGACGTGGGCCTGGGGCCAGGCGAGCGAGCACGCGCTGCCGAAGAGGTTGATGGCGGGCTGGTTGGCTTGATCGTAGACGCGCGCGGCAGGCCCCTCGTTTTCCCCACAGATGAAACCGAGCGCTATGCTCGTCTATTGCAATGGATGCAAGTAATTGGAGCCTGAAATGTAGGGATGACCCTTGTGGTCGTCCGAATCCGTAATATAGAGGGCAACCGTCACGGTTGCTTTGCGGGTGGGGGAAAACCTATGACCTATCCGCTCGGGTGGCCCGTAATTACACAATCGCTCATGCGGAGAGAGCGCTGGCCTGGTGGTTACAACAGCAGGGGCGTCCCTCTCGTGCGCCCAGGCCAGGAAGTACAGGCGGATCAGGCTGTTATGATCCTGGAAAAACCTGATATCGCAGAAGCCGTGACCGCGTTTCCGCATGTTGTCACGCCTTCTGCATCCTATGCCGGTCTCTCGCCGGGTGGTGAAGGTACGCAGATCGATGGCCGGTACATGCAGGAAACTGTACTTGCAGGCATGCGAGGGCAGGTCGTCGATATCACTCGCCGTGGCGGAGTGATGATTGAAACCCGCGCGGCCGTCATCCAGGGAGTGATAGGTGCAGGAAACCAGGTCGCAGGGACGCTTACGTTCTGGAACGCCGGTTCTTCATTTCCGCTTCCGGGCAATCAACCGGCGGAGGCAGGCGTTATACTCGTGATACCAGGCCCGCTCAATTATGCGACGCTGCGTCAAGCCGCCGGTGCCGGTATAGTGGGCGTCGTAGCCAGCAGTATCTCCAGTCGCGACCTGGAAGACTTCCTGGGCGCCAATGTAATGGCATTGATAAACAGTAATGATGTCGAACGTGCGCAGGCTCATCTCCCTCCCATGAGCTTGCTATTTACAGAGGGGCTCGGCACGATAGCTATGCCCGCTCGTACCATTAACCTGCTCAGGCGGTACCACGGGTCGATAGCCCTGATATCGGGCGTAACCTCCATCCGCCGGTCGATCTTCCCTGAACTCGTCATTTCGCTAGTGGCCAGCGAGGTTCAACAGAACTGGCTGCCTATCCAGCCGGACCCCACCTTAACCATAGTTTCAAGAGTGCGTATTTGCAGCGGCAGTCACGTGGGAGTTACCGGAGAGATTAACTACTTTTTCACGCATCAACAGAGCTTCGAATCGAATGTGCGTGCAAGGGCAGCACACCTGTGCCTGGAAGATGGATCCAGGCTGGTCATTCCCCTGGCTATCATAGAAAGAATCGGCTAGCGAAAAACCTCTCTTGCCCGTAGTATAGTAAAGGCAACCATCGCGGTCGCCCTGCCTTTTGCGCTCCTTATCCACACTGAAAGGGAGTTATCCACACATTGTACTAAAATATGTGGATAACTTTTACCGTTTAGTGATGCAAAGCATTTGGTTAGCGTAAGATCAAAGGGCACACATTGTAGCAAAATATGTGCATAACACTTCCCATTTGATGATGCAAAGGATTTGTTCAGCGCAAGATCAAAGAGCACCCTGTCATATCCTTCGGCTGCGGAACATGCAGCACATCTAGAATAGTAGGCGCAACATCTGCCAGAACACCATCACCCCGTAGTCGTACATGTGCCAGTTGTGGCCCTACCAGGTATAAGGGCACAGGATAGGTCGTGTGTGCCGTAAACGGCTTGCCCGTATCGTACTCAATCAACTGCTCTGCGTTTCCATGGTCAGCCGTAATCAACAAACCGCCACCCACTGCCAGGGTCGCTTCCACCACGCGCCCCACACCTGCATCAACCGCCTCCACCGCTTTAATCGCTGCTTCTATTACTCCCGTGTGGCCAACCATATCCGCGTTAGCATAATTCATAACTACCAGGTCGTACTCCCCACTGCGGATGTGCTCCACCGCCGCGTCTGTTACCCCTGCCGCGCTCATCTCTGGCTGCAGATCATACGTCGGTACTTTGGGTGACGGCACCAGCAGGCGGTCCTCACCGGGAAAAGGCGTCTCCCGCCGGCCATTAATAAAGTACGTCACATGCGCGTACTTCTCCGTTTCAGCCGTGTGGAACTGCCGCATCCCCTGCTCGGAGATCACGCGCGCTAACGGCATCTCGACTTCATCGGCACGGAAAGCCACCGGCGCATCCAGCCCCGCCTCGTATTCCGTCATCATTACATACTGCAAATCCTCCAGCCGTGGTCCTCTCTCGAATTTTCCCTGAGCCTGCGGCGGAAGTTCTTCCAGTACGAATGCTTTTGTCAGTTGGCGGGCGCGGTCGGGACGGAAGTTATAGTGAATGAGCGCATCGCCCGCCTTGACTATTGCGACAGGCCGCTGGTCTTCCATCACCACCACCGGCACAATAAACTCATCGGTGACGCCCTGTTCGTAGGAGTGCTGTATCGCCTCTACCGCCGAGCTTGCGCGTATACCCTCCCCTCGCGTCATCGCAAAATAGGTCATGGCTGTGCGGTCCCAGCGATTGTCGCGGTCCATCGCATAATACCTGCCGCTTACCGTCGCTACTTTGGCCGCATGCTCCCCACCAATTTCATGAGCGCGTGCCTGGAGATGGCGCATGAATTCAATGCCGCCAGTAGGCGAGGTATCGCGGCCATCGGTAAAGGAGTGGATGTAGACGCGCTCGATGTCGTGGATGTGTGCCAGGCGCAGCAGCGCCTCCAGGTGCGTCTCGTGCGCATGCACGCCGCCATCGCCCAGCAGGCCGCACATATGCAGCTGCGACCCATTTTTCTTGACGTGTTCAATCGCTTTCAAGAGCGCCGGATTCTGGAAAAAAGAGCCGTCTTTAATGGATTCGTTCACCCGGGTATAGTCCTGCAGCACGCGCTTGCCCGTTCCGATATTCTGGTGCCCGACCTCGGAGTTGCCCATCTGTCCCTCCGGCAGACCTACCGCCTCCCCGGAGGTTTTGACTGCTGTGTGCGGCCACTGGCCTGCCAGCTTATCGATATTGGGCGTCCGTGCCAGTGCAATGGCATTGCCCTCTTTCCGTGGATTGATACCCCAACCATCCATAACGATCAGCACAAACGGGCGCGGTCGCCCAGCGGGTGTTGTACTCATATTTCTCTTTACTCCTAGAAGATTAGTGTTTTCATTGTATCACGGGAGGCTGACAGGTATTTTTACTGGCGGCGAAATAAAACGTGATGGGGCAGATGAACGTACTAAGTAAGAGGGTATAATGTTGTAAAACCTCTTGCTTAACACCTGGCGTGCTGGAGTAAGAGTATTCAGAATAGAGGGAGGGGTTACTTTCATGAGTATAAATTCTGCACGGTGGCTCAGGAGAGGGTTTCTCGCTATTGTAGCAGTGCTCTTTCTCGCGCTGGCCAGCGCGTGTGGCGGGAGTAATGCCGTGCATGTGTACGATAATGCGCGCGTCCTGGACCAGAACAGGGTACAAAATGAAGCATCGAGCCTGCCATACTCGATGGACATCTACACGGTAAACACCTTCACAGGAACGAAGACAGAATTCGACCGGGCTACCCTGGCGAAACTTGGCAACGATTCCAATCTGATCGTAATGGCTGTGGACACGGTGCATCATCACCTGGCGATTGTCAGAGGTTCAAATGTACCGCTGTCGCAGAGCCAGATTCAAGGGGCGGTCACCGCTTTCATTAGCAACTACAACCATAATAGTGGTTATACAGGCCCGACTATTGCGACGATTGACTCGCTGCGAAATTCGCTGGGTACACCGGCTGGCTCGCCTGGACCCGGTCTACTCGCAGCGCTGATTATTATTGTTCTTGTTGTAGTAGGAGTGGTCATGCTGTTCCGTCTCCTGGGCAGGCGGTCTGGTGGCTTTGGTCGTGGAATGTACCAGCAGCCGTATAACCAGCCGCCCTATCAACAACCCTATAATCCGGGGTATCCACCTCAGGGATACCCGCCTGGCTATTACGGACCTCCCCAGGGTCCTGGTATGAATCCGTGGGCAGCAGGCTGTCTGGGAGCGGCAGCAGGCGGCTTCCTGGGGTATGAACGGGGGAAAGAAGCAGGCGAGCGCGAAGCGGGCGAGCAGCAGCAGGGTGATGGCGGTTGGGCCGGTGCAAGCGGTGACTTCGGCGGCGGAGGCGGAGATGCTGGTGGTGGAGCAAGTGGTGACTTCGGCGGTGGCGACTTCGGTGGCGGAGCTAGCGGTGATTTTGGTGGTGGCGGAGATGCTGGCGGCGGGGGCAGTGGCGATTTCTAAAGCAAACGAGTCTTCCAGAATCGAGCGCAAGGGAACGTGAGCTCACGTTCCCTTGCGCCTTTTCCACTTTCTCGGCACTCTGTGAGAAGAAATACCTGAGTACCTTTTCAACTCCTTTCGTTGACCATCTCATGCAAAAGAAAGTGAGCAGCGCTGTCCTATGAAGATTAAACTCACGAGTGTATTTGTAGGCGACCAGGACAAGGCCCTGACGTTTTATACAGAGGTGTTGGGCTTTGTGAAGAAGGCCGACTTCCCGGTCGGTCCATTCAAATGGTTAACCGTGGTCTCGCCCGAAGAGCCAGACGGGACCCAATTACTTCTCGAGCCAAACGACAACCCGGCTGCCAAGACATTCCAAGAAGCCCTTTTTCAGCAAGGGATCCCCGTAACGACATTTGCTGTTGAGGATATTCAAAAAGAGTACGAACGAATGACAAAGCTGGGTGTAGTGTTTACTATGGAGCCAACACAGGCGGGACCGGCAACCGTTGCTGTCTTAGATGATACGTGCGGTAATCTCATACAGCTTGCTCAGGCCTAATTCCTGTGAGCTCCCTGATTGTTGGCAGAACCGTTGTTGACGTTGCTTCCGGTTGTGCTACAATGGGGAGCGGCACTGCTGAGAAAGTGCCCATGTGGGCAGCAGTCGAAGCGGAACCCATCGACACCCGCCGGGAAAGGAGACCCTGACGATGCCCGAACATATTGATCCACGAGGCCAGGATAATCCCAGCCAGTATTTTGTCGAAGACCGCGGCAGTAACCCGGAGATGATCCGTCTCATGATTCAAGACCATGCGGTTACCACAGGCATGGGTGGTCCCCTCGCTGAGCAGTCTGATCCTGCCTCACTGCATCGCGTGCTCGATATCGGCTGCGGCCCTGGTGGGTGGCTGCTAGAAACCGCCTTTTGCTATCCGCAGATGGAGCTGGTGGGCATTGATATTAGTTGGAGGATGATCGAGTACGCGCGGGCCGAGGCCCAGGCCCGCAAGCTCAACGACCGGGTAGAGTTTCTGGTGATGGATGTGCTGCGCCCGCTCGAGTTTGCAGACAATTCCTTTGACCTGGTCAATATGCGCTTCGGCTCAAGTTTTCTGCTGGTGCAGGACTGGCCCAGGCT
>Ga0126373_10005188_pt1 | contig 10087 bp, 7 predicted proteins | sample PanSoiMetPlot_11_FD_92545 | JGI IMG/M metagenome (GOLD analysis project Ga0126373, IMG submission 92545) | Tropical forest soil microbial communities from Panama - MetaG Plot_11 | ecosystem: Environmental > Terrestrial > Soil > Tropical forest > Bulk soil | place: Panama | collected 2016-02-17 | reverse complement strand
TTGCTGCCACAGCGGCGTGCGCCGCCCCGGCTGTCGGCGGGGGAGCAGCAGCGCCCTAGCCGCGCACTCGCGGAACCTGGACGCGAACAGAGCGGACGACCCGACCTCCGCGGTGACCAGCTGCTCTACCTCGTCAGGATCGAGCATGGCGATGCCAGCGGGCGGCGGGTCGTCAGCGTCAGGCACCCTTATCACGATGCCGTCGTCGGTGTGCAGCGCCTGCACGTCCATGCCGCCGTAACGCTCTCGGAGTCTGGCCGCGATCGCGAGCGCCCACGGCGCGTGCAGCTGCGCCCCATACGGGCTGTGCAGCACAAGGCGCCAGTCGCCAAGCTCGTCGCGGAATCGCTCAAGCACCAGCGTGCGATCGTCGGGCAGATAGCCGGTGGCCTCCCGCTGATCGTGCAGGTAACGCACCAGATTGGCCGCCGCGAGCTCGTCGAGGCCCTCCGCCCGCAGGCGGGCCGCGGCCTCCTGCTCACTGACGGCGCCAAGCTCGCGGCAGTACGCACCGATCGCGGCGCCGAGCTCGGCAGGCCGGCCGGGCGCATCGCCCTTCCAGAACGGCAGCCTGCCCGGCTGGCCAGCGGCAGGCGACACGAGCACCTGGTCCACGGTGATGTCTTCGATGCGCCACGACGTCGCGCCGAGCACGAACACGTCGCCGACGCGGGACTCGTAGACCATCTCTTCATCTAGCTCGCCGACACGACGGGAATGGCGGCCAGAGCGGTCGGTCTGGCCGCCGGCGAGAAACACCCCGAACAGGCCGCGGTCCGGTATCGTCCCGCCGTTGCTCACCGCCAGCCGCTGACTGCCGGGCCTGCCGCTCAGCTTCCCTGTTGTCCGGTCCCAGACCACCCTGGCGCGCAGGCCGGCGAAGTCCTCGCTGGGGTAGCGTCCGGCGAGCATGTCGAGCACTGCGGTCAGCACGGGCCGGGTGATCCCGCTGAAGGGTGCCGCCCGGCGAACGGTCTGCTCGAGTTCGCTCACGTCCCAGTCGTCAAGTGCCGTCATGGCGACGATCTGCTGCGCCAGGACATCGAGGGGGTTGCGCGGCATCCGCAGTTCCTCGATCTGGCCAGCCCTCATGCGCTGGGTGACGACTGTCGACTGGACGAGATCGCCCTGGTACTTCGGGAAGAAGATGCCGCGCGAGACGTCGCCAACGTTGTGCCCCGCCCGGCCGGTCCGCTGCAGTCCGTTCGCGACAGACGGCGGCGATTCGACTTGGATGACGAGGTCGACGGCGCCCATGTCGATCCCAAGCTCCAGACTGGAGGTGGCGACCACCGCTGGTAGCGTGCCAGCTTTGAGCGCTTCCTCGATCTGGCTGCGCTCCTGGCGCGAGACCGAGCCGTGATGGGCGCGAGCGACGACGGCTGGCGCGCCATAGGCGGCGCCGGCCTGTCCCATCAGCTGCGCCGGCGGCGCGATGTGCTCGCCGCGCGATCCCCCCAGCTCGGCTACCTCGCCCGCATCATGCAGTGCCTCGGCGGCCCGCTCCGCCGCAAGATCGTTCAGTCGCGCGCACAGCCGCTCGGCGAGTCGCCGGGAATTAGCGAAGACGATCGTCGAGCGATGGCTCAGGATCAAATCCAGCACTCGCTCCTCGACGTGCGGCCAGATCGAGTGCTGCCGGACCGGATCGCCGCCCGGCATTCCTTGGTCACTGACCGGCGGCTGCCTCGCTCCTACGTGATCCAGCTCGTCGCCGCCCTGCAGGTCGCTCATGTCCTCGACAGGGACCACGATCCTCAGGTCCAGCCGCTTCTCGCTCGGCGGCGACACGATGGTGACCGGCAGCGCTCCGCCGAGGAAGGACGCGACCTCGTCCGCGGGCCGGACCGTCGCCGACAGCCCGATGCGCTGCGCCGGAGGCGGCTGCTGGCCGTGTTCATCCCCGGTCCGGAGCGCGTCGAGGCGCTCCAGCGACAGCGCCAGGTGGGCGCCGCGCTTACCGCCGGCAAGTGCGTGCACTTCGTCGACGATGACCGTCTGGACGCTCCGTAGGGTCTCCCTCGCCTGGGAGGTCAGCATCAGGAACAGCGACTCCGGCGTGGTGATCAGAATGTCCGGCGGCTTCGTGGCCAGCTTGCGTCGCTCGTCAGCGGCGGTGTCGCCGGTCCGCACCGCGACCCGGATATCGGGCTCCGGCAGGCCGAGGCGACGCGCAGCGCGCGTCACGCCCGCCAGCGGGGAGCGCAGGTTGCGCTCGACATCGACAGCGAGGGCCTTGAGCGGCGAGATGTAGAGCACCCGGCACCGGCGTTTGGGATCGCTCGGTTGTGGCTCGCTGGCCAGGTTGTCGATTGCCCACAGGAATGCCGCCAGCGTCTTGCCTGAACCTGTCGGAGCGATGACGAGGGTGTGTTCGTTCTTTCCGATAGCATGCCACGCTTGCGACTGCGCAGGAGTTGGCTCGGCGAACGCCGATTCGAACCACGCCCGAGTCGCCTCGCTGAACTCAGCGATGCCAGCTGCATGGGTCAGTGCCATGTCTCCATCTTGCCTGCTCATACCGACATTCCGGCCCGGTGCTTAGCGCTTGGTCCGCGCAACCAGGCCGAGCGGGTCTCGGCTGGCGCGAAAGGGCTGGTGCGAAAGGGTCAGCCAGCCGAGCCGATCTGGCTTGCGGTCCAGGTTCGGATTGCCTCGCAGCGCCCGGTTGGACAGGATTCGAGGTAAACGCCGCCGAGGAGCGAGGTCGGATGGACGCGAAGGAGATCTTCGAGGCTTTGCTGACGCCTGCGGGCCTCGCTGATCCTTATCCGCTGTACGCGGCGTTGCATGACCTAGGCGACGTCATCCCAGCCGATGGCGTGGTCCTAGTCCCTGCCTACGACGTCGCCAGCTCGGTGCTCCGGAATCCGCTATTCCGGGTGCCCGACGCGGCAAGGTACGACGAGATCATGCCCGGCTGGCGGGATCACGCGTCGATGAGCATGGAGTCCATCCTCAGCCTTAACGCGCCCGAACACGGGAGGATCCGGAGCCTGATCTCTCGTGCCTTCACTCAGCGCAGGGTCGCCGCGCTGGAGCCGGCGATCGTGGACATGACCCGACGTCTGCTGGACGACATGGCCGAGCGCGGCGCCGGCGGCCGCACCGTGGAGTTCATGCACGACTTCGCCTTCATGCTGCCGGTCACGGTGATCTGTGAGCTCATGGGCATTCCGGCGGCTGACAGGGAGGGCTTCAGGCCGCTAGCCCGAGCGCTGGTCGCGACCCTCGAGCCGATGAGCACCAAGGAACAGTGGGCGGCGGCCGACGTCGCCGCGGTGCAGCTCAACGAGTACTTCACGGCGCTCGTGGCGGTCCGGCGCGCGGACCCTCGTGACGACCTCATCAGCGCCCTGACCGGAATCAACGACGCCCGTGACGGTCGCCTGAGCGACACCGAACTGCTCGACAACCTCACGCTGCTGCTCGTCGCGGGGTTCGAGACGACGGCCAACCTGCTGGGGAACGGGCTGCGCATCGTCCTGGCGGATCGCGCTCTCGCGGCGGCTGTCCGAGATGGCGTGGTACCGGTCGCCGCGTTCATCGAAGAGGTGCTGCGTTATGACTCGCCCGTCCAGCTGACAAGCCGCCGACCAGCCGAGCCGGCTGAGGTTGGGGGGCGGCGCGTCACGCCGGCCGAGGAGGTCATTCTCATGCTCGGCGCCGGTAACCGCGACCCGCACCGGTTCGCGGCGCCGGACAGGTTCGATCCATCCCGATCGGATGCCGGCGTGCTGAGCTTTGGCGCTGGGGCGCACTTCTGCATCGGCTCGGCGCTCGCCAGGCTTGAAGCGGCCGTGGCCTTCCCGCAGATACTAGGCAAATTCCCGGAGCTAGCAGCAGCCGGCGAGCCGGTACGCAAGAACGGCCTGGTGTTGCGAGGTTATGAGTCCCTGCCTGTCACGGTGGCCTAGCGAAGCCAGCTTGCCGCGTTGACGCGCGCTCGCCGCTCGTTCCGTTCGCGCCCGTTGCGTCCGCTGTCTGCACGCGGTCCGGCGTGCAGCGCCGATCACTTCGACCTGGCTGCCATCCGGTAGCGGTCGATGACCAGGCCGGCCAGGGCGGGATGCCCGCCCAGCGGCTCAGTGATCCAGTCCGCGCCGCTCTGGTGCAGCAAGTCCTGAAAGTGCCCGGGAGCCAGCAAGTAGCTCGCGACCGCGACCGGCTGCCTGGTCCGCTTGCGCAGGTCGGTGACGGCCTGCCGAACCGTCGGCAGGGCGGCCGTCGCGAATGCGCCGACAACCGGCACCCGCAGTCGCTCCGCCAGCAGGTCGGCCTGCTTGTGCACATCGGCCGCGCCAGCCGGGTCGCTCGATCCGGCGGCCGCCAGCACGACTGGCGTTCCGGCTGGCACACCCGCCTCCGATAGGCGCGCCGCGAGCGCCGTCAGCAGCAACTCGTCCGGTCCGAGCGGATCGGCCACGCGCGCCCCGGCTGACGTGGCGGCGCCGGTGATGTCGGCGGTCAGGTGGTAGCCAGACGACAGCAGGAGCGGCACGATCACGGGGTTCGACCCGGCCGCGCCGAGCCCCGCCGGCAGCGACGGCTCGGCATGGCCGATGAACGCGACGTGGACGTCGATGAATGGGGCCAGGCGGCGCACTTGCCGGGCCAGGGCATTGACGACGTCGGCGGCGGCCGGGTTGCGGCTACCGTGGGCGACCGCGAGCAGCGCAGGCTGGCTCATGACGCGGCCTCAAGCTCAGCGCCTACAAGGAGCTCGCGCAAGCGCACGACCTCGCCGATCACCACGACGGCCGGGGGCCGCACGCCCGCGCTGGCCGAGTCCGCCGCGACCTGGCCCAGAGTTGACGTCAGCACCTGCTGAGCTGGCAGCGTCGCGTCGCTGATGACGGCGACCGGCGTCGTCGCCGAGCGGCCGCGCTTGATCAGCTCGGCGGCGACCGTGTCCAGATGGGCGACCGCCATCATCAGCACCAGCGTGCCCGAGGTCTCCGCCAGCGCGGCCCAGTTCACGGTCGCGCCAGGGTGCGACGGGTCCAGGTGCGCGGACACGACGGAAAAGTCCTGGGTGATGCCGCGATGCGTGACCGGGATGCTTGCGTAGGCCGGAGCCGCGATAGCGCTGGTGACGCCGGGAACCACCTCGACCGGGACGCCAGCCTGCACACAGGCGAGCGCTTCCTCGCCGCCGCGTCCGAACACAAAGGGGTCGCCCCCCTTGAGCCGGACGACCCGCTTACCTGCCAGCGCGCGGGCGACGATCAGCTCGTTGATCTGCCCCTGCGTCAGGTTGTGCGCGTGCGGCTCCTTGCCCGCATCGATCACCTCAACGTCGGGATCAAGCTCGGCCAGCAATGATCGAGGTGCCAGCTTGTCGGTGACGACGACGTCCGCCTCGGCCAGCAGCCGGCGGCCGAGCACGGTTATCAGGCCGGGATCGCCCGGCCCACCGCCGACGAGCGCCACGCTTCCGGTGCCGGCCACCGAACAGCGTGGTTGCCTACCTGCTGCTGCTAGAGCAGCAGCAGGGCGCCAACCATGACGTCGTCTTCCGCTACGCCGTATCGGCAACCTCGCCTCGGCCAGAGCCAGCGCGATTGCCGCGCGCAGCCGCTGCGACCGGACCGGATCCCTGTTCGCTGTCACCGCCACGGTGACGTCGCCATGGCGGGTGACCGCCGGGGTCCACGCCGCCGAGGCGGTCGCGTCGTCGGCGCGCACGGACCAGATCCGCCGCCGTTCCGCCTCGGCCGCCACCAGGGCGTTCACGTCCGGATCGTTGGTAGCCGCGTGCGCGATCCAGGCAGCCGCGAGGTCGCCGTCGCGGTAGCGCCGCCGCAATACCGTGACCGGCAGCTCGGCCAGGTCAGCGACGACCGACGGCGCTATCACGACGACGTTCGCGCCAGCCTCGAGCAAGGCTCGAGTCCGGCGCAGGGCGACGCTGCCACCACCCACCACGACCGCGCGCCGACCGGCCAACGACAACATGACCGGATAGACGGGAACGGGGTCCGTCAGGTCCGCCTGGGTGTCACTGCCAGGCTGGATTGTGCCGGGTCCACGATCGGCGGGAGTCACGGTGCTGTCCTGGTCGCCGCGAAGTGGGGCCGCGGCCGGACGAGGGCGACGAACGCGAGGCGGAAGCTGCGAGCGCAGGCGCCGCATTCCCACTCACCGGCCTCGGCGCCCGCGGGACGAAGGTCTTCCTCACCGCAGTACGGGCAGAAAAACGGCACCTGGCGTTCGCCGGTCATGCGGGCTCACCCACCTGGGTCAGCAGTTCAGGATCCGCGCGGCGGACCCAGGCTGCGAATTCCTCGCCGGCTGCGCGGTCAGCTTGATAATTGCGCAGCAACCTCTCGACGTAGTCAGTCAGCCCGGCCGCGGTGACCTTTAGCCCGCGCAGCTTGCGGCCGAAACCAGGGTCGGAACCGAGGGAGCCGCCAAGGTGGACCTGGAAGCCTTCCTCGCCATCGACGATCGATCCCTTCAGCCCGATGTCGGCGAGCTGGAACCGGGCGCAGGAGTTTGGGCAGCCGTTGACATTGATCGTGATCGGGCTGTCGAAGCCGGGCAGTCGGCGATCCAGCTCGGTGTACAGCTCACGGGCGCGGCCTTTGGTCTCCACGATCGCGAGCTTGCAGAACTCGATTCCGGTGCAGGCCATCGTGCCGCGGCGGAACACGTTCGGGCTGACCTCGAGGTCGATGGCCGCGAGCTCGGCGACCAGTTCGGGCACGGCACGCTCTGGTACGTCGAGAATCAGCAGCTTCTGTTCGATGGTGGTCCGGACTCGGCCTGAGCCGAAGGCCTCTGCGAGATCGGCGAGCTGCCAAAGCTGCGTGCCTGACGTGCGGCCCGTGTGTGGCGCGACTCCTACGTAGTAGAGACCGTCACGCTGCCGGTGCACGCCGACGTGGTCACGCGATCCCGGCGCAGGGGCGGGCGGAGGCGGACCGTCAGCGAGCCCGTTCCCGTCCAGGTACTCGGTCTCCAGAACTGACCGGAACCGGTCAGCTCCCCAGTCAGCCACCAGAAACTTCAGCCTCGCGCGGCTGCGGAGGCGGCGGTAGCCGTAGTCACGGAACAGGCCGGTGACGCCCGCCCAGACCTCGAGTACGCGGTCGGCAGGCACGAAGGCGCCGAGCCGCTGCGCCAGCATCGGGTTCGTGGATAGGCCGCCGCCGACCCACAGGTCGTAGCCCGGGTGGCCGTCGGGGCCGATGACGCCCACGAAGGAAACGTCGTTGATTTCGTGCGCCGTGCACTGATTCGCGCAGCCCGAGATCGCGGTCTTGAACTTGCGCGGCAGGTTGGTGAAGTCCGGGCTGCTGGTGGCGAGCTCATCGGTCGCGCGCAGCACCGCGCTGGCGTCGATGATCTCGGCCGCGTCGATGCCGGCGACCGGGCAGCCGAGGATGTTGCGCGGTACGTCACCGCAGGCCTGCTGACTGGACAGGCCGACCTCCTCGAGCCTGCGCCAGATGGCCGGGACGTCCTCGATCGTGATCCAGTGGAACTGGACGTTCTGACGGTCGGTGACGTCGGCTAGGTCGCGGCCGTATTCCTTGGCGATGCCCGCGACCGTGCGGGTCTGCTCGGCGGTCAGCTGCCCGCCGGGGATTCGGACTCGCATCATGAAGTACGGGTCCTCGATTTCGGCGTCCTCGAGGGCGCCGGTCTTGCCGCCGCCGATGCCGGGCTTTCGCTGGGTATACAGGCCCCACCAGCGGAACCGGCCACGAAGGTCGCTCGGGTCGATGGAGTCAAAGCCGAGCTGGGCGTAGCGGTTCAGAATCCGGTCGCGGACATGCAGCCCGTCGTCGTCTTTCTTGAACCTCTCGGCGGGATTGAGTGGCTCGTGGAAGCCGAGGGCCCACTGGCCCTGACCGCGAAGCGGCTGGGATGGCATGTGCGGGATCCTTCTGCTGGCGTGATGGGGCACTGACGGCCGCTGCCCGAAGACGCGGGCAAGCTGAGCGGGTGCGGTGGAGCCTGATCAGCAGAAGGTGCGACAGATAGCGCTGGATACGCGCAGTAGGTCAATGTGACGTCGGCAGACGAGCCTGGTGCCGCGGCTTGCGGTCGGGCTGGTCACTACTGCCTCCGGAGTTTCGGGTCCTGCGCCGGGCGGCGACGTCTCGGTGTCGAGTTGGCCGCGCCGCGCTGCGCAGGTGCGCTCGCCGCCAGTTCAGGCTATTGCGCGCGCTCCATTGACCGTAACATTCGGCTCCAGCAAACGCGCAAGCAGAATTATTTCTGTTACCCATGAGCTGGTTCGCTTCGCGGCCACCGTGATCCTTCTGGCCCGCGAGTTGGTTTTGGGTTCGGACTGGCCTGCGGCTAGCGCCACTGCCGCCGCCACCGGATAATCCACATTGCCGGATGCTGACGTGTGGCCGGGCCCAGCTTCTTATGGCGCAAGGCCGGCCGCCGGGCCTCGTCTGCTCGCGGCAGGGCGGACGGCCCGGGAGGGGTGACAACATATGGACCCAGCTATCGCCAATCCCACTGCACCGTCAGGGCCTGGATCGACGGGAGCGCCTGGCGGACGACCGGCGATCATTCGGCTGTGGTGGCCGGTGACGGTGCTGGCGGTGCTCGTTGCCCTGCTCGTGGGCGGTAGCGTCCAGCACGCTTTTGATGACCGGAACGCCGCGCGCGATCTTTACCGCACGCAGGTACTCACGACTTTCTGGCGGGTCGACGCGGAGGAGCGGCGCCAGCTCGCGCTGCCGCTAGCGCAGCGCAGCGCCGTCCCTATGGGTGACGTCCTGGACGGCATTAACCAGGACACCGGTGTCAACGGCCAGGGCACGCTCCAGGTGACTATGGGCTCGGGCAGCGTCGCTCCGCCTCATCAGGCTGCCTTCTCCGTCACGGTGTCATCGCCGCACGGCTCGACCACCGTTGCTGTCTGGTTCGTCCTCTACCCGGGATCCACCGACGAAGGCGCGTGCGTACTGTCGAGCACCCTGTTGGGTCCGGGTCGCGCCACCACGGACCTTGATCTCGGCGGCGGAGAATTCATTCAGGTCTGCCTGCCGTCCTGGTGGCAAGGCCCGATCACGCCGGACCATCCGAACCTGGGCGCGGCTGGCATTGATCAGTCAGGCGCCTAGCCTGCGCCCGCGGTCTCGGCACCGCCGGGGGTGTGCTGACCACAATTGAGGTGCGGAGCGGCGATCGGCTCGCCATGATGCCGTATGGCTACCGACCCGCAGCACGACGTCATGCAGCAGCACTACGAGCTGGGCAACGAGGCGGCTCGGCTGTCGAGCACCGGTGCTGGACGGCTCGAGTTCGAACGCACCCAAGAAATCTTGCTGCGCCATCTGCCCCAGCCTCCGGCAACAATCGCGGACATCGGGGGCGGTCCTGGCCGGTATGCGCTGTGGCTAGCTCGGCTCGGGTATCGCGTCGTGCACCGTGATCTCGTGCCCCTGCACGTCGAGCAAGTCCGCGCTGCCGTGGCGGTCGAGAGCTCCGTGCCGGCCGAGAGCTCCGTGCCGGCCGAGAGCTCCGTGGCGGGCAATGGCGCAGGGGTGGCCGGCGCGCCGCGGCCCCTTGTCGAGTCTGCCGTCGGTGATGCCCGCAGCCTGGATCTCGACCATGCGAGCGCCGACGCCGTGCTGCTGCTCGGTCCCCTGTATCACCTGACCAGGCGGGAAGATCGGGTACAGGCATTGCGCGAAGCCGGCCGGGTGGTCAGGCCGGGCGGGCCGGTATTCGCGGCGGCCATCTCGCGATGGGCCGCACGACTGGATGGGATGCTGCGGCTACGGCTGTACGAGCAGAATCCGAACGTCGGCGATCTGATGGAGACGCTGGAGCGAACCGGGGTGTTGCCTCCGCTGGTGCCCGGCGGATTCAACGGGTTCACCCACCGGCCGGGTCAGCTGCGGGCGGAATTCGCGTCGGCCGACCTCGACGTTGCCGATCTCGTCAGTGTCGAAGGCGCAGCGTACCTGCTTAATGATCTTGATGACCGAGCAACTGACGAGCGCGCGTGGCGGGTCATACTCGATACCGCCCGGGCTCATGAGCGGGTACCGGAGCTGATGGGTCTCGGGTCACATCTCCTCGCGACGGGATTCCGCCGCTGACGGGCTTCTCT
>Ga0126373_10005187_pt1 | contig 10087 bp, 9 predicted proteins | sample PanSoiMetPlot_11_FD_92545 | JGI IMG/M metagenome (GOLD analysis project Ga0126373, IMG submission 92545) | Tropical forest soil microbial communities from Panama - MetaG Plot_11 | ecosystem: Environmental > Terrestrial > Soil > Tropical forest > Bulk soil | place: Panama | collected 2016-02-17 | reverse complement strand
TCTTGGCACGCATGCGGCGATTCCCCCCGTGCCCGGTCTCGCGGAGTCCGCCCCGCTAACGAACATCGAACTCCTAGAGCTCGATCGTGTTCCGGAACATCTCGCCGAAATCGTACACATCTTTACCGAGGAAGGAATCAACGTCGTCGCTCCGGCGGAAATCGTCAGCGTGAGCGGTCATTCCGGAGATGGTGTCAACTTGCTGGTTCGCACGCCAGCGGGCCAAACCACCATTTCCGGCAGCGACATCCTGGTCGCCACGGGCCGCACCCCCAACACCACTGGAATCGGTCTGGAATCCGCTGGGGTGAAGTTGGACCCCCGGGGCTACATTTTGGTGAACGATCGCCTCGAGACAACCGCTCCGAACGTGTGGGCGATCGGTGAATGCGCCGGCAGTCCCCAATTCACCGATGTCTCTCTGGATGATTTTCGGATCATTCGCGACAATCTCTCCGGCGGAAGACGCACCACTCGCGACCGCGTCATCCCGTCGTGTCTGTTCACCGAGCCTCAAGTCGCGCACGTCGGCTTGACCGAAACCGAAGCGAACCGCCAAGGTATCGCCGTGCGTGCAGCAAAACTGCCCGCGGCCGCCGTGCTGCGCACGCGAACAATCGGTGAGACCGGCGGTTTCATGAAGGCACTAATCGATCCCAAAAACGATCGGATCCTTGGCTTTACTATGGTCGGCCCGGAAGCCGGCGAAGTCCTGGCCGTCGTGCAGATGGCTCGCCGGTTTTCCCTACACCGTGCTGAGCGAAGCCATTCTCACGCACCCGACCATGGCTGAAGGACTCAATGCGCTTTTTTCCGCCGTGAAGCAAGAAAGCGCCACCGCGAAGCCTTCGGTGGCGTAGATCCTCAAAAATGACTCCCCACAGGAGCAGGCGGAGTCCGCGAGTGAGACCACGGCGCGCAACATTCGTCTGATTCGAGAGACTCGGCAGGCTCGCGGCGGGCCCGGCTTCATTTGAAGGGGATGTGGAACAGGCGTTGGGCCAAGCGGTTTTGCTTCGCTGGTCACGCTGGCGCTTCGACGCACCAGGAGGACGCCTTGAATTGAATTGAATTGAATTGAATTGCATTGAATCGCGTACGACGCTGTCATCTGACCTCACGGCGCAGCCGCACGGGACAGTTCGAGCTTAAATCCCGCACTTTATCTGCGCGGCAGGTCATAGAGCCTCGCAAGAACTCCGGTTTTTCTATCTTCGTGTCTTGACATTCAGCGGCTTGGCTTTCGCCAAGAGCGCGGACGTCGCGGCCAGTAAGCGGACGTCACCACTTCTGGCTTGGGTGCGGACTTTCCAGACCTTGCTGTCGGCAGCAATTTCCTCTACGTAATCCGAGGTTCCGCTTGGTCCATGCCCGATCGACAATCATTGGCTTTCCTTTCCAGATGGTTTACTGACTACCCGGCGGCGAATTTTTTTTCGATCGAACTTAGGAAGAATCGCCTGCTGCCGAGACGCTTCCGACCATCTTCTTGGTCACTTCCTCGAGGAAACCGATCGGATACTGTTTCTCGTCGGGCTTGCCATAGGGACAGCCCTTCGGAAACTTCCAGTGGTTGTTCACACAGAAGGTACACGGCCCATCCCCGCGCGACAGGAACCCAGGACTGCCATCCTTCGGATTCGTGTAAGACAAGCGACCGCTCTGGTACAACTGCTCGAGAACGGCGGCCATCATCCGATGCGGGTCGTAGTAAGCGGCCATCAAGCCGGGGCTCGCGCTTGGGAATTTGTTTTTGATCTCCGCGAGAATAGCCGACGCGTCGGTCTGAATACCGGCCGCCACGAAAGCTCCCGTTTGCTTCTGAAGCTTGATCCGCGGATCGTTCTGTAAGAATACCGCGGCGGAGGGATATTCCTTCTCGAAAGCGGCAAAGGCTTGCTCGCTCATACGGAACTGCGGAACGAAATTTTCGTTGTAGGAAAAATGGGGCGTGATCACCACACGCGTGGAGATATTGAACGCGCGACGGCCAATCTCGGTGGAAAATTCCAGCCGGCATTCCTGCTGGGTCGTCAGCCGCAGCAGCGTGTACGACCCGTCTGCCGGATAAGGGGGCAACGGCGGTTGCGCCTGGATGTAACGGCCGAATGATTCCCGGAACATGTTCCACGAAGCCTGTCCCACCAAAAACACGATGGCGGGTCGCGTCTGCAGCAGTTGCTTCATGGCCCAAGCGTTTTTGTGAACGCAATTCAGAATAATGTTGTTAACGCTCTGGTTGTTTCCGCCGAGCCATTCCGGCCCCCAGTGCGGCGAAGCGCACGCGACCATATCCACTTGGCCAACATCCTCGCCGACCTGCAGGCGGACGCCAGCGTGCCCCTGCTCATTTAGGTACGACTCGAAGATCCGCAGCACGGGCAGCAGCTGCATGTAGTACGCGATCGGCTCCGCGTAAATGTCGCCTTTGCGCCCGGCGGGAACATCGAGACGCGCTGCCAAAAGATCGTTTTTCGCGAAACGCTTGTTGGCGTCTACCAACACGACATAACGCGGCTGGCCTAATTTGCCGGCGAGGTGAATCGCTGTTGGACTCGCGTCTCCGTCATACTGCACGCGAATGTCGTAAGAGGGGTCGTCACTCAAACGGAGCGATTCCAACATCACGCCCGGCTTTTCGGCAGTGATCCGGCCCTCAGGCAGCAAAAACTCGTCGATGAATTTGAGATCGAGATGCTCCTGATACACGGACCGGTATCGGTAGTAGTAAGCGTATTTGGTCCAGGAGTCCGTGCCGCCATCGCTCGAAAAACTTGGATAGACCCACGACGCGCCGGTCTTACCTAGCCCGAACGCTGTCAGGTTGGGATTGATGCCAATGGTCATGATCGGCGCTTTGCGGCAGCCGTCCATCACTTCGGCATCGGGGAATGTGGCGGGGCGCGTCGTTCCCTTCAACCACACGAACGAGTTCGTTTCTGCCTCGGGACCTCTCTCGAGAGGCGTGTTTGAATCGAAGTCGTAGCTAGGATACGGGCCATAGGGTTGCTTGGAGGAGTCCTCCGGCCAGAAGAAACTGCACGTGCTACAAGGCCGAACGTTAAAAACGAGATCAATTTCAAGCGGGTCCGCGGGTGGCTTCGGATGGCTCTGGCGCGGTGGGTCGTAAGACATTGTCCATTTCTCCGCGTTATCGCTCGCCGGCGCGCGAGCTAATATCCAATTCACCGAAGGTGCGCTACTGCTTCGCGGTGGCACTTGCGCGTTGGCGACGAGCACTCATGCGGTTCGGCCAGCTTGTTGTCCGGCCCTACGCATGCTTGCGTGTACACGCACCAATAGTGATTGTCACGAGTCGAGGGCACCGTCAGGTCATCTTGGCTGGCGATGAACTGCCCCTTCCAACACAGAGCCGGGCAAAGGTTCGGATTCTCAAGATTGAAGCGAATCCCTTGTTTCATAGTTACCCCGTCACTCTTGCGAGCGGATCGAGTCCAGCCGCCTGCAAAATGCATCTTTCGACAGCCGCACGCGCAATCGGAATTTTGTATCCGTTCTGTCCGAGACTTTTTGCCGGATTGACCGCGGCCTGGGCGGCCGCGGCGGCTATTGCGGGCGTGAGACTCTGACCGGTAAGAACGGCCTCAGCCTCCTTCGAGCGCCAGGGCACCGGCGCCACGTGGCTCAATATAACCAGCGGATTTTGCACCTTGTTGTTAGTCAGGGTCACGGCAACGGTCGCCGTCGCCATAGGCCAGTCGAATCCGTGTTTCTGCCGCACTTCATAGTAGGAAGTCGTGCGGCCGGAAGCAGGAGGAATCCGGACCTCAATTACAATTTCGTTCGGGCGCAAGTCGTGTTCGCGCTGTCCGTCTTTTGTTGGAGTCAGATAGAAGTTTGCGAGCGGCACGTGTCGCGCTGCCTTCGCTCCCTGGATCACAACCGCCGCTCCGTAGGCAATCAGTGTAGGCGCGACTGTCGACGGACTGACGAAATACGCTGGGCCATCGTTGCCAAGTATGGCATGGTAGCGGTTATCGCCTTTGACCACTAAGGAGTGCCCTTCGGCATCCAGCCCCAACAGTCCATAACCGTTGCGGAAATACCAGCAGCGGGGACGCTGGCACAGATTGCCTCCCAGTGTGGCGCGATTGCGAATCTGCGGGCTCGCGGCGTCCCCGATGGCCAGTGCGAGGGTAGGATAGTTTTTCACGACCTGCGGGTGTCTTGCGAGCTGATCGAGAGTCACAAGCGCGCCGACGCGAAGTCCCTTCTGGGGCGTGAAGCTGACCGCGCTGATCCCGGCAACTTTTTTTATATTCACCAAACGGCTCGGCGTGACGACATAGTCTTTCATGAGTGCCACGAGATCGGTTCCACCGGCCAGGATCTCCGTAGGGCCCCACCTCGGGGCGAGTAGCGACAGCGCATCTCGCACCGATTGCGGGCTGGCATACTCAAACGAGTTCACGAGTCTATTCTCCCGAGAGCAGCGAGAACTTTGTCAGGTGTGAGGGGCAATTGCGAAACTCTCACACCGATGGCGTTGGCGACTGCGTTCGAAATTGCTGCGCCAGGTGAAATCACCGCTGGTTCACCGCATCCAATGATGCCCCGTTCGTCGTAACCCGGCCCCGACATCAAGTGCACAACCAATTCGCCAATGTCACCGATTCCGCACAACCGATAGAACTCCATATTGGGGTTCAGCATGCGCCCCAAATTTTGATCCATCACCTTTTCTTCATAGAGGGAATAGCCAATGCCCATGATCAAGCAGCCATAAACCTGGCTTGTGGTCGTTTTGCTGTCGATGACCAACCCGCAGTCTTGAACCGCGACGAGCTTGTTAATGCGGACCACGCCCGTCCCTGTATCCACGGAAACGTCAGCCATTTGCACGCCGCAAGCGCCGCTGTCCACCAGAGCGCCAGGCCCGGGATTTGCCCCTCGCACGGTCAGTGGTTGCGTCCCCAACTTAGCGCAGGCTTGCCTCCAAGTGAGACTTGCCGTGCCCCCGCGGACGGTTACAACGTTCTCGCCGATCTGCAATTGATCAGGGGTGCTATTTAGGGCTGGCGCGACCTTTTGAAACAATTGCGCAAGAGCATCGATTGAGGCTCGCCGGACCGCAGCACCCGCTCCACCTGCCGTGCCACTACCTCCGGACGCCGCCGATGTCGGATAGGTGTTATCGCCAATCACGACGTTGATCTCGCCCGGAGACAGGCCCAGCGTTTCTGCAGCGATGACCGCTATCACCGTTCGAGTGCCGGTACCAACATCTTGCGTGCCTGCCTTGATCAAAACTGATCCGTCTGGGTTGATGGTGAGACCGCATTGGAAGTTGTGCGCCTTGCCCGGCCAAGCGTGCATGGAAACGCCCAAGCCTTGGCGAACCGTTCCGCTAGACATTGTTCCACGCGGTTTCCACCTCTTCGACCACTGCATCAGCCTGTCAGCCACGGCGAGTTCTTGTTTGTAGGTATCGGCACGCGCGGTCAACAAATTCGTGTTCTTTAGGAGCAATTGAACCGGATCCATCTTCAGCTTGGCAGCCAAATCATCCAGAGCGCCCATTGTCAGCAAACACGCCTGTGGATGATGAGGACCGCGCATCGAGCGCGCACTGCCGATGTTGTTTACAATCTGCGTGTGCTGCCGTTGCTGATTCGGAATTTGGAACAGGTAAGGAAGCGGTGGCTCGCTGCCGCCTCCGAGCCCGCCGGTGCTCCAGCTCTGTGATTGCCACGCCATGAGAGTGCCGTCGCCCTTCGCTCCTACCTTGATGTGTGCGTACGCGGAGGGCCTGCAGCCGCCCACTTCCTGCTCCGCGTGACGATCCAGCATGAGCTTGACGGGCGCTCCTCCCGCCCGCCTCGACAATTGTGCTGCGGCAAGTCCCCAACGGTCCGCGGCTAACTTCGCGCCGTACCCCCCGCCGACGAATTGCGTCAGTACCTGAATCTTGTTTTGCGGAAACTTCAAGGCTTGCGACAGCTGTCCAGCAATACCGGAGACTCCCTGCGTAGAGATATGCACCTGTAAGGAATCTTGCGTCCAGGCCACCACGCTGCCGTGCGATTCCAAACAGCAATGCGTGATCACGGGCACCCCGTAGTCGCCTTCGATCACCACGTCCGATTGAGCAAAGCCTTGCGTCACGTTTCCCACGGTCTCGGGATCCATCGGTTTTCGATAGCCCGCAAGCGATGGTGGCGGTTGTGGGTTCGAGTCCAGAACGAGAAACGGAAGAATGGTATATTGAACCTTCACTGCCCTCGCGGCCATTTCCGCGGCGTGCTCATCCGTTGCGGCCACTGCAACGATGTCGTCCCCGGCCCAAAAGATTTCAGTCCCAGGGCCTTGAATTACATAGGCTGCCTTGAACCCCGCAATCTTCTCCGCCGCACCCGTGTCAATGCTTTTCACCTTTGCGTGGGCATGTGGACACCGGACGACCCTGGCGTAAAGCATGCCCGGCAGATTCATATCATAGGTGTACGCAGCTTTTCCTGAAACTTTAGCCGGACCGTCCACACGGCTGATTTCTTTTCCGATGAGCCTTCGCTGCGCCGCCGTCGGCCAATCATATTGTGACATCGGCTACTCCTCAGGTGAGCCGCGCCTTAGCTCTTGCGCTAACCCGTGCTTTGCCTCGTTCTCGTTGGGCCTTTGAGCCGGTCGTGCTTGCGGCCTGCGCCACCGCCTTTTGGATTCCGGCATAGGTTCCGCAGCGGCACAGATTACCGCTCATTCCTTTTAGGATGTCCTCGTGCGTTGGGTTCGCTACTTCGGTGAGAAAACCTTTGCACGACATGACAAAGCCCGCGGTACAAAACCCACACTGCAAAGCATCGTTGTCCACGAATGCTTGCTGTACAGGATCCAGCTGGCCGTTTCCACCCAACGATTCGATTGTTGTGACCTCGCCATCCTGAAGGTCGATTGCCAGCAATGAGCAGGAATACTCTCGCTTACCGTTGACGAGCACGGTGCAGGCGCCACACGTGGCTCGGTCGCATACGCGCTTTGCACCCGTCAGGCCCCAGAATTCCCGCATCGCATCGAGGAGGGTAACGCAGGGTTCGATGAGAGCACGGCAAGACTTACCATTGATGTTGATGGCAACGGATACCTTGCCCGGCCCGAGAATTGAGATTGAGCGTTTCTGTTTCACGATGTATTAGATCCAGTAAACGGTACACCTTGGCTCCCCCGCGGGCACGCCGATGGCCAGGAGTCCACGCATCATAGCGCGGCCAGCACGTCCACGCTCCGTGAGAGCTACGTTCTGCAAAGCACGAGCCCGGTGCTTATCCGATTCAGCGAGCTTGCTCAAAATATGGGGTGGGGGAGTCGTAAGGATAAAGTCGGCAGAGTGACACATCGGGGACCTCCAATTTCTGGAATCTGAACGCTGCCGAAAAGCCGCCACTCATCTCGGTAGTGTCGAAATGTCCGGCAACGTATCACTTCGTCATCCGAGATGCAAGTATCTCAAGTGGCCATCGCAGGACGGCGCCGACGGTATGGTGTTGGATTGTAACCGACATAACTTGTTGATTAATGGAATCAGCTTCTGGAGAATCGAATTCACGCCCTGAACCGGCAAGGTTGCAATCCAAATCTGAAAGCGCTTGAACTGGCGGCACTTAGCAGTTCCAAAAGACCCTCAGCGCACCTGCCTAGTGAGCAGGTGGTCTAGGGACTGAGTTGAACAGCTTTTGCGCATGGAGGAGGCTTCGAAGGTTCTTCGGACGGTCCTTCGACTGCCGATTTCCCGCTACGCGGGTTAACCGGAAGCATTAGGGCATTCCTATTTCTCCGCAGCAATGAGGGCCCAGCAGACGATCGCGCTGCACACCGAACTCCATCGGCCGAAGGCCTTGTAAATCTGGGCAGCAACTGTCGCCTGATCCCTGATCCCGCCTTCCGCCTTGATCTGCGGGTCTGAGACGTTGCGCACTGCGACAAACCGCGGAAATGGCTCCTTGGCGGATTCGGTTTCGTTGGCAAGGAGCCCAACGATAGCGTCGCCCATTTCGGAAACATCACCATGCCCCTGCAGGCCGAAGTGATCATCCGAAGTATCAAAGCCGAAGAAGTCCGTGGTTACCACGCACGCCTTCAGTTTGCCGGGAGCGACGACGGTCACGCCGGGCGCCCGCGTGTTGTCCGGCGGGAGGCGATCCGCATTCGCCTTGAACAGGGTTCGCGCTTTGCTGAAGTTTTTACGGTTTGCGGCAACGCTCGACGAACTCACGTTATTGAGCTTTTTGAACGCCTTCTCGCAGAAGAAATTCACTACCGGACTCACAACCACGTCCCCCACTTCGAACTGCTTGCCGATGCCGCCGGCCGTGCCTGTGGTAATCACCAGCTTCGGCTGGCAGTCTCCGATGAGTTGCTTCCACATGAGCAGGTTCGGGATCTTATCCGCCGGCGGCGTCGGCGCTCCCTTCGTGTCCTGGGACATATGCGAATCGGACTTGAACACCACAACACTCTTAGCGCCGATTTTCGCCGTCCAGTACGCTCCCAACCGCTTGGCTTGCCGCGCGGGGCACGTGGGGACCATACCCTTGGATATCTGCTTGAAGTTGCGCGTGTAGGGGACATAATCGTTGCGCGAGTCCTTCCCGGGAGTGAGAACCCGGCTGAGCGCGTGGCCCTCATCGACTGTCCACGTTACAACCAGCACGTCGGCAGTCGGCAACCTTCCGCCTTTGCCCTTGCGACTGATCTTGTCCGTTGTGGGCGCCAGTCCTTTAGGCCAAGGAATATCGTTGAACCTGGAGAGCCCCGTAGCAGTGGTGAACGCTAGAAAATTCAATCCCTCCGGAGACTCCGAATCGAAATCGATGATCTCGCGTTGAAGGTCGTCCGGATCCGAGGTCACGGCTGCCTTGGCAAACGCAAAGGTATTTGTGGGCGCCGGCCGTTCCACCGGATCGAACCCAATATTTCGCCTCACCCACTTTCGATCAACAATCATTGGCGGCCTCCTCTTGGAACACTATGAGGAATTTTTGCACTTCGTCCTCTCCTTCCGTCAAGAGTGCGCTGCCGACATGGCGGTGCTGGCACAGCCTCTGGAAGAATATATTAAATGTGGAGTACTATCACACTTAAGTATCGATGACAATAATAAGGATTCAAGGTTTGCGACTCATGCTCGGAACCCTTGAACTGTACTCCTCAACCCATTTGCCGATATCAGCAGTGTGAGCAGTAACGAGTCCGTCCAGCCCGACGAAAACCTGGTGGGTCGAAGTGTTCGTTTGCAGCCAGCATACCCCAAGAGTTTCTCGGCTAACCTAGAAATCGCGGACACGTCTTCAGAGTCATGATCATCGTTAAATTTGTTTTGATTTCCGACCAGAGACAGCGCGGGTGAGAGAAAAGACTCGCATCGATATGGACGATAATCGAGTAGTTGTTCGGATTGCTTGAGATCTCGCAGCGGTTAGACCACAATCTTCGAGACGTCTCACACAGACGTCGATCGAATCGGGTGTTCATTTTCATCGAGGTTTTTTCGCAACTGGGAGAGTATTGGTCCCGCCATCGTGCTCGGCATTCTAGCACTGCGCTCGCTTGTGTTTCGGTAGACGCGCTCGCTTGCTCGCCTGCGCAACCTGAGTGAATCTCCTGTGTTTTTGCTTTACAAAGAGAGAAAGCGCACAAGCACGCGACCCGCAAAAGCCGGTCTTGTCGTTTTCGACGAGAGTTGCAGCATTGCCGGGGTGTTATAGACAATTCGTGCCAGCGCAAATGCGTTACAAACTTCCGCCAACCCTCCAAAAACGACTGCGCCGTTCGAGACGACTGATTTCGCTCCAGGGCGATCAAATTCCTTAAAAAGACGAGGCGTGGAACTTTCGGACGCCCCGTTGCATCGAAGGTGAAAAGGTGTTGGGAACAACAGCGGTAAACCGGCAGTTGGTCATGGCGTAGAAAAGACACAAAGGAGGGTGGGGCATGAGCATGAACGACTATATGACTCTGGGGCGCTCAGGACTGCGGGTCAGCCCGCTGACACTGGGGACGATGACATTCGGGACCGAATGGGGCTGGGGGTCGGAGGAGTCCACGGCGCGTGCGATTTTCGATCGCTACCTCG
>Ga0126373_10005185_pt1 | contig 10088 bp, 3 predicted proteins | sample PanSoiMetPlot_11_FD_92545 | JGI IMG/M metagenome (GOLD analysis project Ga0126373, IMG submission 92545) | Tropical forest soil microbial communities from Panama - MetaG Plot_11 | ecosystem: Environmental > Terrestrial > Soil > Tropical forest > Bulk soil | place: Panama | collected 2016-02-17 | reverse complement strand
GCCTGCGGTCGGCCGAAGAGTTTCGGCGGAGCCTTAATACCGGGCTGAGACCAAAATTTGACCTGCGGCCGGCGAGAACAACATGGCAGCTCCCTTTCCTTGGCCCAAGCGAAGCCTCAGGCTAGTCTGCATCTGAGCGATTGTCAACGTTGTTGTTTTATTATGCGTGAATCGTTGCTTTTTTGCGTGCGGAGTTGGCCACAATCACCTGCAAACCGGCATCACTAAGCTCCTGGATACAGTTAGGATCGGTGCCGGAGTCAGTTATGAGAATGTCAATGTCAGTGACCGGACCAACGAAGGCGAACCGCTGCCGGCCGAATTTGGTGTGGTCCGCTAATGCAATGCGCGTCTTCGCTGCCCGCGAAACCATTCTGGTTATGTGCGCTTCAGCGTGGTGGGCGGTCGAAACTCCATATTTCGGATCAATCGCGCTGACCCCAAGAATTGCCTTATCCAGGCGGATTTCCGACAAGGCTCGCTGCGCCCATTCGCCGGACAGGCAGAAGGTGTCCTTCATCAGATCCCCACCGGTGCACATGACGGCCACATCCACGCTGCGCTGCAGTTCGCACACGATGCTCGGAGAATTCGTGACCACCATAAGACGATGGCGATGCACCAGCCTGCGCGCCAGCTCGAAAACAGTTGTGCTACTTTCGAGAAAAATCGTGTCCCCATCTAAAACAAGTTCTTCCGCAGCACTGGCGATCTGCCGCTTCTCTTCGTTTTGCCTCCTCAGCAGTGCGTCATAGGTAGGCTGGAAGTTTGTGCGCGACATGCGCGACACCGCCCCGCCATGGGAGCGCACGAGTACTCCTTCCTGCTCGAGAGTGGCGAGGTCGCGCCGGATCGTAGCCGCCGTCACCTTGAGTCGCTCACACAGTTCTGAAGCGGATACGGTACGTTGCGAAGTGAGAATTTCCCGGATTTGGAAACGTCGTTCTTCAGCCAGCATTTTGCAGGAGATTGTTCGTCACAGGCATTGAAAAGAAAGCATGATCTGTTTTTCGAATCGACCGCTCGTGCCCGAGGTGGCGAGCTTGGCAAGCCATATCGATAATATTCGATCTTAAATGAACATATTCATGCATACAACCGACCTCATGTATTAAGGTCAAGGCCGCCTTTGTCACCGCCAGACTGCCCGGGCGCTGGAACTAAACCGCAACCGGAGGAATTCCTTGAGCTCTAAACGCGGCTCGGAGAGATTCTTGCTGGTGCTTGCCCTTCCCTTTCTTGTTTTAGGTGCTCATTCTCCGGCAACGAAACTGCCTGCCGACACCGGATGGAAACCTGATTTCCGCGCTCTAGCGGCCCTCGAACCGATAGACCCCATACGCACGTCGCCAAGGGCGATCCTGCTCTCTATGCCATGCTGGATCGCGTGCACATGCACATTTCGCGGTGGACACCGCTGCACGCGTGGTTCAATCGGTAGTCACGCCGGGCGATAAAGTACGCGCCTTCATCCTGAAATACCAGGATCGGGTTGTTTATGGGACAGATCTGGAGTTCTCAAAGGATGAGAACCCGGAGCACGCGATCAAAGAATGGGATGATCAATACGTGCGCGACTGGCCATACTTTTCGACGCGGGACACATTTGCGTACGACGGGCACAAAACCCAGAGTCTTGGCCTGCCCCCCACGTTCTTCTCAAGCTATATCGTTCGAACGCCGTCCGTTGGTTTCCGGGAATCTTGAAAACCCAATAAGCCGCGCAAGCCGCTGCCACTACTAGCAACGCCGAAGACGTGGCTTCCAAGACTTCGCCGCTAAAACTCGAAGCGCACTCCCCATTGAATGCGCCGCGGCGTATAGCCCGCCGCCGTGGAACTGATGATGCCGAACTGGGAAGCACCCGTCGAGAAACTCGTATTCGGCGGCGCGAAGCGCGGAGTGTTAAACGTGTTGAAGACTTCGGCTCGCAACTGCAATGTCATGCCCTCGCGAGGCGTGAACTCTTTGTACAGGCTGGCGTCGAAGTTGTGAATGCCGTCGGTTCGCAGTCCGGGGTAGTAACGGGGCCCATCGCCGGGAACCTGGTCGCCGGGAAATGCGAAGCAGTTGACGTTCAACACCGGCACCTGCGTGACCGCCGCCCGATTGGCTCCGACTCCTGTCGAGCCACCACAGATGACGTCGGGCCTTTGATTTCCATCCAGCAAAAGGTTGTTAGCCATGTAGATCGACAACGGCTGCCCGGACTGCTGGGTCACGAGTGTCGAGAGCGACCATCCGCCGATGGCGGCGTCGAAGAAGCGGTTCATGTCCCCGCCAATCCAGCGATCGCGGCCGATGGGGAGGTCAAGCACCACGGCTGCCGCCAGGCGCTGCGGAGTATCGTTGGCGCCGATGCTGTACTCGGCTCGGAGGTTATCCAATTGCTGGGGATTGCCGTTGTTCAGCGTTCCCACGAACGCGTTGGCTCCGGTGGAAGAATTGTCCGTCATTTTCGAAACCGTGTAACTGCCTTCAAAGCTCACGTAGTGAGACATGCGCTTTTGAAAGCGAATCTGCATTGAGTTGTACCAGGAGTTCGCAACCAGCCGCGGCAGCCCCTCGAAATCTCCGTCAAATTGCGGGTAAGGGCGAAGCAGGTTCGCTAGCGGAAGCGTGGCATTGCCGTATTGCGAGTCGGGCTCGTTGAAAATCGCCGGGCCCGCGTTGTAAAGGCACGGCTGGCCTCCCGTTCCACCGAACAGCGAACAGAAGGGATTCGTAACCGGGGTGGCGAGCGAATCGGAAGGTGCACCGGTCCCGCCGATGGCTAGGAAGTTCGGGTCCTTGATGAGCTTGGCTAACAGGGCCGAGGAAATGAAATCCCGGTTCCTGGTGCTCGAATATCCCCCGAACGGGAGATGGTTGCTTCGGTTCGCCGAGTAATCCACGGCCACCACGATCTTACCGGGCAACAGATGCTGCACGCCCAGGTTCCACTGGTAGATGTCCGCATTCTGGGCTTCTGTCGTTCCCAGGTCGTTGCCATTGGCATAGCCCCACTCCGCCAACTTGCCATAGATCTGGTTCTGCGGGCCGGTCAAACCGCTCGGAAAAGGATTGGCCAGCGTAGCTGCGCGAGTATTGAAATTGTCCAGAGTGAAAAACATGGTGGCACTCTTGCGAAACGCCGTCCCCGGATACTGGAAGTTGGTGGCCACGCTCATTCCGTAGTAAACGCCAGCCCCTCCGCGAACCACAGTGTTCTGGCCTAGGCGGTAGGCAAACCCCAATCTGGGCCCCCAATTGTTGCGATCCACCGGAACATGTCTCATGCCGGCGGTGTTGGGAAAAAGCGTGGTGCCAATCAGTTCTTTCGGTCCCAGCCCTAGTGCCTGCAAAGTCGGATCACCGCCGCTCAGGTCGATCTTCATACCACTGTTAGCGCTGAAATCACTGAACTGAATGCGATTGAAGCGCTCCGTATACGGCGTGCTCCACTCGTAGCGCAGACCTAAGTTCAGAGTAAGCTTTTCGTTCACCTTCCAGTCATCCTGGAAATAAAACCCCGTCTCTACGGATTTGTTGGCAACCGCTGGGTAGATGTTGATGACGCTGCTGTTATCCGGGAAACCGAATAAAAGGCTGGCAAACGGATTTCCCTGGGTGCCGTTTTCGGCGCCGCTGTTCGGGGTGTCAGAAGTGACATCGTCGGTAAAGTTGAACAGTCCGGTGGGGTTGGGAGGCTGGAAGAAGTTGTTAAAGAAAATCCGCTGTTCGCCGCCGAGCTTGAATACGTGCGATCCCTTGGCAATCATCAGCTGCGAGGAATAGCTATACAGCGTATGCGCAAAAGTCGTATTCACACAACATTGGTCAAAGAGATTCGTCCACGGCTGAGCGCCCGACATCTGAATGGTCGGCATGCGGTCAATCCCGGAATTGGCGGCGAGAACGGATGGGAATCCAACGCTGGTCAGGCTGGGATAATTTTCGATCTCGTTTTCACTTACCCGGTCCACCGCAAAGTGATTGGTCCAGACCAGGTGAGGGTTGATGGTCCAGGCATATTCCAGAGAAGCGTTTTGCGCCGTGACCGGATCGCTTGCGATTCCATCGTTAAAAGCGCCGTCGCCCAAAATGGTGGGGGTGGAAAAGCGGCTATGGAGGCGGCTGTACCGCACGCTTAGCCGGTGGCGATCCGTGAACTGATTGTCGACCTTGATGTCGAACTGGTAGTCCGGACCCGTCGACAAGGTGCTCAAGCGGAAGTTGTTGAATTCCCCGGGAAGATTTGGTTTCGGATAAAGATTGATGACCGCTTGCCCAACTGGGTCGATCTCGCCTTGCGGAATCACGTTCAGGGTTCCCCCCGGCTGGGAACCGACTTGCGGCCTGAGGGAACAGTTAGGCTGGCAGATGATGGGATCATAGATATTATTCAAGGTGCCGCGGAAATCCCCGGTCCTCTCCGCCAGGGTGGGCACGCTGGCGACAATGTTGAGCGCTTCATCGTCGCGCACTCTCTCGATATCACCGAAGAAGAACGTCTTGTTTCGCCGCAGCGGCCCGCCCAGCGAGAATCCATACTGATCGCGCTTGTGGTCGGGTTTGGCTCCAACCGACGCAGGGTTAAAAAAATCCCGGGCATCGGTACCGGCGCGTTGTCCAAACCACCACGCGCTGCCGTGGAAATTGTTCGTGCCGCTCTTCAGTGCCATATTCACAACGGTTCCGCCGTTGTTTCCGAACTCCGCGGAGAAGCTGTTGTTCTGTACCTTGAACTCCTGGACAACCTCCACCGACGGCTCGTAATAAACGTTGCTGGTGGCGCCTTCCCCCTGCTCCGGAGCGCTGATCAGCGCACCATCAATCCGCACTTCGGCGGTAGCGTTCCGCTGACCGTTGGAGACGAAGTTTGTGCCTGCGGGATAGTTATCTGTGGTTCCGGACCCGGCCGTCTCGGTGACTCCACCGGAAAGAAAGGCGAGGCCGAAGAAATTCCGGTTGGGAAGCGGAATGTCCTTGATGGTTTGATTGGTGACTTCGGTCCCGAGCGTTGGGCTCTCCGTATCCAGCAGTGGAGCGGAGGTGTTGACATCGACGGTCGTGGTGACCGTACCTGGATTAAGAGTGAAATTGACGCTGGTTTGCTGGTCTACCGCCAGCACTACTCCCGTTCGTTCCTCCGTACGAAATCCCTGCAACTCGACTTTGAGCGAATAGGTGGAGGGCCGAAGTCCAGTGAAGAGGTATTCGCCCTTTTCATTGGTACGGCTGGAGCTTGAGATATTGGTACCAGCTTCCGTGATGGTGACCTTGGCATCGCGGACAACGGCGCCGCGAGAGTCGGCGACAATGCCTCTGACCTGCGCCCGATAGCTTCCCTGAGCGAGGAGCAGCGGAATGGTGAACAGAAAAACAGAAGCGACAAAAAGAACACGAGAGATTTTCGGAATGCTAATCATAGAAGCCTCTTCCATACTTCGACTTGTGAGCTCCTAACGCTGATGACGGTTGCTCCCGAATTCACGGTTCCCACCAGAAGACTGCCCCTCTTTGAATGGGCGGCAAACGGAACGTCAACGTATCCCGCTGAGCCACTCCCTCGACCCTCGACATTTCCCCGAGAAAGGGAACAAAGAATCCATGGCCTTCCCTTGCGCCCTCTATCCTTACCTGCACTCCGGTTTGAGGCGTCGGCACGGGATCCGCATTCCCACGTAAGCCGGTGAAATTCGCCAAGAATACATGCGGCTTCCCGTCCACGTTCGCGATCGATGTCGCCACCGAAGCGCTCGCAACGATCTGGATTTTTTGTGCCGATCTCAGTCCATCCATAAATAGCTTTTCGTCGCTTGGCGTCGCCGAATCGAAGTTCTTCTGCAATTTGCCGTAATACTCCGCGCCGGGACGCTGGCGGAAACGCACAATATTCGAGCCCGCGCCGAGCTCGGTTGCGTCTTCCCCCGTAATAACCAGCCTTCGGCCACCGTCCGCGTATTTCCGCAGCAAAGATCGCTCGTTGCCGTCAAGAACGCGGGCGTCAGGAAGTACCAGGGTCTTGCCTGCGAACAATGGCAAGGTTCTTGGAGTCACTACTTGGAATTCGAGATGCCCTTGCATTAGCAAAATCAAAACGCCGCGATATGACTTTATGAACTCATCGGCATAGTAATCACGAGTCTTGGGAGAAAAATACACGCCGACGGGGGAGATGGGAACTCGCGGATCATACAGTGTCTTCTCGTTGGACTTGATCCACGCGAAGATTTCTCGCCGGGTTGGATAGTCATTCGATCCGGCCATCGAATGGCCCGGAGCGTCCCAGAAATTCGCGTTGGCCATTACTTCGGACATGGCCAGGTTTTTCATGGCCTCAGGAATACTGACATCCTTTTGCCCGTCCCATGAATAATTCAAAATCCAGGTTGGCTTGCCTTCTGCAAAGGCACGAAAAGAATGCATTCCAACCTGGTAATTGAACCAGTCGAGCGGGTTTCGAGATGCCGCCATATGACCGCCTTCGCCGAACTCGTATTCGTGCGCAACGGCGTCGACGACGGGATAGAGACTGTACACGTCGGCTCCCACGCGCACTGCGGCTTCTTCAATTCCCGGATAGATTTCAGGAATAATCCTGATTTTCGGATTCACCGCTTTCGCATTTATCCCAATTTCGTGCAGGAAGTCTGTGAACGTCTGCAGGCGAAAATCTACCCACTTGCGGAAGTTGGGATCGGAGAAGTCTCCGAGCTTCAAGTCCTTCTTTGCATTCAAGCCGGTCTGCTTCCGAAACGCCTCGACGGTATAGTCATCGAAACTGGCCCAAGTGTTTTCCCATCCCTCGAAGTGGGTCATCCAGTAGGGAATATCGACATAAATGCCGTCGATTCCGGTAGCGGCAATCTGCCGGATGCGCTCCATATAGATCTTTCGCCACTCGGGAGCGTAGGGACTTACCCAGACGTCTTCATCCCCCTTCTTGATCCAGAATGCCTTTCCCCCACCAAAAATCGCCGGCTCTCCCGTGATTTTCCGTTGCAACCAATCAGGGTGGTCTTTGGCCATGGAGTGCGGCGTGTCCCGAGCATTCGCGGTAATGCACTCGGTCCCGGCGACGTAAACGAAGGCGTAGTTGTCTGTCGCGTGAGCCTTCTCCGCGACTTCATGAATGGCGTTCAGCTTGGCCTCAGGGCGGAGGAAGCTTTCATATCGCCCTTCAATGTCGTTATCCACCTCAATACCGAAGACCCCGTCACGCCCGGCGTTCTGGACAATCTGATCCGCGTTGTCGCTCCTCAGCCCGTACGCGGCGATGCGAACATAGTGCGTCCAAGGCACCTCCGAGGTTTGTGAGAATATCTCCGGAATCGAGAAGAGCAAGACCAGCAGCGAACAAAGCGCACCCCCCTTTTTGGGACAAGCAATCCCGGCCTGCCGGGAGGCAGCCTTAGTTCCTGATCGTATCATTTCGTTCGTTATCGTTTATGTTCGATTGGCTGCGCATTTGTCAAGCAAGAAAGTGAACGCCGCAAAAGCAAACCTGTGAAATTCTGTTGGTTTGGGCAATCGAGCGTGCCGAATCCGATCCAACTTGAGGCCGCTCGACCGAGCGCCTTCGATTGTGCCGGCGGACTACTTCCAGACTCAGCGCAAGCGAGCTAAATGAATGTTTTTAGCTATTTGCAGACGCTTGCAAGATTGCGGGCCCCTCGAGTGGAGCCATGCCGAAGGAGCCGCGAATAGGTTTCCGCTGCTGGAGAACCAGGGATTCGAAGCTTTCGCCGCACCCTGATTGGCGGGATTCGTATGGGTTCGATTATTTGCGAACGATTACTTTTACTTTCTTGCGGTTTGTTTTGTCCAGCTGGATCCGGCCGGGCGCTCCGGTCGCCGGATTTCCGAAGGCGCGAATCGGGTGTCGACTTTCCCACGCACCGAAATCGCGAACTGCTTCTCCGAACGCATGCCGTCAATGTCCTCCACCGATAAGCGCACGTTGAAGCTGCCCGAATGCGTGTAGGCGTGTTGGACGCTTGAGCCCTCATCGCTTGCCCCGTCCCCGAAATCCCATTGCTGCGACACTACAGGGGCGCCGTCTCCATCCGCGTGAGCACTGAAGACGACGATTTTTCCAACTTCGGCTTCATTTGGCGCTATGGGGGTGACGGAAGGTTCAGGGTTTCGAGCCGCCATGTCCTCAATCTTGAGAACCCGCACCGAGTGCGGCGGCAGTTGCATCGCAATCTCGTCGGTATTGGTCGAGCTGGTTTCGTTCGGATGGAGGACATTGGAGACGCGATTAGGTCCGGCAACCTCGAGACCGAGTGCCGACAACCGGAGGTCATGGTGCCGTTCGTGATCCGTCCAATTGAAAACCGTCAGTATGCTGGTTCGTTTGCTCTCGCGCAGCAGAAAGATGCTCGGAATTTCATCTTCCGCGGCGTAGCTCATCAAGTCCACAGGGGTCGAAGCATGGCCATAATGAGCCAGGTTGATCAGATCGCGATTCTCGACCAGCGCCATACGCTCCTTGGCGAGAAATAACGTGGGGAGATCGTCCCCAATCTCGAACATGCCCCCGGAGACGGCTGACAACGCAATGGACACCTCGGCCTCGTTCAACGTCAGTGGCCGTTTGCCGCCATGCCATTCCTGTTCGTCGACGATCTGCTTGGAAACCGAAAAAGCGTCAGGATCCCCGATAAAAAAATTGCGGTTCATGTAGTAGCGGGCGGCTACGCCGGTAGCCGCATCCCGGCTGGCTTCGAAGGTGTGGCCGGTATCCTGCGAGATGCGGCCGGCGTCGACGATTCCCACCGGATTCAGCATCGGGCTGCCGTCTTTATCGAGAAGGACATCTTGGCCGACCGCATCACGAATGATCTCGAGTCCTATGCGCTGCGCCTCGAGGGCTGTGGTGTTCGGGCGATAGTACTTGCCTTCGATCGCGGAGTCGTCCATGAAGTCCAGTTTGATGTAGCCGATGCCCCAGTCCCCGGCTAAGGTGCCGTAGGTCTGCCGCAAATACTGTTGTGCACCCGGGTTTGTGGAATCGAGGATGTAGAGCGCATCGAGCTTCTTCCCGGCATCAGGATTATCGATCACAAATCCCGCGTGAATCGGCTTGCCGGCAGCATTCTCGACCAGCCAGTCAGGATGGTTCTGGTACACCCATGATCGCTCCGACACTTCAAAGGGCGCTGTCCAGATGCCCGGCTTTAGCCCTAAGGCGCGGACGTGGTTTTCGAGTGCGCCAACGCCGTGGGGAAATTTCATGGCGTCGGGGGTCGCGTATTCGCCGCGCGCATATTGATAACCCTCGTCGATGTGAAAAAATCTGTAGCCGAACGGCTTGAGCCGCTGAGAAAGAAACTCGGCATTGGTGAGCGCGGTGCCGGCATTGAGTCCGAAGTAGAATGCAGTCCAGCTCCACCAGCCTATCGGTGTCGGCGCGCTTACTCGCGCATGGTGCAGCTGACGAACCAGACTCGCGTACAATTCCAGATCGTGGTGGTAGTCGGAGCCGAGCGCGACCAGGACGCGCTCTGAGGAGAGCGTCCCGCCAGAGGCCACTGGCAAACTCAGTTCGATCCGATCTTCCGGTGGAGATTCACGCAGTGAATTTTCCTCCGCGAGTTCCGTTGTGCCGGTCGAGTCGACTTCGTATGCGCTGATTTTCTTCGATTGCGTATCCACTGTGAGCCGCAGGACGGTCAGAAATTTTTCTGAGCTGAGCGCGCCCAGGAAAAGGCTCTCGCCGCTTTGCTGGTTGTAGATGAGTTGGCTGCCCACGCCGCGATGCATCCCGCGCTCCGCGGAAAAGAGGTCGTGAATCGCCACTGCCGGACGGTCTTCGCTGAAACTGTCGGACAGCACCCGGTCGGATCGATCGGAAGCGCCGAGATTGAGGCGTGGTTCTCCGATGTCGTCCACAACCCGAATCGCCTGGACGGAGATCTCTTTGCTGGTGTGGTTTTCGACTTCCACTCTGATCTCGGCGAATGCGGGACTCGAATGCAAGCGCAGGAAGCAGACCAGGTCGGGACGGCCGGACAGTCCTGTGTTGATCACGGTCAACTGCGAGCCGGTGCCGAATTCGTCGGTGAAGGAAGACAAAGTCGTGCGGTGTTGGGGATAGT
>Ga0126373_10005183_pt1 | contig 10088 bp, 7 predicted proteins | sample PanSoiMetPlot_11_FD_92545 | JGI IMG/M metagenome (GOLD analysis project Ga0126373, IMG submission 92545) | Tropical forest soil microbial communities from Panama - MetaG Plot_11 | ecosystem: Environmental > Terrestrial > Soil > Tropical forest > Bulk soil | place: Panama | collected 2016-02-17 | reverse complement strand
TGCTCACCACGTTCGGCGGCGCAGGTGGACAGCACGCCTGCGCAGTTGCCGACACCCTGGGAATCCGGACCGTGCTGGTGCCGCCGATGGCCGGCGTGCTCTCAGCACTGGGAATCGGGCTGGCCGACACGACGGCGATCCGCGAACAGTCGGTCGAGGCGCGTCTCGAAGCGACCCTGCTCTCTAGGCTGGGCGCGGTCGCGGACGCTCTGGAAGAGGCGGCAGGCGCCGACGTACCCGATGCGACGCGCGTCGTCCGGCGGGCCCACCTCCGCTACGAGGGCACCGACACCGCGATCCCCGTCAATCTCGCCGAGGTCGGCGGCATGACGCTGGCGTTCGAGACGACCTACCGCGAGATGTACTCGTTCCTGATGGACCGTCCTCTCGTCGTAGAGGCCGTTTCGGTAGAGGTGAGCGCGGTTACCGAACCCGTCACGCTCACTGTCGAGAATCGCGGGGGCAAAGCGCCGGGCACCGTCCAGATGTACAGCCAGGCTGTCTGGCGGTCCGCTGCGCTGCGGCACCGGGCCAGCCTGCGCACCGGCGACGAGGTCGCCGGCCCGGCGATCATCGTCGAGGACGGCTCCACGACGGTAGTGGACGACGGCTGGCGGGCGACCATGCGCCCCGGTAACCAGCTGGTGATCGAGCGGGTGGCCCCGCGCGCCGCTGGCGCAGTGACGACTCGGGTCGATCCGGTGCTGCTGGAGATCTTCAACAACGTGTTCATGTCCATCGCCGAGCAGATGGGCGCGGCGTTGGAGTCGACCGCGCAATCCGTCAACATCAAGGAGCGGCTTGACTTCTCCTGCGCGCTGTTCGACCCGGACGGCAACCTGATCGCCAACGCCCCTCACATGCCGGTGCACTTGGGCTCCATGGGGACGAGCGTCAAGGAGGTGATCCGCCGTCGCGCCGGCACGATGCGCCCGGGCGAGGTGTACGCGGTCAACGACCCGTACCACGGTGGCACCCACCTCCCCGACATCACCGTGATCACGCCGGTTTTCGACGACGGGCGGATCCTCTTCTACGTCGCGTCCCGCGGACACCACGCCGAGATCGGCGGGTTAACGCCCGGATCGATGCCGGCGGCCAGCCGTGACGTGCACGAGGAGGGCGTGCTGTTCGACAACTGGCTGCTCGTTTCTGACGGGCGGTTCCGCGAGCCCGAGACCTTTGCTCTGCTTACCCGGGCGCAGCACCCGTCGCGCAACCCGGCGACGAACCTGGCCGACCTGCGCGCGCAGATCGCCGCCAACCAGAGAGGCGTCGCCGAAGTGCGAGCCATGATCGAGCACTTCGGGCTTTCCGTCGTGCAGGCGTACATGCGGCACGTACAGGACAACGCCGAGGAGGCGGTGCGGCGGGTGATCGACGCGCTTGACGAGGGCGCGTACCGCTACGAGATGGACTCAGGCGCCGTGATCGCGGTGCGGGTCAGCGTCGACCGGACGGCCCGCGGCGCCACCATCGACTTCAGCGGGACGTCGCCTCAGCTAGATACCAACTTCAACGCCCCGTCGTCGGTGGCCACAGCAGCTGTGCTGTACGTCTTCCGCACGCTCGTCGCCGACGACATCCCGCTCAACGACGGCTGCCTGCGACCGCTGCGGCTGATCATCCCCGAAGGCTCGATGCTGGCGCCGACCTATCCCGCTGCCGTCGTCGCCGGCAACGTCGAGACCTCGCAGGCGATCGTCGGCGCGCTCTGCGCCGCGCTAGGTGCACAAGCTGAGGGCTCCGGAACGATGAACAACGTGACGTTCGGGAACGAGCGGCACCAGTACTACGAGACCGTCGCGTCCGGGTCGGGCGCCGGCGCGGGTTTCCCCGGCACGGACGTCGTCCAGACGCATATGACCAACTCCCGGCTGACCGACCCCGAAGTGCTCGAGTCGCGGTTCCCCGTACTGGTCGAGAGCTTCGCCGTCCGCCGGGGCAGCGGCGGGTCAGGGCGCTGGCGCGGCGGCGACGGCGCGGTCAGACGCATCCGGTTCCGCGAGCCGATGACGGTGAGCACCCTGTCCGGGCACCGGCGCCGGCCGCCGTACGGTATGGCCGGTGGGGCACCCGGCGCGCTGGGCCGCAACGCGATCGAGCGCGCGGACGGCACGGTCGACGAGCTGCCCGGCAGTGCCTTCGCCGAAGTCGGGCCGGGCGACATCCTGGTCGTCGAGACGCCGGGCGGTGGCGGCTTCGGCCCGCCGACGTAAGGCCACCGTCTTCGCGCCAGCGCTCATCGCCTGGTGGGTTGCAGACTGTCGCCGTGAGCATCTGCATCGGAGTAGTCAGCCCGGGCGCGATGGGCAGTGGCCTGGGACGGGCGTGGCGCCGCGGCGGAGCGCGCGTCGTCGCGACTGTTGCCGGGCGCAGTGCCCGAACCGTCCGGCTCGCGGAGGCCGCCGGGCTGGAACTACTGCCCGACCTCGACGCGGTTGTGGCGGCGGCACAGATCGTGGTGAGCGTCGGTCCGCCGGACCGAGCGGTCGAGATCGCCGGCACCATCGCCGCGAGCGCGCGGCGCGCCGGCGTCACTCCGCTGGTCGCCGACCTGAACGCGATCTCGCCGATGACGGTCTCGCGCATCGCGACTGACGTGCTCGCACCAGCCGGCATCGAACTGGTCGACGGCGCGATCAGTGGGCCGCCGCCGAGCAGTTCCGGCCGCACGATCATCTACCTCGCCGGCCGCTCCGCACGACGCATCGCCGACCTCGACGCTCCGGAGGTGGACCCCCGGGTGGTCGGGGACCGGCCCGGGCAGGCGTCTGCGGTGAAGATGTGTACCGCCTCCGTCTACAAGGGTTTCACCGGCCTGCTCGTGCAGGCGATGCTCACGGCCGACGCGCACGACTGCGTCGACGTCGTCCTGGCCGATCTTGCCGACGTGTATCGCGGCATCGAGGACTGGACCGGCCGGCGACTGGCGATGGCCGCGAGCAAGTCCGGCCGGTGGGTCGGCGAGATGCGCGAGATCGCCGCCACACAGGCGGCAGCCGGAGCGCGGCCGGAGCTGTTCGACGCGATGGCCCGGGTGTGGGAGATGGTCTCCGAGACCGCGTTGGCCCAGCACACGCCTGAGCAGGCGGCCGGTGACCGGTCGCTCGCGGCCGTGCTGGCGGACCTCCGTCCAGAGTGACCCGGCAATCCGAGCCGGCCACCGTCCGGCAGACTGCCTGCTCATGACCGCGCCGCTCTCGAACTATGCGAACGAGATCTACCTGCAGGGCCTCGCCGGGGTGCGTCCGGCGTTCAGCACCGACACATCCGCGCTGGAGCAGTCCGCGCGGGCGGCAATGGAGCCGGGACCGTTCTGGTACGTGGCCGGCGCTGCGAGCTCCGGAGCGACGGCGCGGGCCAACCGCGCGGCGTTCGACAAGTGGCGGCTAGTACCCCGCATGCTGCGCGACGCGACGAACCGCTCCCTCGCCACCACCGTGCTCGGCACCGAGATGCCGGCGCCGGTGCTGCTGGCGCCGATCGGCGTCCAGTCGATCGTGCATCCCGACGGCGAGCTGGCGACGGCCCGGGCCGCCGCTGACCTCGGCGTACCGATGATCATGTCGACAGCGGCCTCGTACTCGATCGACGAGATCGCGGCCGCGAGCGGCGATGGCCCGCGCTGGTTCCAGCTGTACTGGCCGAACGACGACGACGTGTGCGCGAGCATCCTCGGCCGGGCGCGCGCCGCAGGGTTCACCACGCTGGTCGTCACGCTCGACACGTGGCTGCTCGGCTGGCGGCCACACGACCTCGACCAGTCCTACCTGCCTTTCATCCGCGGGACGGGGCTGGCTGTGTACTTCTCTGACCCGGCGTTCCGCGCCGGACTGGCGAAGCCGCCCGAGGACGACCTGCAGTCCGCGGTGCTGCGCTGGTTGCCCGTCGCGATCGGCGTCGACAAGTCGTGGGACCGGTTGCCGTTCCTCCGGTCGCACTGGGACGGCCCCATCGTGCTCAAGGGCGTCCTGCACCCCGACGACGCGCGCCGGGCCGCTGACGCCGGGATGGACGGCATCGTGGTGTCCAACCACGGCGGACGCCAGGTCGACGGAGCCGTCGCAGCACTGGACGCGTTGCCGGGCATCGCAGGGGTGGTCGGCGACCGGCTCACGGTGCTGTTCGACTCCGGCGTGCGTACCGGTCCGGACGTGCTGAAGGCGCTGGCGCTCGGCGCTCGGGCGGTCCTGCTCGGCCGGCCTTACGCGTACGGACTGGCGCTCGGCGGCCAGGACGGTGTGCGTCACGTACTGCGCAGCCTGCTCGCTGACCTCGACCTGACGATGGCGCTGTCCGGCCACCGCAGCCCATCCGAGCTAACCCCGGACTCACTCAGTCGAGCCTGATATCGCATTACGCTGCGGAAATGGGCACCACGCTGGACGAAGCGTACGAACGGTTGCACGCCACAGGGCCGGAATGGGGCGGCAACCTGTCCAACCACGGGCCGATGGCCGCGGAGGTGCTCGCCCGCCGCGGGCACGCCGCCGACGTCCCGCGATGGGTCGACGCGTACCTGCGCCGCCTCGACGAGCTGCCGGCGGCGCGTGAAGCGATCACGGATGCGACCTGGCAGCGCGCGCTCGGCGACGGCACGCGTATCGGCGACTGGACGGCTTACCTTGCCCGCCAGGTCGCCGACCACCCGTGGCGCGACGTGCTCGTCACCTGGTGGCCGCGCCTGTTGCCGGGTATCGCCGCCGGGGCTACGCATGGTGTGATCCGCGCCGGGCACGCCGTCCGCACGCTGAGTTCGGGCGACGAGTCGGACGCCGCCGTGGCTGAGCTCGGCTATGCCCTCGGGTACTGGGCGGCCCGGTCGACGACGGTGCCGGGCGTGTGTGAACCGGACGGCCGACTCGACCCCGGAACCGCGCTCGCCGGTGTCCCGCACCTGGCCGACCAGAGCGGGCCCATCGCGGGCCGGCTCGCCCGCCTCGGCGAACTCGCCGGCTGGCCGGAGTCGGTCGCGGCGCTCTCCGGCGTCGCGGACGCCGCTGCCGCCCAGGCCCGGGTGCTCGATCTGGTCGATGCCGCCACGCTGCGCTACCTGAGCTACGGCTACGGCAGCCCGGTGCTGCTCGTGCACACCGCCACTGCCCCGAACGCGGTGCTGCACGTGCTGCCGATGCTGCCCAGCGAGATGTGGGCGCCCAGCCTCGGCGCCGTGTGGGCGGCGAGCGCGGCAATCACGGCGGGCTATGCGCCCGCGGCTGCGCGCGATGTGCGTACACCCGCACCGGCCAGCCCGCACGACGCCGTCGAGCAAGCCGTCGCACACGGGGACGAGCATGTGATCAAGTTCACGGACACCGCCGTCGAGGTGTACGAGCGCACCGGCAACCCCGACGCCCTCGCCGCGGCTGCGCATGCACGTGAACTCATCCGCTAGCTTTGCGCCATCGAGTGCGGGAAGAGCGCGGGAACCGCACGCTCAGGCAGTCCACAACGTGCGCACAGACACGGGCTAGTTCGGCGGTGCCCACTGGATGGGAGGAACACGAACCCGTGGGAGTTGAGAGCGATGGATCAGACGCCGCCCGAGGGCCAGTACCAGCCGCCGTGGCCCAATCAGTACTGGTACCCGTACCCATACCCGCAGCCGGAACCGCCGCGACGGCCGCGCCGCGCGGCACTGGTCGCGGCGGGTGTCGGCGTGACGGCGGTGGCCGTAGCCGTCGGGCTCGGCATCAGCGCCGCAACCAGCGGCAGCAGCGTGGTCTCCGGTCAGGGCAGCGCATCGCAGTCGAGTCCGCCGTCGGCCGCTAACACCTCCACCGGCAGCGCCACCGCGGCGCAGCAGGTCGGCATCGTCGACATCGACACGGTGCTGCAATACCAAGGAGCTGAGGCCGCCGGAACCGGCATGATCCTCACCTCTTCCGGCGAAGTGCTCACAAACAACCATGTGATCGACGGGGCGACGAGCATCAAGGTCACCGTCGTGAGCACCGGAGCTTCGTACACCGCCAAGGTGGTCGGCACCGACCCGTCCGACGACGTCGCGGTGCTGCAGCTACAGGGCGCTTCTGGATTGCAGACCGCGAAGATCGGCAACTCGGCGGGCGTGAACGTCGGCGATGCGGTCACCGCAGTGGGCAATGCGGGCGGCGTCGGCGGCACGCCGAGCGCAGCCAAGGGCAGCGTTGTCGCGCTCAACCAGACGCTGACCGCCAGCAATGAGAACGGCAGCAACGCGGAGACGCTCACCGGCATGATCGAGATCAACGCAGCGGTTGTCGCCGGCGATTCGGGCGGCCCGCTCTACGACTCGCACGACGACGTCGTCGGCATGGACACCGCGGCGTCGAGCCAGTTCGGCTACGGCGGCGGGCAGACCGTGGCGTATGCCATTCCGATCAGCAAGGCGCTGAGCATCGCCGACAAGATCGAGTCCGGGCAGGCCTCGAGCACGATCCACATCGGCAACCCGGCGTTCCTCGGGGTGTCGCTCGAGGATTCCCAGAGCGGTCCGGTCGTTGCATCCGTCGGCAACGGCACGCCGGCAGCCTCGGCGGGCCTCCAGGCCGGCGACGTCATCACCTCCGTCGACGGTAAGTCCGTCTCGTCCGCACAAGACCTTGCGACGACTATCGCCGGCCACCACCCTGGCGACAAGATCACGCTCAGCTGGACCGACAGCTCCGGCCAGTCGCACACCGCGACCATCACGCTGGCGACCGGCCCAGCCGACTGACCGGGCAGCCGCACGCGCCGCAGTGACGAGTCCTCTCCCGGTGAAGCGGGGGAGGACTCGTCTGCGCCGGGTTACCGTGAAGAATGCTCAGCGTCCGTCGGTGGGCTGTCGTGGTCGGCGGTGTCGCCGTCCTCGCTGCGCTACCCGCGGCGATGGGCGTGCTGCCGATCCACCAGAGCGCCATCGGCGCAGACCAGCTGCTCGCCCGGATCCGTGCCTCGGCTGCCACGCCGTACCAGGGATATGCCGAGTCGACCGGCGGGCTGGCGTTGCCGGTGACCCAGCAATTCAAGGACGTTGCCGACCTCTTCGGCGAGACGACCCAGCTGCGGGCCTGGTACAGCGGTCCCCATGATTGGCGCGTCGACACCATCACCGTCGCCGGTGAGTCGGACGTGGACGCCGGCCCGGACGGCACCTGGACCTGGGACTATGAGAGCAACCGCGCCACCTGGACCGGCGGGGTCAGCCCGCCCGACGCACGGCTGCCTGTCGCGGCCGATCTGCTGCCGACCAACCTCGGTCGGCGGCTGCTCAGCGAGGCGACCGCGGGCCAAGTGACTCGTCTGCCCGCAAAGCGCATCGCGGGACGCAGCGCTCCGGGCCTGCTGCTCGTCCCGCACGAGCCGGGCTCGACGATAGACCGCGTCGACGTGTGGGCCGACGAGCGCACCGGGCTGCCGTTGCGCGTCGACATCCACGGCTCGGGCACGATCGTGCTGAGCACCCGGTTCCTCGACTTCTCGACAGACCGTCCGTCCCGGTCGGACACCGTCTTCGTGCCGCCTGCGACGGCACAGGTTCAGACTCGCGACGAGCCGGACATCGCGGCCGAGATCGATAAGTTTTCCGGCGACAGGGTGCCGCCGTCGCTGGCCGGGCTGCCGCGCAACCCGGCGCTGCCCGGTTTCGGGGCAATCGGCGTGTACGGCTCGGGGGTCACCGAGCTCGTGGCGGTGCCGCTGCCGGACGGCGTCGCGTTCTCGCTGTACCGCCAGCTCGAGGACGCCGCCCAGACGGGCAAGTACGGCCTGACGCTCTCGGTCGGGCCGCTGGGCTTGCTGCTGACGAGTTTCAACGTGTCCGGCGGCGCTTGGCTGCTGACCGGCACCGTGACGCCCGCACTGCTCAGCCGGGCAGCGAGCGACCTGGCGCCGAGATGATCACGACACGGGGTCTCACGAAACGGTTCGGCTCCGTGCTGGCGGTCGATGGCGTCGACCTGGACGTCCGGCCCGGCGACATATACGGGTTCCTCGGCGCGAACGGATCGGGCAAGACGACCACGGTCCGGTTGCTGCTCGGGCTGGTGCTTGCCACGTCCGGCGAGATCGAGATATTCAGCGAGCGGATGCCGAAGGCGGGCCGCCGGGTGCTGCCGCGCATTGGTGCGCTCGTCGAGGGGCCTGCCGCGTACGGGCACCTGTCCGGCACGGCCAACCTGATGCTGTACGACGCGTCCGCGCCGGGCCGGTCGCGCCGTACCCGGGCGGCCCGCGTCGACGCGGTGCTCCATACGGTCGGGCTGGGTGACGTGGGCCGGCGCCCGGTGAAGGCGTACTCGCTCGGCATGCGCCAGCGGCTGGGCCTGGCAGCTGCGTTGCTCGCAGAGGCCGAACTCCTCGTGCTGGACGAGCCCACTAACGGCCTCGACCCGCAGGGCATCCGCGAGATCCGTGAGCTGATCCTGCGGCTTTCCCAAGACGGCGCCACGATCTTCCTGTCCAGTCACCTGCTGGCCGAGGTGGAGCAGATGTGCACCAGGGTCGGCGTCCTCGACCGCGGGCGGCTCGTGCTGCAGGACCAACTGGACGCGCTGCGCCGGCCGACCGGCCGCATCGTCGTCCGCACTCCCGACGCCACGCGCGCAGTCGCGCTCCTGGACGGGCACGTCGAGCTGCGGGACGGCGATCGGCTGGTCGTACGAGGCAGCGACCCGGCAAGCCTCAACGCCCGACTGGTAGCCGCGGGGTTGCGGGTTACGGAGCTTGCTCTCGAGCGGCGCACCCTCGAAGACGTCATCCTCGAAGTGACAAGCCCGGAGGCAGCGCGGTGATCGCGATCGAGCCAGCTCCCCCGATTGCGCAAGATTCGCTCGCGTCAGACGAGGAAATCTTGCGCGATCGCGGGGCTGGTCCGGCGGTGCGGCGATGATCCGGATCGAGCTGCGCAAGTTGTTCCGGCGCCCGCGCACGTGGCTGACCATCGCCCTGCTGGACCTGCTGCCGACAGTCGTCGCGATCCTGCTCGCCCTCACCCACGTCGGGCCGCGGCCCGGGGAGGGGCCTGCGTTCCTCTCGGCGGTGCTGGCGAACGGGTCGCTGTTCGCGGTCGCGGCGCTGGCGATCGTGCTGCCGTTGTTCCTGCCCGTCGCCGTTGCGGTGATCGCGGGCGACGCCGTCGCCGGCGAGGCGCAGCAGGGCACCCTGCGGTATCTGCTGATCCGTCCGGTCGGGCGGACCCGGCTGCTGGTCGCAAAGCTCATCGCAGCGTTCATGTTCGTCGCGGTTGCCGTGGTGATCGTTTCGGGTACGGGCTACATCGTGGGCAGGCTGCTGCTCGGACACGGCTCGCAGGCGTCGCTGTCGGCGGCGGTGACGAGCGTGTCGGGGAGCTCGCTGACACCAGGGCAGATCGTGTGGCGGACGATCATCACGATCGGCTACGTCGCGTTCTCGATGCTCGGCGTTGCCGCCATGGCGCTGTTCCTCTCGACGCTGACTGACTCGCCGCTGTCGGCGAGCATCGGCGCGCTGGCGTTCCTGATCGGCTCCTCGCTGCTGCTGACCCTGGGCGCCGCTCGCGCACTTATCCCGTATCTGCCGACCAGGTATTGGCTGTCGTTCATCGACCTGTTCCGGGATCCGATCCTGTGGCGCAACGTCGAGCGGGGCGTCGCGCTGCAGGCGGTCTATGTCCTGGTGCTGCTCGGTGCGGCGTGGGCGAACTTCACCACCAAGGACATCAAGAGCTGAGCCGTTGGCAGTCTGCCGGCGCTAATGGCACCGGGGGACCGGCACCGAGCTCGAGAGCGACCATGCTCTCGACGATGCCGTTCGTCGGCAGGTCGCTGTGCTGCACGTGCGCGTCGGCGCAGACGCTCTGCACCGCGATGTTCAGCGCGCCCGCCAGGCGGGCCGAGTCCGGCGGCAGCACGACGTCGTCGTCGGTGGACCAGATCGACACGAACGTCGGCCCGGCCGGCGTCTCGTCGCCCGCGTTGAGCCCGGCGAGCAGCGCACTGTCCGGGGTGAGCTGCCGGCATGCCGTCGGGCAGACGCTCGGCACCAGCGCGCCGAGCGCTGCGAGCTGGGTGCCGTGCTGCGGCGAGCCCAGGGTGACGATCCGGCGGGCAACCGTCGCGCCGCCGTAGTCGCGCACCCAC
>Ga0126373_10005181_pt1 | contig 10089 bp, 14 predicted proteins | sample PanSoiMetPlot_11_FD_92545 | JGI IMG/M metagenome (GOLD analysis project Ga0126373, IMG submission 92545) | Tropical forest soil microbial communities from Panama - MetaG Plot_11 | ecosystem: Environmental > Terrestrial > Soil > Tropical forest > Bulk soil | place: Panama | collected 2016-02-17 | reverse complement strand
TCCGGTCGGCAGCGGCATTGTCTTCACTGGCGATCGAGGAGAACGCTCGATTCGAGGGAACGTCGCGACGACAAGGAAATATGGTCGATGCGTCGTCGCGGGTTCTACCGAACCGTCCCCGTCCTCAGGTCGGGTCGATTGACGGCAACGGTAAGGGCAACGGCTCATCCGACGGGGTCAATCCGTAAGCTGGCGGATCGGTGCAGATGTCCGCTTTCGTCATTTTCCGACGACCTGAGCCGTGTCAGTTCCTTCCCGATAGCGCGTAACCGAGGTGCGTGGCTTCTCGCGCCTCAGTGGTTTTTACACCATAGATCGCCTGACACGCTCATGATCTGACGCCCCTCGATTTCAAAGCGACTGGGCCGCACGAGCCTGTGGAGGTCGGTGGAAAACTAGCAGATAAGCAGTGGAAAACTTGTTGGTTGACGCAAAAATTCGCGTGGCGTGGTATTTATTTGGTCGCCGCGCCGAAGAACGCGGAGCGTGTCGGCTTGTGGATACGGCCCTGTCTTTTAGATCCTTCAGAACGATTTTAAGCAGGGCCGTTTTTCTTAATTCAGGATAGGCGTTTGGTTTCAGACTTTTGCGGCACGGGTCTCGAGCGATAGTCCAAGACTAAAGGCTTTTTGCCGCGTTGCTCCCTCGGTTCTCCTCAACCTCCGGGCGATGTTGGCCGCCCGCGTCCTTCTGCCTGCAAGTTTCTTCAACTCACGAACATCTTTTGCTGTCCAGACTCGCCTTTTCATCGTTCCGCTCCCAATCAGAAAAATGAAGGCTGTACTTCTTGTACTAATAATAAAACTTGATCTCGATCAAATTGCGTATTCGATTTTTACTTCTCGAAACTCGGCTGATCCAACGAACGCGATGTTCCCGCGATGATTTAATCAGGTTTTTTTGCGATGGAGCCGGCAAGGACAAGAGCGTTTCACGAAGGCGCCCGCCAACCCCCTGGCCACCACCCGCCCTCGTTGAGCGAAACTGGCGTCAGGCCGTCTGACTAATTTACGGTCCCAAAAACACTCCAGCTTGGTTGGCAGCGCCCGACTAGTGACGAGAGGATTCCTGCTGATCCCCCAATAGAAAAAAGGTCCGTGCCCGCCCGATGCTCTTGATATCTGTCGTTCCGCGCTCTTCAAAAATGAAGCCACCGTCCGTCATGGCACGGAACGCCTCGCTAACGTGGATACGGTTCGGCACACCATGTGATTCCATACGAGCGGCAACATTCACGGCATCACCCCATACGTCATAGGAGAAGCGCATGTCGCCGATAACTCCGGCCGTTGCGAGTCCACAATGCAGTCCCACGCGTAATTGCAAGCACTGCCCGCCGAGCAGCCGACAGCGCCGAGGGGTGTCCAGCATTGCCAGTGCAAGCCGGCCGATTGCCCTTGCGCCCCCTGGTCCGTCGCCGTCGATGCCTGCCACCGCCATGTAGCAATCACCAATAGTCTTGATCTTGGCAGTGCCGAATCGCTCACACAATGCATCGAAGGCGCACACAAGCTCGTCGAGGTAAGCGACAACTTGATCGGGGGGCAGATCATGCGCTGCTTTTGTAAAACCGACTAAATCCGCAAATAGTATGCTCAGGCATTCGATGCGATCAGCTATACGCTGATCGGGCATCAATTTGAGTCGTGTTGCTATTGACGTCGGCATCATCGTGGTGACCAGCGCCTCAGAACGCGCATATTCATTCTCCAAATTGACTTCGGCACGACGCAACGCCGCCATTGCATAAAAGATGATGACGCAGTTGACAGTGATGGTGTTGATCATCGCCTGATTGGTGAGCATGTCGCGTAGCGCGGTGTCTTGCGGCATGATCAACCCGTCGTGAGGCGCGTAATTCACCGTCACGAGGAGAGCCATTGTGAACAGCACAAAATAAACCGAAAATAGCTTCCAGTTCTGCATTCCCACAAAAAGCAACAGAGCGCCGATCAGTGTGAAATATATTTGAAGATGACTTGCTGTGCCGAGCAGCCAGACGATAGCCAGTGTTCCAAGCAGAACGAGAGTCGCCAGACCTATGGCTGCGGCATTCTCCCCATAACGGTGCAGGTTGGGAATCAAGAGGGCCAAAAAGGCGAACACCCCGTTGAATAGGTGAACTATAACAAGACCACCAGCATCGTGGACCGCATTGACAACCACATGCGCGAGCGTGGTTCCAGCAGCGACAAAAGCACCGATGTTCGTGATCCGTTGTCGCCTCGCTATCTCAGGATCTCCGGTAACTATGCCAATCGACGCAAGACGTTCAAGCCAGCGCGGCATCGACAGGCTATGTTTCGATTCACCACGAAGAAGTTCGCTCAGCCGCGTCATTTCATGACCATACAAAGTCGGTTACATTCAACTTGGGTCTGAATGAACTACGACTTCGCTGAATGGGTTTTGGTCCGATCATATGTTACAGAATGGCTGGTCCCCAGACGACAGTGCCGCTCGGAGGCAGATATGACCGCCGGCACCGATATTTTCGCACTTTATCGTGAATTTACTAACGTCATAGACGGAAGTCCTTGCGGAAAATGCAGGCAGCCTAGTGCGCCGTGGTCGTCTTGCGAGGGCGCACGCTGCCGTTAAGAGGCATCCCAATTATAACGAACATGAGTATTTCTTAGCGGTGGAGGTCGCGTTCAACATCGCAAGCGCAGTGATCGACTTCGAGGCTTGACACCAGCATTGCCGGAAGGCGTTGCCGCTCAATGAGGCAACCGCGACTGCGGAGAGTTTAGAATTTTCGTACGGCAGACTTTCGATTACCGCTCGCATCTGCTGCGCCGACACCCCGATAGCAAGTGGGATTGAGCGAGCACCAAGTCGACCGCTGTGCGACAGGTGGCTAACTAATTGAGGGTTCCTTAATCAAGCCTCGGTAAATGCCAGATCGCCGCTTTCGACGTTGAGTGAGATTTGGCCGCCGGGGGAGTGATGACTTGGTGGGGAGAGCTTTTGGTGATTTGGCTCTTGGCCAGCGTTGTTAGTGCGGCGTTGATGGCATTAAGACCCCAGTAGGCTTTCTAATTCCCACTCAAACAAGAACTTACGTTTGTTGCAGTGCAATGTCGTCCGTTTAACCCAATTCTTTTGTTGACAATAATCAAATTGTTGAAATCGTTGGCGCTGTTAAGTTAAGGCCGGTTCTCGCCCACGAGAGTCCGGCCCCGATCCTCTGTCCCTCATCCCCCAAGATGTGCCCCGACGAGGTCGGGGTCGTCATTTCCCAAAGTAGTTGTGGCGTTCAGTGGGCGCGGACATAATTATCTTTTAGAATTACTCTCGTCAGCGACCGAGCCGAGCCACAGGGAGGAGTATCATGCCGACGTTTCTCTGTTTTTTGAATTGGACTGACCAAGGTGCCAAAAACACAAAAGACGTCGTCAAACGTTATCAAGCCAGTAAGGCAGTGGCGGAGAAATTAGGAGGGCGGTTGCTCAGCGCCTATGTGACGACAGGTGAGTATGACGTTGTCGTCACGGTCGAAATGCCGAACGGCGAGACGATGACGAAGTATGCCATGGCAATTTCCGCTACGGGGAATGCGAGGACCACGACCGTACGTGGCTATTCACCGGAGGAGTTTTCAAAGCTCGCGGCTGAGGCACCCTCGATGTAACCTTTGCGTCGGGCCAATCGCGGTCCCGGATTTGTTGATCCTTTGCCATGGTAGTCTCCTAAATATCGCTGATCAGGTTCAACTCACGAACCTATGCGTTAGTGCCGCGTCACACTCAGATTTTTTTACGAGGTTCCCCAGCTCGGTCGTCGTCGCAAAAGATGCTGGCAGCTTGCGATATTCGCCGCAATCCGCCTCGCCTCATCTGGTGCAGAGCTTATCAAGCTCTAAAAGTATGGACAAAAGTTCTTTGCCTTCACTGGAAGTCAGGTCCACTTGTTCCAATCCCTCTGCCATTTTGAGGTATTCGGGACCGAGTTTGTCGACCAGCGCATTGGCTTGTTTGGTCAGCGCTTCGATGTTGGTATCGTTCTTTTGCTCAGCCGCCTCAACCTGATCGTAGAGCTTTGTTAAGTCGCAATAGGCCTGCGTTTTCGTGTTTAGAACGTACACACTAAATTCAAATCGATTTTGGTCATCGTAATTGACGCAAACAATCGCCACGTTTGATGAAAAACTAGCGACAATTTTAATCAAAAACATTCAATCGCAATTCGCGCATAGACGCGCGTTAACTACAAACAATCAGACGAATGGCATTCATCGAACCGCATTCGATAAAAAGCGCGGGTTACGACAGCCACCAGTTTGGTCGGACTTTGCTCATGAAGACCGAGAAGGTAGGTCACCACGAGGCCACGCAGGCTTTAGTGCTTTCTGTGGCGGGGGTAATGGCCATTATGCTGGTGGCGAGTTTGATTTTGCTGATCTTGTATTGAGTACGTCGCTTGCTCAAAGAAGGAAGCCACCAAAGTTGGTTGGCCTTGCTTATTCGCGTCATGCGGAGAACCACCGCGCCTTGTTTACGAACGACGCGGCTCATTAATCCGATCGCAGGATCGCACTCACTGGTTGTCGGTGGTAATACCAAACCCAACAGTCGCTGTGCGACGCGCCTGCTCAGACAGCAAAGCCGCCCGCGTCCCCACGCTTAGCGGCTTTGCCTTCGTCCCCCAGTTCGTGCCGTGTTCTCGGACGGCATTCGTTGGGTTATCGAACCGGCAGTGAAGTGATGCGCCAAACTTCACCTTCGTCCTCAACCTTCCGTTCCAAGGTGGCGGGACGCCTCAGTCCGACGGGTAAGCATAGCGTCTGCGTTCAAGGCCTACAGATGCTTGTGGGGTTTATCCACAACAGGCAGCACATCAGCCGCGCAAAATAATGCCCCGACAGGGGACGTTTGTCGGGGCATCTGATGAGACACCTTTCGGGGACGAAGAAAGGGATCTCAGTGACTAAAACCTTAAGCCCCTGCAGTGCGGATTTCCGTGACAGGCGTCACTTGTTGCACAGAAAAAGTCCGCCTATTGATAACTTGGTAGATGGGTTGCAGGGACATGGCGGATTGGTAGCAGGGTGCAGCACCACGGAAGAGCCTCGCCCAAATATTTGTGTCAAAACACGCCGAGCCGGACAAACTTGGCTCCTGATGAGCGCACGAACTCCTTTATCTTTGAGATGATTAAGCTCGGAGGGGAAAAAGCCGTCTCTTCTGTTACAAACCGGCGCATAGCGCTCAGTAACAAGTCGTCTTCCACTTCGTAGATGGCCACTTCAAGTCTGTAATGCTCATTCACTAGCTCGGTATCTGATATTTGCGGGTCATTACTTAATCGTTCGTGGAGTGCTGTGCGAGCCTGTTCGTAAATTGCATGCCGAGCCTCATCGGCTGTACTCGGCAAGTGAGAAACCGCGCGAGCAATAATAGAGTGATAGTCACCCATTGATGGCCTACCCTCAGAAGGACTGCAAAAGAGGGACGTCTCACTCCGACCGAGTAAGATTAGCGCCCACGCGGGCGCGCTCAAGCCGCAAGCTGTTGATAACTCGTAGGATGGGTTGCCGGGACTCAGCGATCGGGCATCAATGTATTGTAGACCACCAACCGGGACGGGGCGGATCATGGCCAAGCGTAAGAAGCAATCAAAAGCGCAAAAGAGAAAAGCAGCGACAGTACACGGTAAGGCACGCAAGGTAGCCAAGTCTGCGAAAGCGACCAAGCGAACCGCCAAGCCCAAACCCGCACCAGTAAAGAAAGCTGCGCCGAAAGTGAAACAGCCTGTCGCTCCAGTAGTCGAAACCGTCGCTGCTGAGGTGATCGAGCAACCCGTAGCTGTCATGGAAGTCGAAGAGACACGTAAAGCGAGCTGAACGTGCAGAGGTGAGCTACGACGAAAATCCAACGCCTAACGGAAATCGAACGCATAACTAACGGAAAACCACGTTACCTCGACATGGACGAGGCATTCTGTGCCCGAATGCATGCGGCCATAGCAGCTGGGCTGGAAAGTGCGCCGATTGGTGTCATCACCACGCCTGGGATTAAAAAGCCCAAATACGTCTCTGAGCTAACCGCGAGATACCGTCGCCCGCGCAACGAGCGGTGACCAAAAGTCAGCGGAATTGCGCGCCATTCTGTGCGCAGCCATCTTTTCATCATCGGCGCTACGCAATTCTGCCCTGTCTCTAACTTCTGATCGCGGCGTTGGGGATAGGGGGGAGCGACCAGTCGTCGGCCTTGACTTAGGTCGGGTCATCGAGCGTCGCGGACTACGTCGGATTGAACCCGACGTGCAAAGCGGGCGATCTATTTGTGCTCAATGATAACGACGTCGTTGATTTGCTGAAGGCCGCAGTTAAGCGCGAGGGAAATCAATCCGCCTTCGCGAAGAGCCATGGCGTTAATCGCACCGAACTCAATTCGATTTTAAACGGCAGAAGGCGCATTAGTGCCTCTCTTGCAAAAGCCCTTGGGCTTCGCAGGGTGTATGTCGTCGAGGAAGAAGCGAGGAAGCATAGCGAGCGATTAAGTTCGCTCGCGGCTTGTAGGCTGGCCTAGCCGGTTGGGCGCGAGTAGGCGACCGGAGGTGGCTCCACACGTCGCCCTAACTCATCGCGGCGGATTTGGTAAATCCGGCCGAGTACGAAGCCGATCGCCATCGCGACTGCGATTTCGAAAACCATCAAGAACACCAAAATCATCGGCGTGTTCCTTGTGCAGCCCAGAAAGGCCTCGGCCCGTTCTCTGGGAGCGCGGCCGGAGCTTGGGCTTCTGTGCGCGATTAGTGGAGCCCGCCAACGGGACTGGCGGTGCTGACGGCGGTTTGACCGAGCAAGCGCGATCAAGCCTCGCTAGTTTCGGCTCAGCAGTGGCAGCTTGGCGATATTCACCGCAATCCGCCGCGCCTCAGTCGCGCGTGAACAGCTTGGCCGCTGAACCTATCGGCCTATCCTGCCCGTTTTTGCTATTATTGTCCCCGAAGAAGACGGCCTATCTGGGAGTAAGGTAATGGAATGGTTCAAGCGGAAAACATCGATAACGGGATATCAAATTTCTAACTGGATAATTGTTCTGGGCGCGATCTTCATAGTCTTGCTCATCTTTCAAAATTCACACTGAGCGGGGCAGGCGCTCCGGCCTCATACGACGCACGCCTCCAATTCCTCGACGGACCAGGGCGGCGGGAAACGGCGGGGATCATCTAGTAGCCGCCGTTGGGAAGGCCCGTCTTTGGACCTTTCTTACTGCGCGCTGACATGTACATTCTCGGGAAATAGTGCTTTGTCTCGTGGCGACGAGCAGTTCGAGCCGGGATAGGTGTTGCGTTGTCTGACGCTGCCGCGACTGGCGGCCGATCGTTGATATTTCCACCCGGCAATTCGTTGGCGGTGGCACAGAACGGTCCAGCTCCGCCCACCAGCAGCGCGCTGACCATCACCAGACTTTTCAGGGTGGTCATTGATTCCTCCAATGCTAGGGCCGCACGCTTCGCGTCCGTAGGCTTTCAACGAGCATCGTGGGTTCTTGGTTCAGCGGGAGCCGACGTAATAAACCATCGGATCGCCGAATGGCGGCTCCGGCCTTTCTGCCCGGCGGCGCTGTCCGTCGCAACAAAACAGGCATCCAATTTCTTGACTGACCAAGGCGGCGAGAGGCGGCGCTCGCTGACCAAATTTCCGCTGCGCGATTTATTATTGTCTAAAGGGTAATTATCGCGTCAGCGTCTGTTCCTTGAACGCGCTGGCCATGTCCAAATCAGAAAAACACCACCGAAAATAGATTTGGCCTCTCTGACAATTCTCCGTCCATACCGCGCCTGAATTTTTCGCGACCCGTGAAAGTCCATCATCCGGCGGCTCACTTCGACATCCAATTCATCATCAACGACGAGAAGCTCGACGATGTAGGGATACTTTTGCTCGGTTGCGACCGCCTTCCTGCGAAGTGGTTGGCGCACCATATCACGCCCGCCAATGACCAAGATGACCCAATCGGCCTACTTGCGAATTAACACCGGTAGAGGGCGGCCGGAAGCGGCGGTGGGCCATGGGATTAACAAAGCTTAATTTTATATTGCGCTTGCATAAGACTACAATTCTGAATCTCGGGGAGATGGGGATTCACAATGCTTCGATATCCGCTAACGTTCGGCTTGTTTGCGGCAGGCATCCTCTTATCGACCGCTCCATCCGCATGGGCGTTTAGTCAGCAAAACGCTGGATCCAGCGGAGACGGCAACTCGTCATTCACTGATCCAAACGCCCAGATTACGAACAGTTTAGGCGTCCGACCGCTCGATTCGAACGAGCAGTCGATGCAGCTCGGTGTCCAGCAGCAAAGTACATTTGACCCCATTTGGTGGGAGCAATCGTTACACGGCTACGGCCCTTATTATCAGACGCTCCGGCCTGGCAAGTGAGCGCCTCGCGCCGAATTTGCCATGGCTCGCTTTGCCCACAAACTCCATGTCGACAAGCAAAGGATCAACGGCGTGGAGTCGGCCGTGCTGCTCTTCATTATTGTCGGTGGCCTCGCGCTCTGTGTATTAGGCGCAGCAATCTACGATATCGGACGAGCGTTTTCTGTCTGGTAAACATCGCCGCGCAAGAGCGCGGCTCTTTGGGGTGGCGTGTGGCGTTGTGGTCTGGTAGCGACGAGCCGCCGCCATTCGCAAAACCGGTTTTGATTCATTTGTGTAGCCGGGGCCTCACGCGGCCGCGTCGGCGAGGGCCTGTCATCTCCTGCTTTAATGCGCTGCACTGTGCCGGTGCCGACGCCGACCTCGCGCGCGGTGGTGTTCATGCCCTTCCCCCGGCACGCGTTCCCCTGTAGTTCGCACCAACGGCACCCGCGATGAGGCGCGACGGATCGCGACCAACGTGGGCAAAGATGCCGGAGCAGTTGCGGAAGGATTAGCGCGCGGCAAGCGATGCAGGTCGCGAACGAGGCCCACGGGACAAAAGGTGCGGCGCCCTTAACCTGTCAGAAACCGAATCGCCAGCTATCGTGTTGTAGGGCTGCTCCCACACAACATGGCCCACCTGCTGCCCCGGCCTCGGTACGCGCCATGACGTTTATTTCTTGCACCCATTTCTATGAGAGCGCCTGGCCGCTTGATCGAGAATGACGGCCCGCCGCTTCCCGCCGCCGCCTTGGTCCGTCAAGGACATTGGCGCGGCCTTTGTCGTGATTGATAGCGCCGGGCAAAAGCTCAGCTACGTCTATTATGAGAATGCGCCCGGTCGCCGCTCGGCAGCAAAGTTACTTAGCAAAGACGAGGCGCGACGGATCGCGGTGTCGGCGCGTGAATGAGCGCGTGACGTGACAAAACGGTCATGCGCCGTTCGTGCGGCAGCGCATCAATGACGCTGTGATTGTGCCACGGCTTGCTTGAGCAAGTGCCGTGCCTACCGCATTGAAGCCCCGCCGCTTCCCGCCGCCTTTGAACTGTCAGGAAAAGTGCGAGGTCGCGATCAGTAGTCTCCCGGACGCGGTTCTCGTTTGGGTTTCTTTATTTTCCAATCGTCGCGCACGCTTCCAAGAATTGAGGCGAGTGCGAGGACGATCAATCCGACAACGCACAGGCTGAGAGCGACAGTGAAGAACAGGAAAAGAAATGCCATTGTGAAAATTTATTCAATTTCACGAATGCAAACAAGCGCACGATTGGCGAACGAAGTTGAACAGCCCGCACGCCGCTTCCCGCCGCCGTGGACCGTCGAGGAGCAAGAGGCGCGCCCGGCGCTAGTACCGCCAAGAGCTGAAGCGTGGCAACCGCCAATAAGCGTGTGCGAATCGTCCTCGCCAGTGTGGTTCGCGTGAGCGTTGCCGGCTATGTTTTTGCGATTGCTGGCTTTGCACTTCCGGTTGTTGGTCTGCTTCCGTTTGAGTGACCCGCTCATCGCGGCCCGATACTTTGCTGGTCACCGCTGGCGGCAGCGGTGTTTCAACCATGGGCCGATCTTGGGCTGTTTTAGTGGGCTCAGAAGTATCAGCGTTCCGCACTATCGCTTGCGGTGAAATCGAGGATACGGCGGGTTGTGTCTTAGGAGAGCCTACTAGGGACAAAATTACCGCTCCGCTTGCGGTAGCACCTACTGTACACGCGACCAAC
>Ga0126373_10005180_pt1 | contig 10089 bp, 8 predicted proteins | sample PanSoiMetPlot_11_FD_92545 | JGI IMG/M metagenome (GOLD analysis project Ga0126373, IMG submission 92545) | Tropical forest soil microbial communities from Panama - MetaG Plot_11 | ecosystem: Environmental > Terrestrial > Soil > Tropical forest > Bulk soil | place: Panama | collected 2016-02-17 | reverse complement strand
GCGGTGTGGTTGTAGACGACGTCGAGGATCACCTCGATGCCGGCCTCGTGCAGCACCTTCACCATCGACTTGAACTCGGCGACGTGGCCGTGTGGCTCCGCCGAACTCGAGTAGCCGTTATGCGGGGCGAAGAAGCCGATCGTGTTGTAACCCCAGTAGTTCGTCAGGCCCCTCTCCACCAGCTCGTGCTCAGATACCGACTGGTGCACCGGCATGAGCTCGATAGCGGTGATGCCGAGCTTGGTGAGATGGTCGATCACCGGCGGCGACGCCAGACCGGAATAGGTGCCCCGCAACTCAGGCGGGACGTGCGGGTGGCGCATGGTCAGGCCGCGCACGTGCGCCTCGTAGATCACCGTCTGGTGGTACGGCGTCCGGGGCTGCCGGTCGCCGGTCCAGTCGAAATAGGGGTTGATCACTACGTTGCGAGGCATGAACGGAGCGCTGTCGGCGTCGTTTCGCTGCGCCGGATTGCCGAGCTGGTAGGCAAACACCGCCGGATCCCAGCGAACGCTGCCGTCGACAGCCTTGCCATAGGGGTCTAGCAGCAGCTTGGCGGGGTTACAGCGATGACCTTGCTTTGGCTCGTAGGGACCCCAGACTCGGTATGCGTAGCGCTGGCCAGGCCCGACGGACGGCAGGTAGCAGTGCCAGACAAAGCCGTCAACCTCGGTCAGGTCCAGTCGCGTCTCGGTGTCGTCGGCATCGAACAGGCACAACTGCACGCGGTCGGCGACCTCGGAGAAGAGGGCGAAGTTGGTGCCTGACCCATCCCAGGTGGCGCCAAGCGGATACGCAACGCCCGGCCAGATTTGCATCCGCTGACCCTACCCGGTGGTAACAGTAGCGCGGGCCGTTATGGCCGGAAGGTCCAGTCCGTCCGGCAGGCTGCCGAACGGGGTCCCGGGACCTGTGACCGAGCCGGCCGAGCCACCTGCACCGCCTGCGGTGCCGAGGCGGGAACTGCTGAAGGCATCCCAGATCGCTGCCGGGGCATGCCTGGCCAGCAGCGACGCCTGCAGCGTGACAGTGATCTGCCCGGCCAGCTGGCGCGCCTGCCGCTGGCTGTCCGCGCCCAGCGCCGCCTTGAGCAGCTCGCGCAGGCCGGCTGCGGCAGCCGCCGCCCGCCGGTCGCCTCCTGCCAGGTCAATCTCGGCGAGCAGCGCGTCGGCGCAGGCCGGAGTCGTGGTCAGCGCGCGCAGCACGTCAAGGGCCGTGACATTACCCGACCCTTCCCAGATGGAGTTGAGCGGCGAGTCGCGGAGCAGCCGGGGCATCGGCGAGTAGTCCTCGACGTATCCGTTCCCGCCCAGGCATTCCAGGGCTTCGGCGGTGATCACCGGTGTGCGCTTGCAGACCCAGTATTTGGCCGCCGGCAACGCGACGCGGAGCAATGCTGCCTCGGCCGCGTCGCCGCGGGCGGCACGGTCGGCGGCTCCGGCCAGCCGGATCGCCAGTGTCGTCGCAGCCTCCGACTCCACGGTCAGGTCTGCGATGACGCTGGTCATCGCCGGGTGGTCAATCAGCGGGGCACCGAAGGCCTGGCGACGGGCGGCGTAACTGGCCGCGATGACGGCCGCCTGGCGGATGGCCGCGGCGCTGCCGAGCACGCAGTCGAGCCTGGTGGCACTCACCATATTGATAATGGTCCGCACTCCCCGGCCGGGCTCTCCGACCGGCCAGGCCACCGCTGCGTCGTACTCGACTTCGGCGGAGGCGTTCGCGCAGTTGCCGAGCTTGTCCTTAAGCCGCTGAATGTACATGGCGTTCCGGCTGCCATCGGGCAGCACGCGCGGCAGCAGGAAGCAGGTCAGGCCCTCTGGCGCCTGCGCCAGTACCAGGAACAGATCGCACATGGGCGCTGAGCAGAACCACTTGTGTCCGGTCAGCAGATAGCTGCCGTCGCCTGCCGGGACCGCCGTGGTGGTGTTCGCGCGGACGTCTGAGCCACCCTGCTTCTCGGTCATGGCCATCCCGGCTAGCAAGCCGGCCTTGCCTTCCGGCGGACGCAGGCCAGGATCGTAGCTTGCCGAGGCGAGCAGAGGCTCGTAGCGGGCCGCCAGGTCCGGACTGTGTCGCAGCGCGGGCACGCACGCGTAGGTCATGGAGATCGGGCAGCCGTGACCGGCCTCGGCCTGGGCCCAGACGAAGAACTTGGCAGCTCTGGCCACGTGCGTGGCCGGCGTCTTGTCAGCCCACGGAGCAGCGTGCAGGCCGTGACTGACCGCGGTGTTCATAAGCTCATGCCAGGACGGGTGGAAATCGACTTCGTCGATCCGGTAACCGCGGGCGTCATGTGTGCGCAGCACTGGCTTACTGACGTTTGCCAGCCGCGCCAGCTCCTGCGTGGCCGCCGTACCGGCAAGCACGCCGAGCTCATGCAGCTCGCTCTCCGCCCATCCGCAGCCCTCGCGGCGGATCGCGCCGAGCAGCGCGGCATCGTCGGCCACGTCATAGCCAGCCAGTGGCGGTACCTGGTTCAGTACCTCATGCGTGGCGTGCCGCCGGGATTGCGTCACTGCCGCTGCCGCACCTAAGTGTGAATGCCGCACTCGGTCTTGGCGGTCCCTGCCCACCGGCCGCTGCGCGGGTCGGCGCCCTCGGCGACACGGGAGGTGCAGGTATGGCAGCCAATGGACGGGTAACCGTCGTAAACCAGCGGGTTCACCAGGATGTTGTTGGCGGCGATGTAGTCGTCAACCTGCTGCTGGGTCCACTCGACGATCGGATTCACCTTGATCATCTCGCGCCGCGAGTCCCACTGGACCACCCTGGTGTCGTTGCGGGCGTCGGTCTCTTCCCGGCGAACCCCAGTGAACCAGGCGTCGTATGGGCCGAGCGCCTCCTCAAGCGGCACCACCTTGCGGAGGTAGCAGCACAGGTCCGGGTTACGGCTGTAGAGCCGGGGACCAAGTTCTGCGTCCTGCTCCTCGACCGTCGTCGGTGGCGTCACATTGACGACGTTGACCGGGTAGACGGCAGACACCGCGTCCCTGGTACCGATCGTCTCAGCGAAGTGATAGCCGGTGTCGAGGAAGAGCACGTCGATGCCTGGAAAGTGCTTGGACACGAGGTTCACCAGCACGGCATCGGTCATCGACGAGGTAATGCAGATCCGGCGGCCGAACGTGCGCACGGCCCACGCGATTACCTCATCAGCTGGCGCCCCCGCCAGTGTATCGGCGGCCTCGGCGGCTAGCCTCTCCATGTCGCTGGGTTCCTCCTCGCGGCGGTCCATCCAGTCCAGGCAGCTTAGCGGGTTAACCTGTGGCCCGGCTGTAACTCAGGCCCGGAACACACCAGGTATTACTGTCACAGACACACTAGGGCTTATCGCAGATAAGCGCATCCAGTGTCGCCTAAGTCACATCTGCCGCCAAAGCCGTGTCGCTCACTGTTTGCTCCAGCTGGCTAACCATCGCCCAGCCAGAGCTATTCCTTCCCGCTTCGGGCCGGTTCATCCGCGTCCGGGGACAGGCAGCCGCTCATCAGCCCTGCCTCAGCCAGCCCAGCCTGGTCTCAGTCGGCAGCGCGGGCCGCTGATGCTGACAATCGCACCAGGTACCGCGCGGGCACTTCTCGTGCCGCTGTGCCCGGCATTCGGGGCAGACCACCGCGGATCGGAAGCCTCTCAGGCGGCGTTAGCCCGGCGCATGCGGCGCCGCCGCTCAGAGGAGCGCTCGTCCTCGTTGAGACCGCCCCAGGTGCCGTACTTCTCCGGCCTGCTGACCGCGTAGGTGAGGCACTCAGCGCGCACCGGGCATGCGTTGCAGACAGTCTTAGCCTTGCGCTCGCGGATCTCGCGCTCTGGCTGCCGTTCCCCGTCGGGCCCGAAGAAGAGGACGACTTCCTTGCCGCGGCACGCAGCCTCATCCTGCCAGCCCCAGTTCGGCCGTTGCAGAAGGGCGGCTTGGCGACGTACCTCAGACATGAATAGCTCTCCTCAGCCGGCTAACCGTGGTCGTCGCTGGCCACGGTAGGTATGTGCTCACAGTTCCCGTTATCGTCAAAATCGGTTCGTGCAGGTCGGTCAGGCTCACTCGGTCACAACAGCAGGCACTGAGTGCCCAGGCGGTGCATGCTCCGTAATGCAAGCTCGCTTTCGTCCAGCGGACCCCGCGGAGCGCGGTAAGGTGCCCTAGACGAAGAAATCCTTGCGCGGTGTGGCAATTGCCCCGTCGCATGGTGCAACGCGCCGCGCTGGCGTTGTGTTCCCAGCGCGAGTTGCTGTGAGCCCGCGACTTTGGTATGTGTGCCTGCCCGCCAGCGCGGACCGCCGCACAATCATGCCATCGGCAGCTGGATTCGCGCAGCCAGGATCAGTAAATTCTGCCCATAGATCAGGTCACACTAAGTGATCATTAACTGGACAGATCTACTTGTTCGGGCCACCATAGACATCATGTCCGCGTCCGACCCAGCGCCGCTGCCCCGCCTGGGCGAGGTGTTTTTCGACGTCAGGGGCGATTCCAGGAGCATGAGGCTCAGCTGGTATGCCGATACCGGCATCGCAGTGTTCAGCATCTGGCAGGGCGGCAGGTGCACCGGCACGTTCCGGCTGCCGATAGAAGATCTGGCCAGGATGACGGAGATCCTGCAGCGTGGTCCGCAAGGGCGGCGCGCCGGCAGCCGACCTGACAATCGGGCCGGCTATGACCCGGCGGGCCACAACGAGGCTGGCTACGAGTCGGCCAGCTATGACGAAGCGGGCTACGACGAGGACTGGTACAACGAGGACTGGTACGCGGAGGAGCAGGGTAGCCGGGCAGGCGGTCACGGGGCCGATGAGCAGCTCGCCGGCAGTTATCCTGACCGGCCCGGAGCCAATCGGCCATCGGTGGGACACGATTCTGCTGGCTATGACCGGTCGGCCGGCTATGGCGATTCTGCTGGCTATGACCGGTCGGGCGGTTACGGTGATTCCGCTGGCTATGAGCACCAAGCCGGCTATGCCGATTTCCCGCCTGACGTCGGCGCCGCTGACGCTTCCGGTCGCTACGAATTCCCGACCCGTGCGGGCAGGCCCGAGGATGGCAGTTACCTGCCCGCCGCCGCCAGCCATGACGGCGGCCCGGTCACAGACCTGAGCAGGTACGGCGAGCAGCGATTTGTGCCGCCCTATGTGCAGCCCGGCGGTGAGTCATACCCGAATGAAAATCCGCCGCCCGGCCCGGTCCGCCGGCACGGCCCTGGCGGCCCGGCTTATCCGGCCGATAGGTCGGCGGTTTCTGCCGAGCCTGGTCGCTACCCGCTGCACCCGGATTCGGAACTCGGCTATGCGGGCGGTCCTGAGTATCCCCTGGACGCCGATCCCGGTGTTACCGCGCAGTATTCCGGCGGACGGCACAGTGGCCGCAGGGGCCGCTCACCCGCAGCGGACCCGTTCGCGGAACCCGAGCTAGATGCTGCCGGCGAGCACATTTCGGAGCAGGATTACTGGCGCCGGCAGGCGCGCTAACCGCTGGTAGCGGCACCAAGCATTCCGGGTAACGGCTGTATCGGCCAATCCGCGGCCTAAGACGCGCTCGCGGCCGCCAGGGCACAGACTTCGGCGCCCGCGGCCTACGGCGATTTGCCGGCCCCCCGATCGCGTGGAAAGAAACCGGACGTTCGCGTCGTTACATCGGTGATGAGACTGGGAATAGGTTTTCGCGGGGGGAGGGGGATACACAAGTGGCTCAGAAGATCTCTGTCACGTTTGCCTGTGACTACGACTCACGAGAGATTCCAGACGGCGAGCAGCTGACTCGCGCGTTCAGCCTAGATGGCCGGGATTACGAGATCGACCTATGCGAGAAGCACAGTCAGAAGTTTGACGAAGTGCTTAGCAGGTTCGCGGAGAAGGCCAGGAAGGTGACCGGCCGGGTCAGCAAGCCGAAGCGGCGGACTACCGCACATCGGCAGCGCAGCGCCGAGATACGCGCTTGGGCGAAGCAGAGCGGCATGGAAGTCAGTGATCGCGGCCGCATTCCGGCAAGCGTGATCGCGAAGTTCGACGCGAATCACTAGCAGGCAGGCCGGCGCCCGCGAAAGCCCTAGGCGAAACCCCGAGGGGAAAGCGGGGGCCGGGTGCTGCCGGCCCGCATGTGAGCGGCCGGCGGGTCGGTGGCCGGCTAGCGAGGTGTGCTGCCCGGTCCAGGGGGCGTTGTGCCTGGAACGCTCGGTGCCGTCGCATCCGCCGGATTCGTCGGAAGCTCGTCGCGGACGTGCAGGACGGCGGCGGCTAGCGCCTGCGAGTTCGGCAGCAGGACCGGGCCGTTTTCTGACTGAAGCCGGACGTAGGTCAGGCTCACGTCGATGACGATGCCCTCGATCGTTCCGGACAGCGCACCAGCCCGGAACTGGACGTGGTCGCCTACCCGGAACGGCCGGGCGAACAGCAGCACCAGCCCTGCGAAGAGGTTCGCCAGTGACTGCTGAGCGGCGATGCCGAGCAAGACACCGGCGACGGCGCCGCTGACGAGCAGCTGCTTGACGTCTATGTGCGCGATTGCCAGCGAGAACGTGAGCACGGCAAAAATGCCCACCAGGACCAGCACGTACCGGAGCACTCCCGCATGCGCCTGCCCGATGAGCGGCTGTGAGGTCGAGCGGACTAGGCCGGAGAGGCCGACCGCGGCGGCCATGCCGAACACCAGGAACGCGACCGCGCCGCAGATGTAAGCCAGTCGCTGCGCCTCACTGAGGTTGGCTGACTGCAGGTCGCTCCAGCCCTTTACGCCAGAGACCTCGGCGGTGATGGCGCCGGCGATGGCGAGGACGAGCGCGAAGACGGCGCGCCACCGCCTGGCCTTGGCTCGCACCTTCGCCACGGACGTCTCGATTCGACGGCGTTCCTGTAGATCCACGTTTCCACGGTATCCAGGCCCGGCCGGCCAGGGCGCCGCGCCCGCTGTGACCCTGTGCACGTATGAGCCCGGGGGGTGGGCCGCCATCCCCCGGGCTCATACGATGATCTGCCGCCTACATATCGAACAGTGGCTTGCCGACCGGGAGGACGGCCTTGCCCTTGAGTCCGTTGAGCACGCCTGCGGCGGAGGTATACCAGGCCACGAGCGCTGTCAGGATGCCGATGTAGCCGCCGATCTGGATCCAGGTTGAGCTGGTGGGGTCGGGCGGCAGCGCAGGCACGCTGGTGGTGAAGTTACCGAGGAACAGGAAGATCTCGGTCAGCTCCAGGGTGAGGAAGACCAGGAAGACTGCCGTGTTCAGCTGCGTGCTGATGATCAGCAAGTAGCTGTTGATGATCGCGAAGGCCAGCAGGATCCAGCCCAGGTCGCGGTTGATGGAAACCGGGTGAGCGGCGCCGGACGGGGCGATGAAGTGCAGCCACAGGCCGACACCGATCCAGAATCCGCCGTAGGTCGAGAATGCGGTCGCACCGAAGACGTTCTTGTTCCTGAACTCCCACATTCCTGCCAGCAGCTGGATAAGCCCGCCGTAGGCGATGGCGTAGCCCCACCAGTCTCCGCCGGTAGAGGTCTTTGCCCAGCCAGCGTTGATCGCCGAGAGCAGGAACGTCGTCAGCGCGAAGGCGGCGAGCCCGAGTGGTGCGGGATCGGCAATCCCGGAATCCGCGCTGACCGCCGCGGGAGCGACAGTCGCGGCAGAATCTTCTGTGGTGCTCAACTGTTTCCTCCTGAGGGGCTAGCCTGTCGGCCTCGAGCACGCTGCTGGGGCAAGGCAGGCGTGGTGGATGGTTGAAAGGCCGCGTCATCAGGGCATGCAGTGTGAGCGGCCGGGTGAGCGAGCCCGGCAGCGCGACAGTCGCGATCCGCAGGTAATCCCGCGAGCATGGCCAACGCCGACCTTCCTTGGTCTTCACAAATGGCTCAGCAGAACCAGGTGGAAGATCTTTGCCAAGAGCGTAACTCCGGTGGCCCGTTTTAGGGAGACCCCTTTTTTGGCGTTGATAGCTATTTGCCGGAAGTGCCAGGCGGAGCGGCGGCCGGGGCCGGGCTGGCGTAGCGCCTGAGCAGGCCGGACAATCCGGCCCTGGTGGCCAGCACCACGATCCCGTCACCTGGCTGGATCACGTAGCTGGGTGGCGGTGACCAGTCGACGCTGGCGTCACCGCCGCCGGCTGCCGCCGCCCGCCGCAACGCGATGACCCGCAACAGGCCCGGCTGGTGCACCTCGGCCACGACCTGGCCGGCCAGCGCGCTGCCATTGTCGGCCGCCACTTCGGCCATCAATAGAACGTGCCGGCCTACGGCGATCGTTCGCAGTACCTGATGATCCAGCACGGCAGCGGCGAACGCGGGGGCGGCGAGGTACGAAGTCGACCGGGAGACGGTATTTCCGATCGTGCGCTGTACCCGCGCCGCGAGGTCGTCGTCGTACAGGCGGACGACAATCCGGGGCTCGGCGGCTAGCGCCCTGGCGTTGAGCGCGGTCTCGAGGTTGGCGACATCGCTGTCCGTCACCGAGACCAGGGCCTGGCTGTTGCCGATGCCCGCCGCCTGCAACGTCTCTTCGCGTTGCGTCTCGCCGATGACGACCCGGATGCCCAGCCGCTTCGCGACCGGGATGCCCGCCGCCTCCGCGCTCTTGTCGACGCCGACGACGTCGATGCCGAGATCGTGAAGCTGCTCGATGACCCGTGCGCCGACGGTGCCGAGGCCTGCGACGATGACATGCCCGCCAAGCGGCGGCAGGCCCGCCACGGTCGATGCTGGAAGGCGCGCGCTCACAATGGCGGCTGTCACCAGCGGCAGAAAGGCCAGCCCGTCGAAGGTCAGCACGAACTGTGCTACTTCCTCGGCTGGCTTCACGCCTGAGCCGGTAAACGCAGCACCGGCGGCGTCCAGCATGGTCAGGTACAGCGCAGTCAGCACGGAGTGGTGCACGACGAAGGTCAGCAGCGCGAAACCGATGCCCAGGATCGCCGTGAGCGCAGCGAACACCAGGCCCATCGTGGTCGAGAAGAACCTGCGGCCCGCGCGCAGCGGTGCGAGCAGCCTGCGGCGACGTTGCCGCGACAACGGATCGCGCGGTGTGCCGTCAGCGACGGCGAGGACTAGCCGGTCAACCGGGTCAGCAGGCGGAAGCAAGTTCGGTGCGTCAGCATCGCTGCTCGCGGCCAGCCCGCAGATGACCTGGTCAGCCCCGACGTCCTCTCGCCTGGCCACATACATCGTCCGGCTGGCCATCTCGACGTGACTTGGAGCCGGCTCGCCAAGGGCAGCAGCAACCAGCGACGGTGCAGCCATCTGAGCCTCAGAGAGCACCGCGCAGTCGGTGAAGAAACTGCGGATCCGCTCGCCGAGCCCGGTGTTGAAGATAGCGATGACCAGGCGAAGCTCCGGGCTCAGCTCCTGGGCACGCAAAGCTGCGTGCAGGTTGCCGAGATCATCCTGATTGAGGATCGCCAGGCCGCGCGCGGCCGCGAGGTTCGCGGCCAGAAAGGCGTCGGCGTCCAGCTCCGCCCGCTCCAGTACCCGAACCCCTGGCATGGCGGTCATGCGGGCGGCATGCTGGTCTGCAGCGGACGGCACGATCGCGGCCACGGCTAATCCGTAGCGGGCAGTTAGCTCCTCCGCCATCCGCGACGCCAGGGCGTTCGCGCCGCAGAGTATGACATGATCCTCGAGCTCGGTCGGATCGTCGCCGGACTGCGAGGGCACGATCTGAGCATAGTAGGCGGCAAACCCCGATTGCCGTACAGACCGCGCCATAGTTGTGCGCGTGTATGCGGTCTCAGCGAGGTCCGGTGTCAGGGCTCAGCGGCCCGGCTTGCGGGCTGTCTATGCTTGCAGGCCGTCTAAGCGCCCGGCCCAAGGCCGCTGCACGTCAGCCGCCGGGATTCCTGCCACCGATGCCAGCGCCTCGCCATAGATCTCGTCCGGGTCCAGCCGGCGCAGTTCTTCGGCCAGCAGATCCGCGATGTCCCGCCGCTGCAGCGCGACATGCCGGTCCGGCTGCCCTGGCCGGGAGAGCGTCGCCACCCGGCCGTCCGGCCGGCTGACCTTGACGTCACCCGCGGCCGTGTCGAGGCGTACCTCAGTGATGCCCGGGCCTTCGGAGGTCTCCCGGCTGAACGGGACGTGCAGCCGGCAGCTTAGCCAGACAGCCAGCAAGTCGGCGGTC
>Ga0126373_10005179_pt1 | contig 10092 bp, 10 predicted proteins | sample PanSoiMetPlot_11_FD_92545 | JGI IMG/M metagenome (GOLD analysis project Ga0126373, IMG submission 92545) | Tropical forest soil microbial communities from Panama - MetaG Plot_11 | ecosystem: Environmental > Terrestrial > Soil > Tropical forest > Bulk soil | place: Panama | collected 2016-02-17 | reverse complement strand
GTCGATCCCGCCAAGTATGGCCCCGGCTACGGGAATCATCCGGCCAAGAAACCGGCTGAATGAGCGAGCGCATCATCGTAGCAATCCACGACTCGGCGAGGGAAAATGGCGGCAAACGAACAGGTACTCAGATTCGGTATCCCCAAGGGTAGCCTCGAACAGCAGACTCTCGACCTGATGCGCAAGTCCGGATGGCGCATCAACGTCGGCTCGCGTTCATATATCCCAACCGTCGACGACTCTACGCTTAGCTGCCGTATCCTCCGGCCGCAGGAGATGCCCCGCTATATCGCGGACGGCGACCTCGACGCGGGCATCACGGGCAGCGACTGGATCGTCGAGAACGACGTTAAGTTGGTCGAGCTCCACAGCTTCACTTACTCGAAGGTGTCGCTCCAGCCGACGAGGTGGGTGCTATGCGTTCCGAACGCCTCGCCGGTGAAGCGGCTCGAGGACCTCGAAGGTAAGCGCGTGTCGACCGAGATGGTCGCGTTCACGCGGCGCATTTTCGCCGAGCGGAAAGTTAAAGTCGAAGTCGAATTTTCATGGGGCGCGACCGAGGCCAAGGTCGCCGAAGGGATGGTCGACGCCGCCGTCGAAGTAACCGAAACAGGCTCGTCGCTTCGCGCCAACGGGCTGCGCATCGTCGAGGAGCTGCTGACCTCCACGCCCGTGCTCGTTGCAAACCCGACCGCGTGGCAGGACGAATGGAAGCAGAGCAAGATTCGGCAAATCGGCGTGCTGATCCGCGGTGCGCTCGACGCTGAAAGCCGCGTCGGCCTCAAGCTCAACGTCACGCGCGAGAACTTGGAGAAGGTAATCGCCCTGCTGCCATCGCTCACCGCACCGACCATCTCGCAGCTCTACCCCGCGGCTCATCTAAAGGGCAAAGAATGGCTCGCCGTCGAGACGATTATCGCCGAGCACACGGTGCGTGAGTTGTTTCCGAGGCTGCTCGAGGCAGGCGCGGTCGGGATCGTCGAATATCCGCTGAACAAGATCATCGGCTGAGGCCGCGCGGCGCGAGCGATCTTTGTCTGGAGAGTGCTTCGCGATCGGCGAGCTCGGACGCGTTTGCGACCATTTGAGCGGGGCGCCGGCACGTTAACTGGAACGGATCCCTCCGAGGCACCTTTGGTCCGCTCGCCAATTTGTTCAGCAAAAGCTACGCGCGCAGACCTTGAGCACACGTGGGATGCCAGCGAGATCGGAAATCGCCGCCGTCACTTCCAGGCCGGAGCGGGTGAGGATTTGCTCGATCATCGACTGTTGCCCTGCGCCGATCTCCACCAGCACGGTGCCGCCTCGGTTTAGGTGCGCAGAGGCACCCGCCGCGATACGCCGGTAGAACTCGAGGCCGTCGGACTCGTCGGTTAGCGCGATACGCGGTTCGTGCGCGCGAATCTCAGGTTCCAGGGCGGCGACTCCTTCGCGTGCGACGTAGGGCGGATTCGCAGCGATCACATCGAATTGTCCGAGCGCCTCGCCACCTCGCGTGTCGAACACGTCGGCTTCGACGAATCGCACCCGAGCCCCGACGCGATGCCGCACCGCGTTTCGATGTGCGACACGCAGCGCCGCGGACGAAATGTCTACCGCGACAACTTGCGCGCCCGGCGCATTGACTGCAATCGCCATGGCGATCGCGCCCGAACCGGTGCCGAGATCGAGCACGCGCGCGATCGGTTTGTGCCCTACTATCTCCAACGCCTCGTGCACGAGAGCCTCGGTCTCCGGGCGTGGAATCAGGACATCGGGGGTGACGTCGAAATCGAGCGAGAAGAATTCCTTGTGGCCGACGATGTAGGCGAGCGGCTCGCGCGCCGCCCGCCGCGCGACCATCGCGTCAAATCGCGCGAGCGCTGCTTGGTTCGGAGTTACGCCGCCCGCAACGACTTGGGCGCGCGACACGCCCACCGCCTCTACCATCAGCACTTCAGCGTCGAGCTTGGCCGACTCGATTCCCGCGCGCTCGAGGATGCACGCCGCGGCGAAGACTCGGTCCCCTATCCGCCGCATCACGTTATCAGGCGCTCATCGCCTGCGCCTGCTCGGCACTGCTGAGCGTGTCGATGATCGGGTCGAGGTTGCCGTCGAGCACCTGGTCGAGCTGATGAAGCGTGAGGTTCACGCGATGATCGGTGACGCGCGACTGCGGAAAGTTGTAGGTGCGGATACGCTCGGAGCGGTCGCCGGTCCCGACCATCGAGCGGCGTTGTTCGGCAATCTTGGCGTGCTGCTCTTCTTGCGCCTTCTCGAGGAGCCGCGCGCGTAAGATTTTGAGCGCCCGCGCCTTGTTCTTGTGCTGCGATTTCTCGTCGCGGCAGATGATCACCATCCCAGAGGGAATATGCGTGATGCGCACCGCGGAGTCTGTCGTGTTGACGCTCTGGCCGCCGGGGCCGGACGCGCGCATCACGTCGATGCGCAGGTCCTTCTCCTCATTGATATTGACCTCGACGTCCTGCGCCTCGGGCATCACCGCGACTGTCACCGCAGAGGTATGGATACGACCGGCACCTTCGGTCTCGGGTACGCGCTGCACGCGATGCACCCCGCCTTCGAATTTGAAGCGCGAGTATGCGCCGCGGCCGCTGATCGATGCGATCACTTCCTTGATGCCGCCGAGTCCGGTGTCGCTGAGGCTCAGCGCTTCGACCTTCCATCCGTGGCGCTCGGCGTATCGCGAGTACATGCGGAAGAGCTCGCCCGCGAAGAGCGAAGCCTCGGCGCCGCCGGTGCCGGCGCGAATCTCGAGGATGACGTTGCGATCGTCGTTGGGATCGCGGGGTGTGAGCAGTTGCTTGAGCCGCTCTTCGAGCGCGGATTGCCGCTCTTGGAGCGCGGGCAACTCTGCGCGCGCGAGCGCGCGCATGTCGGCGTCGTCGCCCTCGGCGAACGCCTTGTGCTCGGCGATTTCGATCAGCAAGACGCGATAGTCGCGGGCGCACTGGGCGACGTCGGCGAGCTGCGCGCGCTCCTTCGCGAGGCGCGCATACTCGCGCTGATTCCCGGCGGTGGCCGGGTCGGCCAGCTTGCGCTCGATATCAGCGAACCGCTCTTCGATCGCGCCCAGTTTGTCCAGCATCGCTTCCACGTGAACTCGGCAAAGCCCTGAAACGAAAAGCGGCACGGCCATCACCGGCCGGGCCGCGAGTCTTTTCCCCCGCGCACCCGGACGCATCGCGCCACGGGCGGCGGAGGGTGCTATGCTACTTCATGCCGTACTTGCGCTTGAACCGTTCGACGCGGCCTGCGGTATCGACGAGGCGCTGGGTGCCGGTGTAGTACGGATGGCACTTCGAGCAGACTTCGACGTGCAGCTCGCGCGCCGTTGAGCGGGTCTCGAAAGTATTGCCGCAGGCGCAGGTAACTACGCAACGGCGGTAGTCAGGATGGATTCCAGCTTTCATGTTACTACTCGATAGCTCGCCAAAGGTCATCAAGTAAGATTATCACCCGATGGCAATTGGCACAATTGACCGCCCAATTCTGAGGCAATGGGCGGCGGTTTCGGTCGCACTTATATTAACCATCCTTTGCGGGTTGTGCAGGGCTGGCGAGCCGAATCGCGCGACCGGCAGCGATTCCAAGCAGGAGGGCCATAAACCGACCCTTGCACCGGAGCCGCCCGACTACGGCTTCGCCGCGGCGAGTCAAAACCTGCTCACGCCGACAATCGAGCTCGCGCCGCCTGGCCCCGATCGCGCCGCGCGCGCCGAGGAGAGCTTGATCCGGCAGCTAACCTTCCAAAGGAAGATCTCGTTCCACCCGGAATTTTCTCCCGAGCTCGATCGCGTCGTCCAGCGGCTGCCGCCGAGGCAATCGACACTTATCCGTGCCGGCGCGCTTTACTCGCAGGACGACATCCCTTGGCTCAGCCAAAAGGACGGCACGCACGAGATCTGCGTGAGCGGAGCGCCGCGCGGGAAGGACTACTACTATGTGCTCGCGCGGGTATGCACGAGTCCTGAGGAACCGCAGCGATTCTCGGGCGTTTTGGCGTTGAAGCCCGCCGCACCGCCGAGCGACGGCGCAACCCCCGAGAGCGTGAAGGGCGAACTCGGCGGCGCGCTCGTCATGAACACGTACGGGGGTGGCGAATTTATCGATATGCTCTCGGGGTTCATCCGCGAGACGCGCGGCGACCTCGCGCCGCCGTGGGACAAGAAGCCCGGCGAGTTTAACCATCATGATCGCGCGGCGCTCGACCGCTTCGATCGCGACCTACCCCACTTCTCCGAGCGTCTGCAGCACTATGTCGAGTTCCAGAACATCCTCGACGAATTCGATTCTCCTAGCGGACCGTACGTGCTCTTCAACCTCGACGCGGTCGTGAACCTGCACGCGCTCAAGCAGTATCCGCATCTGGCGGAGTTCTACAAGAAGGTCGTGCCGGCGTTCGTCGCCGCGTCCGGCATCTACGACTCAAACGGCAATTTCTGGATGCGAACCGGGTTCGAGCGCGGTCATATCCGTATCGCCTTCATGGTGCGCAACGGGATGCTGACGCCCTTCAACGCCAACTACGAACCCGCTGGCGCGAGCGTCGCGCTCGATCGAGTCCGCCACGGCAGCTACCAGAGCCTCGCGTGGGTGCATATCAAGAGCCTGTCGCTGACTTTCGGGCTGGATAACCTTTCGTTCGAAAGCGCCTACCTCCGCGACGAACATTCGATGAGCCTCATCAATCACATGGATGCGGTCCCGGTGCTGGTCGCGCCGCCTGGCGTCCATCAGGTGATGGATCTTATCGCGGGCGAGTTCATGCGCGTGCTGGCACAGGGCGACGGTGGCCTGCGGACGTCGATCGAATCGAAAAGCATCAGCGGCGGAATGACCGAGTTCAAGGCGGGCATGGTCGGTGACTATCACTACTCGCCCACGCTCGAATTTCTCGCGCGGATCGGCGATGCGATCGCGGACAAGCACAACGATACCGTGCGCAAGGAAGAGCGCGCGCTGGGAGAGGAACTTCTCGACGCTTTCATGGTCGACTACGATAACGCGCGGCCCGCACTGAGCGCTCTGGATCGGGGGACAAACGGGCAATGAGCTGGTATCGAACCGTCGCCACCGGCGCGGCGCTTGCGCTTTTGATATTGATGATCGGCGGATGCGGCGACACCGATGAACCCAAGCCGCTTGCCAATCAGGCGGGCGGTCCGCAGCAGGTGACCGATCTCGACTCGATCTCCAATACGCCGATCGACGCTCTCAAGCTCAATGGCACCGCCCATGCCAGCCTCGCGCCGAATCGCGAGGCCGAGAGCGTGCTGACCGAGGCGCCGAAACTGGTGCATCAGGCCGGGACCGATCACGATCCCGCCGAGGAATCACTGCTCAACGACAAGGCCGCGCAGTATGCCGCCTTCTCGCACGTACTGCTCGATCGACTCTACACGCAGATGCGCGATCTCGAGCGCACCGATCAGTATTCGCAGCTCAAAGTGCCCGAGGACCTCAAACCGGTCATTATCACGGCGGTCATGGACCGCAACGGCGACCTCAATGAACTGATTCTCGAGCAGCATTCGGGCCGCGCCAACGTAGACCGACTCGTGATCGCAGCCTGCAAGAAGGCGCTCTGGTATAGGAATCCTCCGGCGGGCGCGCTATCGGATGACGGCAACTATAAGCTGACGATACACGGCCAGATTGCCAATTTCGCTTCCAAGGACGGCCGTCACTGGCAGTTCAAGACCATAATCGGGCTGGGGATTGGCTAGCAGAGGACTAGCGGCAGAGCGCCGGGGCATCTGCTAGAATCCGCGCGTGCCTTCGATTGACGACTACCTACCGCGGCCGGGTCTCTCGATCCCGATCGTGACCGCGCTCGCCGCCGACGGCAGCGTGCTCGAGGACGAGCAGCGCGCTGTGGTGCGCTACGTGCTGCAGGGCGGCACCGGCGCGGATATCGTCTTCGCGGCGGGCACCAACGGCGAGTGGGACCGGATCGACAATGTACGTCGCCAACTCGTGACGCGAATCGCAGTCGAGGAATGCCGCCGTGCGTCGGAGCGGCTCGCCAAGCGGGTCGAAGCGTGGGCAGGTATCACCGCACATACCCGGCGCGAGGCGCTTGAGAACCTTGAGCATGCGATCGAGATCGAAGCCGACGCCGCGGTGGTCGCGCCGCTGTCGATCCGCGACTCGCATCATCCAACGGAATTCGTTGAACGCGACATCGGCTCGCTCTTCAACCGCATGGGGCGCATGCTCCCCGTCTTCCTTTATGACAACGCCGACATCTCGGCGCCTGGCCACGCGGCGCACCTACACACGCACGACGTCAAAGACATGAGCAAGCTGCCGTATGTGCGCGGCGTCAAGGTGACCGCCAACAAGAGCGTGATCGGCAACTACACACGCGCGGCATCCCATTTCAAATCGAGCCACGAGTTCGCGATCTTCGCCGGTAACGCGCACCTGATTTTCGATTTGTTCAAACCGCCCGAGGGCGTCGCCGATCGCATGCGCCACTATTGGAATCGTTACCTGACGCAGCGCGCGCGCCCATACGGCGTCGTTGCGGGGCCTGCCAATGTGCAGCCGCGAGAATGGCAGCGCGCGTGGCAAGTGTGCCGCTCGGCGGACGGCGAGCTGATGCGTGCCTATGAAACCGCCATCCGCGAGTTCCGCGACGCGTGCTCGTTCAAGCGCGTTCGCAAGTCGGTGCCGCTCACGATCGCGTGTCTCAAAGCGGCGCTCAAAGAACTGGGCGTCCTCTCGAGCGAGGCGGTCGCCAAAGGCACTCCCGATTTCACCGGCGACGAGCGGCGCATCTTCGCCGAACGCTTCGCCGGGGTGCGTGAGCGCGCCGCCGCGACACTCGAATCGGCCTGGGTAAGCGAGCACGACTCGCATCTCGGCCGGTCGCCCGTGCTCAAGACCGCGTAGTCGAAATGGCTGAAGATAAGCTCGACGTCGCCGGATGCGGCAGCATGGTGGTAGACCTCTTCTACCGCACCCCACGTATCATCCAGGCCGACGAGAAAATCCTGCTCCGCGCCCACGGCGCGAGCACCGCGATGGAACGGACCGAGGTCGGCGGCCTGGTGCTGAACCATCTCGGCTGGGCGCGCGTGCTCGGCCTCAGCGCCGGCATCTTCGGCAAGATCGGCGATGATCGAAATGGCGAGTTCTTGCGCGAGGCGATGGATCGATTCGACATCCGTCATAGTCTCACGCTCGACGGCAGCGCCACCGCGTTCGCCACCGTCTTCGTCGATAAGGACGGCAACCGCGCGATTTACATGGCGCGCGGCGCGACCGGCGAGATCGCGCCGGATGAAATCCGCCGTCGCCACGCGAGCTTTGTTCGCCGGGCACAGTTCGTCAGCACCGAGGTCTCGCAGCTCCCGCTTCGGACGGTGCTGGCGATCCTGCTCTTCGCGCGCACGCATTCGATTCCGACGGTGCTCGACCTGGACATCAAGCCGTCGGATGCCGTGGGTGCGCTCGGCACTCGCGCTGAGCTCGAGCGCGCGCTCAAGCTCGCGACGTATCTAAAGCCCGCCAAGTCGGCGTCGCGCGAGCTTATCAAGAACAACGGCCGCGACCCACTGAAGCTCGCGCAGGCGATTCGAGCGAAGTACGGCAATCGGGCGGTTATTATCACCGAGGGCGACAAGGGATGCTCGATCTCCGCCAAGGATGCTGAGCTGCAGGTGCCCGCCTTCAAGGTGCGTCAGGTTGACGCGACCGGCGCCGGCGATGCGTTCCTCGCCGGCGTCATCACCGGACTGCGGCTCGGTCTCACCTGGCCGCAAATCGGAAAGCTTGCCAACGCGGCGGGGGGGATCTGCGTGACGCGCCTCGGCGCGTTTCCGTCAAGCTTCGATCTGCGCGGTGAAATCGTCGAGCTCTACGGCGAAGCGCTGCCGCTCGCGCATCAGCGCCCTACGCGTGCTCCCAGAGCGAAGGACGCGTTCGCGGGGACCGCAGAGGTTGCGGAATTCTTCGAAACCGCACTGTCCGAGCTAGCCACGATGCGCGACGTGCTGAACCTCGACGCCATCACGCGCGCGGTCGAAGTCATTCGTACCGCTCTGGGCCGCGGCGGACGCGTACACGTGACCGGGGTGGGAAAACCCGAACACGTGGCGCGCTACGCCGCGAGCCTGTTCTGCTCGGTCGGTACGCCAGCGACGTTCCTGCATGCGACGGAGACGCTGCACGGCAGCCTCGGCCAGGTGCATCCGCGCGACGTCGTAATCGCGATCTCGAATAGCGGCTCGACCGACGAATTGCTCTCGACGGCGACCGCGGTGAAGGACCAGGGCTCGCAGCTAATCGCGATCACCGGGAGCCGTGACTCTGCCCTCTCACAACTCGCCGACCTCGTCATCCACGCGCCAACCGCCCAGGAAGGCGGCGGCCTCGGGCTTGCGCCGCGCATCAGCGTGCTCGGCCAGGTGTTCGTGCTCGCGGGTATATCGGTCGCGCTGGAGCTCGCGCATGGCCTCACCGTCGAGGAGTACAGCCGATGGCATCGCGCGGGCGCGCTAGGCGAAACCGCCCGCCGCATCGCAAACGGCGAGCAGTCTCCGAAAAAGATCAAGTCAGGTTGACTCTCGCACCAGCGCGGCGAGGCGTTTTGGCGCGGTGCGCTTGTAGCTCCAGGTCACCAACGCGGCGACTTCCTTCCAGTCGATCGGGCCGACGTCGAGCCGCAGTGCCACCCATCCCCGCGGCCCGAGATAGGCCGGGATGTAGAAGTGTTTCGGGTTCGCCGCCGAAAGAGCCGAGTTATCACCAGGCAGCACTCTGCACGTCATCGCGACGATTCCATCGCCATGATGATTGTCGAGGAAGTACGCGAACTTCTTGTCCCGCACCGAGAACGACGCGTGCGGGCCCACGACCTTGCGCGTTGCTTCGGGCAGCGCAAGGCAGATCTCGGTGAGCCGCGCGAGGCGCGCGTCTTCGTTGGCAGATTCCTTCACGGACGACTGCGGCATCGCGGCTACTTGCCGGAAAACTTTGGTGGACGCTTCTGGATGAACGCGCTGATGCCTTCCTTGTAGTCCGCCGTGCGGGAGGCGACGCCTTGCGAAATCGCCTCGTGCCTGAGCACGGCGAAGAGCCCCATGCCTTCCTCGTCGATACGGCGCACGAGGCGCTTCGACTCCATGAACGCTGCCGTCGGACCGCTTGCGACCTGAGCCGCGTGTTTGCGCGTACGGTCGAGCACGGCGTCGGGCGGGAAGCTCTGGTTGACGAGGCCTAACGCGGCCGCCTCGGCGCCGGAGAGCAGCCTGCCCGTATAGATCAGTTCCAACGCGCGATGCGTTGCGAGGCGCGAGACGAAGAACGAATGCCCCCCCGAATCTAGTACCGCGCCGATGCGCGCGAACGGCGAGCCGATTTTGGCATCGTCCGCGATATAGACGACGTCGCACGCGAGCGCGAGCCCAAGCCCAAGGCCGAGGCATGCTCCGTGAACCGAGGCGAAAGTCGGCGCCGGGAAGGTCGCGATGCGGCCAATGACAGGATTGACGACCGTCTCTAGGATCTTTTCGCCGTCCTCCCTGCCCGGGTCCGCCTCCGACAGGTCGCGACCGGCGCAGAATCCGGCGCCTTCGCCACGGAGCAGAAGCGCCCGCACATGCTGCTCCTCGGCGCGATCGAGTGCGACGATAATCTCGCGCACGTCCGCCTCTCGCATCGCGTTCAATTTGTCGGGACGGTTGAGCGCTATCTCAGCCAGCGCGCCTTCGATTGACACGTTAACGCTCATTGTGGCCCTCCGGCGCGGCGATGGGATTCGGACTTAGAAGACCGGGATTATGTCCTCGGCCGAAATGTCGCCGACGTCGACTCCCTCAATATCAAGCTCGGGAATCGCGGGAAACTCGATGCCCCAGCGCTCGACCAGCTTGCGCACGCGCGCGATCGCGAGCTTCCAGTTGTCGGCCTGCTGATCGAAGGTGAGCACGCCGAGCCCGGCCTCGCGCGCGATGCGGAGTAGTTGGCGATGATTGTTTAGGAAGTACGGCGGCAGATCCCAGAACTGCCCCGGCGGCTCCCAGAGCACCATCGAGAGAAAGACGAATCCCGCGCGGAGCTGCTTGGTGACGAAGGAGCGGT
>Ga0126373_10005178_pt1 | contig 10093 bp, 10 predicted proteins | sample PanSoiMetPlot_11_FD_92545 | JGI IMG/M metagenome (GOLD analysis project Ga0126373, IMG submission 92545) | Tropical forest soil microbial communities from Panama - MetaG Plot_11 | ecosystem: Environmental > Terrestrial > Soil > Tropical forest > Bulk soil | place: Panama | collected 2016-02-17 | reverse complement strand
TTGGCCGGGATCCGACGCGGCAAGTGTGCGACCTCGATCGCAGGCCACGCGTACGGCGCTCCACGTAACCGCCCTTTTCACACGTCGGTTTGGCGCTAAGCCTCGGGTGCCCCGGCGCACCTGCTGAGTGGATTATGCAATGGTGCCAGGTGCGGAGCCGAAGGACATACCCTGCAGCGCAGGACCATCCGCACATGCCGGCGGCCGTACGGTGTGATGCGCACGTCCCGCCGGTCAGGGCTCGGCGTCGGGAGGCGGACCCCACGGCGCTGGGAGCAAGCCCAGTCGCTGCAGCCGTCGGCTCTCTGAGTTGTTGCGGTACTGCAACGGAATTTCCTCTAGCGACAAGGCGCAACCATCGCGCCGACGCGCGCTGGTGATGGTGACGAAGGGCCGCGGTCCAGGGCCGGTATCGATCCAGTGCCTTAGTGTCGTTTCGACATCCGCCCAGGGATGACCGACCGTCACGATCACGTCGTCGTAGTCATCCGGCGTCAGCACACGAATCCTCTCGGCTCATTCCTGAGCGCCAGCGTCAGGCAGGGCGAAGGTAGTATCAACATCCTGTCGTGCCGCTGGGCGTAGCCCTGATCGATCTTGCCGATGAGAGCGCGTCGAGCGGTTCTAACGAGTAGAGGCACTCGTACGCTGCGGAGGCACGGGCAGCAGGTCACAGCGGAGTACGTAGTCGCCGTGGCCGTCGTCGTCGGTCCACGCGTTAGTTGCTGGGACGTCGACCCTGCCTCGGAGGCTCTCATTACGAACCCACACGTTGCCGTGGCGCACGAACGGCGCAGTCTCTCGACCGATGGAGCGGATGTTCCAGGTGTAGACCATGGCCGGGTACCGGGGATCGTTCGCCAACTGCTCGAAATAGATGAACGGATCGACTCCCAGGGTGGCTCTCCCGGCGAGCACCTGGCCAACCTCCACGCCATCGGGCGGGGTCGTACCGGAATATGCGAGCAAGCCGAAGTCCAGAACCCAGCCGTGATCACCCACGTGCACAACAGTTGCCGTGATCTGGTAGAGATCCTCAGCGACCTGTATGGCGTGATGCTTCGTTGCATGATTCACGGGCGCCAGTCCCTCGGGGGAGTAGAACTCCAGCGCGAACTCTGCATGGTCACCGACAGCGAATTCGTCATAGTTGCCGTCCTGGATGATCCAGGCGCTGAGGCCGACCGTCCATTCGCGGCTCCCGGGCAGGTCAAGGGACATGACGAGATTCAACCGCAGCAACGCAGACATGAGCGGCGACCATCGCTTTTGCCGCGTTGAGCGCTCCGCGCGCAATCGAGAGCTGCCATGCAACGGGCCGGCATTGAGGGGCTGGCGGCGGATCAGCGTACGCGCTGAGTTCGACGAGGATCTTGGGCTCCCACAGGCACCTGGTCTGGCGAGGCCGAATCGGAGAGAATGGCCTGGTGCTGCGCGAGTGGCCGCTGCGCGGCGGGCGACTCCGGTACGGCGTCACAACGGGTCTCCTGTTCGGGATCGGCATGGGCGTCGTCTTCTACTGGGTGGGCTCATCCCGCTCGGCCGTGGGGGCAGCTGTCGGCGGTGTCGTAGTCGGAGCGTGGTTCGGGACCGTGATGGCGGTATCCCGCTATGCAGGCGGCTTGCTGTCCATCAGGGAGCTGGCGGAGTTGCCGCCGTCGGAGCGCGTTGCGGTCCTGCGGGTCGTCAGGCGAGGTGAGCCGGTTACCGATCCGCTGCTAGCGCCTGCTGTCCTTGCCTGCACCAAGTCGGTCATGATGTCACAGCGAAGACTTCAATCTCCGCGGTGGCGATGGATGTTCTTCGTTTTCGCGGCCCTGCAGTTGGTGCTCGCGATAACGAAAACCAGCACGGGCCCGGTGTGGTTGGCTGTGTTCTTCTGGGCGGCTGCCGTGATGTTCTTCGGCGCTGGCTGGGCGTGGCCTCGTGAACTCGAACGCGGGCGCCACAAAGCGCAGGCAGCAGCCGATTACGCAACCGAGCTAATCGGCCGATCGTCGGACGAGCATCCATGACGGCCAGCATGTCATGCGCTTTATCCGCGCATGGATAACGCCCGCTCATCAGCGTAAGGCGGTTGCGTCAAGTCTTTGGGGTCGGTGCCTCGTCCGTCGTCTGTCCCTGCATAGCCGTGATGGGGTTGGTCCCGGCAGCGTGTAATCGGGTTGTGAACGACGGGCGGGGCTGCCCATGATGAGCGTCGAGGTATCCGGAGTTCCTCTATGCCGCGCGGGGCTCGCCCCGACCCTGCTCGATGGGCCGCCTGCGCTCAGGCGGCGATGGGCGTGACCGGCGAAGATCTTGCGCCGTGGGTAGCGATGGCCGGATCCCAGCGCTGGCCGGTGGTGATGACGGCGTGCAGCTGACGCAAGATCGCCGCGGCGATCACCGCCTGGGCCTGGGTGACGGTGAGCCTGTTCTGTTCGCGGCTGGTCAGGTGGCTGAACCTGGCGGCGTAAACGGGGTTGGCGCGCTGTGCTCCCCAGACCGCCCGCCAGGCGGCCAGCCGCAGGCCGGGCCGGCCCTGACCGGTGAGCTTGGTGCGGCCGGTGAACGTGCCGGAGAGCTTCGCGCGCGGCGCCAGGCCGGCGTGCTTGACCACGGCCCGGCCGGTGGCAAACCGGCGCGGGTCGCCGGTCTCGGCCAGGATTGCCGCCGCTCCGACCGGCGATAGCCCGGTGATCGAGGTGACCAGGTCGGTGAGCTGGAGGTCATCGAGGATCGCGGTCATCCGGGTCTCGGTATCGGCCAGCCGCCGGCGTGTGTGGCGCCAGTCGTCCACCAAGAACGAGACTCGCTCCAGCGCGCCTGCGCGGTGCGCGATCACTCCGGCCTCGTCGGTCAGGGCCGCGAACAGCCGGCGGACGATGGTGATGCACGGCCGTTGCCGGCCGCGGCGGACGACTTCCCGGCGCACCGCCGACTCGAACCGTGCCAGCCCCAGCCGGCGAGTCCGGGACAGGTCCCCGCCGTCACGGTCCAGGATGACCGACATCGCCGCTGGCCAGGTTGCCCACCTGAACGGCTGCCGCGCCGCGTCCAGCGAGGCCGGCCAGGCACATTCCAGCAGCGCGCGCATCTGCTGGACCTGACCGGTGGACTGGCAGATCAGCTGCTCCCGGCGGGCACCCAGATGCCGCAGCCCGCCCCACGTCTCATCGACCGGCTCCGCCGAGCACGCGATCACGCCGGCTCCGCTGGCCGGAGCTCGCGATCTGGCCGCTGTCATCGACTACCGGATCAGGAAGGCAACAGCTGGACTCGCCCCAGCCGCTTGGACGCCATGGTCGCAGCGGGTCCCCGAGATCGGCGATCCTGAACGACAACTGTTCGTGGCAGAGCTGGCGGCAGCCATGGATGCGCGGAGGGAACGGATCGGCGAGTACGCGGCCGAGGCATTACCGGCGTGGGCGGTCAACGCGCTCGGGCCGGTGCCCCAGAACCCGCTCGAGCGCCTGGATTGGACCCAGCGAGCGTCAGCCATCGGCGCCCACCGTGAGCTGTACGGAGTCGAGTCCGACACCGAACCGATCGGTCCCGAGCCGGTGAACTCGCCGGAGGCGCGGTCCGCGTGGATGGCCGCCTATTCTGCCCAACTGCGCCAGGACCCTTCCGGGCTTGATCGACTGCCTGACAGCTCGCTATGCCTCCGCCGTGCCCAGTACGAGGCCGAGACCCGCTGGGCGCCTCCGTACGCCGGCCGAGAACTACGCCGGGTGCGCATGGCGCAACTCGACATGTCGGCCCGCATGGTCCGCCACCAGGCGGAAGCACTGGCTGCTCTCAGCCGCGGCGACCAGGAGCTGGCCGCCACGCATACCAGTCTGGCCGAGTCCGCCCGTGCCGCCGCCGAGTTCTACGCCGCTCGCGGCGACCTAGACGAGCAACTCGACGCCGCACGGCAAGACTGGGCCACCCGCACGGCGCCAATGCGGTTTGCCGCCATCCAGGCGGACTCGCTGCTTCGCCGGCGGCATCCGGCGTTGACGCTGGAACCGCTCAGATCTGCCGAACCTGAGCCGCTCGCCGACAGGATGCCCGAACGAACTCCGGCGGCTAGCGAGCAGCGTGCCGCGTTAGTGACCGAGAGGCTCCGCGCGTTCCAGGCCGAACTAGAGAACCGGTCAGGTGTGCTCATCCCCGACGAGGATCCCGACTACCAGCCGGAAGGCGAAGCATGGCCAGACCTGGGCAGACCGCACCGCGATGCGGTGCTGCAGCCTCCGAGGCCACTGATGCCCCCACCACGTCAGCGCGAGCGCGAGTCAGAACTGCAGGCGTGAGCCACACGTCCGAGCGACGGCGCATACTGCTGACAAGTGGCTGTGTACGGAGCGGGTGACCAGATGACTTCGGACGCCAGCGAGATGGGCTTGAGGATCGTACTGATTAGCCGCGCCGACGGGCGAACCGACGGCGTGCCCGTCGGCATATACCTCGCTAGCTACAACCCAGAAGGCGCAGGTGGCAACTGCATCGCGAAGTGGACACCAGACCCGAAGCAAGCCATGACCTTCGAAACCGCTGATGCAGCCGCGGCTTGCTACCACGCAGTCCCCCACAACCGCCCGCTGCGCGCGGATGGCAAGCCCAATCGCCCGCTGACGGTCTTCACCGTCAGCGGGCGATCTGGTAGCTCGAAATGAGTAAGTCCCGGCCGACTAGACCAGGGCGAATCATGGCAGCGAATCCGTCCAATAGTCCCCCGGATTGTCCCCCGGCGAACCGTCAGCAAGATCCCATTAGGCCTCTGACCTGGAGCCCCCTTACGGAATCGAACCGTAGACCTTCTCCTTACCATGGAGACGCTCTGCCGACTGAGCTAAGGGGGCGTCGGCGACATGCTGGCTTACTCCGGTCGCCCGGATTCAGCACCGCGCCAGGAGAGCATACCCGACACCAGTCCGCCAGGCTCGCGGCAGCCTCCGGAAGGAGACCACGGACGGTAGCCAGGCGGTTCAGGAAGAATGAGAACGCCTGATCGGGGCACTAGACCTGGCGGAGCGTTTTGCCCGCCTAATGGTGGGAACACGCCCTACCTGGGGCTACGGATTAGTGAAACTTCGGTGTCTATTGCGGACCACTAGCGAGCATAAGGCCCGACCACGAATATTGTGAGGAACCTGGACAGCGGGGCCTGTCCTGCCAAGACCCGACTGGAGCGAGGTTGCACGGGTGAGGCCGCTGATCATCAGACCAGCTGCGGTTGGGGCGCTTGCAGCGTTCGCCTTCCTGGCCTTCGGCGCGTCCGACGAGGCAATGGCGACCAACAATGTGGCGATAGCTAACACGTCATCCAGCGCAACGTGCGCGACTGTTCCGAGCAAAGTAGTGCTAGCCAAGGCTAGGAACGTCGTCAGAACGACCGCCACGTCTACTAGCGCGAGCCCATCCCCATCTGGCAGCACGTCCTCCAGCGCCAGCCCGAGCACGTCACCGACAGCATCGTCCAGCACGCCTTCAACAACCCCGACTCCAACGCCGACTCCAACTCCAACTCCCACGCCGACACCGACCCCAACTCCCACGCCGACACCGACACCGACCCCAACGCCTCCACAGCTATGCGTGCGCGTCCAGTCGTACGCGACGTCTCTGGTGGCACCGGGCAGTTTTGCCAACTTCGTCATCTGGGTGTGGAGCACGCTGGCGCCAAGCCAAGGCGTTGTTGTCAACACGAAGATCTTGAGCGCGACGAACCTGGGTTCGCCCGCGTTCATCATCTGCCCGGCATCAAATGGCACCCAGTGCACGCTCGGTGACGTGCCTGTTGACCAGGCCTTCGAGCTCGAAGCCGTGGTCGAGGTACCGGCTGCTGCCACGATCGGTGAGCAGTTCCAGCTATCGGCGGTAGTGTCGGCGTCTACGCCCGGCGCGATCTCATACACCGGCACGGCGACCGATGTTGTGAGCGCGACGACGCCAAGCCCGACCCCGAGCCCGATCACAACGCCCACTACCCCAGCCCCGACCGGCAGCACACTGCCGCCGATCCCGGGTACTAGCGTCTCGCCGACGAATCCAGCGGGCCTGTTCCCAACTGTCGGAGCTTCGCCTTCGACTGGTGTGAGCCTGCCGTCTGCCCGCTCGGCGCTGCACGCGAACACCACGGCCGCCAATGTGCCGCTCGACACTCGCCTCCTCGGCGGCCAGATTGCGGGCCTCGCTGTGCTGGCCGCGGCCATAGCTATCGCAATCGCCAGGCTCTCGCTCCGACGGCAGAAGGCCGGCGACCCAAACCTCGCGCCCAAGCCTCCTGAGCAGTAACGCAGGCTGCGGAGCACACCGGCACCTACTTAGCGTTGCGCCTACGCTGGGCGCACGACCAGCATGGCAGTGCCACACTCGGCCGCAACGCCGGTGGCTTAGCCAGCCAAGCCTGCGCCCCGCCATCGATGCGCGCACGTTAGTCACGTGCTCGCGGCAAGCGGGCGTCAGTGGGGCCGGGGCAGCTACTTCTTGACGTGTTCGACGAGCGGCCGCATGGTCCGCAGCTCGTTGCCGAGAGCGGTCGCGCTCAGGGTCGGAGATGCGAACAGGCCGAACGTGTCGTTGTCTGCCCACGCGCACTCGGCGGGGTGGCCGGCATATCCCGGCACGCAAGCTGCCTGGCCGCCCCGTACGCCTGGGTTGGTCATGGATGCGCCCGGCAGCAGCCCTGTGAAGCTTGAGATGAATGAGCTAGCGGAACCCGACAAGTTGCCGCCGATGAACAAGATGAACAATGGCCCGGACTTCGCCGCAGGACCTGTGCTCATCTCATACACGGCGTCGACAACGCGGCTGGCTTCGCCGTTGCCCTTCTTCACGATGGCAGCCTTAAGCGACTGGGCGCCCATGCTCTGGGCGAGCTGCGGCTGTAGGACGTACCCATCGAGCTTCGTCGGCGTCGAGACAGTATGCGCTGGTCCGCTGCTCCACAGCAGGCTGCGGGCCAGGAAACCGCCAATTGCCACGATGAGAATGACGACCGCGCTCGTAACCAGCAGCACCGGGCGCCAACGGCGGCGCTTCGCCGCACGCCCCTGGCGCTTTGCGGGGCCGGGACTCGTGCTCTTCGCCGGCGCAGGGGCCACCGCCGGCGCGACCGCAGTCGCCGCTACGTTGGCACGCGCACCGCTATGACGGGTCGGCGCCGACGCGGCGCCCGCGGGCCCGGCCTTGGTGGCAAGTGCTGCAGCTGGCCTGGCCGTTGCCAGCCCGCCCGTCGAGGCCCCGCCCGCCGAGGGCCCTGCCTTCGAAGGCCCGGGCTTCGATAGCGCAGGCTTCACGAGCCCACCATTCACCGGCCCGATTCTGCTTGGCGCCCCGTTGTTGGTAGGCGGCCTGCTCGCTGGCATATCCCACGGTGCCGTGCTCACCCGTGCAGCCGCTGCCTGTGCACCAGCAGCGCCGTCCGAGCCACGGCGTCGTGCGTTGCGTCGCGTCTTCCGGTCGGGCTTGCCTGACCGGACCGCCTTGCCCTGACGACCGCGATCAGCAGGCGCGAAATCGGACTCGAGATCGTGGTCGGGCGCGGCGGCCGATGCCGCCGCGTCGGTCGGAGCTGGCAGTCCTGAGAGCCGCGAGCGCCGGGCGCGAGAGTCCACTGTCCGACCGGAGGTAGCCGGGCTGTCGGACGAGTCGGTCCGCTCCTGCGGGGGAGCCCAGCGGCGCAGGCGACGCTGCCGCGACGCCGACGGCGACACGCCCGGCGACGGCGCAGCCTGAGCACCAAGCCCGACGGCCTCAGGTCCACTGGCCCCAGGCCTACCGGTCTCGCGCCGAACCGGCTCGGGCCGAACCGGCTCGCGCCGCGCCGGCTCCGGACGCATCGGTTCACGCCGCGCCGGCTCCGGACGCATCGGTTCACGCCGGACCGAATCAGGCCGGGAGGTCTCAGGCCACGCCGACCCGGTCTCCCGAGTACCGGCAGGCAGGTCCCAGGGACCAGATCGAGTAACTACATCGGGACCAGCGCGGTCGTAGCTGTCTCGGCGCTGCGTCCTGTCATCGGCGCGAGACCGACCCCGGGTCGGGACACCAGGGCGTCCGAGTGGGTCACCGCCATGCGGGCCGATAGCCGGTCCGCTGTCATTTGACCGTCTCCTGCGGTCCGTTTCAGCCGCATCAGGGAACCGAGTCGCCTGGCTGTCAGCAGCGCGGGCACTGGGTGCGTGCCGACCTATCGGACCTGTCGTGGCACTGGAGCTCGGCCGGGGTGGACTATCCGGTGCGGCATGCCGGCGAGGCAGCCCTCGACCTGTGCTTCGTCCTCCACCCGGCTGTTCGGCGGCGGGTGCCGGACTGGGCCGATCAGGCGCTGCGGGAGCTGAATGACGCGCTCCGCGATCGTCGCCCGGACGCTTACCCGACGCCTGTGCAGGGCCGGCCTCGCCGAGGTACTTGATCCAGTCATAGTCAGCGTCGCCGCCGCCGTCAGTAGCTGGCGCGAACTCATCCCGGTCGCCGCGCGACTTGCGGCCGAGCCGACCGCGCTGCTGCCGGTCAGACGGCTGACGGTCAGACGGCTGACGGTCAGACTGCTGACGGCCACGCTGGCGTGGGTCGTGCATGGGCCCGACTGGGAGCGGTCCGCTCGGGTGATCGGAGCCAAACGGGGGAGGATTGGCGAGCCCTGGATCCGTTTCGGTGGCAAGACGCCCGCGGGCCGAACGGCTTGGCCCAGTGTCATCGTTGTCGGCGTAGGGCCACCGCGGACCTTGTTGGTCCTGCGGCCATCCCGTTGTCATAACGACTGTTACTCCCGAGACTGATGCGGCGTCTCTGCCCGATGTGGAGCTAATACATAATGCGTCAACGCCAGCCGTGATCGCTGCGTTATCAAGCTTTCAGATCGTTACTGAACGTGATCATGCATTTGCTCTATGGCATTCTCCCAGTTCAAGGCCACCAATAAACGGCGGCTCAAAGGCGCGAAGGATCGCAGAATCCCCGTAAGGCTACGCCACGAGGTCGGCGTGTCTTGGTCAAACCACCGCAAAGTCCTACCCGGGCACAGGCGAGAGCGCTCGGGACCGCAGCGCCCGCTCCACCTGGTCACGGCGCTCGATGAGGACACGCGCGAGTCCCGGTTCGCGGGTGCCAGCCGCGAGGAATTCGTCGATCTGGTCAACGAGTTCGGCACTGGCCGCCGTGACGGGGAACAGCGCTGCCGCTCGAGCTACCCGCAGGTGACCGCCGCTGGCTGACCAGATCTCCGGCAGCGCATCGAAGTAGCGCCCCGCGTACGGAGCGAGCAGCTCTGCCTGCTCGGGCTGGTGGAACGCGAACGATACGGAGCGCAGCAGGTCGGCTGAGATGTCCGCAGACTCGGCTAGCAGCTTCCACGCCGCCGCTTTGTGCTGCGCGTCGCCGATGGCTGCCCGGCACGCCGCCGCGCTCCGCCGCCCGGCGTCGGTGTTATCCCGCTTTAGTTCCGCCTCGATCTGCGCATCTCGCACTCGTCCGGCGACGGCGAGCCGCTGCAGCAACGCCCAGCGCAGGTCAGCGCCAACAACGAGGCCCGGCAGCCTCGTGCTGCCGTCCACCAGCCCGCCAATGAGATCTAGCTGCGCATCCGACGTCGCGGTCCAGCTCAGCAGCTGCGCCCAGGCAAGTTGGTGATCACTTTCCGGCGCGGCGGCGAGCAGGAGCTCGAGGCCCGCGTCAGCAAGCTGGCGTTGGCCGGCCCGCGCCCACGGCGGGTCGGCAAATGCGCGAAGCAGGTCGCGCGCCTTGTCGAGCACGCTCTGCAGCCCGGCAACTGTGCGCTCTCCCGCCATTCCGCTCGCGACCATGCTGATGAACTCCGGGAGGGGCAGCTCGGCCTGCCAGGCCATGTCCACGACGGAGGTCCAGCAGACGGCTCGCGTTAGCGAATCGGTTACCTTGCCGATGGACGACGTCAGGGTCGCCAGCGAGCGGTCATCGAACCGCAGGATCGCGTAGCTGAGATCGTCGTCGTTGAGCACGATCAGGTCGGGCCGGGAAATGCCGGTCAAGTCCTGGATCACGGTTCGCCCGCCGACGATGTCAGCCCGGACCTGCCTAGTGCGTACGAGCGCGCCGTCGATCTGGTTGTACAAGCCGATAGCGATCCGATGCGGCCGCA
>Ga0126373_10005177_pt1 | contig 10094 bp, 14 predicted proteins | sample PanSoiMetPlot_11_FD_92545 | JGI IMG/M metagenome (GOLD analysis project Ga0126373, IMG submission 92545) | Tropical forest soil microbial communities from Panama - MetaG Plot_11 | ecosystem: Environmental > Terrestrial > Soil > Tropical forest > Bulk soil | place: Panama | collected 2016-02-17 | reverse complement strand
GATCGTCTTGGTGGCGGCCATGAAGACAGTCCGGCGATCGGTCGGGCCGGGCTGTTCCTCCCGTAGGAGCAGGGATCTGAGAGCTTTCGCAAGGGGCGGAGGGAGCTGCGGAACGATCCTGTCAGCCAGCGGGTCAAGCAGTTCAGCGAGCCCGAGGAACGGCAGATCTGCGTCAGCTGGCCCAGGCTGAACCCGCAGCACCGCGTGCCCACGTTGTGATGCGAGCCATATGCCATGTTGCCACAGCACGGTCTTGCCTATCCCTGCGTCGCCCTCGATCAGGAGCGCCGCTGGCCCGTCGGCTGCTGCCGTGCCAAGCCACTCCACTGCGGCCAGCTCAGTCGCTCGTTCGAGCGGTGCAGTTGCACCATGAGAGTGGCCGCTGGTTAACATCGCTGCGTTCCTGCCGCTGCTGTGGCTGACTCTGCCCTCACGACACGCATCGTAGAGATCTCACCGATGCGCGTGGAAGGCCGTTTCGGTCGCGCGGTGTTAAAACATCCGGCAATGGCGTTCTGACGAGTTCTGTGTCAGCTAAGGCGGCTCGGATGTCGAGGATGGGTTCGGCCCGCGGCCCTGCCGCACATGGCCCCGGCTGAACCGGGTCCATGCAGGACAATGCCCTCACCAGTGTGTCCGAGGGGGGACTTGAACTCTCTCTAGTCCGGACACATCGGGCAGCAGTCGGATACGGCCAGACACGGCCTGAGCTGGAAGTTCTTACTTCTCATTGTCATGCGGGTGCCATCGGGGCGCGCCCGGATTCAACCGCACCAGTGCCATGCCAAGTGCCCCGGTGCTCTCAATCACCCAGCAGGCAAATGCGGGCTGCCCCGCGCGCGCTGCAACCGCCGAGGCAGCCCTAGGAACCGACCCGCTAGGAGGTCAGGACCTTGACAGCAATACTCCCGCACGATGACCTTGCCGCGCAGGTAGCGGCATTACGAGCTGAGATGGACAAGCCTGGACCGGGGCGTGCTCGAAGTTGGCCTGACGGCCTCCCTCGCCCTCGAGAAGGCCACCACCGTCGAGGATGGCATCCGGTCGGCATACGCAGCTGCCGGGATGCAGGAAGCTACTGCCTCGTCCGGTGATCCGTTGTCGGCCCGAGTGCAGGCCCGCCGGCGCCGCATCGCGAACTCCGGCTTGCCTCTCATCCATGGCGGTGCGCAGTGAGCGCGGAACTTGCGGCCAAGCGGACAGCAGCCGAAGCACTGCTCGAGGACTTCGAGATGCCGCCCGACACCGAGGCTATCAACGGTGGACCGCCCGTGACCTACGCGGTCTCGGCCGGGAGGCCGGCGATCGCGCTCCGGGGCTGACTCCGAGACGCGGACCGTCATCCGTGACGTTCCTGTCACCGGTGCGATAGCTGGCCGCGCGGTGGACCTGACGAGGAGCGCGCTGAATGGCTGACCAGGGCTGGATCGCGCTCGTCACAGCCGGCACAGCGCTGCGCCGAGAGGTTCCTCGCACCTGCGGCGGGAAGCTCGCGGTAATCCGAATAGATCCTGTAAACGTCCTGAACATCATGAAACGTCTCCCCGCAGCCCTCGCCCTCGCAACCACGATCGCAATCGCCGGATGCGGCGCCGCCGGCTCGTCATCTTCCGGCTCGTCATCGGGTTCGAGCGCGGGGACGACTAGTGGCACCGGCACCGGCACCGGCACGACCTGCGCGCAGCAGTTCACGGCATGGCAGAACGGACCGGCTAAGGCCGTCGCCGAGAAGATCGTGCCGTCGCTGAACCAGGTGCAGTCCTCAGCCAAGACCGAGGACATCCCGGAGCTGAACGCCGCGCTCAAAGCCGTAGGGACAATCGCCCAGCAGCTCCAGGCCTACCCGATGCCAGCATGCGCCGACCCGGCCGGGTACTGGACGCAGATGCTCGGGTACCTGAAGGCCGCCGGTGACAACGCCGGATCGTCCAGCGGACTGGCAGGACTGCTGACGGCCATCGCGCCGCTGGAGAAGGTGCCAGGCGTCGAAGCCAGCCTCCAGGCCGAGCTCGCCAAGAACGCCGGCTTCCACGGCAAAGTCTTGGGCGGCTAGTCCCATCGCCAGTACGACGCTTGCAGAAATGACGACGCAGCCAGGACGAAGATTCGCACAGCCAGCCATTCGGAGGGAAATCACAATGAGCGAGCAACAGCAGTGGCGGGACCGCCCGCAATGGCCACAGGAAAACCCGCGCGGGCAGCAGCCACCGGCCAAGGGGCAATACCCGCCGCCGGCCGGACCCGGGCCATATCAGGCGCCCCCGCCGCCGGGGCAACACCAGCCGCCGCCAGGGCCCGGCGCATATCAGCCGCCGCCAGGGCCCGGCGCATATCAGCCGCCGCCAGGGCCCGGCGCATATCAGCCGCCCGGACAGTACCAGCAGTACCAGCCGCACCCGCAGTACGGTGCGATGCCACATCAGTACCTGCCGGCGGTCCGGCAGCAGGGTATGCCGATGGTGATCGCGCCGCGATCAGTGGCCCTGGCGGTGATCGCCTCGTTCTTCATCCCCGGCCTGGGCAGCATGATCGCCGGCAAGACAGGCAAGGGCGTCGCGATCCTGCTGTCCTCAATCGTGGCCGCGATCTCGTGCATCGTCCTGATCGGCTTCATCCTCTGGCCGATCGTCTGGATCCTCGGCATGATCTTCGCCGCCACGGACACCCGGGACTGGAACAGGGCGCGCGGGATCATCTCCTAAGGCCGGGCCCGGACGTTAGCCATCACGGGCGGTTATCTCACGTGGCGGACAGCAGACCGTACACGTGCGACACCAGCAGCTTCATCATGCTGAGCGCGAACGCAGCATCCGGCTGGCTCACCGGAAACTCGCCCTCCTGCTGGCCCGTCCCGCCTGGCACCACATGCCGGCCGGAGTGGACGTACTGCCCGATCCGGAGCGTCAGCTCATCTACGGCATCGCGCTTCGGGCCCTGCCGTCATAGCGTCGAAGATGTTCTTCTTCGCCCCCGGAATCGCATCCAGCGCCGCCCGGCAGTGCCCGAACACGGCAGGCGGATCCAGTTGCGTCAGCGCCCGCTCCGCCTGCGCCAGATGCCCTAGAACCGGCTGCCATCCGGCCACGCCAGAAGGCATCGGCAGCGCCGACACCAGGGAGCTGCCAAGGCCGAGCTTCCCCACCACCTGGTCATGCCAGTCGCTGCGTGCCACCGACACGTCAAGATCGTGAACGCTGCCCGCGCGGAGCTGGTGCAGATGCCAGGCACCCGCCGCCTCCAGCCCGCTGGCCGACGGCTCCGACTGGAACTGATGCCGGTAACGCAACAGCCCTGTCATCACCAGGGTCAGGCCCACCCGGCCCTGCGGCGGCGGCGGATCCAGCAGGAACGGCAGGGCAGCCTGCGGACACGACGCCCACGCCATGATGTGCGTGTCATCGGCCAGCAACTGCGTCTGCGGCGCCCGATCTCACCCTGGCCCACCAGCACGGCCCGATCTTCAGGTCGAATGCCAGCCGCAGCACCTCAATCTCGATACCCGACTCCAGGATGCGCGCCACCAGCGGCACCCCCACACGCGGCAAAGGGCCGCCCTCTGCGTTAACCGGGTTAGTGCTCGTCTGAAGCGCCAAGGAAGACCGCCGGGCAGAAGCCAGGTACACATCCAGCCTCGCAGCCATGCCGCACATCCTCCCCGGAAACGGCCTGCAATATGGCGCAGATCAGCCGTCGCCAAGCACTGCCAAACGGACGGCCTCAAAAGGCGGAAAATGGCCCGCGCAAAGACGAGCGGTAACGGCTCACGGCGGCCCGTCACCGATCCGGGCAAGCGCCCGGCGCACCGTCGCCTCCAGCGCTGCGACCACATCCGACCGGAACAACCCAGCCAGCTCCCGCGCCAGCACCGCATCCTCACCCGGGCTGGAACCCAGCGCGATCAGCACGCACCCAGCAGCCTTAGCCGGGTACCCCGTACTGCAGACCTCCGAAGCCTCCAGCGCTTGCATGCACCGCTCGGCAATCTCACGCACACCATCAGTCACGGCCGCCCCTCAGAGTCTCCTTACCCCTGATAACCGAGCGGCGGTCGTGATCCGTTACGACCGGACGGCCGCCCGCTCTCACGCAGGCGCAGACACTGGCAAAACGGGCAGACAACGAAAACGGCGCGGAATATGCGAGGTGGCTAATCGGGCAGGAAGGTGCTAAGTAGTTCGGCGATCTGGGCTGGTGGTTCGCACCCCCTCGCGATAGCGGGTCCGTCGTCGCGCTTCCGGTAGTGGCGTCCCGCGAACCTCATGAACACCGCATCGAGGATCTCCTCGCCCGGCGCGATAGCCAGCAGATCCGCGCCGACCTTGGCGTCGACATCTGCCTGAGCATCGGCCCATGCCTTATCAACCTGCTCTCGCACCTGAGCTTCGACAGCAAGTCGCCCCGACACTGCCGCTGTGATCCGGTCAGCATCAGCGCCTTCTTCCGCGACCTGCTGGCGGAGCTTGTGATCCATGGGCCGCGGGAACTGGAGCTGACGGCAGACGCGGTTCACGATGACCTTGCGGCGCAGGGTCTCGGCCGCCGCCGTTATTGCAGCCAGGACGTCGTCCGCGGATGGAGCTGTCTCCGGTGCCGCAGCGCGAAGCGCCGCGGTTATCGCCTCCGGGTCGAGCAGGTAGTTCTCGAGCTCGCGCCGCGAGAGGACGCTGACGATGCCGGTCGATGTAAGCCGTTCGATAGCCGAGGGCGGGAGCTCATCGCGGTCCCGCATGTAGAGCACCTTCTGTATCCCGGTCCGGTCGGCTTCCGCGAGCCACCTGGCGAACCTGTCGGCGTATAGCGCGTTGTCGCCGCCGTCTGCGGTGATGGCGACGCGCGGGCTGCGGATCACCTTCGAGAACCAGGCTTCGACAAGGTCCTCGTCTGACGGGCCTTCGACAACCAGCAGCCGGTCAGCGACCAGCACATCCGACGGGCGGATTCCGAGTGACCGGAGGAGCGCGAGCGGATCCTCTTCGACCGGATCGATATGGGACTCGCCATGATCCCGGGTCACCAGCCATAGGCGGTGGCCGCCGGGCGACCAGTCGAGCATGACGGGGCTGTGCGTCGCGACGATGATCTGCCTCTCAGCAGCCCAATCCTGGAAGAAGCCCAGTCGCGCACGCTGAGCTGCCTGGTGGAGGTTCGTCTCCGGCTCCTCCGCGGCGAGTGCTTGCGGCGGCTTGTCGGTCAGCCCGACCGTCAGCGTCATCAGCAGCTGCTCAACACCCGTGCCGAGGTCTTTGAGGTTGACGTCGCCACCCGCGGTTTCGAACACGACGCGCATCTGATTGCCGCCTGTCCGCACGCAGAGCAACCCGCTGCCGCGAAGCGCTCGGCGTCGGCGCGGTACCAGTCATCAGGCTCCACGACCTGCGGCACACGCATGCGACGATCTTGCTGCTGGCCGGCGTTCCCGTGCACGTTGTGAGTCAGCGCCTCGGCCACGCCACCCCGGTAGTCACGCTCTCTGTCTACGCTCACGTCATGCCCGGCAATCAGCGCGACGCGGCCGAGCTTTTCGCCCGACTGGTGAGGGAGGCCGGAGCCTGATGCGAAGTGGCAATTCGGTGGCAACGGGTCGTCCGAGTGCGAACTACAACGGGTTGACCTGCGGAAACTCTGTGTCCGAGGGGGGACTTGAACCCCCATGCCCTTTTGGGGCACTAGCACCTCAAGCTAGCGCGTCTGCCTATTCCGCCACCCGGACGTGGGGCTCTGCCTGAAGCTGGAGCCGGCCTCACGATAGCAAATCCGGACACCTTCCGGCGACGCGCCCGAGTGCTGACAGGGCCGCGCGGGGGCGGGGCTGCGGCTCCAAGGACGGACAGAAGGTGCAACGATAACCAGGTGACTGAGAGCATCCCTAATCCAAGTGCCCGTGGCACGGCCGCCCAGGACGAGGTCGTGAGCATCGCCCGCGACCTGATCCGGATCGACAGCAGCAACTATGGCGACCACTCAGGACCAGGCGAACGGGCGGCGGCCGAGCATGTCGCCGGGCTGCTAGCCGACGCAGGACTCGAGCCAACGCTGCTGGAATCCCACGAGAAGCGGGCCAGCGTCGTCGCGCGGATCGCGGGCACCGACGCGAGCCGGCCAGCCCTGCTGATCCATGGGCACCTGGACGTGGTCCCCGCGGATGCTGCCGACTGGAGCGTGCACCCGTTCTCGGGCGAAGTCGACGAGGACTGCGTGTGGGGCCGCGGCGCGGTCGACATGAAGGACATGGATGCCATGGTGCTGGCGGTACTGCGGCAGCGGTTGGCCGAGGGCCGACGCCCGGCCCGGGACGTGATCGTCGCGTTCCTGGCCGACGAAGAGGCTGGCGGCAGCTGGGGTGCCCGGTGGCTGGTCGACAATCATGCCGATCTCTTCGAGGGCGTGACCGAGGCGATCGGCGAGGTCGGCGGTTTCAGCGTGACTATCGGCGGCAAGCGCCTGTACCTGCTCCAGACGGCGGAGAAAGGCATGGCCTGGATGCGGCTGTCCGCGCAGGGAACAGCCGGGCACGGCTCGATGATCAATTCCGATAACCCCGTCACGGCCGTCGCGGAGGCGATTGGCCGCATTGGCCGGTACGAGTGGCCGGTCCGGGAGACCGAGGCCGCGTTCGCGTTCGTCCAGGAGGCGTGCCGGGCCCTCGGCGTCGACTTCGACCCGACGGATCCGGCGGCCGTGCTGGCGAAGGTCGGGCCGATCGCAAAGATGGTCGGTGCATCGCTCACGAACACGGCGAACCCGACCATGCTGTCGGCTGGCTACAAGGTCAACGTGGTTCCGCAGGTGGCTACCGCTCAGGTAGACGGCCGCTTCCTGCCAGGCCACGAACAGGAGTTCTTCCGCGAGATCGATGCTCTGATCGGTACTGGCATCAGGCGGGAAGACGACCATCACGACATCGCGGTTGAGACGGGCTTTGACGGCGACCTGGTGGACGCCATGGCCAAGTCACTTGCCACCGAGGACCCGGACGGACGGATGGTGCCGTACTGCCTTTCCGGCGGAACCGACGCCAAGTCATTCGCGCGGCTCGGCATCCGCTGCTTTGGTTTCTCGCCGCTTCGGCTGCCGGCCGACCTTGACTTCGCCGGCATGTTCCACGGCGTCAATGAGCGGGTTCCGGTAGCCGCGCTCCAGTTCGGGGTGCGCGTGCTGGACAATTTTCTTGATCTTTGTTAGCCATTAGCCCAGGTCAGTCATGCATCGCCTGCCTTGGGTGGCGAGCACCGATGCGTATGGACGTAGGCAGCTTTCCGTTTATGGGCGCATGCACGATGAGTAGTGCTATCGTGACTCATTGTGCGGGGCAGCATCCCCGGGGCGTAACCCCCCTTTCCACAGCAGCGCCCTGGTCAGCGGTCTTGCACCCTGGCGGGTCATCGGGACGACTTATCTCTTTGGCCGTCGCCAGCTGGCCGAAAAGGAGGGTCGCCTGTGTTGCCGGAACAGGGTCGAAGCCGGGAACAGCCGGCCCGCAGCCGCGCAAACTTGCGGCGGCACGGCGCCGCGCTTAGCAGCGCGCGGACTGGGCGTCCTGACTACTTGACCCTCTCGGCCAGCGGCGGGTACTTGCCCGCTCCGGTGGCCACGGCCTGGGTAGCCTTGCTGCGTCCCCGACCGTGGCCACCACCTCGATCCAGATCGGCCTGACCCCCGCGCGGCCAGACAGGGACACCATTCTCAGGCGTGCTTGACAGCCACCGGCGGCCTGACGAGTGCCTTGCGAGTCCCTTCCCGCCGCCATTGAGCGATCACGTTGAGTACGTCCTTCGTAACTGCATGCTCTACCCGTCTAGAAATGAATCGATGATCAAGCGCGACGATTATGAACAGGGACTGTCATGAGCGGATTCAGTGCTCTCGCCGTTAAGCCGGCTGCCGTTGCCTCTGGCCTCGGCACGACCTTCCTGCCCGGAATCGGGGCGGCCGCCGTCCAGGGGTTCGCGGTCGGAACGATGCTGTCAGCGGTGTGCTTCCTAGCGGTCATGGCGCCGCGGCGTCATTCTCGCCGGAACGCCGGGCGGCACGCAGCACCGCCGATCGGAGCACGCACTCGGCTCGTCGGCAGACGTGCATTCCGCTGACTGGCGGAGAGCGATCAGGACCGGCCCAGCCAAGGGAATCTGGGCTCGGTGCCAGAAACACCTGGCCCGCCGACGCGTAAGCCGCTGCGTCCGGCCGGGGGGTGAATCACTCCTAGCTGTGCTCTGGCTTGCCGGATGATCAGCCGCCGCAGCGTCGCCTTGCGACTGCCATCGGGATAAAGGCGCATCCGGGACAGCTCCCAGTTGCCATACTCGGCGTGATCAGTCAGAATCCGACGCGCTGCATCCCGCGAAGTGCCGCGCGGCAAATAGAGCATCAGGTACGAGTACTCCGCCATCAACTTATTGTGCGCGCTGCGCGGGATGGTTCAATCACCTTGCCGGAATCGGCCGGGCCCTGAGTAAACCCCTCAGGGCGGGTCCAGGGAACAGGCTGACGCCGGCTACTGGTTAACGTGCTGAGGAGGGAACGGGGTCGCTTCGATCGGGTCGGGTACCGAGCTAACGCCGTGCCCGAGTAGAAAGGCCAGAGCGCCAGGTGGTCGCAGTCTTACCTGATGTAACCTCCTGGGCGACTCTGGATGGCAAAGGGTGGGAGAGAGTTGGCACCTAGGACCGGGCAGACTGCCGGTAGCGCGCAGGCCAGCGCTAACGGCGGTAACAAGCTGGTCATCGTCGAGTCGCCGAGGAAGGCGCGCACGATCGCCGGCTTCCTCGGCAAGGGATACACGGTCGAGTCCAGCATCGGTCACATTCGCGATATGCCCGACAAGGCAGCCGAGATACCGACGAAGTACCGCGGCGAGGCCTGGGCGCGACTCGGTGTCGACGTAGACCACGACTTTGAGCCGCTGTACGTCGTGAACTCGGACAAGAAGCAGCAGGTATCGAAGCTCAAGCAACTGCTCAAGAACGCCGACGAACTCCTCCTCGCCACTGATGAGGACCGTGAGGGCGAGGCGATTGCCTGGCACCTGATGGAAGAGCTCAAGCCGCGGGTGCCCGCCAAGCGGATGGTGTTCCACGAGATCACACCGGAGGCCATAGCGCAGGCTGTCGCCTCGCCGCGCGACGTCGACCATGGTCTGGTCGAGGCGTATCAGACGCGCAGGGTGCTGGACCGGCTGTATGGCTACGAGTTGTCCCCGGTGCTGTGGAAGAAGGTCATGCCGCAGCTTTCGGCTGGCCGCGTGCAGTCCGTTGCCGTCCGGCTTGTGGTGGATCGCGAGCGCGAGCGCATCGCGTTCCGTCCCGCCGAGTACTGGGACCTCGAGGCAGAATTCGAGAAGATCGCTCGAGACGAGCTGGCCGCTGGTGATGTCACCTCCTTCACCGCGACTTTGGTGTCGGTTGACGGGCGACGTGTGGCGCAAGGCCGCGACTTTACGTCGATCGGCGAGTTGCGCGACCCCGACGGCAATGGCCGTGGCTCGATCCTGCACTTGGATGGCGGCGCGGCCGCGGCCTTGCGCGACCGGCTCGCGACCGCGGCCTTCACCGTGAAGTCCGTGGAACGCAAGCCGTACCGGCGATCGCCGTACGCGCCGTTCCGGACTACGACGCTGCAGCAGGAGGCGTCACGGAAGCTGGGCTTCTCAGCCAAGTACACGATGCAGATCGCGCAGCGCCTGTACGAGAACGGCCACATCACCTATATGCGGACCGACTCCATCACGCTCTCACAAACCGCCCTGAACGCCGCCCGAGCGCAAGCGCGCCACCTTTACGGCGCGGAGTACGTCGCGGACGCACCGCGACTTTACGACAGCAAGGTCAAGAGCGCCCAAGAGGCGCACGAGGCGATCAGGCCGGCCGGAGATCAGTTCAAGACGCCGGCTCAGTCCGGTCTGTCGGGTGATGAGCTGCGGCTCTATGACCTCATCTGGAAGCGCACCGTGGCTTCGCAGATGAAAGACGCCACTGGTGAGTCAGTGTCCGTGCGCGTGCTCGGCCAGTCGGATGCGAGCGAGCCGATCCTTGTGGGGGTCTCGGCGCCAGGCCCGCTGGCTAACGGGTCGACGCACACGGTGCCTGGCCGGCAGGCGG
>Ga0126373_10005176_pt1 | contig 10095 bp, 7 predicted proteins | sample PanSoiMetPlot_11_FD_92545 | JGI IMG/M metagenome (GOLD analysis project Ga0126373, IMG submission 92545) | Tropical forest soil microbial communities from Panama - MetaG Plot_11 | ecosystem: Environmental > Terrestrial > Soil > Tropical forest > Bulk soil | place: Panama | collected 2016-02-17 | reverse complement strand
TACAGTCTGCTGCCATTAACCACTCGGCCACCTGTGCACATCCTGCTTGCCCTGTCTGGCCAGCCACCGGCTCTTGATTCCGTCAGGAGGCACCTCGTCCGCGCGCCAAATTCCGCGAATCGAGAACCTAAAGCCTTGAAGGAATCTCCGGAGGCCTGCACGACCAGAACGGGCGGCAGTACAACCAAATTCAATCTTTTCGCTGAGTGACCTGGAGCTGGCGAAGGGACTTGAACCCCCGACCCTCTGATTACAAATCAGATGCTCTACCAGCTGAGCTACGCCAGCCCAAACAGCCTTTTGTCTTGCCCCCTGTAGGCCCAGCTGCGTATACCGCACACCGATGCCCGCGCAGAGTGCGCCGCAAGATCAAAGTTAGCATAGCGAAGACCCTATCGCAATGCCCCGGATCGCCTCTCCTGCGCGGCGCCCGGCTGCTTGCGTGGTAATCTTTCCCGCGTCCAACAAATAACAACCGCTTTGGAGGTCTGCCTCGGATGTCCGGCCTGCGCAAGTTTGCCTTAGCCGCCGTATTCTTTTCGACCGCCTTGTTCTCTGCGATCCCCGGCAATGCGCAGCAGACTCTCAACAACGACTCCATCGTGAAGCTCGCCGAAGCAGGACTGAGCGACGACCTCATCATTCAAAGCATAAACACACAGCCCGGCAACTACGCTCTCGGTGCAAATGACCTCATCCAGCTCAAGCAGGATGGAGTCTCCGAGAAAGTTATCGCGGCCATGCTTGCTAGAAATTCCTCCGCCTCGGTGAATCATCCCGGAAGCGAAACGGGGAACATCGCAGCTGTGAATGTTCTTCCGGAGGGAGTCGACGAGATCGGCGTCTACTACAAGAAGGAAAACAGCGTAGTGGACAAGTGGACTGAGATCGAACCCGAGATTGTGAACTACAAGTCTGGGGGCTGGGTAAAGAGCACAGCCACTCACGGCATCATCAAACAGGACCGTAACGGTCATATCGACGGCAACGCCAGCCAATTGGTGCTCAGCCGCGGAACCAGCTTCCTGCTATATGTCCCAGAGGGCGTTTCACCCATTGAGTATCAACTGCTGAAGCTCCGCATCAACTCCAACAATCGCGAATTCCGATCGCAGACGGGCGGTGTTTTTCACTCGGAGACTGGAGCTCAGAGAGACGACGTTCCCTTCACTGCTGAGAAGGTCGCAACGCGGCTTTATCGCTTCACGCTCGGGCAGAACATAGCCAAGGGCGAGTATGGCATCCTGCCTCCGGGCGTTATCAACCAGTCCAACGCCAGCCGCGCTGGAAAAATCTACACCTTCGCGATCATCGAATAAAGAGAGATAATGCTTGTGCGGGCTAGCAATGCATTCAAACCATGACCTCTTCCGAAAATCCTGACAACTCAACCTTCGCCGGACATCATGCGTCACTTCCGTAGATCGACGCGCTATTCGCTTCTGTTCGTACTGGCGCTCATCGTTGCGCTGGCCGTTGCAATCATTCTGCGTAAGGCGGCGCCTCCCGAGGCGGCACGTCTGTTGCCGGAGTCCGACGCCATCGTTTACGTAAACCTCAAGCCGATACGCCTTGCGACGCATTTCGACCGCAATCCGGTACGGCGCGCCCCTGAATACCAGCACTTCATCGATGCCACCGGAATCGTGCCGGAGCGCGACATCGACAACGCCGCCTTTGCGCTGCATCGCATGGAGAACCCCGATGGCCCCAACGGCCCGGTAGGTTACTCGGAAGTCTTCGAGGGCCGCTTTGATGGCCAGCGGCTCGCTCGATATCTCTCAAGCATCGCAACCGGCCAGGAGATCTACGACGGCCACACGATCTATACGATTCAGATGAACGACGGCAGCGCCGTTCGCCCTCTTCGCATCGTCCAGCTTGGCTACGATTCGATCGCCGCCTCGAATATGCCAACGCCGGAGCAGATCCACTCGATTCTTGATCGCCATCGCTCCGCAGCTTCGCCTTTCTCCGGCTCCTCATTGCTCGAGGCGCGCTATCGTGACGTACCACTTCTCTCGAGCGCGTGGGGCCTTGGACGCATCGGCCTTCCCTTCTCCGAACGCGGCTATATCTCTCTCTTCGGACTGCAGCTTCCTCTGCCGGAGGACACATCCTTCGTTGCCAGCATTCGCTACGTGGGCACTCTGCATCTGCGAGTTGAGCAGATCTCGCCCACGGAGGCCGAAGCAGCGCGCGCCGCGGCCACTCTCAGCGCCTTGCTCGGCCTCGTCAAATCCATCCAGCAAATGCAGCCGCGCAACGCCTCCGATGCTGCGTTTATCCAGATGGTGGGGTCACTCAAACTCGAGCAACACAAGGACAAGACTGTCCTGACTGGGACAATCCCGACGGAACTCCTGCAACAGTTTGCAAGCGCAAATCCTGCCGCATCCGCCGAAATCCAACAGCAAAATTCGCCTGCTACCATGAGCACACCAGAGTCTCACTGAAAAATTTCACGTATTGAAATCGGAGATGAATCGAAGTATGACTTCTACGAATACACGGCTTCTTGCCCTCTCTACGCTACCGCTGCTGCTGAGCGGCTTTATGCCTATTGCTCTGGCCCAGTCCGGCACTGTCTCGACAGCAGTCAATTCAGGCCAATCATCCTTCCACGACTGGACTCAGGAGAAGCCCGGCGTGCGCTGGAAAACTCTCGTCACTGATCTCCCCGCACCGAATGAGCCCGAGTCTGTCGACAACGGCCCAACTCTGGTTCCACGTCCTAAGGATGCGTGGCCGCAGGCTCCTGCAGGCTTCAAGGTCGAGCTCTACCAGGACGGCATCTTCAAACAGCCTCGCCTGCTTCGCACCGCTCCGAACGGCGACCTCTTTATCGCCGATAGCCAGGCTGGCTCCATCATCGTTCTCCGCGGCGTGACCTCCGACGGGAAGGCGGCCACGAAAGAGACCTTCGCCACCGGCCTCGACCATCCCTTCGGGATTTCGTTTTATCCCAGCGGTTCGAATCCTCAGTGGGTCTACGTCGCCAATACTACTTCCCTCGTACGCTTCCCCTATAAGAACGGAGACATGAAGGCTTCTGGCAAGCCGCAGACCATCGTTCCGACTCTCCCGGGCTATGCGCAACTTCGCGGAGGCGGCCACTGGACGCGCGACGTTGTCTTCTCGCAGGACGGCTCCAAAATGCTAGTCTCTGTAGGCTCCGCCTCGAACGCAGACGACCCGGACACCCATCCAAAAGAGTTCCATCGCGCCGACGTGCTTGAATTCACTCCCGAGGGCAAATTCATCAAGGTTTATGCAAGCGGAATCCGCAACTGCGTCGGCGAAGCCATCAATCCCATCACTGGACAACTCTGGTGTTCCACCAACGAGCGCGACCGCCTCGGCGACAACCTCGTTCCTGATTACATCACCAGCGTTAACGAGGATGGCTTCTACGGCTGGCCCTGGTACTACATCGGCAACCACCAGGACCCGCGCCTTCCTCAGCCCTGCGCCAACGGCACTGGACCGAATCTGCAGGCCGCTGCCCTCACCGACGACCAGGCCAAGAACTGCAAGCGTGTTGATCTCTCCTCGAAGGTCATCGTCCCCGACGTGCTGCTCCAATCGCACTTCGCTTCGCTTGAGATGCTCTTCTACGACGGCAAACAATTTCCCTCCGGCTACACTGGCGACGCGTTTGCCGCCGAGCACGGAAGCTGGAACCGCGCACATCGCGCCGGCTATGAGGTGATCCGGGTGCCAATGAAGGACGGTCACGCCACCGGCGCGTACGAGGACTTCCTGACCGGCTTCGTCAATGCCGACGGCACAGTGTGGGGGCGACCCGTTGGAGTCACCGTCGGCAACGACGGCTCACTCTTCGTCACCGACGACGGGACCAAGAGTGTGTGGCACGTCATCTACACGGGAAAATGACTCTCGTAAGAAAGGGCGCAGCCTCCACTAGGCTGCGCCCTTTTTTGTCCACCCTTGCTTACTTATTAGGCGCAGAACTGTGCAGCCGTCTCCTCTGCCAGAGGCTCCAATGGAACCACCGGCTCTTCCGAGAGAATCTCCAGCAACGCATCCACGCAGTCGCCATCAAGCTTCTTCGGAGCAAGCTTCGTGAGAATCGAGATGATCTGCCGCGACTCGAGCCCGATCCTATAGGGACGATCTTCGGACAGCGCTCCATACACATCGGCAACTGCCACAATGCGCGACTCGAGCGATAGATCAGGCGCCATTAGCCGATACGGATATCCCGATCCATCCAGCTTTTCGTGATGTTCTCCGGCAATGATGGCCATCTCACGGAACGCTCCTACCCGCTCGAGGATCTGCCTTGTCAGTCGCGGATGCTCATAAACGGCGTTCCATTCGGCCTCGTTGAGATGTGTCGTCTTGTCGAGGATCGAATTCGAGAGGCTGAGCTTGCCGATATCGTGCAACAATGCCGCCCTGCGAACCAATTGCACACGGTCCGATGGAAGCCCCATCTGTCGCGCGATTCCATAAGCCGTATCGGCCACGCCCATCGAGTGACGGAACGTAAAATGCGACTTCGAATCGACAATTTCAGCGAAAGCCTCGCAGATCTGGTCGATTCGTCCGCTCTCTAGCGTGTGGTGCCTGCCCGCGTCAAGATCGAGGACGGCGCGCCGCAAATCCTCCTGACTCACAGAGGGAAGGCAGTCTGTCCAGAGATCTCCGCGACGATGCAATGAGATGACCAGGTGGACAAGCTCCGGATCAAACCATGTCTCACTGCGCTCAATCAACGTAGAGATCGATCTCGCAATGCCGCGTTCGCTTGAGACAACATCCAGATGCCGCGCCACTGCGCATATGCGTGAGAGCAGCGGGATCTGTTCCCCTTTCAACGCGTCAGGATGACCACCGCCGTCCCAGTGTTCATTGAGACTGCGAACCGCCTCAGTTGCCGCATGTCCCAGGCCAAGCTTGTTCACGATACGTGCTCTGCCAGCGGTCTCGCGCACCCGTCTCTTGATGCTGCCGCGCCCCACATCTTTCAACAACAATGCAAAGTAGAGGCTGCTGGTCTGCTGTTCGCAGAGATTCAGCTCAGCCGCGATCCGCATTCCGAGAAGGCAGCTTCGCAATGCGTGTCCCGGAACCACTCCTTCCGCAAGGTCGAGAGCGTAAGAGAAAGCCGAGATCACCTCAGACAGCGAGATAGCGTTATTCGTAACCGGCGAGTCACTCCGAAAGGAGGCAGAGGTCTGAACCATGGAATCGTTCCGGTGTTGATACAGCACGATGTTATCCACTAAATGAGCACTAGCAACTTCTGACAACACCATCGTGACTGTATCGACCTCCGGGGTTTATCTGTACCCCACAAAAGATGCAAAGCCTGTACCAATTCAGGTACCAGAATCATTTCGCTATTACGCTGTCACCGAATAACGATCAGCCTGAGGCGCAAAAACGTAGGGCCGGCTGTATGGTCGGCCCTTCGCCTTTCGACTTAGAAATCAGCGAGCGAGTGCGGCCGCCCTCGTTCCTGCAAGGCCGATAGCCGGCGAGGCCGGAGCATCGTTCCCCAGGTCAGCCAGAGTCGTCCGCAGATATTTGTGCGGGTTCACTGGAGTATTGCGGATTCGCACTTCATAGTGCAGATGCGCCCCCGTCGTGCGTCCACTGTGTCCGACATAGCCGATCACCTGGCCGCGCGTGACACTCTGGCCTTCCATGACGGCGAAGCCTGACATATGTCCGTAGAGCGTCTCGACACCGTGACCGTGATCGAGCACCACCTCACGTCCATAACCATTGGCCATCTCAGCGGTCCTCACGATGCCGTCGGCGGTTGCCCGCACAGGAACGCCGTTCGGAGCAGAGATATCGATTCCCTTGTGGAACTCTCCCTCGCCATTGCCCAGAATCGGATCCTCGCGCTCGCCGAAACTGCTCGTAATCGGCCCCATGACCGGCCAGAGCGAAGGCGCGTAAGCAGCCGCGTCAAGATCGCTCATTCCAGGGAAACCGCTCAGAGGGTTCATGGCGTTATAGCCCGGCCGGTTCAACCCCGACAAACTTCGAGCCACCGTTCCGTTGAGAGCCGAGTTGCGCAGGGCATAAAACGCGTCAAGGGACTTGTAGTAGTTATCGTCCGTCATGGCCGAGGCCGTCTCCGTCAAAGGAGTCGTCGCAACCGCATTCTCAATCGCGGCTGACCGGGCCTTGCTCGACATGCGGCTCATCGGCAGAGCAAGCTTGTTTGTCGTCAGTCCATACAGAGCCGAAACCTCGCTGGCCAACGAACCCAGTGATGCGGCCTGAATGTCCTTCTGGTGAGCCTGCGCTTCAAGGTGCGCATAGTCTTTCTGCAGCGCATTGTGGTCCTGACGCAACTGATTGAACCTCGCGGTCTTGATCAGCATCCGCGAATACGAGCCTGCAAGGCCCGTGATCGTGAACATTCCCACAACGGCAGCCGCTATAAACATGTATGCGTAGTGCAACGGCACCGGAATCTTATTCAGGCGGCCGTCCTCATCGCGGCTGACAAACATGATGTAGTAACGCTTCTTAAGGTTCAATCGATAATCCAGGCCCAAAGTTTCACCGCCTAAGAAGCTGCGGCTCTGAGAATCTTGCACTCTCGAACTTTTTCGACAGCAAATGAGATTCGCCGATCGTCATTCAGAGCTGCAGATTCTCCTAAGCACCTCTACGATTTTAACAAAGCGGCAAATACACATCAATCTTTTTTCGACAAGTAACTAATTGCGCTCGTACCACAAAAGTGTCACTTTTTGACAACAATTATCCTTGCTTTTGATCATGGAAAAACCGCAATCGAAGCCGCTTGGCGAGCTAGAACTCATTGACCGCATCCGTCGCGGTTCAAATCGCGCAAGGAACCCGTCCGTTGCACTGGGGATCGGCGACGACTGCGCCATCCTCCGCCCCGCGGCAGGTTACGAGATCCTCGTTACCACTGACTTCTCGCTTGAAGGCCGTCACTTCCGTCGCGACCGACACCCGCCTGAGTCCGTGGGCCACCGCTGTCTTGCTCGCGGTCTCAGCGACCTCGCCGCAATGGGAGCGATGCCACTGGCCGCCCTCCTTTCGCTGGCACTTCCCTCTGCGATGCTCTCCACACGGCGCGGCCTCGACTGGGTCGATCGATTTTTCGCCGGCCTTCACCATCTCGGTGATCTTCACAATGTTCCGCTGGCCGGCGGCGACACTTCAGAGTCGCCATCCGATCTCATCCTCGCCGATATCGTCCTTATCGGCTCCGCCCCGCGAGGCCGCTCTCTGCGCCGATCGGGAGCCCGTCCCGGCGACGCCCTCTACGTCACCGGATCTCTCGGCGGAGCAGCGGCAGAACTCGCAAGCCTCTTTACGCGCCGAAAGCCGAATCCTCCGGTTGCTAACCTGGCAGGCCACCCACATCTCTTCCCCGAGCCGCGCCTCGCGGTCGGTCAGACTCTTTTGAGGCGGAGAATTGCCACCGCGGCCATCGATGTTAGCGACGGCATCTCAACAGACCTCACCCATCTCTGCCAGGCTTCGAAGCTTCGAGCCGAGATCGACCAAACCGCTCTCCCGATCCATCCGCTCGCAAAGCAGCTCACTCCAGAGCAGGCGCTCAAGGCAGCGCTGCACGGCGGCGAAGACTATGAACTGCTCTTCGCCGCGCCTCCGGCAGCGCGTGTTCCGCGAAGCGTTGGTGGCGTGCCAATCACCCGTATCGGCACACTCCAACGGCCGGGTTCAAAGAAGCCGATCATCACCCTGGCCCACCCTGATGGAACCCGCACGGCTATCCAGCCCGGAGGATGGGAACACTTCTCGGCCTCACGAAAGACAGTTCGCTGAACTCCGCTCAATGGATCACGGCTTGAAGTTCTTTTTGAGCGTCTGCCAGCAGGTGTAGTACTCGTGTTGAAGCGAAGCCGTCTCCATGGCGAACTTCGTCGGACGGCAGACGAATCGGGTCTCGAACATGAAGGCCAGGGTGCCCTCAAGCTTTACAGGCTTGAGTTCAGCGTTCGAGGCCCGCTCGAAGGTCTCGGCATCCGGTCCGTGGCCGGACATGCAGTTGTGCAAGCTCGCTCCTCCAGGAACAAACCCTTCTGCCTTGGCATCGTACTCACCCTGAATGAGACCCATGAACTCATTCATGAAGTTGCGATGGAACCAGGGCGGGCGAAAAGTGTGCTCGGCCACCATCCAGCGTGGAGGAAAGATGACGAAGTCGATGTTTGCCGTACCCGCAATCTCACTCGGCGATGTGAGCACCGTGAAGATGCTTGGGTCAGGGTGATCAAAGCTCACCGTGTTGATGCAATTGAAACGGGCAAGATCGTACTTGTACGGCGCATAGTTGCCGTGCCAGGCGACGACGTCAAGCGGAGAATGATCAAACTCTGTAGCCCATAGATTGCCGAGAAACTTGGCAACCACCTGAAAGCTCCCGTTGTCGCGGTCGTCAAACGCAGCATGCGGGGTGAGAAAATCACGCGAATTCGCCAGGCCATTGGCTCCTATGGGACCAAGATCGGGCAGACGCAGCGGCTGGCCGTAGTTTTCAAGCACGTATCCTCGTGCCTGTTTTTCGAGCAGAGCTACGCGGAACTTAATGCCTCGGGGAACGACTGCTATCTCGCCAGGAGAAATTTCAACGATGCCAAGCTCCGTGTGGAGTGCGAGCCGGCCGAGTTGAGGGGCAAACAGCAGTTCGCCATCCGCCGAGTAGAAAAAGCGATCCGTCATGCTCTTATTGGCAGTGAATATGTGGATCGCAACTCCTGAATGCATCGTGGAGTCGCCGTTCCCTGCGAGCGTGACGAGCCCGTCAACAAAATCCGTAGGCTGTGTCGGCAATGGCAGCGGATCCCAGCGAAGCTGGTTCGGCGGCGTCTCGATCTCGTTGAAAGGAGTCGAACGCACCAGGCCGTTGCCGATTCGCTCATACGGCTTGTGCATCACCGATGGGCGAATGCGGTAGGTCCATGTGCGACGGTTGAGCAGACGCGGCGCGGTAAACGGGCTGCCGCTCAATTGCTCCGTGTAAAGGCCGAGGCGAGACTTTTGCGGTGCGTTCTGGCCGATCGGAAGGGCGCCAGCGACGGCCTCGGAGGCGAACTCGTTGCCGAAGCCGGAGAAGTAGTGAAGATCAGGCATGTGGGTCCTCATGAGTTCGCTGCGGTGTTTCGTGCTTGTGCGCGAACACCGTAGCTTAGCCTAGCCATGCCCAGGATGTCCCTTCCCGGTCATCTCCGTTTGCATTTGTTCACGAAGCAGCAACAAGACTGCGTTTTTCCACAACTGCCCTTGACGCTCCTGATAACCTTAAGCCAGAAGCAACCGAAGCCCGGCCACAAGCCGGGCTTTCTGCTTTCAGCAAGAATGGCAATCGACGTGCACCCGGAGGTCCAGACTTAAGTAATTTAGTTTGAATACTTTGCGCGAATTATGGCGGGGGGGGGCCAACGAACCTTAGCCGGAGTGGGCCGCGGCAATTACCACTGTCTTGGCATTGAGAAACTCGCGCATGCCAGCGGCAGAAAGCTCCCGTCCGTACCCGGAGTGCTTAACTCCACCGAAGGGGAGACGCGGATCACTGGCGACCATCGCATTGAGAAACACCGCCCCGCACTGCAACTCGGAGACGAAGCGCTGCTGCTCGGCGGGGTCCCGCGTCCACGCGGAAGCTGCCAGGCCGAAGGGAGTGTCGTTAGCGATCTCGATAGCCTCGCTGAGGCCATTCGCGCGAAAAAGCATAGCAACCGGCCCAAAGAGTTCCTCTTTGTAAACCGGACTCGTGCGCGGGACACCTTCAAGTACCGTAGGCTCGAAATAGTTGCCGTCTCCCATCATGCGCTCACCACCCGCGAGGACCCGAGCTCCCGCACCGACTGCAGCCTTAACCTGCTCCTCAAGCTCTTTGAGGATTTTAGGTGTAGCGAGTGGACCAATATCGGTGGTCTCTTTCATCGGATCACCGACAACCATCGCCTCCATGCCTGCGACAAAGCGCGGAACGAAGGCTTCGTAGATGGAGTCGTCGATGATGAAGCGCTTGGCGGCGATGCAGGATTGTCCGCTATTCACCAGGCGGGCGCGAACGGCTGTCTCCACGGCTTCATCAAGATC
>Ga0126373_10005175_pt1 | contig 10099 bp, 5 predicted proteins | sample PanSoiMetPlot_11_FD_92545 | JGI IMG/M metagenome (GOLD analysis project Ga0126373, IMG submission 92545) | Tropical forest soil microbial communities from Panama - MetaG Plot_11 | ecosystem: Environmental > Terrestrial > Soil > Tropical forest > Bulk soil | place: Panama | collected 2016-02-17 | reverse complement strand
GCATCCTTCATGTGACAGTGATAAATGCGACCTTTGAACTCTCGAATGAACTTCACGTAATCGACCCCCTGGTACCCCAGGTGTGACGGGTCGTAATTGAAACCAAATCGTCGATGCTGGTTGACGGCTTCCAGGGCTCGATGGGCTGAGCCGATGTCGAAGGCGATCTCCGTTGGGTGAACTTCGAGTGCAAAGTTCACGTTGTACTGCTCGAACACATCCAGAATCGGTAAGAACCGGCGCCCGAAGTCGTCGTAGCCCTTTTGGAGATAATCTTGGCTAGTGGGCGGGAACGCGTAACAGGCGTGCCAGATGCTTGATCCGGAGAAAGCGTTAACTACGGCGGGAAAATCAAGGTCTTGCACCGGCTTGGTATCGATAAAGTTCCGGCAGGCTCGAGCGGTCAACTTCATTTGCTCGGCTGCGCGCTGGCGAACACCTTCCGGATCGCCATCGCCCCAGAGCTCAGGCGGTAGTATGGCCTTATGCCTTTCATCGATCCGGTCGCAAATCGCTTGTCCAACCAGATGGCTCGAGATCGAAAACGCCGTCAGGCCATTTCCAGTTAAAATCTGCCATCGCTCTTTACAATAGTCCTTGGATTCAGCGGCGGCCTTAACGTCGAAATGGTCGCCCCAACAGGCCAATTCGAGCCCGTCGAAGCCCATCTTTTTTGCGGTTGCTGCGAGGTCCTTTAAGGAGAGGTCGGCCCATTGGCCGGTGAAGAGGGTTACTGGTCTAGCCATTGCGGGGGATAGAAAAAGTTAGGGGGTTGATTGAATGCTACTAGACTTTTCCTCGTCCAACTCCGCAAGTCGATCGACAAGGAAATCGATCAGGATTAAGAAGTGTTCCCGAAGTTTCCGGCATGGATGCCCCTCGCCTCTCTCATCAGCAATTTAAGTTCGGCCCAGGAGAACTCCCGCCGACGATAAACCGCGTGGTCTGGGAAGAGTGCGCACCAGGATTACCGTGGACTGATCGCCGATCGTCTGCCGAGCCTGACCATTTACCGGTTTATGTTCGACAGCGGTATCAGGTGCAGGAAGAGGTGCCTTGCTATCAGTCGATTTTCGAAGCGAGAGGCGTCCGGCTCAAGGGTGGTCTACGAAGACTGGGTTCAGGGACGTGGTTCACACCTTGGTGCGGAGAGTGGATGAGAAACGAGACAGACCTGTACGAAAAGTGGTCGAGCCGCAGGCGATTTCGTCGGCGCTCTACCGAGCAGGCAACACATAACAGCTTCTAGTAGAATCGAATACAACAAGACCTGATATGACTGTGACTTTACCGTAATGAAAAATAATTTTGCTGGACATTATAGTGGCTTTGGCTACTTAGCTCACTGTACTTTTCAGTAGTTATAAAAACCATAGAGTCATCTAAACCTGGGTTAGGGGAACCTCAAAGGCAGAACTCCAGTTAGCTCATCGTGGACGAATTGTGATTTGCTCCCGGTTTGCTTAGGGGGACGGTTACCCTGACCGCGCATAAAAAACTTGGAGGTATGGGTGTATGGAAACAGGGTCTCAAAATCGCAAGGAGGCAACGCTTTCGTTCGTTATCCCGCTAAAGGACGAGGCGCCAACTCTGGAAGAGTTATTTAATAAAATATCGGACTACGCATCCGCGCAGGCCTCAATCTGGGAGGTAATCTTTGTTGACGACGGCAGCACCGATAATAGCTGGGAAGTTATTTCCGGGCTGGCGGCCGAGAATCCTGGTCGAATTAAAGCCATTCGGTTTCGGCGAAACATGGGCAAGGCGGACGCCTTAGCGGCCGGCTGGAAGGAGTGCTCAGGAGATTTTGTTTTTACCATGGACGCGGATCTGCAGGATGATCCCGCCGAAATCCCTCACTTCCTGCAAAAGATGGAGGAAGGATGGGATATCGTGTCCGGTTGGAAACGTCGCCGGCACGATCCGTGGCATAAGGTTTTACCTAGCCGGGTTTTCAACCTGATGCTGAGCCGCGTTAACAAGGTCAATCTGCATGACCACAACTGCGGTTTTAAATGTTATCGGCGTGAAGTAGTCCGGTCGCTCCCCATGTACGGGGAGATGCATCGCATGGTGCCATCGCTGGCGGCAATCCATGGGTATCGCACAACAGAGATCCCGGTTCAACATCATCCCCGGCTCCATGGTCACAGCAAATATGACTTCAGGCGGTTCCTGCGGGGGTTCCTCGATATGTGGACCGTCAATTATCTGCAGAATTTTCGTCGGCGTCCGTTTCATTTCCTGGGCAGTGTCGCCCTCGCGATGTGCGCCCTTGGAGTTTTACTCGCGATTCTGACGTTCGCCCTTCCATTGCCAGTGAAGCTCGCGGAGGAATTGGATCCGGCGCCTCCGATCCTGCTGGTAGGAGGCCTGGTAACGGTATTGCTGGGGTTAATTTCTGAGTGGAGCCTGCACGAGAACACCGAGCAATCAAAACAGAAGCCGATCTCATCAAGTATCGGGCTCGGACTCGAGCCGGTGTTTCGATTACCAGCCGGCGAACATCATCGGAATGGCAGTTCTCATCAAGGACCGCTTGCTCTGTTGATCGAGCAAGACAGTATGAGCCGGGATGTTCACGCGATGCACCTGCGCAAAGCCGGTTGGAGTGTTATCTCGGCGGGTTCGTGTCATGAGGCGCAATCGCTCATGGGCGGGCCCGTGGAGGTTCTATTACTAGACTCCTCCAGCGGGACCGGGACCGAGATGACGGAGTTGGTCCGGGTCGCTCGTCGTACGTCGCCGAATCCAAGAGTGATCTTTCTTTTCAGCGACAGAGATGCAAATCCGGCGGACATGACGCAAATCGGCGCTTTCGCTGCTTTGCTGAAGCCGGTCGAGCCAACCATTGTTGTGGGTCTGGCCAAGAACGCCTTGAACACAGGTCGCCAGACGTTGCTGGTGCCGACCGCGTAGAGGGTGCCATTAGGGAAGCTGCCTATGAACATCACTCCATTGAGTGATCCGCGTTGTTTGCGGATCGCGGTATTGGGCTCAACCTATCCTAGAAACCAGGAGGACCACGAGGTTCCGTGGCTCCGGGAATCGGTCCGCCGGCTTACAGTACGCGGCCACAAGGTCACGGTCATCGCTCCTGCTTATTTAGGGTTAAAGGATCATGAGGTCGATGGCGTTCAGGTGCGCCGGTTTCGCTACGCCCCCGCGCGCTGGGAAATGCTAACTCATGGCGAAGGCGCACCGAACAAGCTGAAAAAGAATCCGGTCCTAAGGCTGTTATCGTTGAGCTACTTGATCAGCGGAGCATGGGCGGCGTGGAAGATCTGCCGGCAAGAGCGCATCGATGTTCTGCACGTGCATTGGCCCTTTCCGCACGGCTTAATGGCGCTATTACCGGGCTGGTTGCTGAGATGCAAAGTGGTCTATACCTGTCATAGCGCCGAATTTGCGTTAGCGGCAGGGAGCAAGTTATCGACCTCGCTATTAGCGTTCTGTTTACGCAGGTCCTTTGCAATCACTGCTAATAGCGTCCATACCGCCGGTCTGGTTCGAGAGGTTTCTGGGCGCAAGGCCCAAATCATTCCTTGGGGAGCGACGATTAAGGTCGACCCGACAGCGGAGCCCATTCCTCAAGAGGTCCCATTTTTATTGTTCTCCGGTCGTCTCATCGAACGGAAGGGAGTTGATTTTCTGCTTCGAGCGATGCCGGCGATTTTACGCCGGCAGAAGGTGCGCTTGGTGATAACGGGAGACGGTCATTGCCGGCCTGAATGGGAGCAGCTGGCGCGGTCGCTCGGTTTGGGCGAAGCGGTGACTTTTGCGGGTTTTGTAAGTAACGAAGAGCTGAGCTCGCTGTTTCGTTCGTGCTCTATCTATGTGCATCCGGCGATCCATGATTCTAAAGGGGACACTGAAGGCCAAGGCGTCGTGTTGGTTGAAGCGCTGAGTTACCGCCGGCCTGTAGTCGCGTCCGCCGTGGGCGGGATTGTTGATGTAGTCAAGGATGGCCAGACCGGATTGCTGGTTCCGGAAAAGAACCCCGACGCGATCGCTAATGCAGTCATCCGTTTACTCGATGATCCTGTCTATGCCCGCCAACTAGGAGAGCAAGGATACGCTCATGCGTGCAGCTACTTCAATTGGGACCGAATCATGGATCAGTACGAATCCATTTACGTAGAAAGCGTTTCCTCGTCGCGTCCGCGTAGCATTGAAGAGGAAGCGGTCCAGCCAGCTACAACCTAGGAAAAAAGTGGAAAAGAAAAAGCCTTTAATACTCGCTGTTATTCGCCGTCTGCTTCCGTGGGTTGCAATCGCGTGCGTCATCTTCGCGTTGGTACCTCGGATGGGCGAGCTCCGGCAATGTTTAGAACGGCTCAGTGCAGCTTGGTTGATACCGGCATTTGCGCTCTGCTTGGGCTATTGGTTCTTTAACGCCGGGGTTTGGTCTTGGATCCTTGACTCGCTCGGTTATCCGCTGCCGTATCTGGTGGGGGTTCGCGCCTGGCTGACCTCAGAATCGTTGCGCTGGCTCCCGGGCGGCATTTGGAAATTCGCTTCGCGCGTTGTGGCCGCGCAGAACCTTGGTATTCCGCTGGCCATCGCTTCCTTGAGTTTGCCGGTCGAATTAGCGACGGCCGTGGTGTCTTGGGTGATCGTGGCAATTGGAGGAATTCTCTTTTCGGGTTTGGCAGGCCGATTCCTTGAGGCGTACTCGAAATGGATCCTGCCGACAGTGGGAGTCGCCGTTTGTGGACTTCTAATCCTCTGTTTGGCTTGGCCGATTCTTGCCCGGCAGAAATGGATTCGATCCAAGCTGGAACAGGTCGGCAAAGTGCTAAAGGCGAAGCCGAACTTTCGCGCGCTTTTAAAGGCAGAACTACTTTATATCCTTTTGAACATATTCCACGGTATCGGCCTCTGGTTGATGCTGGCAGGGATGGGCTACCAGCATTCGGTTAGTCCGGCAGCCGCAGTTGGCGCTAACGCTGTTGGCTGGTTGGTCGGCTTTTTTGCCATGGTTATTCCAGGGGGAATGGGGGTCCGTGAAACCGCCACGGCGTTTCTGCTTTCTCCTGTGATGCCGTGGCAGCAGGCGGCGTTAGCCGCGGTTTTATGGCGGGTGCTGCAGATTGCCGCAGAGCTGGTGTCGTTAGCCCCCTGGATCTTTTTTACCGGTAGACAGCGTACACGACCTTCTCGGCTACCGGGTCAAGCCGTGTATGAAACTGAATGATGTAATGTTATGAAGACGAAACGTCCTATATCCTGGGCAAATCGAATCCTGGCCGTGATTGTGCTCCTCACCGGTGCGGCGCTAGCCGTCGGGGCGTTTCTACTGTGGCCCGCCTATGCCAACCCGCAAAGCCGGATGTACACATCCGCCCTCGGTTTTTTAAAGGTACAACGGTTGTTAGGGCTGCATGTACAAGCTGAAGCCGAGCAACCGGTCTACCACGACTTTGACGTTCCCATACTCGGCGAGGGGACCGTTCAAAGTAACTTCTACAACGTACCGGTCGTTCCCGCCGCCCGAGTTAAGTCCTTGCAAGTGGAAGAAGGCGACGTCGTGAAGAAGGGCCAAGTTCTGGCGGAACTGGATGATAGCCAAGCACAATATAACTATAAAGCCGCGCAGTTGGCTCTAGCCTCAGCAAAAGCCAACCTTGAGCGCGCCAAGGCCGGCTCGGTGAATACGATGGTCGCTGAACGGCCGCAAAAGGATCAGGTCGATCTTAAGGGAATGGAGAAGGTGGTCAAAGCCGCCAAAGCCAAAGTCGACATGTACAAGAAACTGGAGCAAGACGGTGCTAGCTCCAAAGTAGAGCTGATTAATGCTGAGCTCGAGTATTCAACTGCCGAAACTAACTATGAACAAGCGAAGGTTAGTGTCGGGATGTCGACGCAAGGCTTTCCCAGCGCTAATCTGGTTGCTCAAGACGCCATCGACGACGCTAAGAACTTGGTAGAACAACGAGCCGAGGAGCTGAAATACTATCAAGTCGTGGCGCCGGCCGACGGTATCATCGATCGCGTGCTGGTACGAGATGGAGAGTTCAACCAAAACGCGGGTAATACCGGTTTTATTATCGCGTCCGGGATGTGGTTCGAAGCTGAGATGGACCAGCGAGCCGTAGCCAACGTGCAGGAGGGCATGGAGGCCACTGTTAACTTGGAGTCGTACGCAGGTAGGACTTTGAACGCGACCGTCGAGCGAGTAATTCCGATTGTGACGTTTTCTGCCGGGGGACCGGAAACGAAAACACCGGTTCGACCCTTGGGCACGGGAACACCCGAGTGGCCGGCAACCTTCAAAGTCAGGCTACGTCTCGACGGTGAGGGGCTCACGATCGCCCCTGGGATGACCGGGTTTGCGCGGGTTATTGCCCATCATCGTCAAGTCTTAGCTGTCCCCCGAGACGCCGTCTCTTCTCTGAGCGCAGGCAAGGGAGTTGTTCGCGTGGTGAACAATTCCGGGCGTTCGGTTTCAACCCTGGTTGGGTTGGGAGAGGTTGATGATCATTTTGTCGAAGTTACCAGTGGGATTTCACCATCGGACTGGGTACTAACCACGAACGCCCGCTATTTGCGTGATGATGATAAGATGCACATCACGCGCGTGGTGGCGGCCAAAGATTAGTTAATAAATTGCGGTTCGAAAAATGCCTGGCCTCGTTCTAAGGATTGCGCGTGTTGTTGCCTTTGCTCTCTTCGGGGTGAGCCTAGTGTTTCACTGGTTTCACGTGCCGGTCGGAGTGCAGCCAAAAGCCCATGGTGCTTATTCGACCATCTTTGAGGAGCCGCCTTCGACTCTGCCTTTCAAGTTGCTTCTTATTGTCGTCCTGGTTTCAGCTTGGTGGTTAGGACGACGTTTGAAACGGAGGGGTTCCGTGAGCTGGGCTACTCCAATGACGGTGGCGGGTTCTATATTGTTTTCGGGTATCGGTATAGTCTATCCCGCCTTTACTATGCAACGTTGCGCCGAGGTCTCTGCGCATGCCGGCTGGCTACAGCAACAAAACTTTAGCTTGATCGTTTCCGTCGGCGACAACTTTCTAGGACAAGAATACTTTTACGAGCCGGGGCAGCCGGAAGTTCAGGTTAATGAGGTTCTTCCGCGGTCGTTCCAGGCCATGCCTACGCCTTCAGTTTTGTCGGTCGCGGATCTGCATCTGACAAAATTGCAGCACATGTTCATCTGGTTAGGGCTATCACCCGGCTTTTGCCAATTTGTTACTTGGGGGTGGTTCAGTGCTGCTATCGGTTCATTATTGTTAGTTATTTGTTTCATGCCGCTAAAAGGGAATCAACGATCGGGGCCAGGAGACCGCAGATCTCTGTACAGGCTAGTGGGCGTTTTCGTCTTCAGTGGCTTTGCTGTGTGTCTGGCTTGTCTGTTCCCGATTATGATGGCCGCTCAAGAATTGAAGCGGGCGGAGGCCTCGGCGAACAAAGGGAGCTACCCAGAATCGCTTCGTCATCTGGACCTAGCCGAAAAGTGGGTTCCAGTGCTAAGCTATCACACCGACTTACTGTACCAGCGCGGATGGTTAGAAGAAAAAGTAGGGCTACAATCGCCAATACGCGAGGTGTATTCGGCTATTCGTGAAGAAGAGGAAGGCTTTGTCGATCGAGCTGCTCAGGAGTATGCGGCTTTGCTCAATCCCGACAATCCCAAAGCGGTCCGCGCCGAGGCCTACCGTGGCGCATTACGGCTGGCGATAAAAGATTTCAACACCGGCCTTATTGGCCGGGCCGCGGCGGTGCTAGAACGCTTAACCACTATCGATCCAAGCAGTGTTAAAGCGGATTATGCGATGCAGTTAGCTCATCTGCGAGAGTTTCGAAAAACCCAGTTGGAACAGGACGTCGCCAAGTTTGAGACGATTTACGAGTGCTTTGAAAGTCCGGAGAAAAGTCCGTTAGTGGCGGCCGCTCATCGACGGTTGGCTGATCTTGAATTCGATTATCACGATCTAACTAAGCTCGGCGACGAGATGCGCGCTGCGGTGACTCCGCTTACGCCATGAGTGTCAATCACACCGGAAACCAATCACCTGAAACCGGCGATAACCGGGAGAGGCTCGGAGCTTTTCGCGTTAGCCGGCCTGGTTTTCGTCGTTCCAGCATGGTGTCGCTGGCGGTGGCGCTGGCTAGATCAACGCGATTGCGTTCAGTCGTCTTATTCTCAGCGGCAATCGCTGCAGCCACCTATTGCTTACTTTACGCGATAGCTCCATCCCAACCCGTGCCCGAACGGTTCACATTTGATCCAGCTGCGACCTGGATTGCGACTAACTCAACAACGCAATCATCCGGATGCTTCAGGTTCGATGTTGAGGTTCCGAGTAAGATAAAGAATGCGTGGATTGCTCTCGCCACTAACGGTGGCTATGAAGTTATCGTAAACGGAAAAGATAAATCGTTATTCTTTCTCTGGCGGCGAACTCACCCATTTCAAACTTCACTCAGTGAAGGCGGACAGAAGCTCACCACTGGAGACCCGGCCATGGCCGTTAGTTATCCGCGTGAGTATCAATGGAAAGACCACGACAATGGTGAGCTGCCGACTTTTCTGGATTTAACGCCGGATCTTCATCCTGGTCGCAACACGCTGTGCATCGAGGTGGAAAGCGATGGCACCACCCCGGCCGTAATTCTTTCTGGGGAAGTTCTGTTGGACACCGGTGAAAAGATACCGATCCGGAGCAATGTAGAGTGGAAGGCCGAGCCCGTCCCGGGCACCTTGCCACAGGATCGCTGGACGAGCCCCGAGCATCCGGTAACGGATTGGCGGCAGGCCCGTGCGCTCGGTTGGCATCGAAATTTCTGGCGTTTGGTACCGGAAGGCGTTTACGAAGAACCGTTCCGCGGTCTGCGGGTGCGCTCAGTCTCCCCGGATTCTGTTACCTGGCTCGATCAAGAAGTCGATCTAGCGAAGGCACCGGCTCAGGGTTTCCTCCGAATAGCGACCGACACCCCTTACCACATCTGGATCAACGGACAAGATATCAACCTGGTGTCGCGCAACCCCAGTATCTTAGCGTGGGGGCCATGGTATGTCCGGTCGCTAGGACGCGTGCCCATGGATATCGAGCTCGATGCTCTTCCGGAGTGGCTGGATCCAAACAACGTCGGAACTATGCTGCCGGGCCAGCAAAGTGAAAATCCGCCGACCCGAGATCCCGCGATCAATAATTTTGCTCAAGATCAGGCGCCAGTTAGTGGAACCAATAAGTACCCGCTCGCGCCGAATGAACGGGGTCCAAGTAACAGTGCTCAGGGGGATAGACCCCGCGGGGTGAGTCCTTATGCAGATCTGACAAACCCGGATCGGGTGACGCCTCCAGCTCTGGGCCGGGATCGACGCGATGTCGAGTTTGTCTCGTACGACGTGACACCGCTCTTACGGCGGGGGAGAAACACGATCCGTATAGGATTGTATAAAGAGTCTCCCGCGGCGTTTGGTCTGAGTCATCAACCATTCGCTGCCTTCGATGGAAAAGTTAAGTTGGCAGACGGAAGCGATACGTCTTTCGCCAGCGGCGAAACCACGTTCTGCTCTTACGGCGAGCAGGGCAAAACTTCGTCCCAGATACACGCGGCTATTGACGGCCCGATCGAACGCGTGTTGATGCCGGCCAGGAGATTCCATGGCTCCGTGCTTCCTGACAGGCCTTGGTTCATTTTGTCTGTAGTGTTGTTCGCCATGTCTGCCGTCGTGCTGTGGATCTTGGCTGGATGGGGGCCGCTCAACCGATGGCTGGAGAAAGCTCAAGTTCCAAGTGCGATTCTGGCGGGTTGGATCGGTGCCGCGCTGCTCGCGCGATCTGCCATGATGGAGCGCAGCGAACTAATGTACTGGCGATTCCCTCAAGTTTGGGTCGTCTTATTGATTCTCGGGATCACAGGCGCGCTGCTGGGTGCGCTCTTGAAATGGAGGCGCACCGCGGAACGCACATCGGATAGCGTTCGGGCGGCATTCACTTCCAATGTGTATCACGAGGATTGGCGCTGGCTCCTCGTCGTCAGCCTCGCCATCGTCTTCTGCTTTGGTCTGCGTGCTTGGCAGATGGATATCCAGCCGCCGGACGAGGACGAGTACGTCTCGATTCAGGCATCACTCGCGGTGGCCAAG
>Ga0126373_10005174_pt1 | contig 10102 bp, 9 predicted proteins | sample PanSoiMetPlot_11_FD_92545 | JGI IMG/M metagenome (GOLD analysis project Ga0126373, IMG submission 92545) | Tropical forest soil microbial communities from Panama - MetaG Plot_11 | ecosystem: Environmental > Terrestrial > Soil > Tropical forest > Bulk soil | place: Panama | collected 2016-02-17 | reverse complement strand
TGCGCTCTTCGATCGCCCCTTCGACGTCCGGGATGCGCAGGTCACTGACGCGCGGCCGAAGCGCCAGCAGCATGGCCGGCCGGAACTGCGCGTTGACCGCCCCTAACCTTCGAGTGACCGCCACCAGGTCAGCGCCTGGAGGCTCGAGGCACTGCGCGGAAGTGCGGAGCAGCCGGACCTCATGCGGCGTGAGCTTCACGCCGGCGATGGTAGTCGGTCGGCCGGCACTATCCGGGGCGGCCGCGCGTCGCGTCCGCGCCACGCGAGGGGACGACTGTCTTGCTTCGGATCCCTACCTACGTAAGGTCCGCGAGCTGGAGGGCCGATCGGCCCTACGCGGCGGGTGAGGGGTGGGCAAGAGTAGGGCGAAGCATGTTCGTGAAGAGTGTCACGGAGGTGGACGTCGATTTCGAAGACGTCCGTGCAGCGATGCTGAGTGATCCACGCGCGTGGCTCGCCAACATCGCTGCGACAGCCGGGGAGGACGGCGACCGGCTCCTCGTGGATGTCGGCCTCCAGGTGGCCGGTCGCGAGGTGAGCCGGCGCGCCGGGCTCGAGGTGGGAGAGCCCATGACCGCTGACCGCGTGGTGCTGCTGCCGCTGCGCCTGCGTGTCGAGGAGCACGAACGGCTGTTCCCATCTCTGGAGGGCAGCCTCGATGCCGCCTGGCTGGGCGCCGGCCGAACCCACCTGGCACTCACCGCCAGCTACGAACCGCCGTTCGGCGTCGTTGGACGGGCGGTCGACCGTGCCCTGCTCCATCGCGTAGCAGAGGCCGTCGCCCAACGTTTCCTGGAGGCGGCCGGCAGAGAGCTGGAGACCATAAGGCTCACCAGCTCCGGCGGCGCCAGCCCATCGGACACCGACTGTTAGCAGCTTGCACCCCTGGTGGTGCGCCGGCCGAGGGGATCCACCGAATCTCCGACCGATCGTCTGGGTCGCTCGCGCGGTGGCTTTGCTTCGTAAAACACCTCAAGCGTCTCCAGCCGGGACGCCGGCAGCGCAAGCTGCCGAGCAGGGTGCGCACGCCGGTCGAGCGCGCACCGAAGTTCGAACGTGCCGTGGACGATCAGATCCGCGGCGTTCATCTTTGGTGCGGTCTCAGGCATGTGCAACCTCCTGAGGTTGATGCTGCCCGCAGCCGGCAGCCGCGGTCGAGTGCCGTGGGGCCCGCCGGTGGTGGGCCTTTTGGCCGCTGTCTGCGCCGGAGATCGCCCGTACGCTCGAGCCATGAGAGCGCGCCTCACCGCGATCCTGGCCCGGTCTGCGCCGGGCGTCCTCGAAGTTCGCCGGGCTGCCGTCGGAGGGTAGGACCGGATGCCGGACCGAGCGTGGCTCCTCGAGGGGGCACACCGCGCCTACTCAGCCACCACCGGCAGCCACGGCGTTGTGGCCGCCGTCACCGCGGCGGGCATCGCAGCAGGCGGTGCCGCGTGGCTGGCCGGCGATCACGGACTTGCAAAGCTGGCATGGAGCGCGGTCACCGTCCTCGCGCTGGTCCCCCTGGCGGCCGGCGTGGCCCGAGAGCTGGTGCGCCGGCAGGCGGGTGTGGACCTTATCGCGCTGCTCGCCATGTCGTTGGCATTGGCTCTCGGCCAGGCGTTGGCGGGCGCTGTCGTGGCGCTGATGCTGTCTGGCGGCCTCGCCCTGGAGTCCCACGCCGAACGGCGCGCACGACATGAGCTGTCAGCACTGCTTGCCCGCGCGCCCAGGGCGGTGCACCGGCACCGAGGTGCCGAGCTCGAGTCGGTGCCTGTAGAGGAGGTTCGCCGCGGCGACGTGCTGCTGGTGGGTCCTGGCGAGGTGGTGCCCGTCGATGGCGTCGTCATGGTGGCCGTCGTGCTCGACGAGTCCACGCTGACGGGGGAGTCGCGCCCGGTGGAACGGAAGCCAGGCTCGCAGGTCCCGAGCGGCGCCGTGAACGCCGGCGCAGCCTTCGACCTGCGCACCGTGACCACGGCCGATGAGAGCACGTATGCCGGCATCGTTCGCCTCGTGCGCGACGCCCAGGCGTCGAAGGCGCCGTTCGTGCGCCTGGCCGACCGCTACGCCATGGTGTTCCTCCCGCTGACACTGGCGTCCGCGATCGGCGCCTGGATCCTATCCGGCGACCCGGTCCGCGCACTGGCGGTCCTGGTGGTCGCGACACCTTGCCCGCTAATCCTGGCGGCACCGGTCGCGATCGTCGCCGGGATCTCCAGGGAGGCCCGCCGTGGCGTGATCGTCAAGGGCGGCGGCGTGCTGGAGGCTCTCGCACGCGCGCGCACAGTCGTCCTCGACAAGACCGGCACGCTGACGGCCGGCACGCCCCGCGTCTCGGAAGTCGACGTCTTCGGGGACCGGCCGGCCGAGGAGCTCCTGCGCCTTGCCGCCTCGCTGGACCAGGTGTCTCCACATGTGTTCGCGCCGGCTGTCGTCGCAGCGGCCACTGCGCGGGGCCTGGCGCTCAGCCTGCCCAAGGGAGTTGAGGAGCACCCCGGCGCCGGCATCCTGGGCGTCGTGGAGGGCCACCGGGTCGCCGTGGGGCGGGCGGCGTGGGCCGGGAGGGGCGGGCCGCTGCCCGATGCGGCCAGGACGCTGCGCCGGCGAAGCGCCATCGAGGGGACGTCCACGGCGTTCGTCGCGGTGGACGGCACTCTGGCCGGGGCTTTGATCCTCGAAGACCCGGTTCGCGGAGACGCACCGCGCGCGATCAGGGAGATGCGGCGCGCCGGCGTACGGCGCGTCGTGGTCGCGACCGGCGACCACCCGGATGTCGGGGCTCTGGTCGGAGCAGCCGTCGGCGCCGATGCGGTCCTGGCTGAGCGGACACCTGCCGATAAGGTCGCGGCGGTTCAGCGCGAGCGCGCCCGCGGGGTCACCGTCATGGTCGGCGACGGCGTCAACGACGCGCCCGCCCTCGCGGCGGCAGACGTCGGTGTGGCGATGGGTGCGCGAGGGGTGTCCGCGTCGTCGGAGGCGGCGGACGTGGTGTTGACGGTCGACAGGCTGGACCGCCTGGCGGAGGGCCTGGGCATCGCCCGCCGGGCCCGCAGCATCGCGATGCAGAGCGTGGTGGTGGGAATGTCACTGTCGGTAGCGGCCATGGCTGTGGCCGCAGCCGGGTTTCTGCCACCGGTGGCCGGGGCCGTTCTCCAGGAGGGCATCGACGTCGTCGTAATCCTGAACGCGCTGCGAGCGCTGTCCGGGCCGGCTGAATGGCGCCGGCGCTCCCGCTCCGGCCTGCCAGCCGGGATGAGCGACGGCCACAGGCAGTTGCTGCCGGTGATCGATCGGGTGCGACACGTCGCTGACCGACTTGGGGCGGTGCCGCCGGCCGTGGCCAACCGGGAGCTGGCCGAGCTGTGCGACCTCCTCGAGGAACGGCTGCTACCCCACGAGGCTGCCGATGACACCGCCCTCTATCCACTGGTGGCGAAGATCATCGGCGGCGCCGACCCCGTCGCCCCGATGAACCGTGAGCATGTAGAGATCCGCCGGCTGGCTGACATGCTCGCCCGCCTCGTAGAGGACCTGCCAGAGGCCGGCCCCGCCGCTGCCGACCTTCGGGACCTGCGGCGGGTCCTGTACGGCCTCCACGCGATCCTGCGCATGCACTTCGCCCAGGAGGACGAGTCGTACCTGTCGCTGTTCGAGCCCGAGGTGTTGGCGGCCCCACGAGCGCGCGCGACACGGTCCTTGGGACTCGGGGGGTCGTCAGCCCCGTGAGCCCGGCGTCTCGGTGTGACGGGCAAGGTAGGCCGCGGCCTCCGCCCGGCGGCCCACCTCGAGCTTAGAGAGGATGGTCGAGACGTAGTTCTTGACCGTCTTCTCGGCCAGCTTCAGCCTGGCACCGATCTCGCGGTTGGTGTGTCCCTCGGCGACCAGCGTCAGGATGCGCTCCTCCTGCGCTGACAGCCTGGCCAGCCGCTCGTCGCGGAGCAGGTGCTTGCCCTTGCGCAGCCGCTCCAGCACGGTTGCCGTGATGGCTGGATCGAGCAGGCTCTGGCCCTGGCCTACGGAACGGATGGCTCGGACCAGGTCGCCGCCGCGGATCTGCTTCAGGACGTAGCCGCTCGCCCCGGCCATGATCGACGCGAACAGGGCCTCGTCGTCTGCGAACGAGGTGAGCATCAGCACCCTGGTCTCCGGCTGCTTGGCCAGGATCTCGCGCGTGGCCTCGATGCCGCTGCCGTCGGCCAGCCGGACGTCCATAACGATCACGTCCGGCCGCGCCCGCTCAGCCTGAACAATGGCGTCCCTCACCGTCCCTGCCTCGGCCACGACGCGGACGTCGCCGGCCGCTTCCAGCATCGTCTTGAGACCGCTGCGGACAACCTCGTGATCGTCCACCAGCATCAGGCGCAACGGCGGGGGGCGAGAACGGTCCTCATTGGAGGTGTCATGTACTTCGTGCTGCACTGTCTCTGTCATCTTCCCACGTGCAGTGGCAGCGGCGGGATTCCGTGGTCCCCGTTCCACACTCCACCAGCGCATCGCCTGGGTTCATGAACGCCTCGCGACCCGCGGCAGCGGCGACCTACCTCGCCTCCCGGACTCCTGGGCCCCCTCCCTCGGCTTCGCCGGGTGCTCCCCCGACAGGCGGGGGAGAGAGCTCTTTCATCGCCATTGCTGAGCCATAATCGACGCTCACATGCGGTTCGAGGAGGAAGCCATGCCAGAGCACCTCACAGCCGGCACATCACTGGTCAAGATTCCACCGATTGACCCAGACGCCGCAGACGCGGCGACCAGGCGTCAGGCGTCGCTGACGAAGCCACCCCTCAGCCTGGGCGTTCTGGAGGATCTGAGCATCCGCCTGGCCGGCATGACGGGACGCCTCGATCCACCGCTCGAGGACGCGGTCGTCTTCACTCTCGCCGGCGACCATGGGGTGGCGGCCGAGGGCGTGAGCGCCTATCCGCAGGTGGTCACCGGTCAGATGGTCCTGAACTTCCTCAGTGGGGGCGCGGCCGTGAACGTTCTTGCCCGGGAGCTCGGTGCTCGCGTGGTGGTCGCCGACCTGGGGGTCGCGGCCGAGCTGCCGGCCGACCCGGCTTTGCGCGCGCTGAAACTGCGTGCGGGCACCGACAACATCGCCTGGGGACCAGCGATGAACCGGATCGAGGCGTTGAGGGCGATCGAGGCCGGGCGACAGCTGGTGCGAGAGGAGATGGAGGCGGGCCTGGATGTGGTGCTCACCGGCGACATGGGGATCGCCAACACGACGCCCTCCGCCTGCCTGGTGTGCCACTTCACCGGACTGGGCCCAGCCCAGGTTGTTGGACGCGGGACGGGAGTCGACGACGCCGGTCTGGCGCGGAAGGTGGACGTGGTTCGCAGGTCGCTGGAGGTGAACGGCACGGCGGCGGCAGATCCGCTGGGTGCGCTGGCCGCACTTGGGGGCTTCGAGATTGCCGGCCTGGTCGGTGTCATCCTGGAGGGTGCCTCGCAGCGGCGGCCGGTCGTTCTCGACGGCTTCATCTCGACCGCCGCGGCGCTTGTGGCCGTTGCTATGGAACCGCGGTGCCGGGACTATCTGATCGCCGGCCACCGCTCCCAGGAGCTCGGTCACGCGGCAGCGCTGGCCGGCATAGGGCTGCGACCGCTACTCGACCTCGATCTGCGCTTAGGCGAGGGGACCGGGGCGCTGCTGGCGCTTCCGATCGTGAGGGCAGCGGTTCGGGTGCTCAAGGAGATGGCCACCTTTGACGAGGCTGGGGTCAGCGACCGGCAAGCCTGAGTCTGCCGATTCTCGGCCAGCACCTCTGGCATCTTGACGGTTATGAGCGCCCCTGATGTCCTCGCCGTTGGCGCCGGTCCAACCGGTCTCACCCTGGCGGCCAATGTCCATGCTCTCGACGCCTCCGTCCGCGTCATCGACCGCCACCTGGATCGCGGCCGTGAGTCACGCGCTCTCGCCGTCCAGCCCCGGACGCTAGAGCTGCTCGACTCACTTGACCTGGCAGAAGCCCTGGTGGCGCGCGGACGCACCAGCGTGCGTTTGCGTATTCGAATCGGGCGCCGGACCGTGGCCGTCCCGTTCGGCGACGTGGGAGTCGAGGACAGTGCATTCCAGTCTCTGCTCTTCGTTTAGCAGGCAGAGACCGAGGCGGTCCTGACCGATCACCTCACGGCCCGCGGCATCCACGTCGAGCGCGGCGTGGAACTCGTGTCATTCCGGGTGGACGACGACGCCGTCGCATGCGTTCTGGGCCATGCCGACGGCCGCAGGGAACAGCTGCGCTGCCGCTTCCTGGTCGGGTGTGACGGCGCGCACAGCACAGTTCGCCACCTCGCCGGCATCCCCTTCGAGGGCGACGCCTATCCCCAGACCTTCTTTCTGGGCGACCTCGAAGCCGACGGGGATCTGGAGGCGGGCGCCATAAACGCATTCGTCGGCTCTGAAGCAGTTGCCTTCTTCTTCCCTCTCGGCCGACCGGCAACCTGGCGGCTGATAGGCATGCGCCAGCGCCCGGCCAGGGGGGACTCGGAGGGAGCCACCACTGAGGCGGCAGCCGCTTCGCTGCAGGACCTTCAATCCGTCACCGATGTCTCCACCTCCGGGGGCGTGCGCCTTCGTGATCCCGCCTGGATGACGGTGTTCCGACTCCACCACCGGCAGGCGGCCCACTACCGTGCAGGTCGCGTCTTTCTGGCCGGCGACGCCGCGCACATCCACAGCCCGGCTGGCGGGCAGGGTATGAACACCGGCATGCAGGATGCATGGAACCTGGCCTGGAAGCTTGCCCTCGTTGTCAGAGGCGCCGCGGACGACAGGTTGCTGGAGTCATACGAGGCTGAGCGCTGGCCCGTGGGCCGCTTTCTGCTCCGCTTCACTGACCGTGCGTTCTCGGTCGTGGGGTCCGGCGGGCCGCTCCTCCGGCTCCTCGGCAGCCTGCTGGCGCCTGGGCTGGCGCCCCTCGTCCTGCGCTCACGGCGCGCCCGAGCGTTCGGTTTCCGGTTCGTCTCTCAGCTGGGTATTCGCTATCGCAAGAGCCCTATCGTGTGCGAGGGAAATCCGGCGCCGCGCCGCGGCCCTCGGGCCGGGGACCGGCTGCCGGATGCCCGCATCGAGCGCGATGGAGGGTCGACCTGGCTGCTGCACGCAATGTCCAGGCCGGGCTTCCGTCTGCTTCTGTGCGGGCCGCCGGAGGCATGGGAGCCCGTGGTGCTGCGCCGTCTCCACGAGCGGTACGCCGGCCTGGTCACCAGGTACCGGCTGGCCGCCGACCCAGGACCTGACACCCTGAGCGACCCAATGGGTGAGGCGTTCTCCCGGCTGGGCGTCCGCCACGCCGCACACTACCTCGTCAGGCCAGACGGCCATGTCGCCTTCCGAAGTGCAGGAACAGACCTGGCAGGCCTGGAGAGCTACCTGGCCCAGTGGTTGCCTGGCGCCCGGGCGCCGGAGAGCTGATCCCAGCGGTACGCGTTCAGATACCGGTGCAGAGAGTAGGCGGTCCCTGAGAAGCTCCCAGGGGATAGACGAGCAGCTCGAAGCCGCGACCTCTCAGTGATGGTGCGAGCGAGAATGTCCGTGAACCCGAGCCGTCCGGGTTCACGAACACGTCGCCCAGGGTCGTGATGTGAAGGTTGGGGTTGCCGCTGCAATCGCGGTGAACATGGACCTGGTGCCCGCCGCCGGCGATGCCTGTGACCGAGACGGTGACTGATCCGGAGCCGAAGGCAACGGAAATTGTGGGTGGGGGCGGGGCCGGCGGTGGCGCCTGGGTCTGCGGTTGGGGTGCAGCTGAAGCCGGCGTCACCGTCGCCGGAGCTGTCGGCGGGGAAGTGGGGGAGGCGGCGGGTTCGGGCTGCCCGGGCGCCGAGCTCGGCCCATCGGACAGACGGCTCGCGTCGACCTGGCCGCACCCGCACAGGGCCAGGAGGACGGCACATCCCAGGGTCGCGGGTAACCTGAGCACTGCCTTCCATCTCTGTATTACGAAGGAAGGTAACGAGAGGCGGGGCGGACGGCACCTCTGCGACCGGGACCGAGATGCGTCATGGTGCTCTGCCCTGAGGTGGCCGCGCCGAGGACTCGGCACCCTCGGCGAGCTTACCCACGCACCGGGTTGACCTCAAGCTGTGCGCCGGGGCGTCCATGAAACGCCGCCGAAAATAACCAGATTGGGCCCTCATTGGCCACCTGTTCTGCCCGATCGGAATCGCCTGCGACAGACCCCAGGTGCTGCGCCGCGATCTAGCCTGGAAGGCCCACCCACGTGTACAGCGGAGTGCCCACGGAGGTGACGAGTGCAGGTGAGGCACCGCAGGCCAGTTGACGTCGCTGGACGGGCCTGCGCAAGCTATCGTCGTTCCGTCAAGCACTCTGACATGGAGGCATCAGAGATGGGGGCAAATGCCACGTCAGTTGTCGTTGCGACACCTAACGGCACCGGTCGCTTGGGATTCGTCTTCTGGGTCGAACTCGCGTACCTCATTCTTCTCTTCATCGTGGGCCTGATCTACGTGACTCCTTTGAGTGCGCAACTTCCTTTCAAGCTGCCGGAGTCTCTTGGCCCGGTGCCAATCGGAGTGCCGTGGTTTGGTGCACTTGGGGCTGTGTTGATATCGCTGAGCGCGGTGTTCGATCATCGTGGTGATTGGAACCCCGAGATGAAATACTGGCACTTCTCCCGCCCATTAATCGGGGCCGCACTGGGTCTGGTCTCCGTGCTGGTGTTCCAGGCCGGCATCCTGGCCGTCAACGCTCAACCCCGCCCGGCTGGTGGGACAGCGAACCTTCTCTATTACCTCGTCGCATTTCTGGTTGGCTACCGCGAGGAGACATTCCGAGAACTGATCAAGCGGCTTGGCGATGTCATTCTCACCCCCGGTGGTGGGCCTGCGCCCCCAGTGGTGCGCCAACTGAGTCCAGACGGTGGGCCGGCGGTCGGAGGACGGGAGGTGCTCATCTTCGGCAGCGGTTTCACGGGCGCTACGGAGGTGATGTTCGGGCGGAGCCGAGCCGTGACGTTCAAGGTCGACTCTGATGGGCAAATCACCGCCACGCCGCCAGCCGCCGACGCTCCTGGACAGGTCGCCGTCACCGTCACCACAAAGCAGGGAACTGGTACTGGAGGGCCCTACACGTACCAGAGTTAGCCCGCGAGTCCACGTATCGTGCTGGGGCGGGTAAGGCGCTGGTCGCATCGATGACTTGATCGGGCTTGATGGCGCCCTTGCCTTGTATCTGTGTGACGCCTGAACCATGACGCCCAGGGCGGTGCCTACGCCACGACAAAAGACCAATACCAAGATCAGATGTTGGCGGCGATCGGCTTTCGGTTCAGGCCCTCGCGTGCAGATAGTCGGCAGCCTGGCTCAGCGCGTCAAGTGCCGGGGGCTCGTCGGCTGTCTCAGGAGCCTTGATTCGCTCGAGGGCGACCTCATCGCGAGTCAGGGGATGTCCACACTCTTCGCAATACGCTGTGATCGAGATCTCGTGGCCGCAGGCCAGATGTGACGGCCGAAGGCTAAGATCGATGCCGCGCGTCCACTCCTGCCCCCAGCTTCGAAGCGCACCAACAACCAGGGCAAGTCCTTGCCCTTTCTCCGTGAGCAGGTACTCATGGCGCTCGGGCCGCTCCTGATAGGGCTGCCGTTGGAAGATGCCCTCGTCGACGAGCTTCTTCAGCCGGGCCGACAGGATGTTGTCGGCAATCCCGGTGGCCTTGAAGTCCTCGAATCGGCGAGCACCGAGCAAGGCGTCGCGCACAATCAGCAGGGTCCACCACTCTCCGATCACGTCGAGCGTGCGTGCTACAGGGCAGGGGAGACTGGCGAGGCTTGCATGCCGCATCGAACAATAAGATACCTCAGCCCCTTGCAAGATGCAAGCCTTGACTCTCCCCGGCGAAGCCGGGGGAGGGGGTCCCTGTCCAACGGCCCGAGAAACCTGTCAAGCCGGTCGGTGCTCGTGTTCCCGGCGGGACATCTCGTCTATGCAGACCGCAACAGCTAGCATCAGCACATCGTCCTGGTCGGGTCCGACCGCCACGCCGTAGGTATCCCGAAGCGTGAACCACCGCTTCGAGATGGACGCCACCATCTCGCCGTCGGAATGTATCTCGTATTCGTGACCCGTGATGTCGCCCCGAGCCTCGAGTACCTGACC
>Ga0126373_10005173_pt1 | contig 10102 bp, 8 predicted proteins | sample PanSoiMetPlot_11_FD_92545 | JGI IMG/M metagenome (GOLD analysis project Ga0126373, IMG submission 92545) | Tropical forest soil microbial communities from Panama - MetaG Plot_11 | ecosystem: Environmental > Terrestrial > Soil > Tropical forest > Bulk soil | place: Panama | collected 2016-02-17 | reverse complement strand
TACCGAATGTACCGAAAATGCACCAAAGTAGGGCAGTGAAGAAAATCGCGTAAGTGTAAGGAAGTAAAGCAGTAGAAGTGGTGGGCAGTGCAGGGCTCGAACCTGCGACCTCCTGCTTGTAAGGCAGGAGAATCTTAAGCACTAAGTGGCTTCGCTGGTGTCGCTTACCTCAGAAAAGCCACTTAATTCTCGCAGCCCAGATGTACCGAAGTTGTACCGAGCCCGACCACCTATCATTTCTTCCCTCTCAATGACCTCGGTGCGAATCACACTCGGTGGCTCAACAGAGGAATCATTGAGGCCGATTGCCCACATTGCAGATAGCTCACTGTCGCGCCTGCCAATCTACTTCCTGTACGGCGAGGTGATAAGACCTCTCCTCCTGCATCCAGTTATTCTTGTATCTCTCTGCGATACTTTTCGAAGACGGTCCAGTGCATGAGCCTGCCCAAGAAGCGCGTATAAAAAAACCGGACGCATGCGGTGAGCTACATCAGCACCAAGATGGGAATCTGGACCAAAGAAGACGCCGAGGTCGAGCTCGGTCAACCAGTCGATCGGCGAGACGGCGTCGCAAATAACACGGTCTTCGGGGACATCTACAAGTACAACAGCCCCGAGCTCGGCTTCGCCTTCATCGAGATAAACATCAACCGCTCCACGAAGAAGATGATGGCCGCGTACTTCTACTACGGGGGACTTGTTTCGTGGAAGAGCGTCGAGGAGAAACTCGGCAAGAACTACAAGAAACAGAAGATGCCGAACGGCCGCCCGGCCTATGTGTACCAGTTTCAGAACCGCACGATCTCAGTTCTCGTCGACAGCGCGAACAACGTATACAACATCGGCGTCTGGTGAGGCCCCCCGATCGCACGTCCGAGGGCGGCGGATCTGTGCGTCCGACTAGAGTCGGATGCCAGAGAAGCGCTGGATAGAGAGAGCGAGCGCCAGGTGCTCGCGATCCGAGTCCGAGCCGAGCGTAGTGCTAAAGTTTCACCGGCAATGCAAAAAGCCCGCCACGCTTCCTGCTCAGGTAGGCCGCGAACGTTGTGACGATCCCTGTGGCAAGCAGTAAGAAAACGCTTGGCTCTGGAGTGATCGTTGTCTCCTGAAAAGTCGAGTCGATTGTTATGGGTTCAGTGCCAACGAAGCCAATTTCCGCCGACCCCCAATTTCCTGAATATGTTACCGAAGACACGTAAGGCCCTTGAAGCGTAGGCGTGGTGCAACCAACTACGGAGTAGGAGGAAGGCCCTGTTTGAACGATATAGCCACACTCGGAACTGACGAGGGTACCGAGCACAATATTGAGTTCATCGCCATATACTATGGGAAAAGGACCGTTGGGTATCAAATCTGGCGTGCCTGTGCTAGCCCAATCGATGGCGATAGATAGAACCTCGCAGCCAGTAGTGAACGTCAAGGGAATACCGGTATTAAAGCCAGTGCAGTTCAGCACGTTAGTTTCATGAAAGTTAATTGTTACGAGTTCGTCCGCTTTCGCCGAAAATGCCAGCGATGTTGCGAACAGAACGGTCAAGATAAAGCTCCTCCATATTCGGCTCAATCGCATACGCACCTCCGCGTTGCAAAAACACCCAGGGCGACACGGATTTTCGAGCAATTGCCTGGCCAGTTTTCAGGCGGGCTGTGGAAAAGTTGCGGCTCTGCAACCAAAGGTCTTACATCCGGGAAACAGCTGCCCCTCTATAAATACTATGCAATTAAGTTCTCAATAACGGAATACCTACGGCGAGATGTAACGCACGTCACTATTCTTCACGAATCAGCTTGGCGGACCTGCCACAGAAACACCAGCGCCGTCTCGTCTTTCCCGTAGTCGACTTGCAGCCTGGCACCATCCGTGCGATTGATGACGGCTTTCACGACGCCGTCGACGACCCTACCCGCCGACAGGCTCACCGTCACGCGGTCGCCGACCTTGAGTTGTGGATCGTCTGGCTTCTTCTTGGCTGGCACGCGGAGGAATGTACGCCGGAGGATGGTATGTTTTCAAGGGTTGGAGCATTAGGGTCTTTGGTAGAATCTCGCTATCCATGATTCAGAAAGTGTTGGAACAGATCATCAAAGAAAACATACCGAGCCTAGTCACCGCGAAGGTGAAGGCATTCCTAGATCAAATCAAGAATTGGATGTCGAAGCCTATAAATTACAGTTGGATTTGGGCTGTTGTTCAGGGACTCTGTATAGTTCTCATTTCATTTTGGATTCGGCAACCTCCCTTTTTGGGGATAGGCGTAGCTGCATTGGGTCTAGTAGCTATCTTTATGGCTATTAGAGCCGAACAGAAATGGAGCAAGATCGAGCGAGCAGCCTGGTTCATTGTCGCCACAGGTCTGCTGATCGTGGAAATTACGGCGATACGGGATGAGCATGATCGTCACGAATCGGAAATGGAGGCAATTCGCAAGCAAGAGCAAGCCGATCGAACGAGCGCAGCGAAAGCCCGTGCAGACGACAGGGCCGCATTTGCAGCCCTTCTCCAAACCGGTAAAGATCTTTTTCAGCACCAGAGTGCTCTTTCCAAAGAAGACCGCGATCAGATGACTGGCGGAGATAGCTATATTGTTGTGGTGCCCGATTTGGGTCTCTCTGTCGAGGGACCAAACACGTTCGTGTTGTTAGCGCGCATAGGAAAAAACGGAAAACGGCTTGCTGTTCCAGAGGCCCACATCCAAGTACGCAAACTTCCCATACCGAACGAAGGAAAGAAATCTGAGCTGCTGGATGTGTTGACTGGCAAGAACCAAGGCTCCGTTTTCGTAGGCACCATCAGCCCTGATTGGGCGCAAATATTACCGACCCGAATCACTCCTTCGCCAGAGGGAATCTCCGAGTACGTGGTCAATGTGGTCGCCAGAAATAACCCTACGGTAGAGACATTGCGAGTGAGACACAACCCAACAACCGGGAATTGGGAGTAGGATTGCCGGACAACTCGATCCCCAGCACTCGAGACGACGACCGCGAGAGACGAGCGAATCGAGAATCGCACCCGAAACCGGGCTTATGAGGAGATTGCTCGTGATTCAAATGAATAGCCCGGAAATCTTGCGAGTAGGAGACAACCTGACTTTTGTAGAGAGGTGCTTGATGGCCCTGCCGACTTTGATTCAACTGTTACTCTTCGCTGCATTGGCCTTCTTTGTAGTCTCCGCTGGAATCTATCTGCTGTCGCTCGCCAGCAAGAACTACCAGGCGGTCAAAGAAGCGCGAGCGCGATTCGCGTAGTGTGTTCTACGTTCGCATTGAAGTGTCAGTAGGCTTTCGACGGTGGATAGGGTTTGGCGAAAGACAGGCCCTAGCTGGCATAAACATCCCTGTGGCCGAATTTCCTGCTCGCATATCAGTGACAATCGCTTACGGGACGTTATTAAGGCTTCGTAAAAGTAATCGAAAGACCGAAACCGGCCGTATAAGAAGTCTTGAGCGGCGGAGACGTAATATTGGAAGGCACTGGATCTCCGACTTTGAAGCCCGAGAGACTCGCAGTCTGGCCGATGTAAACGCCCGGCGTTAAGAATACACTTCGGAAGAAAGCCACCGAAGGTCCCACTAGGAATTCGGCTGACGAACCGCCGGCGTCCTGACTCCTTATGCCAGCTGCAACTCCGAGGCTAAAGTGCAAAGATACCGCGTTTCCGAACTCGCAGAGCCGAACGTGCGCCATCCCGATAGGTACAGGATGGAAGCTAGATTGAGAAGTAATCACAAAAACATTTGTGGTGGTTGTGGACCCGGCAGGATTCGCCACCGCTTGAATCCCGAACGTCTTCTCTCCAATGGTATCAAATCCGACTCCGGCTGAAATGGAAAGCGGAGAGCTGCACTGAACAGTGACCGACAATACCGTCTCCGAGTTTTTGGGATCGCTCCCTGGAAGAAGATCCTTCCTTGACAGCGTCACGGCACTTGTTTTTCCGCCTCCAAATGCGAACTCGCAATCAGATGTGGTCTGCAACTCGAAAGGATTTGTGCTGCTGTTACCGGCTTGATAAGCGGTATACTTGGTTTGCTTGTCTATCATTCTGGCCTTCCAGTAGCTCAGAATTGTCTGATTTTGCTGGAAATTTCCGTACTTGGAGCTCGAGGAAAGCAGATCCGGAACTGCAGCCACAACGGAATCATTCTGTGTGATTTCCCACTGCAGAAGCGCCGCGTAGTCCGTAAGCGTGGTTTGTTCCGTTACGATCTCCTGAAGTGCATCGCTTAAGGCACCGATCGAAACTTGGTCCGGAGGTACCTGTCTTTTCGAGGCGTCGAGTTGTGTCTGACAATCTTGTTTCAACAGCGCCAGGGCGGCCGTTTGCTGCGGAACGAACGGATCGTAGAGGACTTTGAATGCAGCCAGTGCGTTCTTTAACCCCGTAGCGCTGCTCTGCAAGGCCGAAACCTCTTTAAATGTCGGCCAGGTCGCACTAAGACCGGCCCCAAAGATTGGATCTGCCAACTGGCGATTAATCGCTGGAATAAGCTCGTCGGCTCTTCCTGTCGTATTCAAGAGAAAGTTTGTCAGATTTGACGAAGCTAGAGTTACGCTTGATATTGCGTTGTTCGCATTCTGCTGAAGCCCAACAAGCGTATCCAAATTGGTTGTAAGTTCACCGCTGTGCCCATCGAGCGTTGCAAAGCGTTGCTGATCTTCGTTCTGAATGATAACGAACCTATCTAATAATGCTTGTACCGCACCAGGGAATTGTAGGGCCGGGGCTGCTGGTCGGGCCGCTAGCGCGGCTTTAGTTTTCCCCGTTTGGCCAGTGACCGCCGGGGCAGCTGAGGGTAGCGTTAGGCTCATGCTGGTCAAAGCAGCCCATATATCCGGGGTCTTTTGAAATGTTGTTGTGGTGTTAAAGACGTACTCATACCTTAGAGTATTGAGATCCGCCGCTATAACGGTACGGGGTCCTCGCAGTATGTCACCGGTTTTGCGGTCAGTTTCCGGGTGGTAAACAGCTGCCAACCTGGGGTTGCAGTGCAGCCATTGCAACTTGCACTTCTGCTGTTCGGTTTGCGCATGTGTAACGCAGGCACCGAGTACGATGAACAAAACCACCGCACAAAAGCGTAACGCTCTCATTTTCTCTCCTTAACGAATTTCCCTATCCTCTAGCTCATCGTGCGGGCCGTCCCGTCGGCAGATCGTGTAGTGGATCTATATGCCACGCACCTCTTCCATGAGTAGCTGCATACAGCTGCCGATCCGGGGACATTCTTATTTGCAGTACGGCCGATTTGGGAAGGTGGTTGCCGTCGTAAAGTGTCCACTCGGAGTGTTCGGTTCCCCCATCGCTTGTGACGAACACACCGATATCGGTCGCAACATACACATCATTCGGGATCTGTGGATCGATGAGGATATCATTTACGGGTGTGTTCGGCAGGTCTCCGCTGACGTCTTTCCATGTGCCGTTGGCGTCGCAGCACTTGAAGACATGCCCAGTGTCGAATCCTTGTACTCCAAGGTATACCTGCTGAGCATTTGTCGGACTTACCGCAACAGCCGAAAACGGGCGGGATTTTGGCAACTCACTCCTGGTGATCTCCTGCCAGTTCCGACTCGGGTTTGCGGAGTTGGCATTCCTGTTGACCCATACCTTCCCATCAGACGTCGAAGCGTAAATCACGTTGCTAGCCCGGGGTGCGGTGGCAAGTGCTTGAATGTAGTCATAATCGCCGCCATCCGTCAGGTCCCCACTGATTGGAACCCACCCCTGCCCGGAGAAGGTCGGATTAGACGGGCCTCTCCATGCTCGAAACGTCCCGAGGACTAATTTGGGAGGAGTCCCGGGCAGAAGTTGGTAGGGAATGTAAAATGCCTCTCGCTCCTTTATTTTCGACTCTCCAACTACTTGGTTCCAGTTTTGACCGGAGTTATCGGAGCGATAGAGCGACACGTGATACTGCTCAGCAAAGTAGTGCGTAGGATTCTTGGGATCAATGAGGGAGTAACCGCCGTCTCCGTCGAGTACGAGTTTCCATGTCAACGTTCCGTCTCCGTTGATGGCAGTACCGTTATCCTGTGAACCACCGAACAATCGCAGGCGGTTGGTGAGGTCGGGTGTAACGCTCATGAACTGAATTGTGTTCAAGTCAGTGTTTAGGCTCGTCCAGTTCGCTCCCGAATTAGCCGTACTCCAGATTCCTCCATCGTTTCCAATAATCCATTTCCTTCCGTCAATGAGAACGAGTGTGTGCTGATCCGGATGAACCACGCTGCCGGTTGAATACGAATTTGTAAGATTGCTCCAACCGGTCTGCATTCCATTCGGGGAATGCGCGATCCAGACGTCGATCCCTCCCAGAATAAGATCATCGCCATCTTGTGCTGCAGATAAATATTGGTCATACCAGCCTTGCCATCCGTTTTGAGTATCGCCAAAAGCTGTGGCGGGCATTGTTAGCGAATGCCAGCTTCCTCCCCCGTCAACGGATTCCACGAGGCCGGTGTTCGTTGGTGTGCCTGGCCATGGGCTTCCCGCCCTGTTGACGCTCAGCATCCAGATGGTCGTCACTCCTCCTCTAGTTCTCGTTGCAAGAGACGCTCGATAGAAACTGTCGATAGTAAGCGTTTGCCCCGGAAATGGTGAACCTGTAGGAACCCAATTCTGACTCACCTTGTAGCGATAAATCCCTAATCCTCGAAGCGCCGCGTAGTAAATACCTTGAGTGGGCTCGTAGACAAGGTCGGTACAGTCGTGCGCAACTTGTTGCGCATCGACTAAGTTCAAGGTCTGTATCCAAGATGAGCCGCCGTCATGGGACTCGTACAGTCCAACGTCTGGCTGCCTTCCGACCGCCTGTGATGCGCTGCCTACTGCGGCCAGCAATATCTTTGGATCGTGAGGATCGATCAGGATTTTCGAGATGGATCCACCGATAAAGCTGAAACTGCGGCTATGCTGAGCATCTGAAGCAGTAGAGACTGGTCCCGTCCAGGTTACACCGCCGTCCGACGATTTTAAGATCCCAACGCCGTAGTAACTGTCGATGGCGTTGTTGGCTTCGCCGGTGCCCACATAAATCGTGGGCGGATCCGTGCTCGTGTCCAGCCCGATACTTCCTATCGACAAGCTGTACCAATGATCCACATCGACCAATGGCTCAAAATGCGGTGGCCTATTCGGATCCGTGCTTTGGGCGTTCGTGCTTTTCCACAAACCGCCAAACGCAGTCCCAACATATAAGATGTTTCCTGTCGGATCATGAGCCAGGTCCGCGGCCAAAGCCGTCACTCGTCCTGTCACCGGCCCCCAAGAACTTAACTGTGGGCTAGGACCCAGCGGCGTCCAATTGGGGAATCCTCCCGCTGCCAATCCAACTCTCGGAGCCGGCGTAGAGGACTTGTGCCCTTTTAACTGCTGAAACGAGGCGATTAATCGATCCGCAGGAGAAGCTGCTGCGGCCAGTCCGACAGAGCTGACCAGACGCCCGCGCAAGAACCAGGCATTACGCCCGTTGGGGTCATCGCGCACAGCTAGGCCTTGAGCCGGAAGTCGATGCCCAAAAAGTAAAAGGCCACCAACAAACAGGATCCCTACGATGATGGGGCACCGGCACACTTTCCACCTCCGGAGTCGTGCTTGTACTATCCGAACGACCGTCGTCTTTTAGATGGGAATAGCTCGATTCCTGGTCAGCCAGCGGGCCTGACCGTGGCTATTTGTTGCGAATCAAACCATAAGATATTGATTCAGTCAAGTTAACCGTGTATTGGCTGTAAGAAGATGTATTATTCTAGTTGGGTTCCGTACTATGTAGTGATCCGATATTCAAATGGACCACTAGGTGCTATAAGCTCGCTGCGCTGGCATCACGCTAATCAATCACTACAGAATCCGTGGCCACCGGAGACAGTAATGCGATCATTGAGTTTTGCCTCGATGCTAATCGTTTCCGCTGCACTTCTGGCAACGGCCTCTAGTTGGGGACGGGCAGGTGAGGCATCAGAGAAGCAAGTACTTGTTCAAATCATTGTGAACACAGCTTACGACGATTCAGAAGCGAGCCTGCAACAGATCGCGGCCATCATCAGTGGGTTGCCGCAGCGTCGCATCCGCTTTCGGAAAGACGACAACCTCAGTTCGCTGATCTTGAAGGAATATCGAGTGTCCACATACAAAAGCGATTCCCCCAGCTACCTTCCAAAGACTTATAAGCTCATCGAACAGGCCATTCTCGATGCGAACCGGCTCACAAGGCCGGAGGACATTAGGCCCGGCACTATCCTGATCCCCGAGCTGCCGCCCAAGGCTCTCCAAAAGTTCAATCCCGACAATCCTCTGAATAGCGCCCCGATTTTGTCCGTTGTTCCCTTGTCCTCAATGGTTGCCAAAAAGAACGAGGCGGGAAGGGCATCGGATTATGAATTCGTCGGCGTCCCGACCGTGTTCAACCTCGGTCGGCCCGCCGCGCAAAGTCACGCGATGGATTTTCTGTTCACCGCAGCCCTTGCCAAAACAGTCCTAAGCGAGTCAGCCTGGCAGAATGCTGTAATTCACGTTTTTAACTACCCACTCTCGATGACTCTGGGCTCGAATGGAAAGCCGGCAGTCGACGCGCCCGTTGACCACCTTGTGTTGACCGACTCACAACGCAAGTACATCGGTGACCTTCTCGCCGCCAATGCCCAACGTGACGTCCTTGTCTTCGTTCTTGACACTGGCTGGCCCGATGCCACTGAATACGCGGTCTCCCGACAAACTCTTAATCAACTTGTTCATTTTGCCCAAAATCATTTTTTCGGTCGCGATCTGGGAAAGCTGACTCCCTCGAGGCCGTTTGAAGAACCTTCTAACGCGCACTGTAAATATGTTAAACGTTCGTTGGCGGAGTTTCGCGCCCTCGATCCCGCAAATCATATTAAGGTCATTTACGTGCCCCTTACCAAGGAGCAAGACGCCGCTCCTCTTCTGATAGACCTCCTACAAACGGAATACTTGCGAGGATTAACTAATTATTCGCGCAAGCAAGTTAAACCGGCGAAAGACTTAATTAAACGATCGAGGGAAACCGCAGAGAATACCGTACGGAATTCCTATCCAGCGAAGTGGAGCGGCGACGAAGTCATTACGGACAAGTCAATTCTAGATGCGATTTTGGACTTTGGGAATCTATACGCTAAAGAAAATCATACCGTAATGTTTGTTAATGAATCCTGGACTGTTCCGCACGACGAGTATCACGTCTACTATCCTGATCCGCTGAATGGCATTGTTCTTGCAGCCGCAGGCAATGCGAAGTTAAACGTCATTTCTTCGCAGCTCGATTTCGCTGATCGAAGCATTAATCACAAGGATACTCTTGCGATAATGAATCGCCTCCCAGGACAAACTGACTTCCCATGTGGCTCCTCGTTTGTTGGCATCAATGTCGTCGACGAGGTAATGGCGATTGCCTTTGACGGCGAAGTACTTGGCTCTACCCTCTGCGGGACCAGTTTCGCCGCCCCGAGGATAGCCTGGATCCTGGCTGCAGATGAAGCGGTCCGCAAGTCCGCTCTCGATCCAACAACGTCATGGGGCGTGCTATTAGATGTCCGGCTCAAGAAGATTCGCGATCGGAACGCGTCGGGATTTGACAAATATCTGTTTGATCCCATCGCATTTCTTCAGTCCTCCGCTCCATAGCGTACATCTAACTAATTAACGAGAACGTTACACACCTGTTGCTTTGTCAAATATCAAAGGGATGCGCTAATCGGGTTACCGAGTGGACTTCGGCATTGTCCACTGAGCGGAAGGTGCTGGGATTCGAACTGTGCCTCCCGAAAATCTCGAAATCTCGGAGAGCATGAGGGTTATCATAAGGCTCAACGATGCTCATTTTTCTCAGGTCATGTCTAGCAACTCTGCCCTCGATTTTACTTTCGCGTGCTGCCCTGGAACTGGAGAAACTGGCTCTGCGCCACCAAATCGGCGTGCTTCAGCGGTCCGCTGCAAAACGCCCGAAATTAACCTCTGGCGACCGCCTGTTCTGGATCTGTCTGTCCCGATTCTGGCGCGACTGGCGCTCAGCCTTGGCCATCGTCAAGCCAGAAACGGTCATAGCTTGGCATCGGGCCGGCTTTCGACTGTTCTGGACT
>Ga0126373_10005172_pt1 | contig 10102 bp, 10 predicted proteins | sample PanSoiMetPlot_11_FD_92545 | JGI IMG/M metagenome (GOLD analysis project Ga0126373, IMG submission 92545) | Tropical forest soil microbial communities from Panama - MetaG Plot_11 | ecosystem: Environmental > Terrestrial > Soil > Tropical forest > Bulk soil | place: Panama | collected 2016-02-17 | reverse complement strand
TCAACCTCGCGCGCGAGAATGCACGCTACGTCCGCCATCACATCTCGTCGGAGCTGTGGCTGGACATTAACACGCTTTACCTGAACGCGGCGGATTGGACGCCCTCTATGTTCGAATCGCCGGGGGTGTTCATGTTTTTCGCGGATCTGAAGGATTGGTTCTATCGCATCGCGGGCGTCCTGCAGAGCACGATTCCGCGCGACCTGTCGTACGACTTCATCTGGCTCGGCATCGTGCTCGAGCGCGCCGAGGACGTCTCGCGCATGCTCGACGTGAAGTATCACTTCCTGCTGCCGCGGCTGGAGGACGTGGGCGGCCCGCTCGACATGCAGCAATGGGCGGCGGTGTTGCGCAGCGCATCGGGGCTGGAGGCGTATCGCAAGCGCCACGGCAGTCTGATTCGCCTCGACAAGATCATCGACATCCTGCTGTTCGACTCGACGTTTCCGCGCTCCGCGAAGTTTGCGCTCGACGAAGTGGCCGGTGCGCTCGATCGGATCGGACGCGGCGCCCCGTGCGAAACGAAGCGCGGGACGCCCGCTCTCAGCGAGCTTCGTGCTAAGCTCGTAAAAGGCACGCCGAAGGAAGTGATCAAGCAAGGTCTGCACGAGTTCCTGCTCAAAATCCAAGACTCGTGTAGTGAGATTTACGGGCAACTGGTCGAGCAGTACCTCACCATCGACTGAGACGATGCTCCTGCGGATTTCACACACCACCAGCTTCATCTACGAGAAACCGGTCTACCAGTCGCAGAATGAAATCCGCATGCATCCGCTCGACGGACCGCGTCAGCGTCTCGTCGAGTTCGAACTGATCGTCAATCCCGAGCCGGCGCTACTCGAATACGACGATTATTTCGGTAATCACGTATACGCGATTTCCATCTACCCGCCGCATCAGTCGTTGACGATCGAGGCGCGTTCGGTCGTCGAGCGCCGTCGCGAGCCGATTTTCGAAGCGGAGCCGGTTCTCTTCAGCGAATACCTCCCACACGACGCGGGGCGCGTCAGCCGCGAGTACGATTTTCTCGGCGCAACCCATCACGTGCCGTTCAGCAAAACGCTGCGGCGATTCTTCTGGATGGTGCGGCCGAATTTTGATGAAAGCGTCGCCGGCTGGACACATCGTGCGGTCAACTTCATCCGCGATCAGTTCATCTATGAGCCCGGCCTAACGAGGGTCAATTCCACGGCCGATGAAATCCTGAGCATCGGCGGCGGCGTGTGCCAGGACTTCGCGCATCTGACGCTCGGCGTGCTGCGTCTTGCGGGTGTCCCGGCGCGCTACGTATCGGGATATATTGTGCCGCCGGCCAAGGCCGCACTCGTCGAGAAGATCAGCGCGCAGGCTAGTCACGCGTGGATCGAGGCCGAGCTGCCCGGACTCGGATGGGTGGGATTTGATCCCACGCACGGCTGCCGCGCGGATGAGCGGCATATCCGCGTCGCCGTCGGGCGCGATTACGCCGATGTCCCTCCGCTCAGGGGCGTCTACCGGAGCCTCGGCAACTCGCAGCAGATGTCAGTGAATTTGCGCATCGAGCCGCTGGACGCTTCACAGTCGCAGCAGCCACCCGGTCGGGAGCAGAAGCAATCGGCCGGCGGCCAACAACAGTAGACTATCACTATCGCGTGTGAGTTCGTCGTCAAAATGGCTCTCCCTTTCGATCCTCGTCAGCCGTGGCGAGCCTTGCGTTCATTCAGTCCATGCAGGGATCACGTTGAGCGTCTCGTTGAGACCGGGTCGAGGGTCGATTTTACGGTCACGGCGCACCCAGGCGTAGATCAGCGCGAAAAACGACGCGGCGGCGATGAGTGCCGCGATGGTGGCCTCGACGTGCTTTCGAAACTCTCCAGCCGCCTGGCCGCGGCGGATCACCGCGGCCAGCAACTCCACCAGATCGCGCGCCTGTTCATCCTGCTGACTTATAGCCGGTGGGCGCGCGACGATCTCGCGCACCAGCATCCGCACCAGCTCGGGATGCCGTTCGGCGCGCTCCGCCAGCATCGTGAATGCCATACGGATCGTGGCAGTTGCACTGCCGCACGCCGCGCGAACAGCGGCCGCCAGCTCCTGATTGGCGCGCTGACCATGTTCGGCAAGCAGCGCTTCTTTGGTTTGAAAGTGCAGGAAGACGGTCGCCCGCGCGACGTCCGCGGCCCGGCAGATTTCATCGATCGTCACCGCGTCGAAACCGCGCTTTAAAAAGAGAGTCATCGCCGCGGTGTAGATCTGAATGCAGGTTCGCTCCTTCTTGCGCTCGCGCCGCGAGCGGTTCGATGGTGAGGAATCGTTGATGGCAGACTCAGTCATATTTGTAGACTATAGTCTACTAATTGACTTAAGTTCACCAATCGAATGGCTTCGCTTTGGTCCGCCGGGCTAAAATAGACTCAGCGTCGCAAATTGTCCCACTCGGCAATGGCGGCGGCAGGCAGACCTGATTGTCAAACGAGGAAAAAGACTCGGATAACACGGGATTCCAGACGCGCCCGCGCGTAGTCGTCGACTTCGACCTCATTCGCAAAATGGCGGCCCAGAACTTCCGCGACCTCGGCGGCCATCCGGCCAAGGGTGGGCGGCGCGTGAAGCGCAACCGGATCTACCGCTCGTCGCATCTCGCCGAACTGCCGACGCACAGTCCCCTGACGCAGCTCAAATTGAAGACCCTGGTCACGCTGCAAAGCCGCATCGAAGTCGAGCATCTCGGCACACCTGTGCCCGCATCGCGCCCAGACGTGCGATGGGAACACATTCCAATGGGCGACCAATGGTTCAGCAATAGCGGCTTCACTCGCATCAGCGCGCAGCCCGGCAAGGAGCACCTCGCGCTGGTGATGCATTTTCGTGACGACTGGCGCACGTTCTTCAAGCTGCTGGCAGAACGCGAGGTCTATCCCCTGCTCTTTCATTGCTCTGCCGGACGCGATCGCACAGGCGTCGGTGCGGCGATGATTCTTTCGCTGCTGGGCGTCGATCGAGAACGGATCGTCGCAGACTTCCTCGTGAGCAATGAAACCTTTCCTAAGATGCCGCTCGGGCCAGAACAACTCGCGCCGGTATTCGAGACCATCGATCAGAACGGCGGCATTGAGGGCTTCATGTGCGAGGTGATCGGCCTCGAGGCGCGCGAGCTCGAAGTAATTCGGGAAGATCTACTCGAAGTCTAAAAGTCAGCTGTCGCGGCGCGCGCGGCGATCAATTGCGGCGTCGGTGCGAAGAGGCGACCTCGCGACCGGCCGGACACGAATCATCAGCATGTCGCGGCCCGATTCGCCGCTCAGCACGAAAGCGACGTCCGCCGGCAGACTTAATTCCGTGCTCATCGAAGATCCGTTCCGCTCGCTGATCACCACTTGCATCGCGATCATTCCGTCGTCGATCGCGCGTGCGCGCACGCTCAGCGTTTCACCGCCTGGCAACCTGAACGCGGCATGTTGTCCATCGCCGATCTGCTTGTGACGGCGACGAATCATCAGGCTGTCAGGCAGATTCGGATTGGCAGCTGCGATCGAGTCGACCCGAATATCCAGCAGACTTCCGGCCGGCGTGCTCAATCGCGCAATTCCGCCGCGCATCACGAGTATGCACAAAGCAACAACCGCGAGCTTCGCGATCTTTTCAAGCACCGACTTGGCGAACCCCTCAAGCCGAGGGATTTGGACAATCTTGCGTAGCTCTTCACCGAGCGTGGTATAGTCGGCGACTTGCGCCAAACAGGTCCCGCATCCTGCGAGATGAGATTCGAGTTGCTGGCGTGCGGGTCTTTCCAACTCGTCGTCGACGAGGGCGCCGAGCCTCAGACCCATCTCGTTGCAATCAGCCATCGAGTTGATTGTCCCCCGCGAGCGGGGTCATTGAACAAATAGACGGGGAATTAATTCGTAAAATTCACGCAATCTAGGTCGCGGCGGCTCGAGTTCATTGTCGATTCAGTGTGGCAAGCCGACGAGATAGTTCCTCGGGCGACACCTCCTCAATATGCGTCCCAATCTGCCATACGTTCCCTTCAGGATCCCTGATCGTCGCGCGCCGATCGCCATAGTGCAGGTTCTCGGGCGCCTCGAGCGAAGTCGCACCAGCCGTCAGCGCTCGCGCGTAAACCGCATCGCAATTGTCAATGTATAGATAGAAATACGCGGGCACCGAGGGCGCAAAGCCCGTCACGCCGCTCACCATCACCATCGAATCGCCGATCTTTATCTGCGAAGGTCGGTTCGCTTCGTACTCTCCGATCGCGCCGAACGCTGCCTTCAGGAAGTCAACCAGTTGTTTCGGGTTGTGTACTACCAGCCGCGGCGTCACGCTATGCCAGCCGTCGGGAATCGCCTTGACTGCGCCCAGGGCTGCTGCGCACGCGGCCGCAGCCGCCTGGGCCCAAGGAGCCAAGTTCTGCAGCTCGGATAGTCCGATTGTAAACATGACGCTAGACCCGCTTGAATCGTGCTGACTTGCACTCTTTTAGCACCAATTCCAGGTAATGTCCCTGCAGCCGCGCTGAATCGCACGCACGCGAGCCGGACTCCGGTCAACCCAAGGCGAGGGGTGATTCTAATGTTGTGAGGGGGCTTGGTAATGGCTGGCGGGATACCGTGAACCCAGAGCCTTTCTTCTGCTTCGCGCGCCTTTGACTTCAGATGTTCAGTCAGTTCTGCCGCCATACCATTAAAGGTTGGGAGAAGCATCTTTGCTTGTCGCGTCGGAGAGTTCATCGCTGAGATGATCGAGACGCGCGAATTCGGCAAGAAGTATCTTTATGAGTTTGCGTCAACGGATACCCTGATCAAGCAGTTGAGCGCCAGACCGATTGAAGTGAGCGGCGTCGAAGCTCGCGGGAAAGCGTTGCGTGCAGACGGCTTCGCGGCGAGCTCCTGGTCCCAATAGGTGGTAACGTCCTGCAAGATTACAGTGTCGCTTATTCCATGCGTATAGCTCTATTTCAGCTGGGACAGCGACTATTACTGAGACGTTGCGCTATGGCCGACACGGTCTTCTTCGTGCTCCGTCGGCGTCCAGTCGTTGCCGCAGTAGTTCGCATTGATACTATTTGGACCTGAGTAACTCCCCTCGATAAGTGCACCTCGCCACAGAAACCTTTCATAACGAATCCGGCGCTGTCTTCTCGAAGGCGTGCGGTAGACGATTCATTCGGATGGAGATCACTCTATGAATTCCGCGTCATCAACCAGAAAGGTGCGATGATCACATCGACGTAGCGGATAGTTTCCGCGAATCGCTGCGGCATGAGAGCGGTGCAGATTCTGCCTTGCGGGCCCCAGGCGAAAAATCGGAGGCGCGCGGTTACCTTTCGCTTCTCTGCTCTCGCTAAGATAGTGGTGAGATCGCAAGCCTCGTCAGAGCGACGCGCATCTTGCGGACGAGTCGCCGCGCGCGCTCATCCCTGAGCCGCAGCCCGTTTTTCGACGCGGGAAAAAAGCGCGCGAAGAATAGACCTCTTCGCGCGCCTTTCGAAAAGCTGGCTCGAGACAGTTCATGCGCGTCAGGAAGATGGTTCGGACCACGAACAGATCGATAGCAGCGATCCCAGCGGCGTGATTGCGCAGAAAACGCCTTCCACCGTGGCAAAATGGAACACGTCGTAAGGTTAATCGAGTCGGTTCGGCGCGAATGCCTCGATACATCTTGTGATAATGGGCGAGGCGCACTTGCGTCGAATTCTCAAGATTTACGCGGCCTACTACAACGAGATCCGACCTCACATGGTCTTGGATAAAGGAGTGCCGAACTGCCGACGCTCACTGACGGTCGGCGCGGTCGCAGCAATGTCGATTCTGGCGGTGTCCATCATCAATACTTTAGTTTTGTGTTCTGACCAGAGACAGGAGCGAAATTGAACATATCGCTGCTCACCATCGGGGCGATGGGCGATACCCAACCATTCGTCTCGCTCGCGGTACGATTAAAAGAGCACGGGCACGCCGTCAAATTGGCAGCCCGGCCCGACTTCGCCTCGCTCGCGGCTTCATACGGTGTCGAGTTCGCTCCTCTGGGCAATCCATACGAGTCGCTGCTGAGGAGCGAACAGGTAGCAACCGCGATCGGCTCAGGGAACATGCTCGGAATGATCATGAGGCAGGCCGCAGACTCAAAACAAAGAACCGCCTTTTTTGAAGGGCTGGATACAGACGCGATGCGCGCCGTCCAGAGTTCGGACGCGATCATCTACAAGAGCAGCTGGATTCCGTTTTACAGCATCGCGCAGAAAGTCGGCGTTCCGTCAGCTGCCGCCATGTTCATGCCGCTTACCAGGACATCTGCCTTCCCCAGTTTTCTGATCGGTAGCGGTGAAGATCGCGGCGCCGCAATTAATTCGTTGCTTTGGCGAATTACGGAGCAATTTATCTGGCAAGTCTCACGAAATTTCGACAACAAGATGCGACGCGACCTTCTCGGTCTTTCACCGTTGCCGTTCTTTGGACCTTCCGCACGACAATTGGAAGGAACTCCGCTCTATTACGCCTACAGCCCAACCCTCATTCCTCGCCCCACCGATTGGCCAGACCGCATCCACGTCACGGGATTCTGGTTCTCCGATCCTCCACCAGGATGGATGCCTCCTTCTGACTTGGTCGCATTCCTGGAGAGCGGACCTCCTCCGGTCTATCTGGGCTTCGGCAGCATGCCGAGCGGTAGCGCTGAGGGCACGCTGAACTTGATACTGAAGGCGTTGGAGTTCTCACATCAGCGGGGCATCTTGCTGTCAGGTTGGGCGGGCATCGGAGAGGAGCGCAAGCTGCCGGAATATGCGTTCGGTGTTCAGAGCATTCCGCATAGTTGGCTCTTTCCGCAGATGAGCGCCGTCGTTCATCACGGTGGGGCGGGCACGACAGGTGCTGGTCTTCGCGCGGGAGTTCCATCGGTGATCACGCCTTTTGTGGCAGATCAGCCCAGTTGGGCACGGAGAATCGATGCGCTCGGTGTCGGCCCTCGCGCAATTCCGTTCCGGGAACTCACCGCCGAACTCCTCGCTGATGCCATTCGTCTGGCGACGTCCGACACGGCGATTCGGCGACGGGCTTCTACTGTGGGCGAACGAATTCGGTCCGAGGATGGACTTGGAACGACGGTGGACCTCTTTGAGAGCTTTGTGCAGCGAAAAGCATGAGTCTGCGAGAGCCGACCTGGATCGAAACCGTACAGAGAAATTTCCCTGCCTGTGTTGATGCGCATAAATCGCGCTCTGCCCGCCCGGGGTCGCGAACGCGTCCTTTGCAACGCAGTCGAAAAAAACAGTCTACAGTTACGGAGACTTGCTCGGCTGTCGCGCCTCTACTCGTACCGCTGGCCTCCTAGACTTGGAAGCCAAAGTGCACGGCCAAATCCGACTGCGCGTGCGAAGTGCAGGCCCTCTGGCGGAGAACGATCTTCGCGGTGCCAGATTGTCGAATCTATCCTGACCTCGCCATGCCCCGGCGAATCACACCCACAGGTGGGTGGTTCAGCGTGAGTGGTGGGATGATTACTGGCGGTTGCTGCGCCACCAAACTCGCACAGGCTGCTCTCTCGAGCAGCGGCACTTTCGCCAGTTTCGTGATTGCGGGGTTTATGCTGCCGAGTCAGCCGCCGCGCGCCTCGAAAGCCATCAACCTTAGAGTGCCCCTTCCTTTTGCTTCTCCGGCGATTTGGCGTCTAGTTCGCCACGTTTCGGATCGTAAGCACTGGGCAACTTGCTTTTCGCAGCACGGCTTCAGCCACACTTCCTAAAAAGAAGTGTTGTAGTCCGACGCGACCATGGGTAGCCATAACCAGCAGGTCCGGTTTAAATCTTTCGATCCCTTGCAAGATACCGTCGACGATATTGCCAGCGTATAGGCCCGACTCACATACAATATCAGTTATCTGTCTCACAACCTCCGCTAGCCTTTGCCTCGCGGTCTTCTCGGCCTCCTCGTATCGTTGGGACACTCCTGGTATATCCGCGGCCTCGGGTAATTCCACAACCGTGGGTACTACGTGTACTACTATCATCGCTGCCCCAAAGTGCCGCGCGATTTGAAGAGCACTCTCGAGAGTTCTCACCGAGTTTTCGTCGAAGTCGATCGGACACATTATTTTCCGGTAAGGGAACGACATACGAAACCTCCGATAGGAAATGACCTAATCACCGTTAAATATCTCTCACGCGAATTGCTGTACTGAAAACGCCGGCTCCACTACAGCCAAAAATCGCGGTTAAGGATATCGATGGCTCGCCGACAGAGCTCGTGGCACAGAGCAGACGATTACAATTGATTTGATTACTGCGCACCACTCAGCGAATCGTATATAGCGATAGGACTCGAACCGAGGCTCGCTCGAATAGCCTGTTGATTGAGAGTTGCCCTAGCCCGTCTCGATCACAGATTGCGATATTCGCTTGCATCCTCCTCCACCTAGGGTGGAAGAACGCGCAGAAGGGATTGATTTCTTATCGCGGACGAATGCGGAAGACCGGATAGCTGGCCGCAACGTTTGCGAACTGTTCGACGGTCGAGTCGGGGCCAATATCGAAGTGGGGTCGCGCTCCTGGAGCGCGGCCCAGGTATACTTTCAGTATCGGGGCGCGCTCTACGACGGGGACTTCTTCGAGCCGCACTTGCTCCGCATCTCTATGGCGTAGCGTAGCTTCTCCAGCAGCAGCGCGTGCGTTGAGCACCCAGTCCGCCTTCTCGCCCAGCATCGAGACCAAGTATCTCTCGGACCCGAGCTCGGCTATGACCATCGGGACCTTAAGGATTTTTCCCGAACGGCGTCCCTTGGTTTCCAGGCTCACTAGGAACGACGGTCCGATGCCGTGCCCGGATACCCACGCATTCGCCGAGTTGAGGCGTTTGGTGAACCAGTTTGGTCTGCGCCCACCATAGAGAAGCGTCCGGTAAGCCTCGGGCGGTATCCACCACGGCATCGTAAAGAACGCGACCAGGAACATAACAACGATGATGAGCCAGCGCATCACTTCAGAACCACAGGGTCAGGCACTTCTCTTGCCATTTCTCCGGAAATAAAGCGTCCGAGTCCAGGGATTGCGCCCGAGCCCCAGGCCACCTCGCATGTGTTCTGTCTTCAATTTCTGATTCTCGTAGTCCACTTTTCTTGGTTCAGTCGAAGTGTTTCGCGCAGTCCGCCGGCTCGTTGCCCATTTTGCGTTGGACGGCTACCCGTTTCTCCGCCTCTTTTTCGCAAGCGAATGCACCATGGTTGGCATTCGCGTACTATCGTTGACCCTTGAAATGAAAGGCGCCTTATTACCGTCGGCTTATCTTCAGCGCCACCGATAGGCATGTAGCATGAATCGCCGATCGTCACGAAACCGGGTGATCTGGAATTGCAGGCCTAGTTTCGCAAGGCGCGGCGTGAGCGTGACGGTGGGTTGGGCCGGATCCCATTCGACGAGAGGCTTCCGCCTGGGATGGCGACACGGCGAGCCCAGGTGCGCGTGAGCACGAGTCCGTAGCACAGCCCAACATGCCACGAAAAGCACTACCTGCTGCGGCGCGCTCAAGCGCATGCACCTCGACACGGCAAGTTTCCCGGCGCGCCCATTTTCGAAAAGCTCGGCTACAACGTGTTCGGCACGTCGAGGACCATCCAGTCGAATATTCTCACTGCTTGTTGAGCAAGCGGCTCGTCGTCGGTTGATCGCTACCCTGCGAGAGGCAGCCCCAGATAACGCGGCCGCGGTAATGGTAACGCTATGATCCCGTCGGGGAACTGCCTTGGTGACGACCAATTAGCAAAGGCCGATCAGGAATTTCCGATGTTGCCCCACGGTCGAATCTGGATGCGAAAAGTGAATATCAGGGCCATCCTTCTGGCACTGCGCCGGAACCCTATCTTGAGCTACCTCGTGTGAAGTTCCGGCCCGGACCATCGGTCGCGAGGCTAAAGCAGCGGTCCAAACAGGCCAAGGTGGTGGCGCTCCGTGGATAGCTCGGGCAAAGTCTGGGCAAAGTCGACGCAAAGTAGGCTCCTCTTGACACATGCCAGAGGTCAGATCGTGCGTGATTCTGTTAGCCTATTAGACTTGCCCCGGCCGGGAGTCGAACCCGGACTTGAGGTTCCGGAGACCTCCGTGATGTCCTTTTCACTACCGGGGCGTGGG
>Ga0126373_10005171_pt1 | contig 10104 bp, 8 predicted proteins | sample PanSoiMetPlot_11_FD_92545 | JGI IMG/M metagenome (GOLD analysis project Ga0126373, IMG submission 92545) | Tropical forest soil microbial communities from Panama - MetaG Plot_11 | ecosystem: Environmental > Terrestrial > Soil > Tropical forest > Bulk soil | place: Panama | collected 2016-02-17 | reverse complement strand
GCGGAAGCCAGAATATAAATCACTGACCCGAGTGTTTCTAATTTTGGAATCGTCCAGAAGAAGATGAGGCCGATTCCAAGCATCATGGCACCAAAAAATCGGAGGTCGGCGTCGAGAAGCGGTGTCACAGTTGTTCCCGATGCTAACCAGCGGTTACCAAACGGGCCCGGTCCCGTGGCCCCATAGATCAGAGCCGGTGTTCCGAATCTGAACAACATCAAAAGACCACTTAGGGCCAAGAGGATTTGCAGAATTAATCGCTTCATATCGTCCTCCAGAGTGCTCGATTCGGAACACGCGCACCTTACGCTGAGCGACATCCTTTACTGATTCGCACTGGACCGGTGCCAAACCTCCGCCAAAGCAGAGAAGGTCAAGCGAGAACATTTCATGTAACGGCCAAGGAGGTCTACCAAGCTATGGCTGGAAGTCCAATTGTTTTCACCGTTCGTCCAGTAACGCGACTTCCATCAGGTTTCTGGCAAGTTTCTCTCTTTCTCTACCTGATCTGCCCAAAGGTACTCGCGGTTACGACGATATTCGCCTGGAGTTTTCCCTAGGATTCTCTTAAATGCCTTTGTGAACGCTGCCGCAGAGTCGTAACCTGCATCAACTGCGATGGCACTCAATTTGTCGTTAGTGGAACGCAGCCTTAGGGCGGCTGCGTTCAACCTCAGCCGCTTCAGGTAACGCAGCGGCGGCTCGCCAACCAACTGAGCGAACTTGTCCGCAAAGCCAGAACGAGACACACCTACTCGGCGGGCCAGAGACGCAACTGTCCAAACTTCTTGTGGTCGAGTGTGAAGATGGGCCAGCGCCGGTCCGATGTTGGGATCGCGAATTGCCGCCAGCCAACCATATTGCGCGGTGTCACTGTTCTGCTCAAAGTATGTGCGCACGGCTTTAATGAATAGTATATCCGCTAGCCTCGTGACCACTGCCTGCGCGCCGGCCCTGGAAGCATCGAGCTCTTCGAGGACTTGAGAAACGGTTGACCGCAGCCAAGTGGCTCCCATTCCGTCCTTTCCATTCACGTGAATCAACCGAGGGAGCACCGCAAGAAGTGGGTCGGTCGGCCCATGTTCAAACAGCATACCGCCGCACACCAGCTTGGTGATGGGCCCACTGCCACCGACACGAAATACTCCTTTGTTGTCAGGCGAACTACGTTTGGCCAACTCAAAAAAATCGATGACCGTACTCGTGGCTGAGTCACGCATGATGTGTGCATCGCCGCGCGGGACCACCACCAAATCCCCGGCAACCAATCCTACTGCCTGCTTGACGCCCGTAACCTGCACCCAACACCTCCCGTCGACAACGATGTGAAACGCACAGCCGTGATCGGCTACGCTGAAGCCCCATGGCGCTCCAAGCTCTGGTCGAAAGTAAACGCTACTCCGAAGATGAACAGACTGAAGAAGATCAGCGAATAGTTTCTCCCGCCAGTCTGACGGGCCAGTAGTTTCGCAAACGCTCGCAGAGTTCATTGTCATCACCTCCGTAGAACCGGCTGAAGCTCTTTATGCCACTCCTCTGGTAATCCGTTCATTTCCTCACCGTGCACTAGACTGCGTGATGCTCATCGACTCTAGCACGCTGTGGAAAAAGTCTAATAGAGATCGAGTTTGCTGTTGAGCATGCACACCGGCAAAGCGATGAAAGCTAAGGCCGTTTACTTCGTTACCGCCTCGAACTTCGCTACTCCGTTGCCCGGAGGAATCGATTTGAGCCACGGGGCCAACACCTGCTTTTCCGGGTAATCGGTACCCGGCCCAAGATGGGTGAAATCCGTGAATACAAAAGGGACTCCTTCGGACTGCAACACCGAGTTGCGATCGGTCACTTGCAGGTGCGGGTGCGCACCGGTCGTGTTGCCGCTGTTACCGAGGAGCGCGAGCACATCCCCACGATGAACATGGTCGCCGACCCGCACCTTGGTGCTTCCCTTTTGCAAGTGGGCGTAACTGACAAAACGATCTTGCGCAATCTGAAGAATGATGTGGTTTCGGGCGATGTCTTCTATTGTGACAGCAGGCAGAACACGCGGAGTGTTGTCGGGAAATTCATCTACTACTTCCGTGACCTCACCATTTGCCACGGCAAGAACCGGCTCGCCCCAACCCCACCAATTCTCGTTCTTCGTCGTCCCGTTGTGACGAGAATCCCCGTTCGGTCCTACCTTGACCCAGTCGATGGCAAAGCGTTCCGGTAAATAGATGTGACCGTCGATGGCAAAAATGCTGGGGCGGTGATTGACTTGTTTAAGAGGGCCATCCCCAGCGAGCCAAACGCCTCCATTAAAAGGCGGGCTCAGAATTGGGGCTGAGTCCTCACTCACTGGCACCTGAAAATCCTCGAGCGTTGCGTCGCTTGGCCTGCCAACGCCTGCTGGTGTTGCCGAAGAAATCATCCGATGCTTCAGATTCGCGGGCACTGAATGACTCATAGGCAACTCGATCCACACAAAGACGACATTTCGCCCGCCCGGATCGATCGTTCGCGTGTCCTGGGCTGCACCGCTAGAACCAGTCGACAACGTCATCGGCGCCCCGACGCGGATCATCGCCGCCGATAATTTATTGTCTTCGAGCGTGATAAGCGGCTTGTTGTTTTCCTCATTCGCGAAGATTTCGACGCTCTTCAGCGACAACGACACCGTGTCAAAGTTCGTGACATGAAGCTTATAAACCAGACCTCTGTTTTTGTCGATCGTGACCGGAATGGGTGGCGCAGGATACACGACCTCAATCCGGGGTCCGCGCTCCCGCGCGTAACACAGAGTCAGCAATAGAAAAGCAATCGGGAGAACAAAGGTAGTCCGCACAACGACGCAGGGTACTGAACGCATTCCGTTTATTTCCATACGCACCGCCCTTTATGCCACCGGGCGAACGTCGGGTTCACTCGAGATGCACTGTCGCCCGGCTTCCGATCCCAGCACTATAAATTGTTAGTCCAACCTCTAGAAAATACCTGTCTTTCGCAGATGATAGAGAAGGTTGTAATAGACCCCGATATCGATGCGCTGTTGAGGCACATTCCTGGCTTTATGGTCTGTTGCCTGCGTAGCGAATGCCAGTATGCCGACGGCCTCATTAACTGGAATCTTGGTGGTCAGAAAGAGTCGCTTTCCGCGGCCAAATCGGTCTGAGTTCAACATTGTGCGATCGATATCCGCATAGCCGCCGCCCACGACGAACCTCGACAGCACAGCCTTTTCTCCGTAAGCCGCAAAGCCATACCCGGGACGAACACGTGAGACCTCGTAAATCTCGGCGTGAAAGGTGTCAAAGACTCGCAATTCGGTCGCGCGTATTCGGATCGCCTCTCTCCAGGTCTCGATCCCAGCTTGATACGAATAATTCGTAGTTATCCAGGCCCGTTCACCAATGCTCTTCTTCAACATGAAACGATGAAAATTACTCTGTCCGAGCCGATATAGACGCCCAATCGCATTCGGTGAACGGAGATCTCCGACGTAGCCATAAGCGACGGAGATGTCATCGAAAAACAACGCTCGAGGCCGCTTGATACTGACTCGCTCTCCGTCAACGTAGCCGTTATATGCGTAACCGGTAATATCGGTTGACTCGTCGTGCCAAATGTCGAGACTGCCGTATTGCACTTCCATCCCATCGAATGGCAGGACATTCAAATATAAGTGTTTGAGGTATAAGTTGCTCTGCGCTTCGCCCATGCCGAGCCCAGTATTGTTGAATCCCGCGACGAAATTGGCGCCGGTGTAAAGGCCAGCGTTGATAGCGACGCGTCCCTTTGCATCGAGCTTGAAGCGTCCCCGAATGGCCACTTGGTATTGTTGCTGGTTAGCAGTGGTAATGCCGAGGCCATTCTTGGCAAAAACATACTGAGTTCCCACCGATGCCGCTTGTAAGTCTAGCCAGCGGGATAACTTTCCAGCTGGCGATACAGATGTTGCGAACAACCGACCGTCGCCTGGTTTTAGGTCGACGATGCACGAGGTCTGGTCTGTTGCTTTGCCAGTTTCCGCTTGAAATTGGCACCCTCGGCTCTGTGCTACTGAGCCTCCACTCTGATTTTGAGCGTTAAGCGCCGAGGATGCCCACAGCAAGAGCATCGCTGCAACTACAGGGGCGATTCCCATGCGAGTATTCTTCATTAGTCCTGCAAGCACAACGAGTTTGGCGTTTTGCTGGTGTTTGCCGAGGCGCTCCAGTGCCATTTCCGCTAGATTGTGAGGAAAGACCGTCGTTTCATAAGTCACTTCCAAATACAGCGGTGTGCGCGCATATGTTCCTTGCTTCAGCTCTCAAGGCCAGATTCCCGCAATATTGAATCGAATTCGATAGAGACCCGTTTTCGCGCACAGGTAAAGGGTTTTGCCGTCTTCGTCTCCCCAAGCCATGTTGTGGGGATGCTCTGGGCCGACGATTGTTCCCAGGTGTTTGCCCTCAGCAGAAATTATCCAGAGCCCGCCCGGCCCAGACAGATATAGGTTTCCCTCTTGGTCCACTTTCATGCCGTCCCAGGCGTCTTCACCAGGCTCGGCGGTAGCGTTAAAAAAGACCTTCCCGTTTGTGAGGGTACCGTCCGGTCGAACTTCGTAACGCATGATGATCTTTTTTTTGAGGTCCCAGTTGTCGATGTAGAGAAACTTTTCGTCCGGCGAGAACGCCAGTCCATTTGGTCCATCCAGATCTGTGGTGACTAATTTCAAATGGCCATTTATCAGGCAAAACACTCCGCTGTAGGAAAGCTCTTTGCGAGGGTCATCAAAGAACTTGGGCAGGCCAAAAGGAGGATCGGTAAAGTACAAAGCCCCATCTGAACGGTAGACGAGATCGTTCGGGCTGTTGAGGCGCTTACCCTGGTACTGCTCGGCCAATACCGTTAAAATGCCATTCTTCTCGAGCCGCGTAACCCTCCTGTTGCCGTGCTCGTTAATTGTGAGCCGCCCCTCACGATCTATGGTCAGACCGTTTGAGCCGGGCTGGCCGTATTCCCCGATATTGAAACCGGTGTAGCCGCTATGCGACCGGTAAACCGATACCTCCCCATCCCGAGTCCACCTATATATAAGGTTGTTGTCGGGATCGCTGAAGAGCAGGTACCCGCCCTCACGGTCCCATACCGGCCCTTCCGTGAACTGGAAACCGCTGGCAAGTTTCTCAATCTTGGTGCCTGGTGTCAGGATGTCGTCGAGTCTCGGGTCCTTCCTAATGACCTGTGTCTCGACAGGAACCACCCCAGTACCAACGCCAGCCCGATAGAAATCGAGGACAGCAGACTTTATCCATATGAAATTGTTAGGGCTAGCGGATATCGGACCGTTGATTCCAAACACGGCCAGCTGAATTTTCTGTCCCGGCGTGGCATTCCGCGCGATAATCACCCGATTGGGCGCGTTGTACCCCTTGATAACCGGTCCGCCACTCTCGCCGTATATAGCGGGCAAGGCACCGTTGACCCAGACTTCGGCATAGTCATCGATCACGATCTCAAAAACAACCGTGGATCCAGTTGTTGGAAACTCGCCAACCTTTTCGGGGATCGTTACGTTGATTCGATACCAATTGAAACAGACTTTGCCCGTGGACCGTCTCGCCTCGAGAGTAATTGGGTCGAGAGCCTCCCACTGAGAGTCGTCGAATTTGGCGGCGCCCGCGTGGGGAGAGTAGTCGTAGGTTTTGATCGGTTTCCCGGATGGCTTCAGGTCTGGGCCAGGCGCTCGGAAGTCAGTCTCGATAATTCTTACGTCACTGTACCTCCACTGCCCCTTCAAGAGTTCGACGCCGGCCGTAGTTCGCAGATCGATGACTGCATCAGGTCTGCCGTAGGGGGGATCCTGTGCGGCCCAGGCCTGCCCCCGGGCCGATCCAGGAATCAGGAGCAAAAAAATACTACACAACATTATTATTCTTGGGCTTTTCATTTTTGATCCAGTGCTACCTGACCTTCACCGTGTAATAAAGAAATGGCGATTGAACTTCTTTAAACCAGTGAGGACTACCGGCTGGAATGACGATGACGTCCCCGGCGACCAGGCTTTGTGCCGCGCCACCGTTCAGATGATTCCCCCGAATTTCGTTCTCAGCCACCTTCTTGCCGTCCAACAGAGTTCCGCCGGTGATGAAAGTCGCTGATCCCTTGATCACATAGATAAGGTCGGAATCCCTTTCGTGCACCTCGATCATTCCTGGAGAATCGCGGCGGCTTGTAATAATCGTGTAATTCCCATCCGGTCCGTACAGCTGAGACCCTGTCGAAAATGAAGCATCAACTTTCTCTTTGGAAAAATAAGTGACACCCGGCTGGAAAGAGGTCACTGGATCCGCGCTAAATTGCTTTGCCGCTTCAGCTCCGGCCATCGCGACTTCTTCATCCTGTTGCGCGCTTGAAGCGCCGCTTACCCCAATGCCGCCGACGATTTCTCCGTTGACGACGATGGGGATTCCTCCCTGCAGAGGAGTGAAATCCTCTAGCGCCACCATGGTGGTACGGCCTTTGTTGATTAAATCCTCGAAAACCCTGGTAGGCTTCTGAAACAGCACGGCAGTTCGGGCCTTGCCAATCGAAATCTTGGAGCCAGCCGAGAATGTCCCGTCCAGGCGTTCCAGTGCCATGAGGTTGCCACCCTCATCGACCACCGCAATGGCAGCTCCAGGCGCGTTGTGCTCTTTCGCATAGGCCTCGGCAGCGGCGATGACCTTGCGCGCCCCTCTCAGCGTGAGTCCCTTTTTCTCAGATATAGGTGATGATTCCGATGCACACAAACTTGGAACAGTGAAGATGACAATCATTACTAGCTGCTTTAGCAGGTTCATGGCTCGCGTTTTCTCCTCCCAAACTGGGCGCCCGAGTTCTCTTTCCGTCGGTTTTGCTGGGCCCCCGGCCTGAGTGCTCTGCACAACTTTGGGTTCGAAACCTTTCAATACAGAATCGGGCTTCAGAGAAAATTTCGTGATTCGCCGTCTCCCCGACCCTTCGGCGTTTGGTCCTGAATTAGTCCGGTATCCGCAATTGAAAATGCACCGCTCGACTTCCCCATGATGTAGCTTCGCGCAGATCACGCTGTGTGCACCTTTCACTTTTGTGTAAATCGTCGCGGCGGTCAGCATGCCGGCAGTCGGTGCTGTAAAGTAAATCCACCAGTCTGTCCACACATGTGCTGGCAGCGCCGATCCTAGGGTTCGTGCGGGGTTCATGCTCATTCCTGAGAGAGGCGCTTCTACAGTGATATAGGCCGCTACGAGCATTCCCGCAAAAACGCCGGTAAACGCCGCCAGACTTTTGTTGTTGGAGGTAACGAGCACCGTCGTCACCAACAGGAACGAGATCGAGAATTCACAGATCAATGCCACGATGGCGCCCTTTCCTCGAGGAATGGTGATCGCGTAGTTGACATTCGGATTGGAGATCCAACGCCGAAACAGGTCAGCACACAGAGATACTCCTGCGACAGCCCCGATGAATTGCGAGACGATATAAAAGAAGGCGTCTCCAGGGGCGATCTTCCCCAGGCGGAAGAATGCGATGGTCACTGACGGGTTGAGGTGGGCACCTGACCGTTTTCCCCAAGGAGAGTAGATCAGGGCAATGGCGGTTAAACCCATGGCGATTCCTATCACGACTCGTTTCCACAGGGGATCTGAAATCGCACGTCCTAGCGGCGAAGCGGGATGCATCAGGAGCGCGGTGAACATGCATGTCGAAATCATGAATATTCCCAAGCCTGCTGCCTCCATCAGGTACTCTGGCCAGTGATGGCGCAATGCCTGGAACATACTTTCGTCCTCAACCCGCACACGAGGTCCGATCCAAGTGTGGACCTTTCGTCACTCGAAGCTTTCGGCGCCCGCCAAATTCAGTCAGGCAGATTCCGTCATCCGTTGGTCGAGCATCTCAAGTACCTTCGGCCACGTTCCTCGTGCCTTTTTCGACTCCTCGTGCGGAAAACCGGCATGAGTAAGTCTTAGGTCTGTCCCACTGTCTTTCGGGGAGAATTCGACGGTTACCACGGTCTCCGCTCCCCTAGTGGCGGTGGTCAGCCATGTCAACTCAACTAGGCTGTTCTGCTCAAGACGCAGAAAACGCCCGTAGTGGGGATGCCGCTTCCCTTCGAAATGCGTTTCGAAACAGAAAGGTGTATTGATTTCTCCCTTCATCAGCACTGAACCGAGTACGGCAAACCAGCGGTCAAACTGCTTCGTCCATGCTTGAAACAACTTCTCAGGTGAGGCAGCCATCGAGCGCATTGTGGACAATTGAAATGACTTTCCTGATAGATGAGGCGGAGCAACCACCACAGCCATAAGATTCCCTCCGGGCTCTGCAATCGATCTTCTAGGTCAACAAGATCTCTTTCCAGCCCGCCCACAAATCTCCTTCGTTTGAGCTAGCCGCCGGTGGCAAAACCCGGATAGAGAGTCATACCGCCGTCGACGAAGATGCTCGCCCCATTGACGTAATCGGATTGATCCGATGCGAGGAACACAGCAACTCGCCCGATGTCCTCCGGTTCGCCGATGCGTTTGTAGGGAATGAGAGTCATCAACGACTCGTAGGCTTCTTGAGTCGACCAAGCACCGGTATTAATCGGCGTACGTATTGCCCCCGGGCAGATGCTGTTGACACGGATGCGGTACGGTGCGACCTCCTGAGCGATGCTCTTCATCATCATCATGATTCCGCCTTTGGAAGCCGCATAGTTTACGTGTCCCGCCCAGGGAATGGTTTCGTGCACAGAGCTCATGCAAATTATCTTGCCGGCGGAGACGGAAATCTCCTTTACCACTCCTCGGCGCTTGAATTCACGAACCGCCGCCCGTGCACAGAGAAATTGTCCAGTGAGATTCACCCCGATGACGGTGTTCCACTGGGCCAGTGTCATCCTCTCAAATGGGGCATCCTTCTGGAGCCCGGCATTATTGACGAGGATGTCGATGGTCCCGAATTCTTTCAACATCTTGGCAAACATCGCTTCCACTTCCGACTCTTGTGAAACATCTGCCCGAATGGCGAGAGCCCGGACACCGGAGTCGGCAACCACGGCGGCTACTTCCTCGGCTGCACCTTCTGTGCCGACATAATTGACAACCACATCAGCGCCAGCCTGACCCAAGGCGATGGCAACAGCTTTTCCGATTCCCGAACTCGCGCCGGTCACTAGAGCTTTCTGACCTTTAAGCGACTTCGGCACTTGGCAATCCGGCACCGTCACCTTTGGATAAGTTGCGTTCTCCGCTTCTACTTGCACGTTGCATCTCCTTCCTGCCTGTACGCCAATGTGTGGCTGCAAAGGGTCAGGAGTTATTAGTCCGAACCATCCTCATATTTCTGCATTCGAATCTTCCAACTGCTCACGCTAGGTTCTTCCTTCAACGATTCGACTACCTTCTTCGCCAAATTGTTCGTGACTTGGGAAGCCACTGTTTCTCTCGCGCACGATATCGCAGCCCATCCACGAATGAGTTCACCGACGGTCCAAGCCTGTGCGATACACCCGCGCGGGGTAAACGGAGCGTCTCCGTCGAAAATTTCACTGGCTGTACCAAGACCGTGCGCGCGTATATGGTTGGCGATTGGTTCCAAGAATGACGCTGCCACCGTTGGATCGCCAAATACTTTCAGGTGTGCCTGGACAAAAGGTCCCAACAGCCATCCCCAGACCGTTCCCTGGTGATAGACACTATCGCGCTCGCGTGGGCCGCCACCGTATACGGCGCGGTAATCTGGGTGCTTGGGCGCGAGGCTCCGCAACCCAAACGAACTGAGGAGGTGATGAGCGCAGGCATCTACTACCGCGCGCTGGTGTGCGTTGGTTAGCGGGCTTTCCGGCAATGACACCGCGAGGATTTGGTTCGGACGCAACGATGAATCCTGCCCATCTGGCCCGTCAATTACGTCAAAACAGTACTTTGCCGGATCGTTCCAGAAACGCTGAAAACCGCGACGGACTTGCTCCGCCATTGATTCGTAAAGCTGGCCTGGTTTATTCAATACCGCCGCAAAGCGCGACATGCTGACCAGTGCGTTTAACCAGAGTGCATTCACCTCGACCGGTTTCCCGATGCGCGGGGTGACTACCCAATGGCCCAGCTTCGCGTCCATCCAGGTGAGCTG